>SXGT01787560.1_pt1 | contig 28697 bp, 27 predicted proteins | sample 3176221 | NCBI WGS metagenome assembly SXGT01 (sample SAMN11356862, study PRJNA531348) | freshwater metagenome | isolation source: freshwater sample F1-120 | place: China: Fuxian Lake, Yuxi | collected 2017-12-25 | reverse complement strand
TAACGCCTTGCGCCGTCAATGCCTGGCAATCGAATTCTCATGCCATCAGCTCATCGGCCCCATCGCGCGAAAAATCCAGAGCCTATGGAATCGCGTAGCAAACCTTGTGGCTTGAGCTAAGAAATTCTCGGAAAGTGCAGAACGGAAGTCACCCGATCACTTTGCGTAGGGCCGATGCGAAATCGCCGTTGATGCCTTGGCGAAGTGCTTCTTGAGCGAACTTCTCGGAATTGGCCGAAGCCAAATCCGCCGGCTGTCCGGCGCTGATAAAAGCTTGGAGTACCTGATCGCGTACCTGGTCGAATAGCGAGCCGGTCGGCGCTGGAAATGACGCACCTTGACCGGGGCTCTTCCGCTGTTTCTTTTGGCGACGTGGCGTAAAATCAAGCTCTTGCTTACGCAGTTCGTGCCACCAGTCGGGCGGTGAGCGTGTTCCTTGGGCCGCGGCTTTGACATTGTCCAAGAAGTAGGCACAGGCGTTCTTGCGGAAAAACGAACGGCCGTGCTTCTCCAGCGCAGCCAGCGTAATGTCCGACCATTCCCGAAGAATGGCGAAAGAGATCGTACGATTCAACCATCGAACCGCTCGGTCATCGAAGCCGATGCGCTGTAGTTGTTCGTCGATCGGCGATGTGATTGCGCGAGCCTGGTCCGAGGCTCGCTGTTGGAAATACCGCCCGCGCTCAAGCACCACACTCCAATCGCCATTGGACGCCCGACGAAACGGCGGCGTCGCGCCGGTCTTGACCACCTCGCGTTCAGCCAATGCGGTGATGCAGCGAGCGACCTTCGCTTTCAGATCTCGACTCGCCACGCTTGAAGCGAACCCAAGCACATCCACGGCCAAGTGGCGAAGCTCAAGCGATTGAGTCACAGTGCGCCGATAGAACAGTTTGCAGAGGAACAGAAACAGACGCCGTGTTGCCGGATCCAGTTGACGATACAGATCGAGGTCAAAGTGAAACGAGCCGCGAACCGCCGCCGCCATTTCGAAGAAGACGCGGTCCCAGGAGATGCGCCACGCCCGGTTCGACGCCGGATCATTCGGAAGGTTGTAGCTGAAGAAACCGAAGCTGACTTTTCGGTGCTCCCCGCGAAGCGGATCAAAAAAGCTGTCGGCTTGATACCGCACGAGCGAAAGACGCTCAACGGCTTTCGCGAATTGCAGATATTGCTGGCCGCCGCGATTGGTTCGTTGGTCGAGGATGCCGAGTTGCCGCAAGCAGTAATGCGGCGTCGCATGGAACTCCGGGTCTGGGCTGTCTTGAGCAAGTGTCAAAGCGAGCAAGCCCCACAGATAGAATTCATCGTGCGCCGATAGGCCATGTGGTCCATAAACGCGGACCGTGGCTTGGCGGCGGCACCGTACCTTGTCGGTGAACGAGAAACACGTGTCATAAACGAGATTGGGCACAAGGGAGGATCGCGAATCCAGCGGGCAAAGGGCGTGCTCAACCAGGGTTAACTGGCCGCGTCCCGTTCGGCGGGAAAGTCTGGAATGCGAGCGTTTCTCGGAATGTTGAACCATGATGCCAGGTTGCCTTCCAGGTTCCGTACCATGAATCGGAGCCGCTGAAAAGGACTGAATGACCCCGGCAACCGAAAAGAGAAGTTGACCGCCAGCGGGTTCTTGTGGCACGATTCTTCCTGTAAGTTCAATTGCTTGAGCAAGAATTGCCACTGGCAATCGCACACGGAGCACGATGTCGGCTACGGTCATTTCGCTTATCAATCAGAAGGGCGGCTGCGGAAAAAGCTCCGTCTGTTTTCATGTCGGCGGCCATCTCGCAGCGTCGGGCCTGCGCGTGCTGTTGATTGACGCGGATCCACAGGGATCACTCTCGCAAGGTTTTTTTGGGTCGGCTGTCATCGAGTCGTTGCCGGCGGACCGGACGTTGGCCGCCATGTTTGAGAATGCCGGACTCGCATCGGAGAAGCTCCCCATGCCAACGAGGTTCTCGCAACTTGAAGTGATACGGGCCAACCATTGGCTTGCACGACACAATCAGTCCATGCCCGAGACAACCGGGCTGCGCCAGTTCGCCTTGGCGTCCTTTCTTGAACCGTTTTCTGGCTTCGATGTCATTCTGATCGATTGTCCGCCCAATCTCTATCTTTGTTCGTGGAATGCTCTCCTCGCCTCCGATTTTGTCCTGATCCCCGTGCCGCCAGAAGACTTCTCGGCTCAAGGCCTCCGCGCGGTTCACGCAGCCGTCAACAGCGCCATTGCCTTGAATCACCGGTTGTCCTTGCTGGGCCACCTGATCACCAGAGCCGATTCACGGCTCGTGATTCATCGCGGCTACGAACAAAAGCTCCGCGAGCGCTTTGGCGAACAGGTCCTTGATACCGTCATTCCCGAAGCTGCGGCATTCAAGGTGGCGATTACCTGCAGGACGCCGATCACTTCCTTTGCGCCGCGAAGCAAGGCGGCACAAGCGATCTGCAATCTGGGCAACGAGATCATGCGTCGCATTCAAACGTACCGGGACCGAATACAGAAGGTCGGCTGAAATGAAAGGACGCAATCCATTGATCGCCGGCTTGGCAAACCACATCGACGAATCGCTTGGCGCTCGGACGAATGGAGCGTCATTCCCGGCACCCGTGACGGTGGGCAATCGAGATTCCTCCCGTCGACCGCTTGCGAGCGCGGGCCGGATTCCCGTAACGGACGTGTTGCCGGACCCGTCCCAGCCGCGCACTGAGTTCGCCGATGAGTCGCTGGCCAACCTTGCGCAGAGCATCCGCGACCATGGGCAAATCAACCCGATCCAGGTCCGCTGGTCGGCAGCAGACGGAAAGTGGCAGATTGTCTCCGGTGAGCGGCGGTGGAGGGCTTGCAAGTTGGCCGGGGTAACGACTATCGCGTGTATTTTCATGGAGGAGGACATTTCTGAGGAACGGACTCGGGAACTGCAGCTCATCGAGAATTGCCTTCGCGAGGATTTGAGCCCCCTTGAGGAAGCAAAGGCCTTCGCGGCGTTGATGAAGCATCGCGGCTGGACGGGTAAACAACTGGCCGAAAAAATCCACGTTAGCCCGTCGCGAATCAGCCGATCCCTTGCGCTTTTGCGTCTGCCGCCGGAAATGCAAACACAGGTCGAATCCGGAACGCTTTCCCCGCGTACCGGGTATGAATTGGGAAAGATTGTTGATAAGGCCCGGGGCCCAAAATACCCGCCGATCCCGATGGGGCGTGTGACTCACAAACAGGCCCAGGAAGCCGTGCGCCGATTCCATTCGACCGGCAAGTCGGCTTCACGCGGGACGAAGGTGACGTTTGTCAACGAACGGCGTTGGTCAGTATCGGTAACGGCCGCGTCCAAGGGATCTTACGACGACGTAGAGCGAGCCCTGCTGGACGCGCTGGAGGAGGTACGGCACTGGATCGAGCACGGCAGGCAACTTTATTGAGACTTCGGCGCGTGCAGGGTCTCGTCAAGGCGGATTGATGCGCCAGATCTGTACAATTCCGTCCGAAGATCCAACGGCAACATAGCGATCATCGGCGGAAATCGCGTAGGAGGAATAGCTCCGGACGTTGATGACGGCATGCTGTTTCCAATCACGAGTTCGGTAAAGGCGAATCGAGTTGTTGCTCAAACCGAGTCCGATCAGCTTGCTCGACAACGAAAACACGGGGGCTTCCGTTGATTTTTCCTCCTGCGGGAACTCCAACCTGGCGATCGGCGTCACCATGTGCGGTGAGGTGCCTGAGCCAATCCGCGTGTAATCCTTCACGCCTCCACCTTGAAATGCCAAGAATCGACCGTCCGGCGAAAATGCGCATTTTCCATGATTCCGACTATTGGGAGCGGTTGGTTTTTCTTCCAGGAGATCGTAGGCACTGTTATTGTTTGGATGCTCATTCACCCGCAGAAAACGCCCCTCCGGCGAAAAGGTCAGAGGCCGAACGGCGGTTGTCGTCGGGCCGATCTCGCGAATCGTGCCCCGGCGCCATTCGGCAACCTTGACCGTGGCCTTGGCGCGATCGAGGTTCTGCCCGTCATTCCACGCAATCAGTTGACCATTGAGGGACAATGCGATTGTTTGGAGTGACGGCGTGGTGATTGGGATCGTTTTCTTGGTATTTCGGGTCTCCGCGTCGATCACCTGAAGGACCGGCTTGCCGTCAACGCGCAGGTCGCCGGCCACCACCAGAACCTGCCCCGCGCGATCCATCGCCATGGCGAAAACACTGCCGGGAACGCTCAATTCTGCGACCTCGGCCTTGCGCTCGGGATCGTAATATCGAACATTCTTGGCATTGCCCCCGCCGCCGACAATGAACTGGCGCAGCTTGGCGGAGTAGACGACACCGTAAATGTGTTTTTCCTGCCTGAACTCGGCCGACAGCAATGCCTCGCCCGGGGCCGGTTTGACGGGTTCGGGATCCGGTTTGGTAGTCTTTGGAGGCTTGATGACCGGATCGAAAGCCTTCGTTTTGTCCTTGGCTGTGGGATCGTCAGCAGGAGGCATCTGTTTCAGCCTGGCAATCTCCTCGTGCGTGACGCTGACGGTCGTCTTGCCACCGCGATTGAGCGAGAACCGCTTGGTGAGGATCGGCCCAATGCCATTTTTTTCAAATATCAGAACCTCGCCTTCCCCGGCGTTGACCGTGAATTCGCGTTCTGTCGATTTGTCGATGACCTTGACGCTGTTTTGTTCGACACTGACGACGACGTCCGGTTCGTGAATTTCGACATGAAGTATCCCCTTGTTCGTCGCAATGCGAAGGATCGTCCCAGAGAATAGCGTCAATGGAATTACAAAGAGAACCGCCACGGCTACGAACAACCACTTCTGGCCCCCAGCGCTCGACGTATACTCCGCGTTTCGCGCATGACCCGCGGTAGCATCCTCGGAAATTGCACCGTCACCTTCGCTGCACGATAATTCGCGAGCCACATCAGCCGCGGATGCGACGCGAGATTCCGCATCTTTACTCAAGAGCCGCATCACCAGGTCCGACAGGGCTGAAGGAATCTCGCTTCGGAGGTGGCACGGTGGTTCCGGCTGTTCGGTGGCATGGGATGTCAGCACGGAAAACGTGTCGTTTCCCTGGAACGGCATGCGTCCGGTGAGCATCCGATACAGCACGCAGCCAAGGCTGAAAAGGTCCGCGCGTGCGTCCACCTCTTCGCCGCGTGCCTGCTCCGGGGCCATGAAGGCTGGCGTACCGAGGATCACGCCCGGCTTGAATTCCTGTGCATCATCATGGATCGCGCGTGCCAGACCGAAATCCAGAATCTTGACCCTGCCGTTGGATTTCTCCAACCAGATGTTGGCGGTCTTGATGTCGCGATGAATCAACCCCGCATCGTGCGCGGCATGCAGTCCGTCAGCGATCTGTCGTGCGATCCGAATCGCGTCGCGAACCGGAATCGTCCCCTCTCGCGTCAGGCGAGCGGCCAGAGATTCCCCTTCCAGATACTCCATGGCGATAATCGGAATCGGACCATCGGCATGAACATGGTGAATCGTGACGATGTTATCGTGCTTGACCGCGGCAGCGGCGCGGGCCTCCTGAAGGAACCACGAGGCAGCCGAAGAGGAAAACAGCTTGGGCTTGATCACTTTCAGGGCCACGATTCGGCGAAGCTGCAAGTCCCTGGCTTTGAAAACGATGCCCATGCCCCCCGCGCCCAGCATGGACAAAACGCCGTAGTCGCCAAGGCGTCCAATCTCATCCGGTTCACCGCGTGGTCCCAAGAACGGGAATTCATTCAGAGTTACCTCATGGTCCGCCGATAGCGTTTCGTCAAAGCAGCGCAGGCGTGACAGAATTCGATCGCATGCGAGCTTTTCGTCGCCAGTGAGTTCTCGCGGGTTCTGCAAGGCCTCGCACATTCCGTCCCGGATAGCACAAGACCGGAGTTGGGCCAGGCATGCGCTACAACGATCCAGGTGCTCGTCGAGTTCGCCGGCACGGTCACCCGCGATGTCGCCCAGGACATAACGCTCCCACTCCAATGAACTCGGACATTCGATGGCCGCGACCATGCTTACTCCAGATCTTCCGGTTCAAGGAAATCGCCAAGCGCCTCGCGCATCAGGCGGCGGACCCGTGACACGATCTTGTAGACGTTCGTCACGGACACGTTCTCTGCCGCTGCGACGGTTTCAGGCGGCATGCCGTTTGCCAAGACATCAAGGAATATCTCGCGGTCACGCGTCGAGCACTGCGTCTCGGTGCGTGTGAGCGCCTTGCCGATCGCCAACGCCAGGTATTCCTTGCGATCCAGGTCGGCATCCGAGGGACTCTCGGGTTCCTCAATGAACGGCACTTCCTTGCGTTCGCGGTGTTTCTCGCGCCGGCGAATCTCATTCAGTCGATTCACGAGGATTTTCTTCACCCATGCGCGATAGCTTCCGTTCGCCGTTCGCTCAAAGGTCGCCAGCCGCGATAGTATTGTGGTGCAAACATCGTGGATGAGATCCTCTTTCTTGTGGTGGTCGGTGATACCGTGACGGGCGACGAGCACCATGAGATACGGAATGGTGAAACTGAGCATGAAGGAACGAGCTTCGGAATCCTCCGGATTTCGGGCGCGTTCCAACCAGATCCCCGGCGTTGTTTGTCGGCTCGAATGCACGGTTCGCTCTATTCGTCGGAAAAAGTGGCGTGGTCGCCCAGCCTCATGATTATCCACTATTTTCGACGAAAATCGCACGAAAGCAAGCGAGTCGGCACCGGTGGGGATAAACGACAGCAAGAAATCGACCGCCTTTCAGTCGATCCCGATCCTGGATGCGCCCTTACCACCCGGCGCGCTACTTTGAATGACTGCCTGGCCTGTACCGAGATACCACGCCGCACGTTCGGAAGCTCGATTTAGGGTGCGAATGACATCAAACTGTTTTTGTAACTCGTCGCGCGATTGCAAGCGCGAGCAGGCCTGTGCGTGCCAAACGCGTTCATGATTGTCGTTGGGCTGCATTCGTCGCAGCACTTCTTCCGTCAGCTTCTTCTCACCGTGTCTGGCCAAGATGGCGGCGATCCGCCCAAGCGACTCTCCGTACAAGGTGTCTCTGACTGTTTTCGCGCGAATCCATTTGGCCCCTTCGTCGCATTCTCCCGATGCGACCATCGCCTCGACGGCGGGGAGCAGATGGATCGGCAAGACGCCATCGGCTGACTCCAAGCTGAATGCCGCTCGAACGGCGTCCATCGACTCGCGGGGATTCCGATTTCTTAGCGCCGCCAAGGCCAGCTGGCCGTAAGCAAACGTGGCGTAGCCAGGAGCCGAGTGATTGACTCTTCGCGGCAGGCTTTTCAAGAAATCGGCCTGTTCCCTGCATCGTTTCAGGTCGCCCGCTTCCGCGGCCATCAACGCGTCCAGAAGATGGGTCTGTTTTGTGTAATCTGAATGACCTAGATTTGGAGTAACCGCGTACTTGGCTGCGTTGAGCCAAGCTTCACCAATATCTTTCTGATTCATTCGTACCCATCGTCCGGCCACGACAGCTAGCCAATGTGCACGAATGCCGGGGCTGAAGCGGTGAGCCCCGTGAGGAGGCAGAATTTCGCTGGCCTTTGCCAGCAAGAGAAGAGTTTCCTGGGCAGCTAGAATATCGCCCGCCTCCACTTGGACATCCTGAATGTCCAACAGGGCATGAAGAACCGGTTGGGCACTCATCGCGATCTGCTGTGCTACCCGCTGATCCGCGTGTTTTTTCAGGGCGAGTTCCGTCCAGGCTTCAAGGCATGCATTCTTGGCCTCGCGGATTGCGGTGCGAAAAGCCTTGTTCTCCGGAGCTCGCCCCGGCTCGGTCTTCGCCATCATGGTCCACAATCTCGCCCGCTCTATCGCCGTGGGACAGGCGTTGTCGCCAGCCGGTTCCTTCTTGCCGAACGCGTTCGGCTCCTTCTGCTTAGGCTCAGGCGTCACGGAGGGGCGACGCATTTCGCCTTCCGCCAGCGTTCGCCAGTAGGCAGAAGTCGGAGCAAGCAGCGGATCAAAAACAGGACGTTCACTCGGCGCGAAACCAGCTTTTGGGTGTTCGAGCCGTTTGGGAATGCCTTTGAATTGATCGACCGCGCGTAAATGCAATCCTTCAGCAATGCCAAGGACGCCAAAAAAGTTCTCGCGCGACCCTGCCATTGCACCCCGCTTCGCCAGCTCTTTCAGCAGTTGATCTGCAGAAAGACTCGACCACCGAGCCTGCCCTCTCATGATCGGTCGGGCGCCGCGAACCAACGCCGATTCAGGCGTCGGAAACTGGCTGAGAAGGAACGATACGTCACGAATGTCGGGATTATCAACGTGAATGCCAATTGCTGAGCCCATACAGATCGCGCGCCGGTCAGCGTCCTCCAGGAGCACACTTCCCATCCAGCCTCGTTCCGCGTGACTGCTTTCGATGTCCGACAGGGTAAGAAGAAAAAGGATCTTTTCACGGGTCGATTGGGCGATGGCACCGCGCGCCAGGTAGTGTTGGGCCAGGCGATATACATCCTCGTAAAGCTCCGCATCTGCCCGGGTCCAACCTTTCTTGAGGGCCAGATTTCGAAGAATGACCGCGAACTCCATCGCGCAGCGGTGGCCGCGATGCCTGTCGCCCATCCATTCTTTTGGTACCGCCAAGGCCTCGTCAAATTTCCAGGCCGCCGCCAGGGCCGTGCATCGAACATAATGTTCCTGGATCTTTGCTTCTTCCGTATCGTTGTGTTTCTCGCCAATCGCCAGGGCCGCCTCACGGGCCGATTGCGAGTATTTTTCCCATCCGGCTTGATCCTGCGCCCGGAAGGACAGACCCGCCAGAAACGCAAAGTTCTCACTTCGGGCAAACAAACTGTCGATTTCCTTGCAAAATTCGCCGGCCTTCTCAATGGCCTTTTTCGCCCCGGCGTGGTTGCGGTACTCCAGATAGTCGCGCGCCAACCAAGTGAGTTCATTTGTCGCGGACCCAACGTGCCGAGACCGTTCAAGTCTCGCGAAGGCACGCTGGAGTTCCTCGTCCCGGGCTTGCAAATCGCCAAGACTGTTGGCTGCTGCGGCCAGGCAGCGGCTAGCGTGGACTTCGTCCTTTTCCTCTTTGAACTGACGCGACAGCGCCCGCGCCGTCGCCAACATCCCTTTTGCGGAGGATGCTGGTGGCGTCTCCTGGGAAAAACCGCTTGCCGGGCTAAGCGCGACAGTCAGCGACAATAAAACAAATCGACTTGCGACCATTTGAGCAGCCTCCTCATCTCGAACATGCGAATAGTCATTCGGCCAAGAGGCCTTTTTCGACCATCAGCGGACCGAATTCGATCAACATTTCCTGAGCACGTTGAATAAACGCCTGGTCGATCTTGCGCCATTCCGCGTCGCTTCCGAGGAACTCGGGAAAGCGGCTTTTGTTCCGATCATTCGTGAAGGCCGAACCGATCAGCGTCAACGTTTTTAGGCCGCCCGTGCCGGGCTTCAGCGCGCCTGCGGCTTTCAGCCGCCCGTAGGACATAGGGCCTTTCTTATCCGTGGTTTCGAGAGCAGTTCCGCGTGGTTGGGCGTAACCCGGCGAGATGAACGCGGCCAGGTAGGACTTGATGTCGGGAAGCGCATTTTCGTACTTTTGTATGAGCGCTTCCTTCTCGCGTTTCGCCGCTTGTGCGACCAGGTTGGCCTGTTCCCGGATTCTCGCCTCATGGGCGGCCTCTTCCAGTTTTGCTGTTTCCATAAGGGCTTTTTGGCGAATCAAAGCCGCTTGCACGTCAGCGAGCTTCTTGCTGGTTTCTTCAAAGGCCAGCGACTGCGCTTTGGCGACGGCCTCGGTGCGAGCGCGATCCCGAGCGGCGATGCGTTCCTTGATTGCCTCCGCGAGTATTATGGTGCCCGGGTCCTTTCCCTTCGCCTCTTGCATCAGTGCTTCCAGGGAACGTCGATCCGTTTCCCAGGCTTCGAGAACCGCCTTGGCTGCTTGGAGATATCGATCCACATCCTCGAAAACACCACTGGACGGAGTCAGATGCGGTCGCTCTTCCGCCGCCTTGGTCGATGCCTCCAAGAGACCGTCCAGGTTTGCCTTCGTATTGATGACGTACTCGCGCGTGGACTTCTTGTTATCCAGGAGAACTGCGGCGCTTTCGACCAAAATCGGGTCGGTCGCTATTCGTTTGCCGTCGTCATCGCTCAGGAGCTGGCGGATACGCTGATCCCACCCGTCGATTGCCGACGAGATGCGTTCGAGCGTGTCGTAGCCGGGCTTGGCTTTCGCCTTGAGTTCATCGAGCCGGATCTTGGACCGGAGTTTTGCGTCTTTCAGTTGGGCTTCGCGATTCTCGAATTCAATCACCTGCTTGGTGAGAAACGGATCCTTGAAGAGGGGTCCCGTCTGCATCATTTTCCCAAGCCGCTCGATCTCGGCATCCTTGTCCGCGATCGCGGCCTTGAGTCGGCCAACGACATCGGCGTTGTTTCCGTCGCCCGCAGCAACATCTTCCTGGCGCACCTGATTGGCGACAACAAGAAAAAACCATCCCACAATCGCGAGCAACAAAAAGCCCAGCGAGAACATGATGATGCGAACAGAGTAGGACCGAATCATGATGGCGCCTCATTGGGATGCGGACGTTTTTTCGGTCCGTGCGTTGTGCAGTTGCCGGACGGAATAGATCGACGCAGCCACGGCGAGCGCACCCGCGATCCCATACCACAGTCGGACTGCTACGAAGGTAGCGCCGAGGGTCGATAGGCACAACACGACCGACAGATATGCGGCAACCGCCCAGGCGGCGGCCTTGAAACAACCAGGGGCTGCGCGCGATCGGGAATCCAGCCACGCCAGATTCACCGTCAAACAAACCCCGATGAGCGTAAAAAGGAACCCGATGAAGGGATATGCGGCATATTTCGAGAATGTCGCTGAATTGGCGACGATGGCGACGACACTTACGAACGCCAATACGAAGACGCGCGCGATCCAGCCTTGCCCCGTGGTGAGGCGCTCCGCAGCCATGCGTTCGTGCCGAGCGAGTTCTGCCTGCCGTCGATATTCCTCTTCGATTTCGAGTGTTCCCCAGCCGGAGAACACGATCGGTCCGAGCACGATGGCCGGTTCGGACAACAGGCGGTATTCCTCCCGAACCGTTTGCGTGCGCTCCGTTCGTTCCTCGATTTCGATGATTTGCTCGTGAAACTGAACTCCCGATACGACTTCGACATGTCGGCGAATCCAGGTGGGAACGGCATCGACCATGACGCGAAACTTGGCAGGAATCGGCACCCGATTCGCATCGATGCGCACGTGATTCGCCTTGATGAGCTTGTGCTCGTAGCGAGCTTTGTTGACCTTGTATTCCGTTGTGTCCGAAATCGTGTCGGTGCGCGCGTAGACCTCGTGGTCGGCGCCGGGATTTTCGGTGATCGTTTTCCCCTCCGTGATGACGTGGGCCGCGTTTAACTCGCAAAGAACTCTACGGTGAAAAACGAGCGTGCATTCGGACGGACTGAGCCACTCGACAATGCCGAGAATCTCGTTCTCCAGCCCGCGCCGACACGCCTCGAAAAACTCGCGAATCAGGAATCGGACGCGCTCGGACAATGCGGCCCGCACTTTTTCGAGGAGCGCCGTGGGGGCCTGGGTCGTCACGGCGGAGCGCAGTACGTTGTCGAGGGGAAATGGCCGCACTTGAAGCGGGATTTGCATCACGCTCAGTTCGCGCTCCGTCAATTGGCGAATGAACCGTTCGTCCTCCATTCCGGTGTGCCGAATGTCGAGATTCGTCCGGCACACTGCTTCAAAGAAGCGCGCTGATTCCGAATGCATGGCGTCAAGTTCAGCGATGGACATGGAGTATTTTTGCAGAATGCTTTCGGTGTCAGCGTCGCTGCCCAGGCAGGCGCGAACAAGGCTCAATTGATTCCAGACGGCTTCGTAAAGCTCGTCGGCAAGAAGCCGAGGAGTCCGCGATTCGTTTTCGAATGACTCCGCGAAAAGTCGCGCGCGACGCACGGTTTCGTCACGGCCGATGCCATGATCCGAGTCAATAACGGCGGCGTTTCCAGAGTCGTTCGGGTCCCAGTCGGTTGCCACGGCACACCTCGATCCGTTGTTGGAATGGCCATTTACTAAATTGCGCCACACACCGATTTCTGACACAATCGGGGCGAAAAACTTCGGCAATCGCCTTCCGCTTCGCTGGCCGGCGCGCCCAATTGCCCACGGCCATGGCCCCGGCCACGCCGTTTCGCCCTTTGTCCTTTGGCAGCAGGTGATTACCGCAATCGGCATGCACCAAACCGGAACCCTAAGAAGCACGTTCCAAGTTGTGCAGAGGCAGGCTTCCGAATCGACGTCATTCGGGCTCCGAATCCGGGACTGATTCGCGTAGGCTGCCGGGCCCTGGAAAAAACCAGGTCACCACGCGCTTCGCAGCCGAAATCAATAGCCCGTCGCGGTCGCACAGCTTCAGTTCGGCATCAATTTCATTGAGGCGATGGACCCATTCACGCGTCGTTCCGAATCGTGCGTCCGGATCAAGGGCGAGCCCCTTTGCGACCACCGCATCGACTTTTTCCCAGAAGAACCGCGGCAGCCGAGCGCGGAACGGGCAAACGTCTTTGGGTGCGCGCAGCGTTGGTTCCATGGTCTCTCGGAATTCCGGCAGCCCCGCTTTGCCGACATATCCGGCGTAAGGAAACGTGCGCGTGAGCATGCGATAGAAAACCACCGTGGCGGCAAACATGTCGCTGCGAAAGTCAGTGTGCGGCAGCCCAAGATGTTGTTCCGGTGCCGCGTACTCTTCGCTATGTCCGTCGCCCGTCAGGTGAAGGAAGGCGTTTTTCATTTTCCACGCACTGCCAAAATCAGCGATTACCAGATTGTTGTGGTCGAGGATCAGATTGGCGGGCTTGATGTCGCCATGGACGATCTTTTCACGATGACTCAACTGATGAAGCCCGTGTGCGAGTTTTCGGTACAAGTGAAACGCCATTACCGGACTGGGCCAAAGGCGCGGGTTCCTGCTCGCCCGCGCGAGCCGGAGTTCGAGCGATTCACCGGAAATCCAGGTCGTTACCAGGTCCACGGAATCGCCGCGCCATTGATAGTCGAGGATATTGAGAAGATTGCGATTGCCCGCGCAGACCCGGCTCAACACCTGAAGGTAATGCCGGTGATTCTCGTCGAGTTGCAAGCGATGCACCATGCAGGCATCGCCGCCGGGACCGGCGTGCGGCGCCAATGCGAAATATTTGTCACGTCCTGAACATCCGACTTTTTCGAGAAGAAGATACGCGCGCCCGCGAATGAGACGACGCTCCAGCACCGTCCGCTTCTTGCCTTTCCAATAAATCGTCGTTTCTACGTTCATACCGACTCGCAACTCCCACCTCGCCGAGATCCTATACGATGCGTTTCAGGGACAGGGAGATCGTTTTCTCGTGAGGCGCCACCCAATTGAAACGGTCCCCGCACTCGCTGTGCCGGGTTTGCAAGTTGCCGTCGGAGAGTATCACCATCGGCATCGAAATCCTCATTTGAGAGTGCGCCGATTCGTCGCCGCCAACCGGCTTCGGCTCGCCAAAGGGGCAGCCCGAACAAAGCGCCGGGGCCGGCGGACTCGGAGCCTTTCGTTCCGTCCGCCACTCGGCGATGAACCGACGCGCCTTTTTCAGTTCACCATGGAAGAACTGACGCAGCAAAGCAGTGACCGGCACTGTCTCGCCTTCGTAACTGTTGGCCTTGAGCACGATGCCGTACGGACTGCTCGCCAATGCCGCCGCCTGAAGCAAATGGCAGTATGCGGCAATGCGGACCCGATATTTGTCATGCACCTTGACCGAGGATTCGGGCATGATGATCACCGGAATCTGCACGCCGTTCCGCCGAAGGACCAAGTATGGCGTACCCTTGAGCATTTCGGGTTCATGAACCAATCGTTCGCGGTCCCATTGCGGCTCAAATCCTGCTTTGAGCATCTCGCCCCAATGAATCGCCATCGGAACCTCCGAAGTCGGATCCGGTTCTTTGGCGGTTGCGTTTTCCAGCGATCGAATCTGTAACAGCGATTGAACGGCCCTTTCCGCGTAGAAAAATGTTGCTCCCATGCACAACATTCCGCCAATGCCGAAGCTGACAAATGGCGCAAGACCATAGGCTCGAATTGTGTACGCGACAACTAAGCACCCACCGGCGACAATGCCGAACAAGAATGCCTTGAAGCCGGCACTCTGAAACGCTTCTTTCAAGAGGGCCAGGCTGAAATCGGGCATTGCTCCGAGCCGCGCTTCCTCTTCGTTGCCATCGTCGAAGTCTTGCGGGTTTTCAAACGCATTGATCCCCGCTCGCGGGCAGAACACGAACTGAGATAGGACGTGGACGCCGATCCAGAACGCCGGAATCGGCGGAGCACTGGCCACAGGGGTTTCTTTCGTTGTCATGTGCCGACCCTCGAATTGCCTCGTTGCGCGACCACATCTTTCAGCGTCCTGATAATCGAGTCCATGCCGCCCTGCCGCTTTTCCGGATTGATCGTGACTGCACTCAGGACGACCTCCTTCACGGCTTTGGAGCATGCAGTGGATTTCATCGCGTGGGACTCTTGGCCCGCCGGCGGGAGCTTGCCCGTTGCCGCGTGTACGAATAGGCGTCCCCAGCTATAGACATCAACAGCGCAATTGGGCTGACTGTCGGGTGATAGCACCTCGGGTGCCAAATAAGGGTTGCTTCGCACAAGAGACTTCACCGTCGGCTGCCCTTGGCCAAGCTTGGATAGTTCGAGGTCGGATAGTACCGGTCGACGGCTTCCCGCGCGAAGAATGACGGAACTCGGCGTCAGCGACCTGCGTATCACCGTTTCACGGTGCATCGCCGCCAGAGCGAGAGCAACGTCCAGCAGCGTCGAATACAGATCGGCTTCGCCAAGCGGCCCGACCCGCAAGGCGACATCAAGTGATTGTCCTTCGATCCACTCGTCGATTGTCCACCACCGTTTGGAGTCGCTGTCGTAGAAAACCGAGTAGTTGGCCGGGAAAAAGCCGCTCGGCACGAGCCGGCGAACGACTCGCGGATGCCGCGTGAAGAACTCTCGCAGTTCGGCATCCGCCTGACCGGGAAGTTTGCTCACGTCGTAGCATTTGCCCTTCGCAACCGCGCCCGAGAGGACGTGATTGGCCAGGCGAACCGATTGGAAAGTAACGCCATCGGTTAGCGGGCGCCACTCCCCGAGCGGTTCGTCAAGCGTCCATTCCGGATGTCCGATCGAAGGCTTGGCAAGACCCGCTACAAGTGCATGCGGCTGTATTCCCATGGCTTTGGCCGCGCGTTTGATGCTCGATGGGCGCGCCGGCAATTCCGCTAGCAAGCGACGGAGGGTGCGACCCGAAAGCCCAAGGCTTTGCCCGTGCTGTTCCATGGTTCGATCCGGATTGCGACTCATCCATCGACGAAGTATTTCCGTATTGACCGGCGTTCGACCACGTTTGCCGTTGTTCTCCATTCCGTCCCCCCATGCGCGAGATTTTCCGGTCCTTGTCTTCCAATGCGCCAGGTTCCGAAATCTGACACGATTTTTGCGAGAGTGGCCGGAAAAAGGCCTTCTACTGTCGTTGATTCGCCGTCCACCTCGGCCAAACTGAAGGAGACAAGGAGCCCGCCATGTTGCGTGAATCGGTCTTGACGCCGAGTGAAGCTCGACTGTTGGAATTGTTGACCTGGAAAGTTCGCCTGGTCAGTGAGATGCAACTGCGCCGACTCAGCGGGTTCCAGACGCATCGACTTCTTGCGATGAATTATCTCGCAACCCGGACAGCGTGCATCCGGCTATGGCAAGTGGACTCTGCCTTGGCAGCCTGGACCCCTGGGATGCGACTACCGAACTTTTCAACGATCGCGTGGCGCCTTGAACAGCGCCGACAACAAACCGCTGCCGTCACACAGCGCGTTTTTTGGGCCGCTCCCCGGGCCGTTCGACTGATGGGCGGCAGTGGCGGCCGTGTTCGCCAGCCAACCCAGGTCGAGCACGACTTGGCCGTCACCGCCGTGCTCTTGCGACGCTCGGAAATGGACCCATCGACCTGGGATTGCTGGCTTGGCGAAGACATCCTGAGACAAAGGCTCGCACGAAAGCAGAAGATCCCGGACGCGGTCCTCGTCGATGCGTTCGAGCGCATCACCTTGGCGGTCGAGTATGGCGGCGCCTATTCGGTCAAGCGATTACAAGCATTCCACAACCACTGCAAACGCACAAAGGTTCCTTATGAAATCTGGTAAGTCCATCGGCCCCGATAAGCCGTCGATTCAACTCACCGAACGGGACCGCGCCATTCTCGAATTCGTGCGGGAACACGGCGCGGCCTGGTTCGACGTGCTTTATTGCAAGTTCTTTCCGGATGGCCAGCCGGAAATGGCTCGATCTACGCTGCGCCGCCTTTGCGGCACGGCACCCCATTACCGTTTCCTCCGTCCGCAGTCGTCTATGGGCGGCGCCAAAGCCCACTATCAGCTCACCTTTGCCGCAACCCGCCTTCTCGGCTGTTCACCCGCTCGGTCGCGTCCCCTTGGCGCCGTCGCACTGGCTCGCCGTTACGCCCTACAGTGGTTCTTGTTTCTTGCCGACGAGACGGACCGCGTGCTCCTTGACGGCGACGCGATCAAGAACCTCGCCAACACTTCCGTCCAAGCATTGCTCGACCTGACCTACTACATCGCGGGGCCAGACGACCAGCCGCACCTCGGCATCCTGACAATCGATCACGGCGGTTCGACGCAACGTATTGTGCGAAAACTCCTGACCATTCTGTCGGCCGTGGCGGAAAGCGGCGCGCTCGACCGATTCATCCAACGTCGCGCTTTGAATCTGACCGTGCTCACGGTTTCGGAAGGCAAGAAACGAAGCGTCGCCTGGGCGTACCAACGCCGGCTGGCGAAATTGTCCCATCCAAGTTTGCGACGGCTGCGCGAGTTGACCGCATCCCATGGCAACATCGACCTGCATGTCTGGGTCGTACCCGGACTTGATCAACTGGTTTTTTCCAACGAGAGTCAATCATGAATCCAAGCACGATGGAACCTCCCGAAACCCCCTCGACCCGCGCCAAGCGCGATGTCTTTTATGGTCCGGGATTTCCGGCGAACGAATCCGACATCGAGCACCGCCCGGCCTGGCCCGATGAGGGCCAACAGCTCTTTCGATTGCTGACGTGGTTATTGCTGATTACTTTCCTCACCCTCCCGGCATCCTTTGCGTTCCGTTGGGGGCTTGGTGGCAAGCTTCATTCCTTCAACGCGTTTGCATTCTGCGCCGCCGTCGGCTGCGTCATCGCGCTCACCTACCTTCAAGGAACGCCGAATCCATCCGTGACGTGGGCCTTGGGCCTTTTCGCCATGCCAATCTGGGCATGGGGCGTCGTCGCACTCTCGGCCTACATCGGCACGGCGATCGTTGCGTGGTTGTTCCTCATCGCCGGGGCGTTTCCGATCAGCTATTTCGCGTTCGACGGAATTGCAACTCATTCGGTTCATTGGCTCACGGCGGACCCAAACTTGGATAGAGACACCAAGGTCCGCCTCCGCCGCGAATGGAATCGGCGATACCACTTCAGAACCTCCGATGACATCTGGTACCTGTGGCGCGGCGAACCCTTCCTCGTAATCGCAGCCACGGTCCTAGCGGTCGCCGCGGGGACGATTGTCTTTGAGGCCCCATTGGTGAAAATCAAGACGCTCGCGCTGGCGGCCTTTGTACTGCTCGTCGGGACCGCGCTGCGCTGCCGTTTTGATTTCTCGGTACCCGCACAGGCTTTCCGGTCCCTTGTCCATTGGTTCAGCTACAACACCGATCCGTCAATCCCACCTTATGTGTTCCGCAGTCCCGGCGGTCCGGCATGGTGGCGGCAGACACAGCTTGCCGTGGCGTTCATTGTCTGGACCTTCGGCATCCTGACACTCACCGACTACTGCGAACTGCGGTTCTCCGTTGCATCGCTTCAAACCGGACACTGGATGTCGTCGCTGGCGGAGTTCCTTCGACAACTTGTCCTACTCGTCCTGTGGCCATTCCTCATCGTCACCTTGACTTGGCTAAGCCTGTGTGTCGCCTTTGTCGCTCCGGTCATCCGCCATTTTCAGCAAGAAAGGAGCGCCAAACCATGAGCGACGCCTTTTCGGCACGCCCCACACCGCTTGACCGGATGCACGCACGATTGCGGGATTCGAGGAATCCGTTCGAGCGAAATGCCCTTTATGTCGGGCGTGACCTCAATCGCGACTTTCCCGTGCTCCTTGATGTGAACCTGCTCCTCGAACACATGCACATCCTCGGCGCAACAGGTTCCGGCAAGACTGCACTCGCGATCATACCCCTGGTCACGCAGCTTATCCGGCGAAACGACGGCGCCGTCGTCGTCATCGACGGCAAGGGGGACATGGCCCTTTTCAATTCCGTCCGAATAGAAGCGGAGCGAACGGGCCGGAGATTTCGCTGGTTCACGAACCAAACGTATCGCTCAACATACGTTTTCAATCCGCTGGAGGGGGACATTCTCCGAACGCTGATGCCCTTCGATATCGTCGGCTACATCATGCAGGCGCTCAACCTTCACCACGGTGACGAATACGGCAGGGCCTGGTTCGCCGCCGTCAACCGCGCCATCGCTAGACGAAGCCTTGCCGGAACCTCCGGCTCCATCGGACGTCGTGACTTGCTTCGGGCTGTCTCCTATCCGCGTCCGCCCGTCGGCTCACTCCTCGAGTTGTCGGATGTTCTCGACGAACTGAGTACCCTCGATCCGGATGAGTTCAAGGCTGCTCGCCATTTCTGCCTGCTTGTTGATGAACTGGCGGAAATCCCCCAGATGAACATGTCGCTCTACGCCCAGCACCCTGCTTCCGTCCGCGACCAGGCAATTCAGATGAGCAAGGTGATTCGTGAGAACGAAGTCGTCTATTTCTATCTGACCGCCGGCATCAACCCGATTTCCACGGCGGAAGTCGGCCGATTTGCCGTCTATTCATTGCTCCTGGCCGCCCTCGAACATCAGAGACTGACCGGAACCGCCGGCCGTGCCTATTGCATTTGCGACGAAGCACAGACGATCATCGCGCAAAATATCGCCCAGGTTTTGGCTCAAGCGCGGTCCGCTGGTGTCGGATTCGTTCTCAGTCACCAGTCGATGGGACAGCTCCGTCCACCTGGCGGAACGGACTTGCGGGAGCTGGTCATGATGTGTACGACCGTCAAAAAATATCTCACATCCCGCGACCCGTGGCTGGATGAGTATCTGTCCCGCGCCTCCGGGCAAACGAAATACTTCAACGCAAGCTATCGCCAGAGCTTGGATGATTTCGCGTCGGGTCGCGTGGGCGCGGGATATTCGGCACCCGGCATCGCTGGCGGCGATGAGATCGGCGTCAGCGAGTTCCTTGGCCCGCGCTTGATGCAGCACGACATTCAGGATTACAGTCGCCAGCCCAACACCTGCCTCTTTAACGTTGAAAGGCAAAGCGGGCTGAGCCAGTTTCACGGATTCATGCCAGTACACCTCGATTGGCCATTGCATCGGCAGGAGTATGAGCGCCGGCTCAACTCTATCCCTTGGCCGGTCGGTAATTCAGAGACGATCGAGGTGAAGCCGCCTTGGCCTGAGATCGTTGCCAATCGCGCTGTGCAAGAAAGCACTCCGTCCCCGGAATCCGCCCTCGATGACCTGAAGCGGATTCGCGACGAACGGAGTCGGAGAACAAAGTGATCTATTTTTTCCTCTTTGTCGTTTGGAGTGCAAACGAAACGACCCTGAATGCGCGGTGGCGTCTTCGGAAGCGGCGGATTCCCCGTACCCACATTTGGCCCTTTCTTTCGGTGACGCTTGCGCGTGACCGAGGGGAAGTATTAAACCCGGCCGGCGCGTGCCCCTCGTGCCGTATCACGCACGGCCGCTTCAGGAAGATTGGTTATGGCAGAAAATGACGACTCAAAGAAAGGAGATGAGACACGCTTCAACTTGCTTGAGATACTACAGAATCCCGAACGGTTTGACCCGGGGCGAGTCGTGATTACGCCGTCGGCTTTGCAAAGCCTCATGGCGCATGACATCGTACTTGGCCTGGCTAGACACGTTCGTGGTGACTGGGGCATGCTTGACGACGCCGACCGGCTCGAAAATGATCGGGCCTTGGCGGAAGGCGATCGACTGTTGTCCGCGTATCGGAGCCCAGCGGGTACACGATATTGGATCATCACCGAATGGGACCGATCCACGACGACAGTTCTTTTGCCCGAAGACTACTGAGACGTTCCTGAAATGGGACCCCCTCGCATGAAAGTGAGGGTTTTACAAACCGTCCATGCTCGCCAAGAAGGCTTGCATGGACCCAATGAATAGGAGGTGCAATGGAAGCACCGCAAAAAAACAAACCAGCTGAGTCGTTTCGATTGGGAAAGATTCGCGCCGCCATCTGGCCGCATGAATCCCAGGGTAAGACCTGGTACTCGGTCACGATTACGCGCGAGTACAAACAAGACAACGAACTGAAAGATACCACGAGCTTTAACCGGGACGACCTCCCGGTTGTCGCACAGATCGCCAACATGGCGTATGCGTGGATCTGGAATTCGGGGTCTGCTCCGACCGAAACGGAGTAGTTGGGAATTTGCCCCCGGCCGGCCAGGTTGCCCTGGCCGGCCTCTTCACCACAAACTGCGGCAGCCGAGAAAGTGACCGCGAAATGGCACTCTTCCGGCCTCCCACTGGCAGCCGCAAGCGATCATAATTGCAGTGTACCGACAACATAGGACCACGAAATAACCGCGTCTTCTTTTTGCTCTCCCCGTTAAGAGCCTAAACATCGACGGAACTCAGATTTGTGGGTCAGATCTGAGGCCATTTTGCGGTGACGTGTTCGCCGCGAAATCTTGCAATTGCGTTCAAAGCGATCCCGCTTAGGTCGAGACTTTGGCAACCCCATAACGTCGGCCTCGCAGTTGCAAACAAAAGACCCACTTCGGGTCTTTTGTTTTTTCCAGCCAGAATTCTCCTTTTCAAAAGTGTTGACGGCCTGTGGGGCCGTGACCGCTGCCGCACGTGCGACTCGATGGGTCGAGCGCTCGGGCGGCCTAATGAAGGAGCAGACAATGGCACAAGAAACCGGAGGTGAGTGGTACACCGCGTTCACATTCACCGAAAATGGGAGATCGATGCATCGGCGAATCCACCGCATGGAGGTTCAAGCCAACGATGGACACCTTTACGTCCTTGAGGGCCGGGAACTACCGGACCGGCTGGACGTAAACACCGGAGTCGGACATCGCGGCAAACACCTGGCGACGGTTCTGCTTCACCGCAAGAACGCGCCGCCTCCGCCAAAGATCAAGCAGCGATCATGGCCGAACCCCAGAGACGTCGCCAACCTCGCTGTGGGAATCTTTCTCGCCGTTTTACTGGTGAGGATCCTCAATCTCCTGGTGAATGTGAATCTCTAAAGCGCAGCGAGAAGCCTTACCCGCTTCTTGCTTCGTCGTCCTCGCCCCATTTCCGGGGCGGGGACGTTTTCCCCTGGAAGCTAGGACCGGCCTCCAGGGACTCAACCAGGTCCATGAGAAGGAGATGCCATGGAAAAGGCAATTATTATCTTCGCGGAAAAGAGTGGGAAAAGGGATTTGTATTACTTTCTGTTGGGCGCATGGAGTAGCATCCTGCCCCAACTCCTTTTCTTACTCTAACTACACCCTCCGGGGGCACTACGGTGCCCCCGGAGGGGATTTACCTTGCTCGCATTCAGTCGCCCTGAATTACACGACTCACAAAGGAGGCTTTTCAATGTCACAACTGAAGATCACCGTGCATTCCACGGGCAGCGGCGTTTGTTCACTCACCGGCAAGCACGAGGCCGACGGCTTGAATGTCAGCTTTGAAGACGGAACGGTCCAACAAGCCTTCTTAAGTTGGAAAGGCTTTCGGCAATTGCTCAGCCTCAAAGCAAAACGATCCGCCGGCGCCGATCCGAAGGCGGCCGCGAAACCCGTCGACTCAAAGGCGGTTCAGTCCTGATCAATTGCCACTATTCAACGACCGCAGGAGGTATAATGCGTTCAAGGCCCCGAGCGATGTTTGACCAGACAGGCATCACCATCTTCAATGGTGATTGTCGCGACGTTCTGCCGTCCATGCCTGCCGACTCCGTCGACTTCGTGCTAACGGATCCGCCATACCTTGTTCGCTACAAGGGACGATGGGAACTTGGCCAGGAACAAATTGTTGGCGACAACGACCCAAGCTGGCTATTTCCTTCATTCGTGGAAATCTGGCGCGTTCTCAAACCGGACTCCTTCTGCGTTTCCTTCTACGGCTGGCCCCACAGCGATCTCTTTGTGGGTACCTGGAAGGCCATCGGATTTCGAGTCGTGAGTCACTTTGCCTTCGTCAAACGAGTTTGGGGACTGGGGCGGTTCACACGCAGCCGGCATGAGACGGCCTATCTGCTTGCGAAAGGGCGTCCCCAACCGCCCGAGGCCGCGATCGCTGATGTAATCGAGTGGCAGCGCGAGCCGGATGCCGTTCACCCGAATCAGAAGCCCGTTGACGCACTTTACCCGCTTCTCTCGGCATTTACGCGCGAAGGCGATTGCGTGCTCGACCCGTTCATGGGGTCGGGCAGCACGCTGCGCGCAGCCAAGGACTTTGGACTTCGGGCTATCGGGATCGAGATTGAAAAACACTACTGCGACGTCGCAGTCCAGCGCATGGCCCAGGGAGTGCTGTTTCCGCTGCCTCTCGCTCCAGCGTCGAAGTCGCCAGTCTCCGAATCGTTGCTTGACCTGAACCAGGAGAATTGACCATGGAAAAAACCAGGCCCGTCCACGAAATCCGTTTCGGCCTCATCAAGGCCGCCATCTGGCACAACCTGACCCGTGCTGGCGAGCGCTACAACGTCACGCTGACACGGCTCTTTCGAAACGGCGACGTGTGGAAGGAATCGAACCACTTCGGTCGCGACGACTTGTTGCTAGCGGCCAAAGTGCTCGACCTGGCCCACACGTGGATCTATCAACAGGACCGCGCCGAAAAAGCAACCAGCGAGCACACCGATGAACATCGTCAGTGAAATCTGGACTTGGCAGGAAGGGGAGCGAATCTACTCGCGCATGACCACAAACGTCTGTGCCAAGAGGTTCCTGGCCAAGTTGCAAGCTCTCGGCCTGCTGACGTCGGCCGAGTCGGTACAAGCGTACTTCGGTGATCGTGTGGACGGAGGCAGCGGTTACGAAGTGCTGTGGAAGAATCAAGTGAACCTGGACTACCTGCACCAAACCTTGACGAAACTATGAGCGCCCGAAAAGCCCGGCAAGACAGGAGAAGCGTCATGGCCAAGCAAGCCGAACCAGACGAGCAACAGGTGCTCCGCATTATTCTGCATGCTCTGCGCCATGATCCCGAGAAGTACGGGCTCAGTTTGGATGACGAAGGATGGGCAACGACTGAAGACTTGCTGTTTGCGCTCCGTTTCGTTCGATTTCGCTGGGATTCGCTCGAATGGAGCCACGTGGAAGCCGCGATTGGTGCAGCTTCCGGGGACAGGTTTCAGGTGAAAGATGGCCGTATTCGAGCAACTTACGGCCATAGCGTCGGCCTCAAAAAGGTTCCGCTTTCAGCCTTCCCACCCGAGATTCTGTTTCATGGCACCGGGACGGATGCGCTTCCGATGATACATCAGTGTGGACTTCAACCCATTGGCCGCCAATTTGTCCACCTGACTGCGGAACCTTCGTATGCCCTTCAGGTTTCCGAAAGCAGAGCGGAAGGTGTCATACTGATTGTCATGGCGGCCCAGGCCGCCGCCCAAGGCCTGACCTTCCGAAAAGCCAGCTCGCACGTGTGGCTGACCGACGCCGTGCCGCCAGCATTCGTCAGATTACAGAACACGTTCACTCCGCAAGGCGTTGGACTCGACCATGAATGATCAAGACATCACAGCTATTCTCGATCGACTCGGGAAGATTGAATGCTCCCTGAACGTGCTTGTGGAACAACGCACTGTGAAGGACTGGTACACGACCGCCGAAGTCGCCAAGATTCTCGGCAAGGCCGAGTTCACCGTGCGGGAATGGTGCCGTCTCGGCCGCGTTCGCGCCGAAAAGAAGCAGTGCGGCCGCGGTGTCGCCGGTGAATGGATCATCTCTCACGAAGAACTGACGCGCATCCGCAACGAGGGCCTGCTGCCCGAACCAAATCCATATCGCCACGTCAAATGAGAGGGCAATTGGAGGGCTCCGTTCTCGACGCACCTTCTATCTATCCACAATGCCGCCCGCTTGATTCCACGACTCTACCTTCGGCAGGTCAACGCATGGCAACGCCGTTCACAACGCAGGCCGCCCCTCTCCGCCCAGGTTTGACCAACTGGTTGGTATTGCCTTCATTTCGATTTTCGGCACTTTTCATTGAAAAACCGAACGGCCTGTTTGGGGCTTCGGTTGGGAACTTGCGATCGAGCAAATGGGTGACGTGGGAAAACGGCGGGGGCACCTTCGAGATTCGAAGCGGTAATGGAAACCAACTTCATTCGCGATGTAAATTCGATCGGCGACAACAGTCGCCTCACTTTCACAAGCCACGAATGATTCTTGATCCAACTTGGCTCGGAGAGTTGACGGGCTGACGCCCCCCTTGCTGGCCTTTCATCGAACAGGCTCGATGGTCATCTCGTGTTCGATGATGTTGCCTTGCACGCCGGCGAACGTGAACCGCCCGGCGGCGTTGGTCGTCGTCGACTGCTTGCCGAGGGCAATCGAAATGCCGGACGCGGGGCGACCGTCGCCGCGCGTCAGCGTTCCCGTGACATCATAACGAACTGGAAACGACACCGCTTTGGGCGGCGTGTCGGAATGGACCTGATACGGGCGGCCGAAGCTGAGCGAATGCGTTCGGCCGGGCATGATGTAGAAGTCGCCGCCGCTCTTCGGGCGCAGGAACGAGACTTCGCCGTTCGCCTTGCCCCGTTTGATTTTGCCTTCGTGCGGGACGATTTGGTAGCCGTCCTCGACCTTCGACTTTTGCATCCCCAGCGCGCGGTCGGGCGATGTGACGGGATCGCGCATGCACTGGGCGAGAAGCCATGGTTCCTTCCAGTCCGGACTCGCCGTCGCGGATGTGGAAAGGTTGAGGTTGTACCATTTTTCCGGTTCGAGAATCTGCCGAGCGATGAGGCCGTAATATTTCGCCATCGCCGGGCCGAGGGAACAATGAGCGTCGTCGAAGGAATGCGACCATTTGCCGACGGTCTTGCGATTGGCGCAAAACGCGTGGCCGTTCGGAATTTCCGAGAGCGTGCCGGCCAGGGCCTTCGACATGTCGATCAGCGGAAAGCGATTCGCCCGAGCGATGTGCGACTGCAACTCCCACATCGCGGGCACGCCTTGATGCCAGAGTCCCGGACCCTGGGCGGGAACCGTCACCAAAACGACCTGCGGCTTGCTCTTCAGTTTGCGGAGCGAAAGCAAATCGTCGCGATACTTCGCGAGAACCTTTTCCCGTGAACCTGACTTCGATTCGCTATCGGCCATCGCGGCGGTGGTGCCGTTGGTGCCCAGCATGATGACGATGACATCCGGCTGCCACGCTAAAGTCGCCTGCGTGCTGCCGCTCGTAAACCATGAATGAACGCTGTGCCCCGAAAGCCCCTGGCCGAGAATCTGGAACCGGCTGTCGAGATAATCCGGCATCGTGACGCCGGGATCCATGTAATCGGTGATCGAATCGCCCGCCATGAGGAACTTGATTGGCTTCCTGGAAAGATAACTCCGATCGACGGCCACTGTAGGCACGACCGGATCGATCATATTCGCCCAAACATTGCGTTCAACCCACTGATAGTTCGTCAGCGCCTCGCGCGTGGCGATTTCGCCGTAACCGCGTTTTGTCATCTCGGGATCGTCGAGAATCTTGTGAAGTTCCCGAAGCGATGCGATGGTCTTGCCGATCTCGCCGAGAGCCGAATTGCCGGTGATCGCCCAGTGATAAATGTGAACGGCGTCCTGATAAGCGGCGGCGTCCTTTTCGGCCCTATATCGCGCCGTCGCCGGCTCGAGGTCCGTCCGAGCTTTCGTCACGATCGCGAGATAATCCGCCTCCTGTTTCGCGAAGCCAGCGCGCAACGCAGCGATCCGCTCCCGTGCCTGGGCTTCGGTCAGCTTCTCCTTCAACTGTGCCGTTGCAGGAACCGCGGTCACGAAAAAAAGAAAAAGAACCAAGGCAACGAATCGCATAGGAATGTCTTTCGTGGTTCGTTGAATTCGGACGCGAACGTTATCCGCTCCGGGATCGACAGGTTCCCTTCACAAGGTTGCTATTGGCTTCCAAACGGAGTCGCTACAACATAGACCGCGTTGTTGGTCGTGATGTAGAGTGCGGTGTTCGATCGGCCATGCTTGCCAAAGCTCAGGTTGGTGCCGCTACCCTTGGGAATATTGATCTTGGCGAGCGGCTGAGCCCATTCGTTGTAAACGTGCACGCTATTGCCTGCTGTGAAGAAAACGTTGCCCACCTTGTCGACGGCGATGCCGTCCGGCGACGGGATGGCGAAGCGTGGCTTCGCTTTGCCGACGGCGACGTCGATCATGCCGTCTCCGGCGATGGGGAAAGCGTAGATGCCCGAGTGCTTCAGGTTCTTGTAATTCGAGATGCCGACATACAGAAAGCGATCGCCGTCCGACAGTGCGATGCCATTGGGATTCGCCAGCGTCGGCTCAACTTCACCATCGAACAGCACAGTGACCTTTTTCGTCGCGGGATCGAGAACCGAAACTCGGCCTTTGTTCGGATCTTTCAGTGTCGTGAAGTAGATCAGCCCGCAGTCCGACACGACCAAGTCGTTCAGCGAAATTTCGCCGCCTTTGTGGCCGACCGAGACGAGAACCTCGGGTTCTTTTCCGCTGAGGATATCCCACTTGCAAATCTTTCCATCCACCATGCCGTAGAATATCCGGCCATTCCATATTCGGCCCCGCGTCACTCCTTTTCGCAGCTCGACCGGCTTCTGCTCGCCCAGCGGCAAGGCGTACAACGCACCGGCGTCGAGGTCGGTGAAGAGCAGCCGCTCGGGATCTTTGCCGCTTCGGTTGATCCAGGCCGGCGTATCCGCCTTCTTGAAGCCTTCCGCGACCAGTTCGACTTTGCCGGACTTGAATTCGGGCACCTTTTTCGGTGCTTTCTCGGCGGGAAAAGCTTTCTCGATCGGATCGATGCGATAGGCGCCGGCCTTGCGTACCGGATCGAGACTGGGCGTGTACGATTCAAGCCACACCGGGCTGAAGGCCGGCATATGGTCGTCCCCTTGATAGGGCTTGACCGGAATCTTGGCCACGTCTTCAAACTTGTGGCCGTCAGGATAAATCGTTCCGTCCACGAGCGAAACCGAAACCGTCCGCGGCTTTTGCGGATTGCCCACCTGAAGCTGGAGCACGGTGTAATCGGGGCTCACCAGGTACCAGGCATAATGGCCGCGCGGCGTCTTCTTGTGATTTCTGCCGTTGAACGGTGTCCCGAAATGGACGCGGTTGAACTGGCGGTTGACGTATTGCCACTCGGCATCACGGACCAGATCGCCGACGCCCAGATGTTTCTTGAGCGAGCCGTCTTTGGCATCGTAAATCAGCAACCGCCGCGAAAACTCTTCTCGCAATCGCCATTTCGGCGAGTCTTCCTTGTAGTGCAGGTCCGGAGGCCCGTGCATGTGCGATGGGCCACGACTGAAAATCGTGACTCCGTTCCAGAGCGCAAAGTTTTCGCCATCGGGAGCGAGGAAAAGCTGAGCATAGATTTGCCCGTCTTGCAAGCCTTGGGCTAGATAGCGGCGAGTCTGACCGGTTTTGGTATCGGTCCAGACAAACTCCCAGCGGTGCGGGCCATGGACTGAGCGGCCGACTTCCGTTTGCATGGCCTTGATCAGAAATCGACCGTCGGCACTTTGACAACCATCGATGTAGCACGGCGGCTCGTAACCTGCCTGAGCCGCGGCGGGAAGGAGAAGCAACGCCAAGAACAAAAATCGGTATCGGAACATGAGAGCCTCATTCAATTTTTTGCGTGGAATCCGCTTTATGGAATGATTGATGCCACGCGGGCGAAACTTAGCAATCTTTTTTGAAAATCGGGTCGCCGCTTGCGGCTTAGCGTTTCCTGGACACGCTAAGCCGCAAGCGGCTCTCAGCTTGTCACTTTTTCTCTGCCAGCTTGCCGTAGATCTTGACATCGTCGTACATGCCGGTGTCGTCGAAGGAACCGATGCCGACACGACCCCAGGTGAAGGTGCGATCAACCGCGGTCATGATGGGTGTATTCATGTCATCGAAGTAGACGGCGATCCCCCCGTCCGCCACCGTGCGAACGATCTTGATCTGGTGCCAGTCGTCTCCCCAGTTCACGCCTGTTGTGGTCGTTTTGGAAATCTTCACCCGGTCCTTGCCATCGACGATGAAGATCTGGTGGGCTCGGTCGTCCGCCTGCTTCGAGATGTGGACGTAGTAGTGGTGCGCGGGATCCTGCCAGCCCCAGAACAGGCACATATCGCGATGGGCGTTGTCCTTGCCGGTGCTGAGAACTTTCGTCGTCAAGATAAAGTCGCCGACGACGAGGTCCTTGGCGAGCGCATAGTTAAACGGACTGCGGTGCGGCGTCTTGATCTTGCTTTGCTGGAATTGCTCGAAAACCTTGCTCCCCGATTTTTCGGCAATGCGCCAGGCCTTGGGGTCGCTCGGTTCCCAGCGGTCCGTTCCC
>SXGT01927998.1_pt1 | contig 28704 bp, 23 predicted proteins | sample 3176221 | NCBI WGS metagenome assembly SXGT01 (sample SAMN11356862, study PRJNA531348) | freshwater metagenome | isolation source: freshwater sample F1-120 | place: China: Fuxian Lake, Yuxi | collected 2017-12-25 | reverse complement strand
TCCTCGAACGCATCCTCACCGTCTCGGAAACCTGCCGCCTCCAAAACCGTTCGATCTACGACTACCTGGTCACCGCCGTTCAAGCTCATTTCAAACAACAGCCAATTCCGTCACTGCTGCCGTGCTCGTGAACGATTACGGCTGCGGCGCAAATGCCATTCCAAAACGGCGAAATCAATGACTTAATGGCCGGCGCAAATCATGTGCCGAACAGGGTTGGGGTCGCCCCATTAAGGTCGGTGGTTGCATCAAAGGGGGCGCGTCGTTGCGGTCGCATTGGGATGCTGGAACTGGCGAAGAGTCTGCTCGCGCGATGATTGCCAGCGGCAAGTGGGACTACGTTGTTCTGCAAGACATCTATTATGTCGAAGCAGCCGCGTTCCAACCTTACGCTCGGCAGTTCCACACATTGATCAAAGAGAGCGGCTCGAATACGGTCTTGTTCGGGACCGCGTCGATTCTCAGCGACTACCCCAAAGGCTTCGAGCGGCAGCACAGCCTGCACTTTGCAATGGGCAAGGAATTGGGAGTCCCGATCGTCGATGCCAGCTATGCCTACATCAAATACTTCGGCGACAAGCCCTCGACCGAGCGACTGGAGACTCTCTTCGCCAAAGATCGCGCTCATCCGGGGCTGTGGGGCTCGTATCTCTACTCGTGAATGATTTACAGCGTGTTGACCGACCGCAGTCCCATCGGTCTCGCAGCGCCCGATGCGATTCCGGCGGATGTCGCTAAGACACTGCAACAGACTGCGTGGGCGCAGCATCAAGAAACGGCTGCGGCGTTAAAGAAATAAGAACGTCAGCGTTTTCGGAGTTGCGCGAGGGATTGCTCCAGCGACTCGCGGAACAATGCGCCGTCGTTGGAATAGACCACGAACCGTGAGCCTTGTTTGAGCGTGCGTTCCATTTGCTCCCGTTTGCCAAACCAACTTCCCGCGGCCACATGCGAGCGGTTGGCGACATCAATGATCCGCTGGATCATCGCGATCAGGTCCGGATGGTCGTACTCGTTCGGGATGCCCATGTTGGTGGTCAGATCATTGGGGCCAACAAACACCGCGTTGACGCCGGGGATCGAGCAGATCTTTTCGAGGTTCTCGACCGCCAGGACCGATTCGATCATCGGAACGAAGACCGTGTTCGCGCAGCGTTCCTCAATGGCGTACTTCCGAGTCTTCTCGCTGGGCCATTTGCCTTCAGACAGGACTCGCTCCAGAGCTTGTCCCTTCAGCGGCCGATAGACCGCGGCGGCCGCGAGACGTCGAGCGTGTTCCACATCCTCGACGTAGGGCACGACCACGCCGTCGAACGAATCACATACCTTCGACACATCATCCGGCTCGCGACTGTGAGTCCGCGCCAGGCAGGCGATTCCCTTGGCCGCCAGCGCGTATCGCACTGGGAGGAACTCGGCCAAGTCGAGCGCATTGTGCTCGGCCGAGACGATCACGAAGTCGAGAGCTTCGTCCGGCAGGACATCAACGATCGCGGGATTGACCGTGTATTGAAAGAAGGTGCCGTAAACGGTTTGCCCGCGCTGCATCTTTTCCTTGAGCGCCTTACCGAGTTTGGGTGCGGCCATGAGAGGACGATTCCTTAAGAGAGGAACTCAACAGATCATGCCTTTGCGGTCAGACGGCAGATTCGCACCTGGCTCTCGGCCATGGCGACAGCGGCTTGGAGGCCGTCGGGGTGCAGGGCGAAGTCGCGGCCGATCTCGGGCATCGCGAATTTGGCGAACTCCTCCGCTTGATCGGGCTTCCAGAACACGAGCAGCGCATTGCGGCCGCCCGACATGCCGATCCAATAGCCTTCGGGGTGCCAAGCCAAGCCCCAGATCGTGCCACGGTTTTTCTCTTTCGTGACATGTAACAGCTTTTGCTTGCCCGATTCCCAGTCGAACGACGCGGCAGCGCATTCGAGAATTCCGCCGAGCGCATTGGTCACATTCGTCGTGCCGCCAGCAACCAGGAGTTTGCCATCACCGCTGAAGGCCAGACTGCGCGCTCCGCCGAGATGTGCTCGAAACTTGTCGTCGTACTTGTAGAGGGTCGGGGCGCTGAAGGTTCGGACTTCTTTGCCGTCGGACAGATTCCAGTGCCGGAAGATTGCTCGGTGATCGCACGAGACCAAACTCTGGTTGTCGGGATGGAAGGCGACGTTGTAGACGTGTGACTCATGCCCGGTCAGCGTGTGGATGACGCTTCCATCCGCCGCGTTCCAAACTTTGACGAGATGATCGTTGCCGCACGTCGCGATCTGCTGACCGTCGGGGGAGACGGCCAGTGCGCGAATCCAGCCGTTGTGCGCAGTGATGGCTCGCAGCGGTGTCGGTGAGTCGGCATCGGTTTGCCACCACAGCAGCCGGCCGTCGTAGCCGCCGGTGAAGGTCGCTTTGCCGTCGGGAGAAAAGCCGATCGCGCGGCACCAGCTTTCGTGACCTAGCAGCGGAGTCGGTTTGCCGTCCTTCAGGTCGAAGCGTTGAACGGTGTAGTCCTCGGTCCCGGCGAAGACGTAACGCCCCAGCGGATCGAAGCGACAAGCGGTGAGCGGCCGCTCGTACTTCCAGGTCGCGACGACATGCGTCTTGCTCGGATCGGCTTTGATCTGGGCCGGTTCGACAGGCTCAGCCGCGGCGGGAGCGGGTTTGTTCTTGTCGTCGTCTTTCAACTCCTTGGCGTCAGTCTTCTTCAGCTCTTCGCTCATGCCAGCAACTCCGAGATCGGGCCTTTGGCTGGGTCGGCGATTGGGAACTTGCGGCCGCCGATGACGAACTCTTGCTTGGTGTCCACGCCGACCGCTTGCAGATAGGTGTGGAACAAATGACCGTGATCCACTTCGCGATCGACGACTTTCATGCCGTCCGAACTGGTCTTACCGACAACGGCGCCGCGTGCCACTCCCGCGCCGCCGAGACAGACGCTCCAGGCCGTTCCCCAATGATCGCGGCCGTAGCGCGGGTTGATCTTCGGTGTGCGGCCCATCTCGGACATGACCACGATCAGCGTGTCTGCGAGCAATCCGCGCTCGTGCAGGTCGTTGACGAGCGTGGCAAACGGGCGATCGAATTCGCCAAGTTGTTCGAGGTGATAGTCGAAGTTCTCGTAGTGCGTGTCGTAGTTCGAATGATTGACTTGCACGAACGGCACACCCTCTTCGAGCAGTCGGCGAGCCAGCAGGCAGTGTTGCCCGAACTCGCTCTTGCCATATAGCTCGTGGTCGCGGGCCGGTTCTTTCGAGACGTCGAACACCTCGCGGCGAGCCATCAGTTCGCGCGCCTGATCGAAGCTCAGCGTGTAGGCATCCGTGTCGGCGGTACGACGTCGTCCCGCGAAGCGATCGTTGGCCGATCGACGAAACTCTTGGCGTCGCGATTCCGCCTCGCCGCTCACCGTATTGGGCAACTGAGAATGCTGCGGGGCTTTACCATCTTCCAACGTCACGGCGGCGAAGCGTGGGCCGAGATACGCGGCTGCTCCGCCGCTACTGCCGCCTCCTTTGATCAGGATGTGACCGGGAAGCGAGAAGGAATCAGGCGTCAGCGCCTTGGCCGCGACCGCTCCGAGATGCGGTTGCTCGGCACCCATCGGGTTGCGTCCGGTCGTCATCTGGATTTGGCCAGGTCCGTGGCCGCTGTTCTTGGTGTTGATGCCGCGCACGAGCGACAAGTGGTGCATCTGCTGCGCGGTGAAGGGGAGCAGCTCGGAGATGCGGATGTCCGGCACGCTGGTCGCGATGGATCGGAACGGTCCGCCCCAGACGGTGTTCGGTTTTGGATCCCAGCTCTCCAATTGACTAACTCCTCCGTGGAGGAAAAAAGTCAGGATGCGCTTCTGCGTCTGCTTGAGTTGCTCGGCCGCCGCGACCGGAATCCACGAAGCCGAGCCGCCCAGCGTCAGTGCCCCGACGCCGGTCGCCAGACCACCGAGAAACTGTCGCCGCGATGTCCCGTGTTCCGCGGTTCCACATGCGTAATCGCATTTCATATCGAGCTCCTGTTTGCTGACTGATTCGTATTGTTAGGCAAACTGTAGTTCGACCCCTTGTGGGTCGGATGATTCGAGGTCTTTTTGGATTTAGTCGCCGATTCAGAATCATCCGACCCACAAGGGGTCGGACTACAGACGAATCGGCAAACACCATTATCAATGATTGAATCGGAACTCGTTGCTCGACATCAGACTCCAGGTCAGCTCTTGAATCGCGGCGGCGCGATCTTGTCGGTCTTTGAGAAACTCGGCGACGGCAGACTCGTCTTCTTTGGTCGGACGGCGGCCGAACACGGACAGATACAACTCATCGGCCACGGCTTGCGGATCGCTCAACTTTGTCAGGCGATCGGTGAGGTTTCCAGGGACCGGCTTCAGCAAGCCTTCGACAACGCCCGCGTTGCCGAAGAACAAGGCCTGATTCAGATTCGCACCGAAGTCCGCGCCCGGCGCGTCGCCGTACATGCCGATGAACTGTTGCAGGTTGCTGTTGAACTGCGTGTAGGTCAGCTTCTCAACATACATCGCCTCGACGCGCGGCCGATCGGCGGGTTCGGCGGCGGTCCACTCCTTCGGCTTCTTGCTTTGGAAGGAAACGCGGATTTTCTCTTGAGCCGAATCAACGGCCCCTGTCGCTTGCAGCACGCTCAAGGCGAAAGATTCCGGCGCGAGCGGCTTGAGCAACCCGACGTCGCCCCGATCTTCCCAGAACTTGACCAGCAACTCCCACTTCAGCTCGGCCTGCTTCGCGTCATTACTGCCAAGGCTCAGATAGTCGGCCGCGAGCCGCGCTTCTTCCAGGCTTTTTCGCTTCGCATTGATCTGAGTCTTCAATCGTCGTGCATCGTTCTCGCCATCCATCGGCAGTTGTTTCTCCAGCGCGTCCAGATCGCGTTGGCAGGCTTCCGATCGCTGAGCGACTGCGGCCGCGTTCAAGCTCTTGGGGCTTGGCAACTCGCACGTCCGCGCATAACTCCGCGTGAGCGCGATCTCGCGGAGCAGGTAGCGCAGATCGCAGCCATGCTCGCGGAACTCCTGAGCCAGCAGATCGAGCACCGCCGGATGCGACGGGGGATTGTCGGGGTGATGCAGTTCGACCGGGTGGACCAGGCCGCGTCCCATCAGATGCGCCCACAGCCGATTGACCGCGTTGCGATCGAACATTTCGGTTGAGCCATCGACACCCCGCTCGGCCAGAGCGGCGCGGCGGCTATGCTTGGGGATCGGTTTGACATTCTTGGCCGGTTTGACGGCGTACTCTTCCCCCTTCAGCAAGACCGGCTCGACCAACGCGGGACCGCGCGGCAGCTTGGGAACCACCTTGTCGGCACTCTCTCCCGTGAAGACCGATTTAAAGTTCGCTTCGCCCTCCGGCTTCTCGCCGAGCGATGGCACCTTCTTCGCATCTTGAAACAGAAACGTGCGGCTGACGAATGCGTACAGTCCGTAGTAGTCGCCGATCTTGTAGTCCTCCACGATCGGACTGTCGTGGCACTGGTTGCATTGCATGTCCATGCCGAAGAACAGCCGCCCGATATCTCGGGTCAGAGCATGTGGCTCGACCGTGCGAGCGAAATAAAACTTCAGAGTCGGGCGTGTCGCCTCCTGCGTATCGTCGCCAGTCAGGATCTCACGCACGAGTTGATCGTATGGCTTGCCGTCGTGGATCGAGTGGTACAGATAGTCGTACCAGTCTTGCGACTTGATGTTCTTCTCCTGCTTGCGTTCCAGCCACAGGACGTCGAACGTCGTCGCGAAGTGCCGCGCATAGCGGGGACTCGCCAGCAGGCGATCAATCAATTCCGTCCGTTTGGTCGGCGAAGTGTCGCTGAGAAACGCGCGGGCTTCGTCCGCCGTCGGGATGATGCCATGCAGGTCGAGCATCGCCCGTCGAAGGAACTCCGCGTCATCGGATGGTGCGATCGGCGGCACGAGCGTATCGGCCTCGATCAGTTGGTCGATCTGCGCATGTAGCGAAGCGGCTTGGTTTGGTTCAGCCGCCCGGACGCCGGCACTGCCAAGAGCAGCCAGCATCAACGGAACGGCAAAGAAAACCGAGACGCGCGGCATGGATGCGTCCTTGAGTATGCGAAGCGGGAGGGAAGCAGGCGGGCAGTTGTCGCCGACTGTTCAAAGAGCCGACGGCATCAGGATTGGTCGATACGCTAAAAGTCGGGTGCGACCGAGTCAATTCACCCTTTCATTTCCCCAAAGCCGGCCATTTCGTCGTGCTGGGCGAATTGTCGGGTGGGTCGAGTCTTCGAGACCCACCACGAAGGGCAATCCGTGGGGGGGGTCTCGACGACTCGACCCACCCTACGATCGAAAAACGATCGAGCCATGTTCATTTCCCTTTGGCCTTCTTCTTGGCACCACCCCCCTCGGCACCGGGGAGATTCGCGGCATCGGTCTTGGGGAGCCACTTGGCGAGTTCGCTCTTACGGGCAGCGTGTTCGGAGCGGTTCGCGAGGTTGGTGTATTCGAGCGGGTCGGCGATTTCGTCGTAGAGTTCCTCATCCCCGTTGGCATAGCAGATGTAGCGCCAGCCTTCCGTGCGAACGGTGTGATTCTTCAAGCCGTGCGTCGTGATGGCGGGTGTGTCCCAAGCGGACTTCGGATCGCGCAGCAGCGGCGCGAGGCTACGGCCGTCGAGATGCTTTGGTTGCGGCAGGCGGGTCAGTTCGCAAAGCGTTGGATAGATGCTGACGTAATCGACCGTGCGGTCGCAGACTCCTCCGGGTTGAGTCACTCCGGGAACTTTCCAGAGGAAGACGGTGCGTGTGGGCTCTTCCCACAGCGCGAACTTTCGCCAGTGCGATTTCTCACCCAGACTCCAGCCGTGATCGCTCCACAGGCAGACGATCGTGTTGTCGCGGTGCGGTGATTTCTCCAGGCCGTCGAGCAATCGGCCTACCTGCGAATCGCAGAAGGCAATCGTCGCCAGATACGCCTGCACGGCTTCTTTCCAACGGCCGGAGGCAACGATCTTCGCGTGATCCCCCTGCGGACCTGCCATCTTCACTCCGGCAGGCGGGACGTCGTTGAGATCGTCCTCGCGATGCGGCGGAAGCTGGATCGAATCGAGCGGGAACATGTCGAACCACTTCTTCGGCACGCTGAACGGCATGTGCGGCTTCACCAAACCGATCGCCAGAAAGAACGGCTTGTCGCTCTTCTCTTTCAGCTTCTCCAAGCCGTAGCTGACGACGCTGTAGTCGGGCATCTCTTCGTCGGTGTTCGCAAGCGGATAGAACTGGATGCCGCCGACGCCGTCATCCTTCGCATCCGGATGCCGCTTCGTGTTCCCCTTGCCGGGAAAGTAGTCGGCCCAATCGCCTCCTCGATCGTACTCGCCGTGATAAATCTTTCCCGCGCCGTAGACGCGATAGCCCGCTTGCGTGAATTGCGTGTTGAGCAACTTGTCCTCGCTGATCCCCGGCCGCCAGTTCTGCCCGTTCGTGTAACAACCGGTGGTGCTTGGCCGCTGACCTGACATCAGTGAGGCTCGCGACGGATTGCACGCCGGCGCGGTGCAGTAAGCTCGCGTGAATGTCACCCCCTGCTTCGCCAGCCGGTCGATGTTCGGCGTCTTCGTCTGCGGATTCCGGCCCAGATGACCGACCCAATGGTTCAGATCATCAATCGCAATGAACAGCACATTCGGTTTGTCTGCGGCACGAGCTTCCAACACCTGGCTTCCGACAACCAGCAGACAGACCGCGAACAAGAGTGGTGATTTCATGGGAATGCTTTCGATTTCAGTTCTTCAGAAAACTTCTGGATTCGAGCCAATGGGCGGCGTGATCGGGCCACGATGAGATTTGGGAACCCGCGACAGGACGGAGGCCATAGCCGTGACCGCCGTTTCCGTAAACGTGCAACTCCGACGGAATGCCGTGCCGCTTGAGTCCAGCGTAGAACAAGACCGAACCGAGCGACGACGAACGATCGTCGTCCGTATGGACCAGGAACACGGGCGGGCAGTTCTTCGGGACCGCCGCGCCTTCGACCAGTTCGTTCCGTTCGCTGTCGTAGATGTTCCAAGGATAGATTAGCAGCGCAAAGTCGGGACGAAGCGGCACATCGTCGATCTTGTCGATGCGCTCGTAGGTCAAACGCCCGGACGCGCTGAGCAATCTCGCGGCGACGTTTCCTCCCGCCGAGAGGCCGAGCAGCCCAATGCGATCCGGCTTCAGGCCCCACTCGTTCGCTCGCGAACGAATGAGCGCGAGGCTGCGTTGAGCATCTTGTAATGGCCGCGCCCAACCAGGATCGTCATTACCGGACTTCGTGCGGTAGCTCAGCACGAACGCGGAGACACCGATCCGGTTCAGCCACTCGGCCACTTCCGTTCCTTCCTTATCGGGAACGACTTTTCCGAAACCGCCGCCGGGCAGGATCAGCACTCCGGCCCCATTCGGTTTGGGAGCCAGATGAACCGTGAACGTCGGCCGGGTGATGTTGACGACGCGTGTGACCGGGGGATTTTCATTGGCCAAACGCGGCTGCGCTTCACCGATCAGTCGCGTCGTTTCGCCAGGGGCGAGGTCCGGCCAGACATCCAGGCGTTCCTCGGCCATGCTCGGCCTGATCGCCAACAGCGTCACCACAAACAGCAGTTGTTTCATGATCGACTTCATCTCGTAGGGTGGGTCGAGTCATCGAGACCCACCAACTCGTTGGTCATTGCTGGTGGGTCTCGATGACTCGACCCACCCTACGTGTCACGCGAGAAGGTCTGTCACCACGCGAGCAGCCTCGACACCGGTCAGCTTGAAATCGAGTCCCTGAAAGCGATGCGTCAATCGCTCGTGATCGATACCGAGCAGATGCAACACAGTCGCGTGCAGGTCGCGAACGTGTACCGGGTTCTCAGCCGTGTTGTAGCTGAAGTCATCCGTCGATCCGTAGGTGAGGCCCGACTTCACGCCGCCACCGGCGAGCCACATCGTGAAGCAGCGCGGATGATGATCGCGCCCCGCTTCTGGGCTGTCCCACTGGCCTTGTCCCGCAACGCCCCGTCCGAATTCGCCACCCCAGATCACGAGCGTGTCATTTAACAGGCCGCGCTGTTTGAGATCGGTGATGAGCGCCGCCGTCGGTTGGTCCACATCGCGGCATCGAGCGGTACACCACGAAGGCAACCGGCTGTGATGATCCCAGTCGGGATGGAACAGTTGGATGAACCGCACGTCACGCTCGGCCAATCGCCGAGCCAAAATGCAGTTCGCCGCGTAGCTCCCCGGTCGTCGCGAGTCGGGGCCGTAAAGCTGAAACGTGGCGTCGGTCTCGTCGCTCAGGTCGATCAGTTCCGGCACGCTGGTTTGCATGCGATAGGACATCTCGTACTGCCGGATGCGTGTCGCGATTTCCGGGTCACCGGTCTCGGCCAGATGTTGCTGATTCAATTCCGCCAGCCCATCGAGCATCCCGCGCCGCAGTTCACGCGGCACACCGTCGGGGTCGCGAAGATAGAGCACCGGCTCGCGCGCGTTGCGCAGCTTCACTCCCTGATAGCGCGACGGCAGAAAGCCGCTCCCCCAGTAATGATCGTAGAGCGGCTGATCGCTCGGCCGCTGCATCTTTGAGATCATCACCAGGTAATCCGGCAGGTTGCGGTTCTCGCTGCCGAGTCCGTAGCTGACCCAGGTGCCGATGCTCGGCTTTCCCGGAATCTGGTTGCCGGTGAGAAACTGCGTCATGGCGGGCGCGTGATTGATCTGATCGGTGTGCATCGACTTGATGAAGCACAACTCGTCGGCAACCTTCGCGAGATGCGGCAGCCACTCGCCCACCGTCGCTCCGCTTTCTCCGCAGCGACGGAACCTCGCGCGGGAGGGCATCACGAGTTGCTTCTGGCTGGCGGTCATCGTCGTCAGCCTCTGGCCTTGCCGCACCGAATCGGGGAGTTCTTTTCCGGCCCATTCCCGCAGCCCCGGCTTTTCATCATAGAGTTCGATCTGCGAAGGCCCGCCAGATTGAGTCAGGAAGATCACACGCTTCGCACGCGCGGTGAAGTGCGGCAGCGCGACCGCCGGCGAGTCGTTCGTGGCGTCGCCAGCGCGACCGTTTCGCACCAGCAATTGCGCCAGCGCCGCCGCGCCGATGCCGCGACCAAGAAAGTGTCGGCGCGTCACGTCCAGCGCGAGTTCGCAAGTTGGATTGATCAGGTCGTTGGACATTGTTCGGTGATTCAAACGTAGGGTGGGTCGAGTCATCGAGACCCACCAGATCGTTGGTTATTCCTGGTGGGTCTCGATGACTCGACCCACCCTACGTTTCCGATTATTCGTCGTTCCATTCGGGCGTGTCGTAGTTTGGGCAAGGGTCAGTACCGCCCCAATTGAGATCGTATTCGCCTTCTTCGACAAAGCGGTGGAACGTGGACCACGGCCAGTCTTGGACTCTTGCGGCGACGTTGTGCTTACGCGGGTTCCAATGCAGGTAATCCACACAGCGCTTCAAGTCTTCTTCATCTCGGGCAGTGTGCTCCCAGAAGCGACGTTGCCAGACGCCTCGCTCCTTCTTTTTCTGCCGTGACAATGAAACGACGGCTTCACTACCTCCGCGAACCAGATATTTGCGAGTGAATTTCTCCTTAACCTGGCGCCATCGCGTTGAATAATCGGCATCCCCGCGTGGCAGCATCCAAACTGAATGCAAATGATCGGGAAGCAGCACGAGGGCGAAAAGCGTGAATGGCGACTTGGCTTTGATCTCGTCAATGGCTTCACGCAGACATTCGCGGCCACGATCGGTCGTTAGGATCGGGCGGCGTCCGGCAGTTACCACGGTGAAGAAGTACGTTCCTCCAGGAACGTAGTTGCGTCGGTAATCAGCCATCACATGCTCCCCTCAGCCAATTCATTGTAGGGTGGGTCGAGTCATCGAGACCCACCAAATCGCTGGTCATTCTACGGGTTGCGAGTCATTCGTGATTTAGGGCTTCATCCAGATTCAGGATCAAACTGGCAACCAGAGTGTAGGCGGCTAGGTCGGCATCGGACTGAGTCTGCTCAGAACGTTGATAGTTGGTCTGATGCAAAAAACTCTTCGCATCGGCGGGATGAGCACGGAAATGGGTCAACGCGCGATCGAGTTCGCGTTTCAGGATCGTGGTCTCGCGTGGCGTCGGCGGACGTGAGACGACACGGCGGGTGATCTCGGTCAGGCGAGTCGCCGGATCAGCGCCCGCTTGCAGCGCGTGACCGGCCAGCGAGCGGGCTGCCGCAAGGTAGTTGGCGTCGTTGAGCAGCGTCAGCGCCTGCAACGGCGTATTCGTGCGCGAGGGGCGGACCTCGCAAACGCGGCGCTGGGCCGAGTCAAACAAGAACGTCGGCGCGATTGCTCGCCGCCAGAAGGCGTAGACGGTGCGTCGATGCTGGGCAGCCCCTTCGCTCGGTTCGTATTTGAAGCGGCCCATAAACATCTCTTCCCAGACTCCGTCCGGTTGATAGGGCCGCACGGGGGGACCACCGACCGCCGGGTTCAGCAGTCCCGATGACTTCAACGCCGCATCGCGCAACATCCAGCTTGGCAGACGGAATCGAGAACCGCGAGCCAGCAGACGATTCTCCGGATCGCGAGCCAGAAGCTCTACCGAGACCGATGAACTCTGCTGATACGTTTCGCTGGTGACGATCAGTTTCAGCAGCCGCTTCGTGTTCCAGCCGTGCTCCATGAAATCGACCGCCAGCCAGTCGAGCAGTTCCGGATGCGACGGTCGTTCCCCCTGCAAGCCGAAGTCCTCGGTAGTCTTCACCAATCCCGTGCCGAACAGCATCTGCCAGAAATGATTCACGATGACGCGCGCGGTCAGCGGATTCTCGCGTGAGACGATCCAACGCGCGAGCTGTTCCCGCGTGCGAGGCTCTTCGGTCGTCCAGACTGTGATCGCCGCCGGCACGTCGCGCAGGACGACTTCACCCTTTTTGTCCCATACCCCGCGCAAGAGCACATGTGTCGGACGGGGTTCGGCCCGCTCGGCGAGCACCATCACGTCGATCTTCTTGGCTCCATTCTGAACTTCGCTCAATTGCCGGGTGGCGCGATCCAATGCTGACTTCTCGATTTGATACGGCGCGTGATCGGCGAGGAATTGGTCGAAGAGTTTTTGCCTGAGCTGCTTCGTTCCACGGCCTGAAACCGAGTTGCGGAGCAAATCGGCTACGTCGGGGGGCGACAGCGCTGCGAGTTGCTCCAGCAACGGTGTGTCGATGCTGCGGATGGTTGCACCGGCTTGATCGGTGATCGACACACGGAACCGGCCGATGTTCGCATCGCCGTCTGTTGAACGCTGACGCAACTCGAAGACGAGTTCCTCGTCGGCCTCCAGTTCGAGCGGCTCGGCCAGCGCGAACACGGCGACATGAGGTTGCTTGGAATCGTGGCCTTTGGTGGTCCAGCCGTTGCGCGGGTCGTCGTCGAGCACCCCTTTGACGTCGCCGTAGCTGCGAGCATCCTTCTGCTCGGCGGAAACATCGGCGACGGCGTTGGCGACCAGGAGGTCGCGAATCTGCGAGCTCCCGCGCCGACGGACCTGCACCTTGATGTCGGTCAGGATGAACTCGCCCGATTGACCGCGCGACAAGCCGCCGCCGGTGTGCGACTCGTGCGGCAGTACCTCCAACTTCAGGCCCGTGACTCGCGACAGCTTCACGGTCGCCGTGAGTCGATAATCATCTTGCCTCGGATTGGCTCCGCTGGCCTGCACGGTTCCGTCGGGTGTTTGCGAGAGCTGCGTCCCTTCAATGGATTCGAGCTCCGCATTCACCAGCGGATGCCAAGCTTGGAAGCCGCTTTTGACTTCCGCGGCTCGCGCGACGAGCCAGTCCGCGAAGGGCGACTCCGCCGCAGTTCGAGCCTGCGCTTCGCGCGGCTTACGTTGATCGACGAGTTCCTGCGCTTCTTGAACCGCTCGCGCGGCCAGCGGCGATTGATACGACAGAAAGGGCTTCGCGGCCGTGCTGGCTTTGCCGTCCTCGTCGATCGAATTGAAGAAGGCGGTCAGCGAATAGAAATCGCGCTGCGTGATCGGGTCGTACTTGTGCGAATGACACTGGCAACAGCCGAGCGTCAGACCCAGCCAGAGCGTGCCGGTCGTGCTGACTCGGTCGATCACATAGTCGATCCGAGACTCTTCGGGATCGCGGCCCCCTTCGCCGTTCGTCATGTGGTTGCGATGAAAGCAGGTCGCCAGCCGTTGCTCGGCCGTCGCGTTGGGGAGCAGATCGCCCGCGAATTGCTCGACCGTGAATTGATCGAACGGCAGGTTGCGATTGAACGCTCCCACGACCCAATCGCGCCACGGCCAGTTCGTCCGCGTCGCGTCACCTTGATACCCGTCTGTGTCGGAATAGCGGGCGGCGTCGAGCCACCACATCGCCAATCGCTCACCGAAATGCTCCGACGCCAACAGTCGATCGACCAGCCGTTCGTAGGCGAGGTTCGAGTCGTCTTTCAAGAACTCATCGAGTTCGCTCGTCGACGGAGGCAACCCCGTCAGATCGAACGACACGCGCCGCGCAAGTGTGTGTCGCGCTGCGCGAGCCGACGGTGCGAGTCCATCTTCCGCCAACCGCGCCAGGACGAACGCATCAATCGGATGCGCGGCGAGCTTCGGCAAATCGACCTGCACCGGCCGCTCGAACGCCCAATGCTTGCCCCACGGTGCTCCCGCTTCGACCCAGCGTCGCAGTGTCTCCACTTGCCGTGCGGTGAGACGCTTCTTGTGCGACGCCGGCGGGGGCATGACCACTTCATCGTCCGTCGAAATGACTCGCGCCAGCAGTTCGCTCTCGGCGGGCTTTTCCAATGAGAGCACCGTCAGGGCTCCCTCGCGCTGATCGAGCCGGAGATCGGCCTTCCGCTGCGACTCGTCCGGGCCGTGACAGGCAAAACAGTTCTCGGACAGAATCGGCAGCACGTCGCGACTGAACCGCATGCGATCCTCGGCCGCTAACGGAACGGACAACAACAGACAGGCGAGGATACCGAGAGCTCGTTTCATCATTGGTCGCGTACTACCTGCGTTGTCTCTAGGCCAGCTCGGTAATCCGATCGGTGTCGTCCAACAGGTGCATCGGGCGACCGCTGGGGTGGCGGTAAGTGGACTGATCGGGGTCGATGCCCAGGAAATGGTAGAGCGTGGCGAAGACGTTCTGCGGGTTGTACGCCTTGCCCGTCGGTCGTTCGGCGCGGGCGTCGGTCTGGCCGATGACCTGCCCTGTGCGGAAGCCGCCTCCGGAAAAGAGGGCGAAGCCGGCGCGCGGCCAGTGGTCTCGCCCTCCCGCGAAATTGATGCGGGGTGTGCGGCCGAATTCTCCCCACACGACGACGGCCACGTCCTTGTCCAATCCGCGCTGATAGAGGTCGGTGATCAGCGCGTAGATCGACCGGTCATACACGGGGAGCTTCTCGCGCAACCGCTCGAAGACGTTCCCCGCTGGCGAGGCGTCGTTGACCTTGCCGTGATCGTCCCAGCCTCCCTCCGTCAGCGTGATGAACGGCACGCCTGCTTCGGCCAGCCGTCGAGCCAGCAGGAACCGCGAGGCATGCCAGGTGTGGCCGGCTTGGTAATACAACTTAAATTTGGTGTCGGATCCGTAGAGCGCTCGCGTCTCAGGCGACTCCTGTTCGAGGTCGAAGGCGTTGCGAACAGCGGGGGACGTCAGCATGTCAACGGCCTTCGCGTTGCAGTAATCGACCGCCTCCAACTGATTCGTCGCATCCAGATCGTGACGCAATTGATCGAACGTGCGACGCAATGACTGTCGATCGCCGAGTCGGCTCAGCCCCACTTCTTTCTTTAGTTCTAAGTTTCCGACGATCTCTCCCTTTGGCTCGAACGGGGCATGCGACGGGCCGAGATACATCGGTACCTCCGCCGCCGCGACGTTGTAGAAGTCACTCCCTCCCAGGCTGATGTAGTTCGGCAACAGCGAACGCTGACCGCTGCGCAACTTGCTGATGATCGAGCCGACCGCAGGACGAATCGGCGGCGACAAGAACGGCGCATTCGGAGCCGCCGGGAAGGCCGTGTAAACCTCCTGCATCTGGTGGTCGCCCTGCGTGAACGTCAGGTTGCGAACGACCGCGAGCTTATTGGCGATCGTCGCCTGCAACGGCATGTGCTCGCAGATCTCCAGTCCTGGAAGATTCGTGGGGATCGGCCGGAACTCGCCGCGATATTCGGCGGGCGCGTTCGGCTTCATGTCATACATGTCGACGTGACTAGGACCTCCGGGCAAACAGACGAGGATAATCGACTTCGGTATGTTTGCTGATGTCCCCGCTTCTCCTCGCAGGCGCAGCAGGTCAGCCAGTCCGAAGCTGCCCAGCCCCAGCCCGCCCGCTTTGAGAAAGTTGCGGCGAGTGATTCCATCACAAAATGAAGGCCGCGAACCGGAAAGAGTCAGCATGAGAATGCCCTGGCGAGTAGTGGAACTCGGCAGCCATCCTAACGTCATCGGCGACTGCGGACCAAACACTCTTGGCCAAATGACATCGTTTGATTTGCTGGAGCAGACGCTGACCGCTTGCTAGCTTGCCGTGTCTCCACGAAGCCCGACGTCTTCCGACAGGAGCGTGCGTGATGAGCGTGAGAACGAACTGTTCTCGATTTTGGCTGCCGCTCGTTGGCAGTTGGCTCTGGCTGATCGGCACGACGAATTTCGCCGCAGCCCAATTCGTCTTTCGAGACGTTGGCGACGAGGCGGGTTTGTTTCCGCACGTCAGCAAGATCGCGGGGCATTCGGCGGCGTGGGGGGACATCGACGGCGATGGCTGGCTCGATTTGTACGTCTCGACGTTCGGCGGGCATCCGTATGACTCGAAGCCGAATCAGTTGTTTCGCAACGTACGCGGCAAGTTCACGCTCGATGAACAGCCCGCGCTGCGAGTGCTCGGCCGAGCCAGCGGATCGGTGTTTGCCGATCTCGATAACGACGGTGATCTTGATTTGTATCTGTCGAACCACGCGATCGACGCTGCGGCCTACAAGCAGCCGCATTACGGAGCCCCCAACTTTTTGTTTCGCAACGATGGGGGCGGACGCTTCGCCGACGTCTCAGCGGAATCGGGTTCTCGGCCGAGCGTCACCGGAGACTTCGCGGGCCGCAGCGTGACGGTGCTCGATTACGACGGCGATGGGTTGCTCGATCTGCTGGTCGGCGAGTGCATCTATCAAGGGGGAGTTGGTCGCACGAAGCTGCTGCGAAATCTCGGTGCCCTGAAGTTTCAAGACGTGACCGCTGCTGTTGGTCTGCCAGGACTCGCAACTGGTTTGGGAGTCGCCGCCGCAGACGTCACCGGCGATGGTTGGCCGGACCTCTTCATTGCCGGTCGCGATCTGCTGAAGGCGGGACGTGATCCGGGTAATCATCTCTTCATCAATAACGGTCGTGGAGCGTTTCGAGAACTGCCGAAGACCCACGCCGACTTCACTTGGGATTACACGACCCACACGCCGGACGACACGACCTGCGGAGTGTCCATCGCCGACGTGAACCGTGACGGCTTGCCCGACATCTTGATTGGTCATCACTTTAGCCAACCGTGGCATGTCGGTGGCGTGCCGGTGCGACTGTATTTGCATCGCGGTCTGATTGACGGTCTCCCGAAGTTTGAAGACGTCACGTCAGCGGTTGGTCTGAAGCCGCTGGCGATGAAGGCTCCACACGTCGAGATCCAAGACTTCAACAACGACGGCTGGCCCGACATCTCGACGCCGATCGTGAAGTTCGCGGGAGGCAAGTCTTATCCGGTGATCTTCCAAAATCTGGGCGTCGATGCGGCGACCGGATTGCCGCGCTTCCGTGAAGACGCTTTGGCCGTCAACGATTTTCCGACCCCCGATGACATCAAGATGGCCGGTACGGGCGAGTTCTTCGACAAGCTCGAACGCGAAAAGAAAATCATCTACACGGCCCCCGGCCCCAGCGGTGACTTCGATCGCGACGGCCGCTTGGATTTCTTCCTCGCCAACTGGTGGGTCAACGCTCGCTCGATGCTGCTCAAGAATGAAACTCCGGGCGGCCACTGGCTGGACGTCGCCGTCGAAGGAACCGCGAAGACCGGAGTGAATCGCACCGGCATCGGCGCTGTCATTCGCATCTATCCGGCCGGTCAACTCGGGCAGCCGAAGGCGTTGCTTGGCACGAAAGAAATTACCGCCAGTTGCGGCTACACGTCCGGTCAAGAATCGATCGCGCACTTCGGACTCGGCGCGATCGAGAAGTGTGATCTCGATGTCATCCTCCCTCACGGTCGCGGCAAGTGGGAACGCCGTGACGTGCCAGTCGATCAGCGAATGACCATCACCGGCAATTGACCCACGCTTCCGGCTGACAGCCGTTAGCCGACTGCCGATAACCGTTATCACACCTTGATTGATTTTGAGATAGCGGCTGTCGGCTAACGGCGTTCGGCCGGCCACTCCATCAATCTGACTTTAGAAGGAGGACATTCATGTTGATCAAGAATTGGCAGCAAGTTTTCGGATGGTGCATGTGCGCTGTCTTCGGTCTATCGCCGGCTTTTGCCGAGGAGCCGAAACTGAATTGGTTGCCGGCCACCGCGTATGCGATTCCCAAAGAGACAACTAACCAAGGGAGCGGCTATTTCTCAATCGTCGCCGGCAAGAACGGGAGGCTCTACATCGGCACGGCCAAGTACGGCGTCGGCTCGTACCTCGTCGAGTTCGATCCGGCCACCAAGCAAATGAAAATCGTCGTCGATACGCAAAAGGAAATCGGCACGACCGCGACCGGCTTCGCGGCTCAATCGAAGATCCACACACGGAACAACGTCGGAGCCAGCGGCAAAATCTACTTCGCCACCAAACAGGGCTATCCAGAGAAGGACAAGAACGAGAAGTGGGAGGACTACCCCGGCGGCTATCCGATGGTCTACGACCCGATGACCGGCAAGACAAAGGTCTATCCGATTCCTGTCCCGCATCACGGCATCATTAGCATCACTCCCGACGAGTCGCACGGCATCGCGTATATCTCAACCTGCGCGGACAGGCAGCCAGAAGACTCGCACTTCATGATTCTGAATTTGGAGACGGGCAAGTATCGCGATCTGATGGACTGCCATCACATCTTCGCGTTCATCTCGATCGACCATCTCGGCCGAGCGTACCACCCGATCCTCGGCGGTGAGATCGCTCGGTACGACCCCAACAACGACAAGCTCGAACGGCTGAAGCAAACGATTGATGGACTACCTCCGACCAAAGAATCCAACCTCGCGCTGCCGACGACCGGGCATCCGATCAATTGGGACATCTCCCCCGACGGCAAGACGCTGTACTGCCTTCCGATGAGCACCAACCAACTCTACGCCTACGACCTGACTGCCACCGGTGACACGCTACCCGGCCGCAGCCTCGGCACTCTGATTCCCGGCGCGAAGAGCGTCGATTGCCGAGCCATGTGCGTCGGCCCCACTGGCGAGGTTTGTGCCGCCGTCACCGAAGGAGGCCGCTTTGAGAAGGAAGCCCCCGGCATGAACCTGCTGCACAACGTCCGCTATCGCCCCGGAAGTTCCGGCCCCGTCGATCTCGGCCCGATCGCGATCAAGAACCCGAACTACACCGAGTTCGTCGACAAAGACGGCAAGCCCCTGCCAATGCACTACGGCATCGTCAAACTGCCCGACGGCACGACGACCACGAAGTACGTCAATCTCGGATGTGCTCAGACAAGCGACGGCAACATCTATTCGCTGGCCCTAGTGCCGTACACGCTGCTGCAAGTCGAGCCGCCGAAGTAAGGGCGTTGGTGTAGGGTGGGTCGAGTCATCGAGACCCACCACGATTTGTCGGCGTTTTGGTGGGTCTCGATGACTCGACCCACCCTACGTTGATCTACGTTGATCAACACTTTTGTCACTGGCTTGTGTGGTTGTTAGCCTTGTTCACGTTGAGCTTCCTCTCACAACTTTTTCGTCCCAGGAGACCCAATCATGGTCGCGACTGCTGAAGCCAAATTTGCTCCGCCGAAAATTCGTCAAACCAACATGCTGATCAACGGCAAGTGGACCGAGTCCCGCAGCGGCAAGCGGTTCAAGACGATCAACCCGGTCAACGAAACCGTGATCGCCGAAGTGGCCGAGGGAGATCCCGCTGACGTCGATGCCGCCGTGAAAGCCGCGCGGGCCGCGTTTGAAACCGGGCCGTGGTCCAAAATGGATGCTCGCGACCGAGGCCGTTTGATGAACAAGCTCGCCGACTTGATGGAAGCGAATCTCGATGAATTGGCCGCGCTGGAATCGCTCGACAACGGCAAGCCGATCAGCGACGCGCGAGCCGCCGACTTGCCGCTGTCGATCGACTGCATTCGCTATTACGCCGGCTGGGCCGACAAGCTCACAGGGGACACGATCCCGATTCGCGGCAACTATTTCTGCTACACGCGCCGCGAGCCGGTCGGCGTCGTCGGGCAAATCATCCCCTGGACTTTCCCATTGCTGATGGCCGCCTGGAAGTGGGGGCCGGCTCTGGCCGCCGGCTGCACAATTATTATGAAGCCGGCCGAGCAAACACCGCTCACCTGCTTGCGACTGGCCGAACTGGCTCAAGAGGCGGGCATCCCCGATGGCGTGATCAACGTCATCCCTGGTTTCGGAGCGACCGGAGCCGCAATGGTGAAGCATCCGGGCATCGACAAGATCGCTTTCACTGGCCACTACGAGACCGCTCAGAAGATCATGGTCGATGCCTCCAGCACCCTGAAGCGGCTGACGTTTGAGTTGGGTGGCAAAAGCCCCAACGTCGTCTTCGCCGACGCCGATCTCGACGCGGCCGTCGCCGGGGCTGAGTTCGGTTTGTTCTTCAATCAAGGCCAGTGCTGTTGCGCCGGCAGCCGGCTGTTCGTCGAGCAATCAGTTCATGACAAATTCGTCGACAAGATGCTGACCAGTGCGAAGGGCAGACGGCTCGGTGACCCATTCGATCCGAACACGACGCAAGGCCCGCAGGTCGATTCGGACCAGTTCAACAAAATCATGTCGTACATCGACAAGGGCAAATCGGAAGGGGCGAAGTGCCTGACCGGCGGCAACCGATTCGGCAACAAGGGCTACTTCATCGAACCGACCATCTTCACCGGTGTGACCGACGAGATGGCGATTGCGAAAGACGAAATCTTCGGCCCAGTGATGAGCATCCTGCCGTTCCAAGGCATGGACGAGATCATCACGCGCGCGAACAGCACGCACTACGGCCTGGCTGCCGCCGTCTGGACGAAGGACGTCCAGAAAGCTCACCGCTTCGCCGCCAGCGTCCGAGCCGGCACGGTGTGGGTGAACTGCTACGACGTCTTCGACGCCGCCGCCCCCTTCGGCGGCTTCAAGATGAGCGGCATCGGCCGAGAACTCGGAGCCGCCGCGCTCAACAACTACACCGAATCGAAGACGGTGACGGTGAGCTTGGGCTGATCTCATTGCTCAACAGCCCGGCTGCTTCCGAGTAGCCGGGCTGATTGAATCTGATCCCGTTAAGTGAGGTACGTCATGTCTGTGAAAGAAGCCGTTACTCAACGCCGTCCGTGAGATGCCGGAGGAAGTCTCTTTCGACGAAGTGCTTGAACAGATCGAAATTCTGGCTGCGATTCGTCAAGCCGATGAGGACTTCGCCGCCGGGCGTGTCCATTCCCAAGAGGAAATCGAGACAGGGTTTTCCAAGTGAAATGAGTGCAGAACAGGGTTTGCGAATTCGAATTTGTCGGCTGGGAAGAAGTCGCCTGATCTCTCCGAGAACACGGACGGCCCACGTGTGAAGCGGATTTTTCTGTCCCCCATCTTTCTGTTCCACCAACACAGCTTTCACAGAAAGATGTGGGACAGAAAGATGGCTGCAACGACCGAGCGGAATGCCTGTTTGACTCTTTCGTGCGACCGAGAGGAACTTCGGGACAGCTTCCCAAGATGAGTCGTCACACAACACCGATCTCCGCACGAACCCTGTTCCGCACTCAAGTGAAATGGTCCGAACGAGCACGCCTCGACCTGGCGGCTGTTCGTGACTATCTCGCGGCGGAGAATCCGACTGCGGCTCGAAAAGTGATGCGAGAAATTGTCGGCCGGACGCGATTGTCGGCGACACAGCCCTTCAGTTCGCCGACATACGAACCGGCACGCGATAACAACGTCCGACATACATTCTCCGGACGCTACCGCATCTAACGAGTGAATCCAGCAGAGAGCCGCGTTGAAATTCTCACCATCAGGCATTCGTCGCGACGCGAGCCTGAATTGCGAACGCGCCGAGCGACACGCCGTCCGATTCCGAGTACGCCGAGTGGTGCGAAGGTTGGCTCGCGGTCTGCATTCGCCGCTTGTCTGGACTGAGACTTTGAACTGTCGCGAGCGACGCTTAAATTCCGTTGAAGTTCGAGAGGGATCTTTTCCAAACATCCGGTACAGGAGGTGGGGCGATGGGGATGCGGAAGGAGCAGCGGCGGCAGGCGAAGCAGAAGGAGCGACAGAAGAAAATCACCGCGAAAACTCTCGCGGAGCGAGTGCCGGAGAAATTGCTCACGGCATTGGAGGAAGTCGATGAGTTGATGTTTTGTCGTGACTTCGTGACGGCGGATGAGATTCTCGATGAACTCGCGGAGCACTGGCCGAATCGGCCGGAGATTCCCAATCGACAAGTCACCGTGTGCCGCGAATTGGGTGATGATCCTGGTTTGCTGCGAGCGGCCGAACGCTGGATGCGATTGACTCCGAATGATCCAGACGTCGCGGCTCAGTGGTGCTGGGCATTGGGAATGGCTTCGTTGCCGGGTTTGACGACGCTGGCCATTCGACGGTTTCTGGATCGCTGGCCGTTTCACGCGAAGAGTGACGGCCTGCGCAGGATCATGGAATCTTGCGAAGAACAGGCGGTCAAAAACATCCGCACCTTTGGCGGGGAACCTGACGAAGTGGGTTGGCAGTTGCTGGAAGCCCACGAGCGAGTCTTCCACGCGATGCAGCAATTTGACATGGCGAGTGTCATTTCGCTGGGCGAAGCGGCGCTGCGCGAGCACCGGCCGCTGGCCTCCATTCTCAACAACCTCGCTGAGGCGTATTTTCATTCGGCTCGGTGGCTGGATGCGTTGAACGTCTCACGGCGTTCCGCGGAGCTTGAACCGAGCAATCTGTTCGCGCAATCGAACGTGGTCCGATTCGCGTTGCTGTTAGGGCTGCGTGATGAAGCCAACGCTGTCGCGGATCGAATGCGTGATGAACGGCCAGAGCGGTTCGACTTTTGGGGCCGGATGATTTCGACGTTCGTCCTGCTGGAGCGTGACGACGACGCGCTGATGCTCGCCGATGAGGCACGCCGGTTGATTGATCCGCAGGAATGGGAATGGCCGGAAGCGACCGATTTGCATCACTCGATTGCCGTCGCGCAGGCTCGGCAAGGACAGACGCGGGAGGCCGAGTCTCATTGGCGGACGGCGTTGAAGGTTCGGCCGGGATTCTACTTTGCCAGCAAGAATTTGGACGACTTGAAACGGCCGATTGTCGAGCGGAACGGGCCGTTCTTGTATCCGTTCGAGAACCTGCTCCCGGGAAAAATGATCGACGCTCTGTTGAAGGCGTTTGAAAAACTCGGCCGAAAGCCATCGGTCGAAAGACTGCGTGAAACAGCTCGCCAGTTCAACGAGCAGTGCCCTGGTTTCACGTCGGCGATTCCGTTGCTGCTGCGCATCGGCGACGACAAGTCCCGCGAAGTGGCGGTCAAGTTCGCCGGTCTGTTCAACACCCCCAAACTCCGTGAAGCGCTGCGTGAGTTCGCGTTGAGCGATCGCGGGACGGACGCGCGACGGTTCAATGCTCTGCACGAACTGCGTGAACTCGGTCTCGAGATGCCGTCGCCCGTCCGATTCTTTGCCAACGGGCGTTGGACTGAGATCGCGAATTTGGAGATCGAGGTGACTGACGAACCGACCGATCCGCTCTCGCCGCGGGTCAGTCCGGCGATGGAGCGCGGCCGAGCGGCACTGCAACAAGGCGACTTTCGAGCAGCCGAGCGGGCGTTTCGAACAGCGATGAAGTTGGAACCCGAATTGGTGTCCGCTCACAACAACCTAGCGGCGGCGGTGTTGGCTCAAGAGCGGTTTGACGAGGCTGAACGAATTCTGCGACATGTGCTATCAATGGAGGAAGACAACGCGATTGCACGTTCCAATCTCGCTCGCATGGCTTTGATGAAGGATGACGATGAGGCCGCGATCGAGTGGCTCAAGCCTCTGCGAGTTTCGCGGCGCTTCCATACGTCTGAATTCGCCGCGATGACTGGTGTGGACTTCGAGTTGGCTCTGCGGAAAGACGAGATCGCCTCCGCACGACGCCTCCTGAAATCGTTCGAAGACATCTATCCGGACAGTCCCAACCTTCCGAGATTTCAAAGAATGCTCCGATTGAAAGAACTAGAATCCTCAAGCAGGCACCTGACATCGTTGATCGAAGAGGATTAGCCAATGAACCTTGAGCAGCCAGTCATCCACCAATCGATGGCAGACCTCGAAGCGGGAATGGCTCAGTTGCTGAAAGCACCGCGAGACGGCGGTGTCTTGGAGTCGATCGTGATTCGGCCGGACGAGTGCGAATCGGCGACATGATCAAGAAGGTCGATCTTTCGCCGACCGTAGGCTGAGACTCGCAAGAGCGACCGAATCCCCGATTGCCACAGGGAAATGCTCATTAACAGCATTGCCGAGCGGAGAAAGCGCTGTCGCGAGGAACTACTTCTTCGCGAAAGTCGCCTCGGCCCAGGCCGCGGCTCCGAGCGCGGACGCATCGTCGCCTAACTTCGTGGCGACGACCTCGTAGGTCTTGGCGTAGGTCGGACGCACCCATTTCTTCGCGGCGATCGAAACTTGTTCGACGTACAAATCTGGCATGGCTTCAACCAAGCCGCCTCCCAGCACGACCACATCCGGCGCGAGGAGATGCACCAATCCGCCAATTGCGGTGCCGATGTGATTGGCCGCGTCGCGGATGATCTGTTCGATCACCTTGTCCCCCTTCTTGACGGCTTCCGCCAACACGCCGCTGCGGATGTTCGACAAATCGCTGCCGGTCAACTCGGCCAAGATGGGAGCATGACCGCGGAACACCGCTTGGGCCGACGCGGCCGCGATTGCCAGACGGCTGCTGACCGCTTCCAGGCAACCGAGTCGCCCACACGCGCAGCGCGGGCCGTCGGGGATCGCCTGCATGTGGCCGACTTCGAGGCAGGAAAAATTCTTGCCGCGAAAGATCGTTCCCTCATAAACCAAACCGCCGCCGACGCCGGTCCCCGGAAAAACGCCGAGCGCCGTGCGGGCTCCCTTCGCCGCGCCGAGCCGATACTCGCCGTACACGCCAGCATCGACGTCGTTCATGATCACGGCCGGGCAGCCGAACGCTTTCTCCAGCTTGTCTTGCACCGGCTCGTCCTTCCAGCCGAGATTCGCCGCCTCGACCACGATGCCCCGATCCAGATCGAGCATCCCCGGACAGCCGATACCGATCCCAGCCAGTTGGTTTTTGGAGATGCCCCCTTCTTCCAGTGCCTTCTCGATAGTGCTGATGACTCGGCCCATGCCGGTCGAGTTGTCTTCTTCACTGTGGGTCTTCCGACGCTTGCGCACGATCGGGTGAAACTTTTCGTCGGTGATGGCAGCCAACATCTTGGTGCCGCCGAGATCAAAGCCGACCCAACAACGTCCAGAAGCAGCGGAAGATTCGGACATGAGAGTTCTCCATCACCGTGAGTGCGACCGCGCGAGCTGGCGACGAATCCACTCGTCGCATCGTTACGGCGGAGCATCCCGGCGGCGCATTCAAGCGTCAAGGATGTCTCCGACGGCAGACCGCTAAGCCAATCGCTTTGCGCTCCTTGGGCCGGTAACTATAGTCTCGCCCCGCTCGGCTGCGGCCGGGATGACACGACGAACTTTGCGAGCCAGGAGCGCACGAGTCCGCATGAGCAACTCTTCGACCAGCAAACTGACGATCGGCTCGCGAGTGCGTGTGAAGGAGGGTGTCACCTCGCCCGACTTCACCGAGGTCTCTTTTGCAGGCTGGACCGCGACGATCATGGAACTCAGCGGCAAGAAGCCCAAGCAGAAATTCATCATCGAGTTCGAGGACGCGGTCATCGCCGCCATGCCCCCCGACTATCTCAAACGCTGCGAAGAACAACGCCTGCTCTACACGATGGCCTGCCTCGAAGCCGACCAGATTGAAGCCGCGTGAACTGTTCCGCGCATCGGGAGGGCGAGGCTCGGCGGGAGCCTCGCCCTCCCCGCTGGCATCATTTCGGCAGCTTCCAATGCGAATCGAACGACGTCGCCCACTGGGTCGTCTCCGTGAATCCGCCGGCCTTAGCAGGCTCGAACTGCTGAACAGCGATGTCTCCCAAACGCGGGAAGAGCAGTGCGTTCGTGCCGATGAACTCGGCGTCATGCAGCGTGTGTCCGGAGTTGATCACGACATAACGTGTCGGGTTCAGCGGATTCGGGAAGATCAGCGAGACTGCGTGCGTCTTTTGATCGTAGCTCTTGCCCGCGACTTCGAGCACATCCTTCGTCCAAGTGATCGGCAAGTTCTCAATCACCTTCGCCATGACCGCGTTCGAAGACGGGTCGCCAAAGAGGATCAGGTTGTTCCCGTCGATCTGTTCTTCGGTGAGTTCGCTGTCTTTGATCGTCGGGGCGCGGCCGCGGAACCACTTGTCGAATTCGCGAGCGAATCGGCCATAGGTCCACTTGGCCCAGGCCGCGTGGCTGTCGTGCCAAGCGGTGCCGGTGGGTAACACGCAGAGGAACGGTTCCATGAAGGCGTCGTCGATCGGGCCTTGCAGGTTGTGTCGCTTGTGGATTTCCGGATTGGCAGCGAAGGCGCGTGACTGGTCGTATTCGAGCACATTCCACTTCCGTCCGTTGCGAACATAGTCCACTCCGGGAAGCAAATTGCCGCCGGCATTCGCCAGCGGATGCTCATTGCCATCAATGACGACCCGGTCGGCCATATCGCGAGCGATCTGCAATGCAGCGACGTTCTCCGTCCGAATGTGCAACACGCCGTCTGGTGCCACCGTCGCATGAACTTTCGAGGCGGTGAGGGGCTTAATGAGTTCCTCCACCGTCAGCCAGTCGCACCGGTTGTACTTGAGCGTGTATGTGATGAAGCGAATCTCTTTGCGTTGCGCCGAAGCCGGCCGTCCACGTTCGACGTTGGCTCGATGAAACGCCATGAACTCTTTGAACGAGTCAGGATGAAACTTGTGCTCGGTGTTGGGGCCGATCAGCAGCTTGATTTCGACATCTTGTTCTTTCGCCGCCTCGACCATCAGCGTGCTGGCCGCAAGCTGCTTGTCGAGCTCTCCGCCATAGGTGCAGATTGGCACGTTGAAGGCGTTGAGCGTGTAATCCAGCGCATCGTAAATATGCAGCCCGGTGTGCTGATGCGGCGGCAGCGGCTCTTTGCGATTCTGATAGTTGTAGTAATCGACGAAGCCGGCCCCCGGCCCGACCGAGCACCATTGATCGGAATGATGCACTCCCAGATGCCAACTCCCCGCTCCCCCCATCGAGAAGCCCCACAGCACAATGCGGCGGTCATCGATGCGATAGCGGCGTTTGACGTCGGTGATGGCTTCAAACACATCGGTCTCACCAGCCCAGCGATACGAATTGTCGATCCGGCCAAAGACATCCAACTGCACGAAGTCGGCGGCGCTGAGCGGCCCCTCCTTCGGCCACGGCTTGTCGTGATGGTCCTCCAGGAACCGAATCTCATTGCGGTCGCCACCGCGCCCATGCAACACGACATACAACGGCCAACGCTTCGCCCCTTTCGCGCTGACACCCTCCGGCAGCGTGATCGCATACGGCTGCACCGAGCCATCGACTCGCGAGACGTATCCACGAATGCTCTTGCCGACCTGTGTTGGCCAACCTGGCTTACCGGCCGCGAGTTCTTCCACTCGTTTTAGACCGGTCTTGATCGCATTCAAAGCGTACTGCGGATACTTCGATTTCGGCTCGGTCTTCGGCTTCGAGCCGTCCTTAGGAAGCGGCGGCAAGTAAAACTCGTTGTGCCGCAGCGCCCATTCGACTCCTTTTGCGTAGACCTCGACATCGGCGATGAGCCGCTCGTCGAGCCTCTTCGGTTTCAGTTCGCCGATGGCCTTCTGTAAGTCGGACAAGCCTGCACGAATCGCGGCCGCATCAGTCTCGGCTGGCGGCTGAGCAACCGCCTCTGACGCCACGCACACGGACACGACAACGAGCAGAAGGAAGCGAAACATCAGGCACTCGCTTTCGGAATTATGTGGTCCAGTCGTTGAGCCACGCGAATGGTGGTCGATGAATTCAGTCGTGCGCTTCATTCGCGCTCCACTAAATTTGCGCGGCAATTTGGGCCGCGCGAATTTAGTGGAGCGCGAATGGGACAGGCTTGCGACAGAGATTTACTGCGGAGCCGGAGTTGGGACGGTCTCAGCCGCTTGAAAGCCGTTCGCCTTGTGTGAGCCGTCGCAGAACGGACGCCTCTGGGTCGCTCCACAGCGGCAGAGCGCGACGTTTTCCTTGCCGGTCAAGTCGTACTTGTTGCCGAGATGGTCGCACAGCGTGATTGGGCCGCTGACGAGCAATGGGCCGTTCTCGCGAGTTTTGATCGTGACATCAGACATGGGACCGTCTCCTGTTTCCAATGGATGAGTTCGCGCGACACGTTAGCCCCGCGAGACGAGCCGGGCAACCACGCCAGCCAGCGGCGAATGATCTCGACAGCTTGCGAACGTCGACGGATAGTGCGACCGCGTCAACGTCATTGCACGGAGGCTTGCTCATGCCGCACTTCGACCGACCGACGATCTTGATGTGCCCGCCGGACCATTACGGCATTGAGTACGAAATCAATCCGTGGATGAGCCGTAGCCGACAAAGCGACCGCTCGCTGGCCGAGTCTCAGTGGCGGCAGCTTCGCGACGTGTTGGTCTCGATCGGAGCCGACATTCGCATGATGGACGCGGTGAAGGGACTTCCCGATCTGGTCTTCACCGCGAACGCCGCACTGATGTGGCGCGATCGCGCGTATCTTGCGCGGTTTCGCCATACGGCACGGCAGCCGGAGACGGCGGTCGATGCGGCGTGGTTTCAGGCCGCGGGATTTGAAACTCGCGAGATTCCCATTGGCTGGGATTTCGAAGGGGCGGGGGACGCGCTATTCTGCGGTGACACGCTCTTTGTCGGATACCTGATTCGCAGCGACGTCGGCGGCGAGCAATGGCTGGCGAAAGAACTCGGCTGCCGAGTCATCCCGCTGCAACTCGTCAGCGATTACTTCTATCACCTCGATACTTGCTTCTGTCCGCTCAGCCCGACCGAGGCGATTTATTTCCCTCCCGCTTTCGATGAATACGGACAAGCCGCGTTGCGGCAACACGTCCCGACGCTGATTGAAGTCCTCCCAGACGAGGCGGCTCGGTTCGCCTGCAACGCGGTGGTCGTCGGCCGGCATGTGGCGCTCAACACCGGCTGCCCGGAATTGGAACGCAGCTTGAACGAACGAGGCTACACAACTCACGCCACGGAACTCGGCGAGTTCATCAAAGCTGGCGGCAGTGCGAAGTGTTTGACGCTACGGCTGGATGGTGAAGATGCCGCACGCTGGCCGTAACTTCGCTGCACGCGATTTCAAAACCGTACCGCGACCGTTAG
>SXGT01762801.1_pt1 | contig 28709 bp, 33 predicted proteins | sample 3176221 | NCBI WGS metagenome assembly SXGT01 (sample SAMN11356862, study PRJNA531348) | freshwater metagenome | isolation source: freshwater sample F1-120 | place: China: Fuxian Lake, Yuxi | collected 2017-12-25 | reverse complement strand
GGTGCCTTGTACGAACCGGAGTAGAGGCCGCGGAAGATGTGGATGTAGACCACGCCTAGGAACATCGACGCGCCGTTGGCATGAGCGTAGCGCAGGAACCAACCCGCATTGACGTCGCGCATGATGCGCTCGACCGAGTCGAACGCGATGCCGCCATTCGGGGCGTAGTGCATCGCGAGCGCCACGCCGGTCACGATCTGGATTAACAGCGCCGCGCCCGCGAGCACGCCGAAGTTCCAGAAGTAATTGAGGTTACGCGGGACGGGGTAGCCCGCACCGACGGCATTGTAGACGAGGCGCGGCAAGGGCAGCTTCTCGTCCAACCACCGCATCAGAGGCTGCTTCGGCTCGTACTGCTTTGCCCAAGGAAAGCTCATGACGTGATGACACCCCCGACGTGCGCGATCAGCCTTTCACGCGGCTGGTCCCCGCTGCAAATGAAAGCTATCTACCGAGCTCATTTGTCGCTTCGCCTAACGTCAAGCTTACAATCCTGTAACGCGGGCCACATAGCAATAAGCCGTTAACTATATTCAATGCTTCAATCCTTGAGACACACCGACGTGAAAGGGGATGGTTGTGGCGGATGGAGCGGTTGACGCTATCATGGCGGTGCGGAATGCGGTGATCCGCAGGAGGGAGACGCTGCGTGCGGTCAATACCGCCCGCCTGCCTGGTACCGAAGCCCTTCAAGGGCTGACGGGGACGACCTTCGCCGACGCGTACCGAAGCGTAAGCAACCGTCTCGATGCGTCTTTGGCAAGCCGTTCGGCAACGTCGCGAAGCGGCGGCGTCGACGCAGGCCCATCGACCATTTCGGAGACTGTGCGATCGTGCGATCTACCCTCGACCGCGTCAGCAAGCTTGAGCGCACCGAAGAGAGCCTGGCCGAGTCCTATGAACGTGGCGAGATCGTCGACATCGCTCAGGTCATGCTGGCAAGCCAGCGCTCCGCCATCGCATTCGAGGCGACCCTACAGGTGCGCAATAAGATGCTGTCCGCCTATCGCGAAGTGATGAACATGCAGTTGTGAAGGCCACAATTGCCCAAGCCGCGCCGCGACGAGCTCCGGCACAGCCACGTCGGATAACGGGTGAACTCTGACTTCGAAGCTCAGATCCAGAGAGCTGTCAGCGGCCCGTCTCAATGACGCATTTGGCCGACTGGCGCGTGGGTTTTTCTTTCACGGGCGTGGTGGCGGCTGAACCCTGCGTCGCGGCGCTGCCATTGAGATCGATCGGAACCTCGGCACGGGCACCGGGGGTACCGCAAGGAACATGCGTGTAGATGGGCACCGGTGGCGGCGTGGGCGCCGTGCTGCAGGCACCGAGCATCAACAGCGTTGTCGATGCTCCAACAAAAAAGCGACGTTCCACAGGCAGGCTCCTCTCGAGAGTGTCGGATCGATCAGCGACCGAGGTGATTGTTGTAGTCGCAGGACGGTCGGAGCATCCTCGTCCTGTCCTGCAAGCTCCAAGCCGATCACATCCATGATTGCTCCTTGCGCGTTCACGCTAGCGAGACGGATCTCCGGTCTGATCAGGACCAGGGACACTAAGCAGGTCTCCGGACGCAAGCCTCTCTGCGTGAACCAGATAATGTTCGGCAAGTTGGCAATGTACGGCCACTGCTTCAGGTATGATTGCAGCTTGCGCCCGCTCCAACTCCTCCTCCGCACGACGCCGATAGTAAGCCTCCTCGCTTTCGCGAGCCTCGGGCTCAACAGGTTCCTTTGGATCGGCTGTCACGTCTGGGTCCTCCGCTTGCTTTCCACGCCAAGGACAACCAAGTGATTGTCGAGGACGCGACGCGATCACGCTATTCTGGTTGCGAGGGTAGCGCCGGAGGCACGTCCTTGAACGGTGACCTCTCGGGGATTCCTGCAGACCGGGGCTGCGTATAATTCAACGTGAAGTCGTAGATGTTGTCCCCGAACAAGCCGAGATCGCGCGCCTCGGCCCGGCCCATCGCGGCCCGGAGCGCGAAGCCAGCGACGTAAGCGTCGCGTTCGGCGGTGACGAGCTGCACGCGACTGTTGAGCAGCTCTTGCTGCGCATTCAACACCTCCAGCACGGTACGCGTCCCTACGCCGTTTTCGGCCCGCGTACCCTCAAGGGCGAGTTCGTTTGCGCGAACCGCAACGACCGCTGATCGGATGACGCCCTGCGTCGCCTTGTACCGGGAAAAGGCGGCGCCGGCGTCCGCGACGACGCCGCGCTCGACAGTTACGATCTGCTCAAGCGCCTGGCTTGCTAATGCCTGTGCTTGTCTGACCCGCGCACCTGGCGCACCGCCTTGATAAAGCGGCAGCGAGAGCGACACGCCAAGGGTCGCCGTTTGCTGCACCTGCTGAAAGACACGTCCGGGAACGTTGCTTCCGAGTGTGCCGAGGTAGTTGTTGTAGTTGCTGCTCCCGACCAAGGCGAGCCGGGGCAGCCGCGTCGCCTTGGCCACCCCAATGTCGTACCCTGCCGCCCGCGCCTGCTCGGTGGCGGCCAGCAGCGAAGGATTGTTCTGTACCGCGATCCCAACGGCTTGGCTGGCCGACGCCGGCAGGTCGGGAAGCGGCGGCGGCGGCTGGAGGTCGACAGGTGCCACGCCGACGAACCGCAGGTAGTTCTCCCGGCTGGCATCAAGCTGCGCCTCGGCCGTCTCAAGCTGGCTCTCGCCGAGAGCCAGTCTCGCCTCAGACTGAGCGACGTCGGTCAGCGTCAGGTCACCCACCTCGAACCGGTCGCGCGATGCTCGCACGTTAGTCTGGAGCAAGGCTACGTTTGCGCGGTTCAGGCGCACGATCGCATCATCTCGGATCACGTCCATATATGCCGCCACGACCGCGGTGAACACGTCGGCCTCTGTGCTGCGCAATCCCGCCCGGCCCGCGAGCACGCGGGCGTCGGCGGCGCGAATGGCCGCGCGGACCCCGCCTCCCTGGTACAGGGGCAGGCTTGCCGTCGCGCCCGCGTTCGCTGCGCGTAGCGGAGACACCAAGCTGTTCGTGCTCCGGGCGACGAACTCCTGATAGTCCGCAGTCGCGCTCACCGCCGGCCGGGCGGCGGCTTTGGCTAGCGGGACCCCCTCATCGGTCGCCCGGAGGCCAGCGCGAGCGGCGGTCAGAACCGGATTCGTTCGGTACGCGCGCTCGAGCGCCTGCCGCAACGTTTCCGAGGCAGCGGGCGATGGAAGCAGGGTGCTAACCGCCAGCATGAGGCGGGCGCTTAGCTCCATTCGGCCCAGCCTGAACTGACCCGCTCCGCGGAACCTCGGCCACCTCATTGTCGTCGATCCATATGCATTGTGCCGTTTCATCAATCGTCGAACTCGGGGTTGTGACCGGGAACCAGACGTTCGAGCCGTCGCACCCCGACCAGCAGCAACACGCCCATCCCAGTGGTAGCGAGGACCAGCATATGTTGACCGGCTCCAGCCGCGATTCCCACCGCCGTGGCGAGCCATAGATCCGCGGCCGAGGTGACGTTCCAGACACTGCCCTTGGCCTTGATGATTAAGCCTGCAGCGATGAACCCGATGGCTTGAGCAAGCCCTTGAATCACGCGCAGCGGGTCTGTCGCGGTCGCCCCCCCGCTCTTAAGCGACTCATGCATTAGCACGGCCGACATCGTGATTGCCGCCGCACTCAGCGCGACGAGACCATGGGTCCGGAGCCCTGCCGGCATTCCGCGCCATTCCCTGTCAACACCAAGGAACATGCCGGCGATAGTCGCCACCACGAGACGGCTCAGCAGCTCAATGAGCGGCATGGACAATCCCTCTAGCTACAGCTTGAGGCGCCGGAATGACTCCGACCGGATTGGCGGAGCGCCGGTTCTGCGCAAGCGGAAACAGCACAGCCTTCGCCTGCAAGCCGCTCATAAGACGGCCGTGATGGCGATGATCAGCAAGGCCGAGACCATGCTGATCGCCAAGAATAGCAGAAAGAGTCGGTTTTCCGCTTCCTTGCTGGCGACGTTGCCGATTCTGCGAGCAGTTTCCTCCGCGCTGCGCACACGGGCAAAACGGTGACCCGCGGCGATACGGTCGAGATCCACCTCGGTGACCTCGAAGAAGGACAGCGCGGCCGCAATTGTTGGGGCTCTTAAGCCCTCGATCCGGAGTACCGGATCAGCGAACGCGATTTCCAGAGCGGATCCGGGCAGCCGTAGCGTACCACGCTCAGGCGCGTCCACGGCCCAACTCGGCGGCAGCAGTCGGATCAGTCGGGTTGGATCCCGCTCCATCAACTCAGCCCAGCGCTCCAGCCGACGGCGACGCGTGTCGAGGCGTGCACGGCTTCGCCGTCGACCGAAGCTTGGAGGGACGATCCGGATCATGAGTGCGGATCGCGTCACCTCTGTTCTCGACATGACGACGAGAGCGGTTTCAGCGAGCGGAGCAGAGGGTCCGATGCGCGCGGATGATCTGTCAGGGTCGAGGGGCAGGCTGGCCTCTCAGCCAGATTGAAGCGCAACGCGGCCGCACGTTTGCGTGAGCAAACGGGCGAGGGATCAAGCCGAAGCGATCGAGCAATCATCCCCACCGTGGCGTGCTGACTGAGCCTGATCTCTTCTAGCACCACACTTGCATCCCCGCGCTTCCACAGCGCGGCGGACCCGAATAGGTGACGGCGCCCGCAGTGCTCTTGACCGAGATTAGGCACGGCTGATCAAAGCATCCTGACGCCTCAATGAAATGTCCGTCATTAAGCGGCAAGTGACAGGCATGCTGGTCGTCAGCGCCGATCCGGCTGCCATATTAGGTTTCCGCTTACGGCTTTGTCACGCTCGCGTTACTCCGGCGTACGTCTCTCACGTCAATGTTGGGCTCGAGGTCATGAGAGTGCGGCGCGCGGCTGGATTGGCTTTCCGCAGAGCACGCAAAACGGCCAGTAGGCGCCAGGAAGGAGGTTGCGGGTTGGGAAGCCAGTCTGAACTTCTCCGCACGCGTTGCCGAACGGTTGTCAATCGCCCGGCTTACGGCGGCAGGCGCGACGATGCGGCTGTGCGTCGCGGCGGTGGACACGTGCCAGAGTTTCTGCGGACTGCCTTGCCGACTTGGTGCCGTCGGAGGGCGAACTCGAGCGTAGACGGTCGTCATCGCGCGCGCATACGCAGCTACACCGCATCTGCCGCGATCGGCGCCGCTGGTCTCTACCGCGTTCGATGACAAAATCCGTGCACATCCGTTGGTCGCCGCGCCAAGTGCGTTTCCGGCAAGTGACGAGACGCAAAATCAGCGCTCGGCCTTGGGAGTGGGCCACCCTTGCTCTGTTCCTGCTCGGCTTGGCCGGTTCCGCCTTCATGCTCAATCGTAAGATGGATCGACACCGGGCCGAGCTGCATACGCTCGAGCTGACGCCCACACCGCAAGGGTACGTTGCCCCTTTCGCCAAGGGCAGGATCGCAATCTCCTTTCCGCTAACGCGAACGGGACGGCGCATGCAAATCGACTTCCGCAACGCTGCGGGCGGCCCCAAACGGCTCGCCGACGGGACTAAGGTATTTCTCCTGGTTCACAACGATCGCACAAGCACCACGCTCATCCGCTTGGTGACGGACCGTGATAGTTACAGATCGGCTGCGCCGCTATCCGCCGTTCCCGATCGTTCATCGTTGCTGCTTGAGCGCGATTACGCGCGTATCGCTTACGCGCTCGACGTTCATCCTGCCGCCGAACGGGTGACCTCCGTCCATGACGCGCGCTAGCGCCACACCAGCTAGTCGTTCGACAGGCGCGGAGCTTGGGGGCGCTATGTCGATCTTGCCTGAGGTTGGGCACCGTCGCTCGCGTGCGCATCTAATATCCACCGGTTCGGGACCAGGAGGGCTCATGATAGACGACCGGGCGCTATTCGAGACTTTACAGCCGACGACGGCTTCAAGGTGGCTTTGTAGCCTCCTTCTCGCGTTCTGCCTGCTGTCTGGCGCGCGTGCACTAGCTGCCCCTGCCGAGCAACACCGACAACCCGAGCTGATCGAGGTGCGCTTGAGTGCTCGGCCCATCGTTGTCCTTCACGGTTCCGAGCACCTGCTTCTCGATTTCGTGCCGGGCGAGGGTGTGACAAGGGCGCGGATCACATTGCCGGCACATCACGCGCCGATGCGCATACGCCTGCTAGTGCCGCTGCCCAATGGTGACCGCCTTATTATGCGCTTTCGTGGCGGAGGACCATTTCGTATTTCCGACAAGGCGTTGATGAGACTCGTTAGCGGTTCCGTGCTGGAGATCGAACAGGCTGGCATGGTGCACCGGCTAGTGCTCCGGGATCGTCGCTGACGATGCGAGTGAATCTCGAGATTCGCCGTTGGAGTAAGCGATCTTTGATGTGCTCCCCAATCAAGCTAGCAGGGCTTGACCGCGATCTCGTATCAGCGCGGCGCGATGGACTGGCCGGCGTTGCAAATGCGTGCCCCGCCCCGCCCTGTCGCGCGATCAGGATAATGAGCCTTCGTGCCCTGGTACTCGGATTTGCAGTCGGTGCCCTGAGCTCCTGCGGGCTTGGGCGACCTCTCGCGCTTCAGCCGATCGCGGCTCCGCATGAGCGAGTTAAAATCTGGGCGGCGCATGCATCCGATCTCGGAGGTGACGTGCTAGTCTATGGTCTGGTCAGGCGACGAAACTTGCTGTTCGCGCCTAGCGGCGGGCACCTTCACATCGAGGCATGGCTGGCCAACGCGCCCTCACCAGTCTGGGTCGATACGCGATGGATTGGCCTTTCCAGCCGGGGCCGACAGTCGGGACGTTTCTCGGCAACGCTGCCGATCGCGGATCCCGCTCAGTTAGAGCGCATCGTCATCACCTATAGGGCGAAGCCACATCACTGATTGTCACGGTAAGGAGCAGCGAAGCTAGGAACCTCTCGATGAACGCCTTGCGTGAACCGGCTCATCGGCGCGCAGAACGGCCCTGGAGTGTGCTGCGCCCAAATAGCGTGCCGTGGCTTCAATCGATCAATGCTTGGCAAGTTCCGGGCGATCTCGCAGGCCAAGAAGGTCGGATAAGACCGATTTCTTTGCTAAGCTGAACCGATGCGAACGCAAAAACTAGCCACTTAGCGGGCCCTGGGGGAGAGCGCTGCTACCGACTTATAGCCCGACCACGCTAGAACCCGGCACCGACGTCAACATGCGTAGTAAGAACGAGGAAGCAGATGAACGGGACACTGAACACTATAGAGCTGGCGGCCGAGCTGACCGCTGCCTGGCTAGCGAACCCCAACACGCGCGTCGAATCGGAGGCTGTCCCGGCGTTCCTCAACGTCATTCATGCCGCGATCGTGCGATTGGCTCCCGGAGCTTCACCGAACGAGACGCAGGAAGAGGTGGCCGAGCAGCATGTTCCGGCTGTAACCGTTCGCAAGTCGCTCAGTTCGCCCGACCAGATTATCTCGATGATCGACGGAAAGCCATACCGCACGCTGCGCCGCCACCTTTCCACGCATGGGCTTACTCCCGAAAAGTATCGCGCCCGCTACAAGCTGAAACCCGATTACCCGATGGTGGCTCCCGCTTACAGCGAAGCTCGGCGCGTAATGGCGAAGAAGCTCGGGCTAGGGCGCAAACTTGCCCCAGGTAATGAGGCGGAACATGCGCTCGCAGAGCCGCGCAAGCCGCAGCGTCGCAAACTGGGGATAGCGGCCAAGCCCTAGACCGCGGCGCCGATCTACATCCATGCGGCCGAACGGTCGGCCGACCGGCGATCGAACAGCTTCAGCAGATCGCCGGTGCGGGCCGATCTATACCAGCGAGGCCTAGTTGCGCGCGGGAGGTCGACCGATGCCGGCAGTCGGCAACGCCCTTCTCTTGCCCGCGCCAACGAGTCGTGCCCTCGTCCCACTGCTGAGCCAGACGGAGCAACATTTCCTGCATACAGGCAAGGGCCGGACCCGCTCACGCCACACCATTCGTTCACCGCTGTCTTGCACAGCGACTTTACCAGCATGCCTCCCCATGGCCGATCTTGTCGCCAGATCGTGAGCTGGGGCGTGCGACCAACGGCGGGTGCGCGGCCGATAACCAAGCCCTTGCGCTACGTTCTCACGCCGCGACACCGGCCGGGCATAATACATGGGAGTTCGTGGGGCTTGGAGAGCTGCGGATCAACCGCTGTTGTTGCCCCTTAAAGGCCTGACAGGGCCTCGCGGGTTTGCGCGATGTACTCGCGTGGTGATCTGTAGCCCAGCGCTCGGTGCGGATGCACGCTGTTAAAGTCTTCGATCCAGCGCGGCAGCAGGTCGATGACGGTCTGGGCGTCGGGCCTGGGGTTCACGCGGACGTAGTCGCGCTTGAGCGTCCGAACGAACGCCTCTGCCATGCCATTTGACTGCGGGCTGCTGACGGGGGTGGTGCGCGGCACCAGCCCGATGTCGCGCGCGAAGGCGCAAGTGACGCGGGCGGTGTACGGACTGCCGTTGTCGCTCAGCCACTTGATCGGCTCGGGCACGCGGTTCACCTGCCCGTAGCGGTGCTCGACGCGCCCATTCAGGATCTCGGCCTCGAAATCGCTGACGTTGAACCCCGGCACACCGAAGAAGGTGTCGCGAAAGCCGGTGAGGAGGCGTGACGGGTTCGTCAGAGAGCCTTGAACAGCCGAGAGGACGCCCCGATCGATCGTCCGCTTGTCATTGTTATACTCGAAGCTCAGGTCGATCCGGGTGGTGGTGCCGAGCGAGAGCGCGACGGTCGGATTTATCGCAACCCGGCGTCCGTCGTAGAAGTCGCGGTTGCTGTTGAACTCCTCGTAAACGGCGTTGAGCCGCGCGGAGACGGACTCGCCGATCGGCTGGTTGATGTCGGTGTCGACATACCATGCGCCATATGTGTCCGCTGAGCGCTGCCGCTGATGAAGGCGTTGGCAATGGGCGCTTGGTGACGCGGTTGACGATCCACCCCCCCGCCGCGCCCGAAGATCATCGCGTTCGGGCCTCTCAGGATCTCGATCCGCTCTGCATTGTAGAGGCTGCGGTAACATTGCACGGCGTCACGCAAGCCATTGACGAAGAAATCCGCCGTACTGTTACTGCCGCGCAGTATGATCTGATCTCGGTGGCCCTCGCCCTGCGAAATCACCGCGCCGGGGGTAAGCGAAGCACGTCGGCGATCGAGCGCATCGCCTGATCGTCGATCAGCGTTTTCGTGATGATCGAAACCGCTTGGGGGACGTCCTTGAGGTTGGTCGGTGTGCGGGTGGCAGTGCTGGTCGCGTCGACCTGATAGACGTCCCTGACGCCGGTCACGATGATTGTTTGCGAAGTGTTGCCGGGTTCCGACGTACGCTGGCCTTGAGCCGCTGCCGGGATGGTGAGCAACCCAATGCCCAGCGCAGTACCAGTTCCAAAATTTCCTACCGTTGGCCCTTTTGCGAATTGCTCTCAACAGCCCTTTTAGGATAAATGAGAGTGCGTCGCATAGCCGTGCGTTGGAAGCCGCGCAGACCCGCAAGGCCCCGTGAGCCATGAGGGGGCAACAACAGATTGGCGTGTGGCTTCACAGCAAAGTAATCGGTACTAAGCGTCGTTAACCATCCTCTAATGCTTGCAATGCGATGGTACAGCTACACCAAAGGTCGCACCGAGGTAATATGAGCAACATCTCTGTTAACGACGTCATGGCCTTGCGGAATGCCGTTCTGGACCGGAACACGGCGCTTCGGAATGTAGCGAGCAACCCAAACTCTGTCGCTCCTTCCGGGGCTGCGAGAGGAGCGGCGTTTGAAACAGCGATGAACACCGCGCTGGGAAAGGCGGATAGCCCACATTCCGTTGCAGGGGTGAGCGGAGCGGCGGGCGTGTCGCAGACAAGACACGCGGAGCCAGGCGGCTTCGCCTCTACTTTTCAAACGCAGCTTCAAAAGATCAACGCGATCAATGCGCGCGCTGGTGCTTTGACGATCGCCTACGAACGCGGGGACGAGACCGACATTGCGAAGGTTATGCTCGCGCGCCAAGAATCCTCGATCGCATTCGAGGCAACATTGCAAGTTCGAAATAAAGTGCTTTCGGCCTACAAGGACATCATGAGTATGCCGGTCTAGCGCAATCTGCCGAAGCAAATCCCTGGGTCGCTGATACCGTGCTGCAAACACGGTTACGCGCCACCCTTTGCTTGCGTCCGTTAGGCGCCTCTCGGCCGTCTGGCGCTGTTGTGCATGGATACGATTTTCCAGCCGCTGTTCACCTTCTTAAGCACGCTTGTGGCGACGCCTAGCCGTGCAGCAGCCTCGCCGGTTTTTTGGCTCGATACGGTAACGGTAGGTCTCGGTGGCAACGGCAACCTGTCCCTCAAAGCGGACGTCGACCTTGTAGTCGGAGAACCGGAACGTTTGAAATTGCTTCAGCTCGGGACCGAGATGATGGCCGAGAAGGTGGCGTAGGTTCCTTGGCGCTTCCTGTCTAGAAAACTCGCGCCTCGGTCGTGAACAGTTGCTCGGTCCCGGTGACGTCCAGCCGCTCGATCGCGTTCTTATACTGCGAAAGCACCGCCTCTACGGCGCGTGCATCGGCGGTGCCGGTGACCGGCCGCGCCCACGCGACGGCGGGCAGGGCAATCGACACGGCCATAGTCGTCTTCACGCCGAATTTATTCATACTCTCCTAAAGCAAAGCTGCCCGACTTTAGGCTATCAGCGGCTAAGGCATCAATATGGAGCAGCGATTGATCGTCAGAACGCGAGATGGTCGAGGCCGCCGTGCATGAAAGAACCCCCTAGCCAACCCTGCACCGCGATGGCGATGGTCAACACACCGAGTAAAGCCCAGTAAGCTGTTCGAGGTTGATCCGACGCGCGACGCGCCCGAAACGCCAAGAAGACGAGCACGATCGAGAGCAGGGCAAGGCTGGTGCCGAGCCATCGGTGCGTCATCAGCACGGAATTACGGTCGGTGAGATAGAAGCCGGCGGCGAACCACCCGAGAGACGCCGCAACGATTGCGCCCAGCGAGCCGACGACCAGCATGACGCGCGCCGTTTCCCGGTAAAAGGGCTTGCGCTGCCACAGCCCGAACAACTCCACCGCAAACGCGCCGATGATAAAGGCGATCGGGAAATGGATCACGACCGTGTGCAGTCGGCCGAGCCAGCTTATGAGGCGCTGTCCGAAAGTCTTGTTCTTGGCTGCGGCTTCACCATGCCCATGCGCCATTGCCATGTCGTCGGCAGCGATATCCCGGCCCATTGCGACGTCCGCCCCGCCCATCATCTCGCCGTTCATGCCGCCCATGGCGGCGTGATCGCCATCTCCTGCCGGCCGGCTCGCCTCCGTTTTACCCGGACCAGCCCCGAGTGCATCATGATTCTCGTGGGCGGACACCGGACCTGCCATGCCGAGCGCCAGTGCCGTGGCCAGCCGAGTCAGCTTCGAAATCCGCATGATCCAGCTTTCCCGCAAATGTGCTTACCTTGGTCAATACGTCGCGGCGAACGTTTGCCCTCACGGCTTATGGTGGGACTGAGCGTCCGCATTGTTGCGAGTTTGGCACGTTCAACCCGAACTGAAATGGTTCGCTACGCAGCCAGAAACACACGATGGATTCGCTCGACGCTCGCCAACCGGCGGCTTAGGTCATGGTACCGAAGGGGAGGATCACATCGACAACACGGCCGCGCAACTCGACCAAATCACCACGGGGGAGGACCACGACAGCCTTGTCCGTCGCCTAATCGCTCGCTGGCGCGACGATCCGGGCGCAACCTATCGGAGTTGGTTCCTTTGGGATGAGCGGTTGAAAAACTTCCGGTCTATCCGGCGCGGCATCACCCAAGTCGTCGGAGAGATTGAGCGTGGCACATTTGGTGTCGCCTATCGCGGATCGTCACTCGAAACCGTCGTCCATTCCGTCGCCGAGCAGCGCCAAATTTTCAAAGGGGCGGACCACGCTTTCCTATGGAAACCGAAGCTGCGCATCCCCGACATTTACGAGAACCCGGAGAACCAGCGCGCGTTCGGCCGCCTGCTCGACGCTTGTTCGTGCTGCGACACGGCCGAAGAGATCATTGGCCATATCCACGCGATCGACCGGTTGAAGATCAAGGGGCTCGGGCCGGCGGTCGCCAACCTGCTCTACTTCCTTCATCCGACGCTTGTGCCGCCCTTCAACACCGCGATCGTGAAGGGCTACAATGCGCTGACAGGCGCGAAGGTGAAGCTCGGGAGCTGGGAGCACTTCCTGGCAATGAGGTCCGGCGTCCTCGACCTGAACGATCGCCACCGCGACCTGTTATCGAACGACCTGGGCGCGATCGGCGGGTTGCTGTTTGACATCGGCTCGGGTCGATACCCCGCCCCACCCCTCCACGGCAGCGGCGCAGCGCTGGCGAGCTGGGGGCAAAGGCTTGAGGCGGCGCGCGAGGAAGCGCGCACGCTCAGCAAGGCGGCGCTACGCGAAGGCGAGAACGAGCGCACTCATACGGAAATCCAGGCCTGGCTTCGCGATCTAGGACTGGCGCTCGGCTATGAGGTGTGGATCGCATCGAACGATCGCAGTCGAACCTTCAACGGTTCGCCGTTGGGGCATGGGTGCCTTGAGCGTCTGCCCGCGTCCATCGCAACCTCGAAAGGGGCGGATTCCATCCGTCTGATCGACGTGCTGTGGCTTGAGCGCGGCGGCGATCACGTCGCCGCGGCGTTCGAGGTCGAGCATTCCACCTCGATCTACTCGGGCATCGTAAGGATGCTCGACCTGGCCTTGAGCGGCAGCGACCTTCATGCGACCGCAGGGCTGTTCCTGGTCGCCCCCGACGCGCGAGAGGCGGACGTTCGCGCGCAGTTGCAGCGGCCCGCGTTCAGCCGCGTTGCCGATCTCGACATATCCTACCTGCCCTATAGCGAGCTGGAGCGAAACCGCGAGGCGATCACCAGGTTCGGATCGGGGCTTAAAGCGATCAAAGCCATCTCCCGCAAGCTCGCTTGATTGGTTGAGGCAAGGGGTACGCGTTCGCGCCGCGTATCTTGAACGGGCGGGGTTCAGAAGGAGATCAATGATGCACCAGATCGACCCCGACATGAAGGCGTGCATGGACGCCTGCCACGAATGTCATGTGACCTGCCTTCACATGGCGATGAACCATTGTCTGGAAATGGGCGGGAAGCACGCGGCGCCCGAGCATATGAAAATCATGGCCGATTGCGCGCAGTTATGCGCGGTTGCGATCGACTTCATGGCGCGCAAGTCCGCGCATCATCAACATATCTGTCGCGAGTGCGCCGAGATTTGCCGGGCGTGCGCGACAAGCTGCGAAGGGCTCGACGGCATGGAAGATTGCGTCGCTGCGTGCCGCAAATGCGCCGAGAGCTGCCAAAAAATGGCCGCCTGAGTCATTCGCAGCGCGGGCGGCGATCATGTCGCCGCCCGCGCTTCTACATCGCCGCGGCGGGTGGTTCCAGCGTCCCTAGCCAAGCCACCAGCCCGAGGATGATGACATTACAGGCAGTTTCGATCGCGAGGCTCCGGCGCAATACACCTATGGCGCCGCGATCATCGGCGGCGGCGATCGATGCCTCGAACCGCGGTGTCAATCGGAACCGGTTGAGCGCGGCAAGGCCCAACATGGCCCCGAACAGCGCCAGCTTGGCGAGTAGAAGCTGACCGTAGAGCGTCGTTACCAACGCTGCGATGTTGCTGGGACCGACCAGCAACCATGCGTTGACGATGCCCGTGACGATGAGCGTTGCGACCACAATAGTGCCGACCGTCCCGAACCCGTGCAACGCGCGGTGCGTAAGCGCGAGGTGGACGGCATCGAGCCGACGCTTGGGTCGCGTGACCAGCAGGAGCAGCCCGAGCAACGCACCGGTCCAGGCCCCGGCCGCGATCAGGTGCAAGATGTCGGCGGTGAGATGAACCCAGCCGGTCATCCCTTCATCCATCGCTCCGTGACCGGTCCAGGCCAATGTCGCCAAAGCCACGCTCGAGGCGAGCGTGGCGACACTCAGCAACAGCCCACGCCCAGCGGCGAACAGCGCCGTTACCGCAACCACGGCGAGCGCGCCCATCCGCACCTTCCAAGCCGTGCCGAGCCCCGGTTGATCGAGGATCATCCCGATCGCGTCATGATCCGCCGCCCAAGGCGTCGTCCCTGTCATGGCGGCTGCAAGCAACGCGAGCGCGACCATCGAGAGCAGGAGGCCGACGATCGCGCCCGCCACCAACCAAGGTCGGAGCGCGAGGGCACCGAAGCGCTCGCCAGCCCGCAAGCCATACAGCGAGAAGGCCGAGAGGCCGAACAGACCCCCCAGAACAGCATAAAGCGCGAGGCGAATGCCGACCATCGGCCAGTCGGCATCCACCTTACTTCACCGCGAAGGCGTGGTTACCGGTAATTCGGTGCGTGTCGGACGAGACGACATACCAGGCAACGTTGTAGGTGCCCGCGCCGAGTGGCGACTTGGGGACGATAATCAGGGTGCGTCCATCGGCTCCGACCGTCGAGGCGCTCGCGACCTTCATGGGCGCATGCTTCATGCCGTTCATGCCCGTCATCATCAGGTCGGCGCCTACGAACTTCGGCATCAGCTTCTCGCTGAACCGCAGCATGAGACGGGCGGGCTTGGCGACCGTCGCGTTCGCCGCTGGAGTTGCGGAGACGAGCTTGGGATGAGCGTTCGCGGCCCCCGCGGCAACGAGCAGTACGGCGGCGACGGAGACGGTGAGGCTACGCATAGATGCAGTCTTTCGGTAGAGGGACTACATGCTCTTACGCAGCCGCATCGCTTACCCCTCATAATTTGATGGTGAGGGGTTGCCGCCTTTCCCGCGTAATACTCGGTAAGGGGAGCGGAGATGCAGGGCATGAACGATCTTGATGACATGCTGGTCAGGCTGGCGCGGGCACCTGCCCCGCAGGCGCTGGACGGACTTGAGGCACGTGTGCTCGCGCAGATTGCGATGCCCCGCCCTTCGCGCGCTGGACTAGGTGTGGGCGCGATCACCATCGCGGCGCTGACCCTCGGTATGATCGGCGCAGGATTTCCCGCATCGCCGAGCACTGCGGCACCGCTATCGCCGTTCGGGGCGAACTCCCCACTTGCTCCGTCGACTTTGCTTGTCGGGGCGCAATGAGCGCCAGGATGCGCATAATCCTGTGCGCTCTTGCTGCGTTCATCGCGGCGATCGGCGGCGTGTTCGTCGGCCGCGCGCTTTTGCCCGGGCCCGCCCAGCCGGGCACGGAGCTGCACGACGTGCTGCACCACCGGCTCGCGCTCGATGCGAACCAGGAATCTCGATTGAAGGAGTTGGAGCAGCGGTTCGCGGTAGAGCGCCGTGCGCTTGAGCTGGAATTGCGGGCGGACAACGCCCGGCTGGCCGAAGCGATCGAGGCCGAACATGGCAACGGCCCCCGCGTTGCTGCTGCGGTCGATCGGAGCCATGCCGCGATGGGAGAACTGCAAAAAGCGACGCTCGTGCACATCTTCGCGATGCGGCAGCTCCTGCGGCCTGAACAGACCGCGCAGTTCGATCAGGCGGTGGTGAAGGCGCTAACCGACGACGCGCGGTGACGTTCGACCTGACGGCGCTTTCCGATGGGGAGCTGGCGATGCTCAGCCTCGCGGGTCGGCAGACCGCGTTCGCCCAGATCATGTACCGACATCAGGCCGCGATCTACCGCTTGGTCCGCGGTTATGTCGGCGATGCCGACGAATCACTGGACCTGACTCAGGAAACCTTCATCGCTGCGCATCGGGCGCTTTCCCGCTATGACGTGGATCGACCGTTGCGGACTTGGCTGTCAGCGATCGCGCTCAACAAGTGCAGGGATTGGAGGCGCAAGCGTTCCGTGCGGCAATTTCTGTCATTCGCGATGCCGATCGGCAGGGAGGCCGAGGCTGTTCCGGAAGACCGCGACGCGATTGAGGACGCGGTAGCCGATCGGCAGGAACTGGACCGGGTGACGCGTGCCATCGCCGCGTTGCCGACGACGTTGAAGGAGCCGCTGGTCCTGCGGACTATCGAGGGCATGAGCCAGGCCGAGACGGCGCTGATACTCGATATAAGCGAGAAGGCGGTCGAAACGCGACTTTATCGCGCCCGCCAACGACTGGCGGCATCGCTGTCGTAACAGCCTCCCCCCACCCCGTTCGGCAAAAAAGAAGGCACGAGTTCGAGGGGTAAGCGCGCTGCCGTCGTATTGTGTGCATGGGGGCTACAAGGGATGCGCGCCGCGAAGGCGGCCTGTCGACCAGATCTGGGCAAGATATGGAGCGCGGCGACCAGAAGCCGGGTCAGGGCGCTTTTGCGGTTATGGACGCCATGCGCTGCATACTGGCGGTCGTGGTCGCGTTTGCGCACGCCTGGTATCTCCTTATCGAAGACTATCGCGGGCAGGCATCCATCGCGGCTTCGGTTGGCTATTTTCTCGCCGGTTACGCGCATGCAAGCGTCATTTTGTTTTTTGTGCTCAGCGGCTTCTGGATCGCGCGCAGCGTCGATGGACGGATGGGGGATTGGCATTGGTCAAGCTACCTGATCGACCGCCTTGCGCGATTGCTGGTCGTGCTGGTGCCGGCGCTGGCGATCGGCGGAGCGCTCGACACAGTCGGCCTCTACGCGCTCGAGTCATCGACCCATCTCGGCGCAACTGAGACGTACGTGCTGCGCAAGGATGTTGCCGACGCGCTCGGCTGGCGTGTCCTGCTAGGCAACATCCTTTTTCTGCAGGGTATCGTGGTTGCGCCGTTCGGCACTAATGGTCCGCTTTGGAGCCTGGCCTATGAGTTCTGGTTCTACATCTGGTTTCCGGCCATCGCCATCAGTTGGCGGCGACGTCGCCCGTCGATCGTCCTACTCGCTATAGGGCTCGCCTGGATTGCGCCAGTCATGATGATCGGCTTTGGTTGTTGGCTGTGCGGTGCGGCGCTTCATCGAGCCACCAAAACGCATTTAATCGACCTTCGCCGAATACCGATTGGCGGCATCTGGTTGGTCATTGCGGGTGGAATCCTACTCGCGATTCTCATCGTCGTGCGGATTGTTGGCTTGGAGGGTCTCGAACTGGCGCTGGCAGGCACATTCGCGCTTTTTCTGTACATATTGCTGCGCACGGATCCGAAGACACCTCGCTGGTTGGGGCCGTTGTCCACCTATGGAGCAAAAGCCAGCTTTTCGCTCTACGCCCTGCATTTCCCAATCATCGCATTCATGGCAGCGTTGCTGCTCGATGCAGAGCGTTTACCCCCGACCGGGGCTAACATCGCGCTCGTTGGAGCCGCGCTCGCATCCACAATTTTTGCCTGTGGCCTCTTTGCGGCACTCACCGAACGACACACCGCGGGGGTGCGGTCCTTCTTCTACGGCAAGCTCTCTACCGCTCACAAAGCGCGCGCGGATCAATCAGTATCCTAAAACCTGAACACGGCTCGTCGAAACGGTGAGGGGTGGGTGGATTTCGCACGTATCATCACTGACCAACCCATTCCGTTCAATCGACCAGGAAATCCATGACCCGGACCATCGACCGTCGCCAGCTTTTGCGCGGCGCCACTCTCGCAGGGGGCGGGCTCGCCCTATCGGCCTATATGCCGGCATGGGCACAGACCGGATCGGTCGGGCTTGTCAGGCCGCTGCCGACTGTGGTCGGTCCGGACATCTCGCTCCGCATCGCGCATCAGATGATGACGATCGACGGTCGCGAAAGCCACGCCATCGGCATCAACGGCACCGTCCCTGCCCCGTTGGTCCGCCTGCGCGAGGGTCAGAATGTGCGCCTCTCGGTCACCAACGACCTGGACGAGGACAGTTCGATACACTGGCACGGTCTGTTGGTGCCGTTCCAGTTCGATGGGGTGCCGGGGATCAGCTTTCCGGGCATCAAAGCGAAGTCCACCTTTGTGTACGAGTTCCCGGTCATCCAGTCCGGGACGTACTGGTATCACAGCCACTCCGGGCTTCAGGAGCAACTCGGGCATTACGGACCTATCGTTGTCGATCCCGCAGGCGAGGATCCGATCCAATCGGATCGCGAGCATGTCATCGTCCTGTCCGACCACAGCCCGATGCACCCGCACGCGATTTTCCGGAAGCTGAAGCAACAGGCGGGTTATTTTAACTACCAGAAGCAAACGCTGGGCAGCTTGCTCGCGGGGAAGGACCAGACGCTCAAGGAACGCATCGAATGGGGCAAGATGCGGATGGACCCGACTGACATCTCGGACGTCACCGGATCGACCTACAGTTATTTGGTAAACGGTCATGGCCCGAAAGATAATTGGACCGCGCTGTTTCGGCCGGGCGAGCGGGTGCGTTTGCGCTTCATCAACGCATCGGCGATGACCGATTTCAATGTCCGCATTCCCGGCCTCAAGCTGACGGTCGTCCAAGCCGATGGCCAGAACGTCGTGCCGGTCGATGTCGATGAGTTCCAGATCGCGGTCGCAGAAACGTACGACGTCATCGTGACGCCGTCGGACGACCGCGCCTACACGCTTGTCGGTGAAGCCATCGACAGATCAGGAATGGCTCGAGCGACGCTCGCACCCCGCGAAGGTATGGCGGCCGCGGTCCCGCCGCTCCGCAAGCGTCCGGTCCTGACGATGAAGGACATGGGAATGGACATGGACATGTCGGGCGATGCCGGCATGCAGGGCATGGATCATTCAGGGATGGCCTCGACGGCATCAAGCGCGCCAGGAGGCCAGGCGGCTCCAGCGGCGGCAGGTTCAATGCAGGGGATGGACCATAGCGCTATGCCGGGCATGGGTGCCAGTGCCCCCGCCCAGTCGGCAGGTGGAACGGATCATAGCAAGATGGCGGGAATGGGAAGCCCCCCCGCTGGCCAACCCGCTGGGGATATGGCCGGGATGGACATGAGCGCCGGGGCGATGGGCGGCATGAGCATGAGCATGCGCGACTTTAAAAATGCGCCGCAGGTGAAGAAAGGCCCAGGCGTCCAGACGATCTCTCCTATGGCGATGGACCGCACGGGGGAGCCTGGGCAAGGGTTGGTCGATGTCGGGCATCGCGTGCTTGTCTATCGCGATCTGATGTCGACCACGCGCAATCCGGATATCCGCGCTCCCGACCGGGCAATGGAGATCCACCTGACGGCGAACATGGAACGCTACATGTGGTCGTTCGATGGTGAGAAGCTCAACGAGGTAAAGGAGCCGATCCCCTTCCTGGAGGGCGAGAGGGTGCGCGTCACGCTCGTCAACGACACGATGATGGGGCATCCTATCCATCTTCATGGACACTTTTTCGAACTCGTCACCGGACATGGCGACCGCGCACCGCGCAAGCATACGGTGGGTGTGCAGCCAGGCGGCAAGGTAACCTTTGACTTGACCGCCGATGCGGTCGGTGACTGGGCGTTTCACTGCCACATGCTCTACCACATGCACGCCGGGATGATGCAGGTCGTCACGGTCCGCCCGCGGGGAGAAGCGGCATGAAGGCGGCCCTCGCGATTGGGGCGATTTTGGTGCTCGCGGCGCCTGCGGCGGCTCAGCAGATGGATCATTCGAACATGCCGGGGATGAAGATGCCCGCGCCACAGAAGCCTGCCTCGCGTAAGCCCGCGGCCAAGCCAGCCGCGAAAGCCCCCGCGCGTCGAGCCGCTACGCCGCCCGCTAAGCCGCGGTCGGGCACCGCAGCGCCGCGAAAGCCTGCGGTGAAAACTGCGGCACCCGCAGCCGATCCGCACGCGGGTCACGATATGTCGACGATGCCCGGCATGGCCATGCCCAGTGGTGCGACCGGCCAAGCGGCACAACCCGCCGCTCCGATGCCTGAAGGGCATGACATGTCGGCTATGCCGAGCTCTAGCGGCACCGCACAGCCGATGGACCACTCGACCATGCCCGGCATGGCCCCTGGCGCGACAATGACGGAAACCCGTCCTGGGCACACCGCCACTGGGACGGCGCTTGCCCCCGGTAACGCCCCGGCTCCGGCGGCGCCTACAGACAGCTATGCCGACCGCATCTACTCGCCCGCGGCGATGGCAGCGGCGCGAGAGGAATTGCGCAACGAGCATGGTGGCAACAAGGTCTCAATGGTGCTTTTCAACCTTGCGGAATATCAGTCTCGCAAAGGGCGCGACGGTTACCGCTGGGATGGCAATATTTGGTATGGCGGCGATATCAACCGCGTGGTCGTCAAAACCGAGGGGGAAGGATCGTTCGGGGATCGTCTGGAAGGTGCCGAGGTGCAGGCGCTCTTTTCACGCGCGATCGGGCCTTTCACCGATGTTCAGGCGGGCGTCCGCTACGACATCACGCCTAACCCGTCACGGGTCTATGCCACTATCGGCTTGGAAAGTTTGGCACCGGGCTTCTTTGACGTCGAAGGTGCGCTGTTTTTATCGAACAAAGGCGATTTGCTCGGTCGATTGGAGGGCTATTACGATCAGCGCATTACCCAGCGGCTAATCCTTCAACCCCGCGCCGAGGTAAATCTCGCCGCCCAGGACGTCCCAGAGATCGGCATCGGCTCCGGGATCAGCAATATCGAGTTGGGGCTGCGTCTACGGTACGAGATCAAGCGTGAGTTCGCGCCCTACATCGGCATCTCGTATGACCGACAACTCGGCGATAGCGCCCGCTTCTCCCGCGCCGAAGGCGAGGATGTCGGCGGCGCCAGCGTCGTCGTCGGCGTCCGGACATGGTTCTGAGGAGCAGACGCGCGAGGCTTCACCTCCTGTCGAGCCGAACGCACAAGTGGCTTTCGATCATTATCGGCGTCCAGCTCCTCCTCTGGTTCGCGAGCGGGACGGTGATGAGCTTCCTGCCGATCGACGAGGTGCATGGCGACCACCTCGTCGATCGGACGGTCGTCGCTCACATCCCGCCCGGCGCGTCGCTGGTGTCGCCCGCAGCCTTGAGGCGGGTGGCCGGCGCTCCGGTCACGTCGCTGACCTACCGCATGTCGCTCGGGCGCTCGGTCGCCGAGCTGACTACGGCCAAGGGCGTCCGGCTCGCCGATGCGACCACGGGGGCGCTGCTGCCGCCCGTGACCGCCGCCCAGGCCGAGGCCGTGGCGCGCGCGGCGTGGCGCGGGGAGGGTCGACCAGCGGCCCGTGTCGAGCGGATCGAACTGGCCGCGCCGGAATATCGCGGCGCGCTCCCCGCGTGGCGAGTTGCGTTCGACGATCCAGACGCCACCCGCGTGTACGTCGCCGGCGACACCGGGCGGATCGCGGCCGTTCGGACCGGTACGTGGCGTCTTTACGACTTTTTCTGGGCCCTCCACATCATGGACTGGAAGGATCACGAGAACTTCAACACGCCGTGGCTGCTCGCCTTCGCGATAGGCGGGCTGGCGCTCTGGCTAGGCGGCGCGGTCCTGTTGTGGATGCGCTGGCCTCTCCGGCGGCGCGCGCCCCGGCGCGGCGCACTCGTTCAGGCGGGCGGCACCAACACGGGAGGCTAGCGATGATGAAGAACGCCTATGTCAGCTTGGCCGTCCAGACCATCGTCAGCGGCATCATCATGTATTTCGTTATGTTCGTGATGATCGACGGCTTGGGCAGCTTCTACAACAACCTGAACATGTTCTACATGACGCTGATGATGGTCGCGCCGATGGTGGCCGCGATGATCCTCGCCATGCGCCATATGTTTACCTCTAAGGCCGCGAACAACGTGCTGATCATCGGCTCGATCGCGGTCTTCCTCGGCAGCTTCGCGCTGATCCGGACGCAGACGACGATCGGCGACCGGGCGTTCACGCGGTCGATGATCCCGCACCATTCGGGCGCGATCCTCATGTGCCAAGAGGCGTCCCTTACCGACCCGGAGCTGAGAACGCTGTGCGGCGAGATCGTGGAAGGTCAGCGGCGCGAGATCGATCAGATGAAGGCCATCCTTCGCCGGCTCTGAGCCGACATGCGGCGAATGCGACAGGACTGCCCAACGATTATCGCTGCGCGGGTGAGGGGTGCGTGCTCCGGCCGCGTATCATCCAGAGCGACTTTCAATAATTCACGTGAATGGCGGGGATCGCCAGTGGAAGAGGGATAGTAGCTCACGGCGAGAATAAGATAACAGGATCAGACCTGCAATCAGCAAAGCTCTGGCTGCTCGCGTAGCTTGTGTTTCAAGCAACGTGATGGTCTTGTTCAATGTCATCGACGAGTACAAGCTTCGAGCCTGGGCGATTTAGCGCTAGTCTGAAGTAGAACGGAACAAAACTCAGCTATTGTAGTTTGTCGTGTCGGCTGTCTCGATTTGAGCTGGTCTATAGGCATGGTGACTTTGGGCCGTGCGAGCGCCGCATCTTCTCGTGAAGCTCTGATAAGGCCCAAGCGTCCACCGGCCAGTGAAGCCGATGATCCTGGCCTCTAGAGCTCCGCTGAGGGTGCGGCCATAAGGGATAGGGAGCTTAATAATGGCGAACGTACGTAGCCGGAACGCGATTGACCGATTCGACCTCGATGACCGCACCGCGGACCTTTTCATCGACCGCCTCGGCGGCCTTAGTTTCGACTTCGACCGGAACCGCTACGTCGACCAGGAGGGCAGCCGCTACGGCTATCAGATCGCCGTCGCCGGCGCGGGCACCAGCGCCGACGTGCTGCGCGGCACCGGCCAGCGCGATTACCTGTTCGGACTAGGCGGGAACGACCAGCTCGCCGGCGGCGTGCAGGACGATTTTCTTTATGGCGGGGCTGGCAACGATCTCCTGACGGGGGGCAGCGAACAGGACCGCCTGGAGGGTGGCGGCGGTAACGACCGCCTTTTCGGCGGTGATCAGGAAGACGATCTCACCGGCGGCGAAGGTGACGATCTTCTCGACGAAGGCGCGGGCCACGGCGACCTTGAGGGCGGCATGGGCAATGACACGCTCGTCGGCGGCCAAGGACCCGATGCGTTCGCCTATGACCGCATGTCGGGCAACGACGTGATCAAGGACTTCACGGCCGGACCCGGCATGTTCGACCACATCGTCTTGCGTGAAGGTATACGGTTCGAGGAGCTGCGGTTCGACGATAGCGACCCGACCGGGGTGCGTATCAGTTGGCGGAATGCGGAAGGCGCATACGCCAACTCGGTCCTGCTGGAAGGCGTTCGTCAAGCCGATCTCGCTCAGGACGATTTCATGTTCACGGACGTTCCCGATTTGGCCCCAGGCGCTCGCGATCCGTCAGGGGCGGCGCCCGAAAGGAAGCCGACCGCCAATAGCGGCCCCGAGGTGGACTCGTCGACGCAAGGGCCCGTTCCGGCGGCTTTCGACGTCTTCGCGGACGCCTACCTGTCGCTGACCGGCGAATTGGCGTTCGACTATGACGATTTCACGGTTGATGTCGGCGGCGAGCGGGGCAACAGGATCACCGGCACGGACCAGATCGACAACCTGTTCGGCCGCGCGGGCAACGATCGGCTTGAGGGCTTGGCCGGTGCCGACGTGCTCCAAGGCGATGCGGGCAATGACCGCTTGGAAGGCGGTGAAGGCTCGGATTGGCTGGACGGGGGCGAGGGCGACGATCGCCTGGACGGCGGAGATCAGGCCGACATGTTGATGGGCGAGCAAGGCCGCGACCGCATTGACGGAGGTGCCGGCCACGACATGATCGAGGGCGGCGAGGGCGACGACCGGCTTACCGGCGGCGCAGGCGCTGACGCCTTCATCGTCGAGCCGGGCAGCGGCGACGATATCATTTTCGACTTCGAGGCGACCGGCGCCGCGCAAGGCGCGTTCGATCACATGGCCTTTCGCGACATACGCCCCGACCAGGTCACGGTCACCGACACGAGCCGGGGTGCCCTCGTGAGCTGGGACACCGGGATGGGCGATGGATCGCTCCTGCTCCAAGGCGTGGCGAAGGCCGACCTGCGCCAGAGCGACTTCATGTTCTTCGAGGAACCCGGCTTCGTCGCTGGCATCAGCGACGTTGGATCTTACTACATCTTCGCGCAGCCGCAGATGCAGGCGCAGACCGAGTTTCTGATCTGAACAGCAGGTGGACTTATTGCAGCGCGATGATCGGGACGGCGGCTCCGGTCGCCGTCCTGAGCGTTGCGAGGATGGTTCAGCGCAGCTTCGCGCCGAATGTGGATGTCGACACCCATCGACCACAATGAGGGGTCGCTGGCGACGCCGCGTATGACCTTGAGAGGCAAGTAAGATGAGGAGAACACCGATGACGATCAGGACCGCTTTGACGGCCACGGCCCTTGTTCTGGCCATGCCGGCGCTCGCCCAGCAGGCGAGCCATTCGGGCATGAACCACCAAGGCATGGATCATTCCAAGATGATGCAGCCGACCGCGGCCAACCCCTACGGGCCGGCCGAGATGGACATGCACCAGAAGATGATGGCGGCGATGGGAGCCGATGCCGGCGAGACCTGGACCCGCAAGATGATCGAGCATCATCGTGGCGCGGTTGCGATGTCGCAGGTAGCGCTTCGCAGCACGCAGAACGCGGAAATCCGCCGCGAGGCGCAGAAGGCCATCGCCAGTCAGAACCGCGAGATCGCGACCCTGAACGCGATGCTCCGCAAGATGGGCAAAGCAGCGCAATAACCCACGCGGCCCCGCCCTGGATCAGGGCGGGGCCGGCAACTAGGCTTCAACCATGACCCGCTTTCGCCTTGTCGTAGCAGCCCTCGCGCTCGGCGTTCCCGCCACCGCGGTCGCCGCCGACGCCGTCCTCGTTCATCGCGATCCGGGATGCGGCTGTTGCGGCGAATGGGCCAGGATCGTGAAGGCGCAGTTCGGCCGCGCCGTACGGATCGTCGACGATGCGAACAGGCCGGCGTTGATGAAGGCGCGCGGCGTGCCCGCCGATCTCGCCTCCTGCCACACCGCCATCATCGACGGGATGACCTTCGAGGGTCACGTACCGATCGCCGACATGAAGCGCGCGCTCGCCCAGCGGCCCAGGGGCGTGCGCGGCCTCGCGGTCGCTGGCATGCCGCTCGGCTCGCCCGGGATGGAGGCGCCCGGCCGACCGGCGCAGCGCTACGACGTGGTGGCGTTCGGGCCGGGCGGCAGGCGCGTCTTCGCCCGACACGGCGGTTGATGGCGGGATCGGTCAAGCCGCAAGGACGGTCGATCACAATCTGGGGGGTGGATGATGTTCAAAGCCGTGAGCAGTCGATTGAAAGGGCGCTCGCCCAAGGAGGTCGGCGCGCTCGCCCTGTTGAACATCGTCCATGGCGTGCGCGGCTTGCGGCCCTCGGCGTGGGCGGCACGGCGGCGCGATCTGACGTTCGATCGCCGGTGGGGCACCGAGACGAGCGGGCTCGTCAGCCTGTCGACGTTGGACATCGAGCCCGCCCGCGCCAGGCACGGCGTACGGTATCAGCCCAGCAACGGCGCCGCGCTCGCCCTCGCGGTCGCGGAGTTCGGGATCAATCCGACCGGATGGACCTTCGTCGACTATGGCAGCGGAAAGGGCCGCATCGTCATGCTGGCGGCCGCGATGGGGTTCGCGCGCGCGATCGGCGTGGAGTTCTCGCCGGAGCTGTGCCGGATAGCCGAGAAGAACGCGGCGTCGTTCGCGAGCCGGGGCGGCGCCCGGATCGCGCCCGAAATCGTGAAGGGCGACGCGGGCGCTTTTCAGCCGCCACCCGGCCCAGTCATCGCGTATCTCTACAATCCTTTCGGCCCCCCGGTGATCGACGAGGTCGCTGCCCGGCTGGAGGAGAAGGCCGCGCGGGACGAGCCCGTCCTGGTGATCTACGTCGACCCGCGGCATCTTTCTCGCTTGGTGGACCGGTATGGGTGGACCGTGGCGGCCGCCGACGCCGATCTCGCGCTCATCCGCGTGCGATGAACTTCCTGGTCGCGGCGGTCGTACGACCGCGATCACGGCCCGAGCGAGCACCCGCTACGCTCGCCGACCCGGCGCTCCGAGTTTCGGATCGGCCGATGCACATCCGAAAGGAACGATGATGAACCTGTCTCTACGCCTGCTGACGATATCGACTGCGGTCGCGGTGGCGATCCTTCCGGCCGCGGCCGTCGCGCATGACTTCTTTCTGCTGCCGCCAGCCGCAGGTGCGCGGACCGGCATAGTCGCCACGATCGGCTCGACCTTTCCGAAGCCAGAAATAGCCATCGCGACCGACCGCGTCGCGACCGCCCGCGCGGCTACCGCGGCCGGACCGGTCGATGTCCGCCTCGGCGCCGCGTCGGGCGACGCCCTTCCCGTGACCGTAGCCGGGACGTCGCAGCCGGTCATCGTGTCGCTGACCTTGAAGCCGCGTGACGTGGAGTATCGCGACGATCGCATCGACCTGATCATGGACGAGTATCCAGTGGGGGCCAGCGCGAAGGCGGCCGTGGCGGCTTTGCCGCGCCCACGCCTGCTGAAGGTGGACTCGCGCCGCTTCGCAAAGACAGCGGTGTGCCCCGACCGTTGCACAGGTTTGCAGGGTATCGCGGCGCAAGGGTTGGAGCTCGAGTTCGTGGCGGCAGCCGACGGCCGCTTCCGGCTCCTCGCGGACGGGAAGCCGGTCGCGAACCATGAGGCGGTGGTGGCGACGGTCGACGGCAAGCGCCGGCACGTCGTGACCGACCCCCGGGGCGAGTTGACTGTTCCTGCGGACGCCGCCGGTCCGACGATGCTGTTCGCTTCGACGATGTCGGCGCCATCGACACCGAATGGGCATTTCCTGCTGCGCCTGACCTCGTTTACGGTCGACTTGCGCTGACGTTTCCGCTCGCCGAGACCAGGAGAGGACTTCCGGGCAAGCCGGCGGGCGCCCCACGGCCGGTTCCTAGATAGCCGTCACAGAACCTGTTCAACCGGCTGAACGAACGTTGTCGGCCGGCGACATCATCGGTTCACCCCGTGCCTGCCATCTTCGCCCGAAGAGATGAACTGACATGAAGGCTGAGCGACCAGTGGTGGCGGAGCGAGGGGCGGCATCCGCCGGTATGGCACGGGGGACGTGTGCGGGCTACCGTTCATCCGCTCCGCACAGGCGGTAGAGTTCACGCTTGAGCAAATTGGTGAGCTGCTGGCGCTGGACGCAACCGACGATCGCGCGCGCGCTTGCCGCTGCGCGCATCGCAGCGCTGGACGCGGAGATTTAGGACCTCGAGCGGGTCCGCGCTTCGCTCCGCCAGCTCGCGCGGGATTGCGGGTCAGGGTCAGACAGGCCGTGCCCGATCCTGACCGCGTTGAGGCGAACTGAAGCCTTCCAAAGAAATTGTTGCGCTAATGATCAGACCAGCCAAACCTCGCAAACTGAGCGTAGAATTTAGGCCCGATCGCACAGATCCGTCACTCGGGTCAGGGCCGGAACGATCTTGATCAGCGCGCAAGCATCACAGCTTCGCTCGTCAGCGCGCGCCTCTTCGTCCTCACCCGGCGCTTTCGTGCCCACGCTAGGACGCCCGTGACGTACAGCGCGGGAAGCGAGATCCCGCCCGCCATGATTAGCAAGCGGCCCGCCAGCCCCGCCGCCTCGCCGTTGTGGACGGAGAAGGCGGCGTCGTAAAGCTGGTTGGGCCAGGGGGCGGTCAGCGCGTCGTAGGTCGCGAGCACACGGCCGTCGCCCGCGTCCACCGTTACGCTGCTCGTCCCCGACCAGGCACGGATCTCGCCCGGCCGGAGCAGGCGGACGACATAGACGGGCGACGCGGCGGTCGGCATGGTCAGGCGCACGAAGCGCCCGTCGGGGAACATGCGCCGCGCCGCCCACCAGACCGCGTCCGGCGCGACCATGCGCTCCGGCAGCACGCCTCGTGGCTTGTAGGGCGGACGGAAGGACGTGGTCCGCTCGAGCAGCGGCAGCAGGCTGGGCCGGAGCGCCATCATCGCACCGGCGAGCGGGATCACGACCAGCGCAGCCGCGACGAGCAGACCCGACAGGCGGTGCCATCCGTAAAGCCGCGCCCGCGCGCCCCGCCATTGCGACGGCGAAAGCGCCACGCGCCAGCCGCGTCTCCGGGGCCAGCCAAGCCACAGGCCGGTCAGCGCCATGCTCGCGAGCAGCAGGCCGGACAGGCCGATCAGCGCCGCACCGCGCTCATGGAGCAGCAGCTCCTCGTGCAGCATGTACACCCAGCGCCAGCCCTCGTCACCGGAGCGGTCGTCGATCACGCGCGCAGTCGCGGCGTCGAGGCGAGCCGTTCGGTCGCGTCCGTCCACGGTCCGGTAGCCGGCGAGCAGCACGTCTCCTCTCGCGTCGGCGACGCCAAGCATACGGATCGGCTCGCCCGCCCGCGCCTCGGCCGCGGCGACCAGCCGGTCCATCGGCGCCATCGGGCCGGAAGCGGCCTCCACGCCCCAACGCTCGATCTCGCGATGGAAGACGAGCGCCGCCCCCGTCAGCCCCTGGAGCGCCCAGGCCAGCCCGAGCGTCAGCCCCAGCCAGAGATGGACGCGGGCAAGGAAGCGGCGAGCGGTCACATGCCAATCCGGGCGGTCAGCTTGATCTGGCGCGGCAGGCCGACGCCGAGCAGGTTGTTGCCCGCCGCTGACCAGTAGCGCGTGTCGAACAGGTTGTCGGCGTTGAGCTGGAGAGTGAGCGGCGTAGGGCCTGCGAAGTTGTAGCGCGCGGAGGCGGAAACGAGGGTGTAGCCATCGACCGAGGCGGTGTTGGCGGCGTCCACCGCACGCGCACCGACGTGGAACACGCCCGCCCCTAGCCCGAGTCCCGGGGCGGGGCGGTATTCGGCGAACAGGCTACCTGTGACGGCCTGCAATGATGATCGGTTCGACGCGAGATAAAGGGCGCACTCTGGCGCATAGTCTGTGAGACCGTCGAGGTGCTTGGGCGCACGTTATTCGAGAACCAGCGTACGATCTTTGAGACGGACGCGAGACG
>SXGT01615664.1_pt1 | contig 28747 bp, 22 predicted proteins | sample 3176221 | NCBI WGS metagenome assembly SXGT01 (sample SAMN11356862, study PRJNA531348) | freshwater metagenome | isolation source: freshwater sample F1-120 | place: China: Fuxian Lake, Yuxi | collected 2017-12-25 | reverse complement strand
GGTTGCCTGCGAGGCCGACTCATGGGCATCGAAACCGTCCATTTGCGCGCGGGTCAACTGACGATCGATGCGCATCTCGATGCGGGTCAACTCATGCCCTTCCTCGGGCGTGACAAACGTGTAGGCAACCCCCGTTCGCCCCATGCGTCCCGTCCGCCCCACGCGGTGCACGTAATCATCGCAGAACTCGGGGATGTCAAAATTAATGATATGGGAAACACCCGAAACGTCGATCCCGCGCCCCACCACATCCGTTGCAACGAGCACCTTGACCTTACCCTGACGAAAGCGCTCCATGACTCGGTCGCGGTCCGGTTGTGACATGTCTCCATGCATCGCCCCCACATCGGGCATTTTCTTGGCCAGCTGCGTGTAGATGCGATCGGTGCCCCGCTTGGTCCGACAAAAGATAATCGCCTGGGTGGGTTGATCTCGCGCCATGAGACGCTGCAGCAATTCAAACTTACGTCGCTGGTCGACGGTGAAGTAGTGCTGCTCGATCGTGTGCACAGCAATATCGTTTGCGGAAAAATTGAGCGATTCAGGTTCCCGCATGTAGCGTTGGGCCAACCGTTCGATGGGAGGAGGGAGCGTGGCGCTGAGCAGCAAGGTCTGGCGTTCCGCAGGACAACGCCGCAGGATCTGCTCGATATCGGGACGAAACCCGATGTCCAACATCCGATCGGCCTCGTCCAACACGACAAATCGCAAGCTCGACAACACCAGCGTCTTGCGAGCCATGTGATCGAGGATGCGGCCGGGCGTCCCTACGACGATTGCGGGATGCGCTTGCAGTTTTTCAATCTGACCGCGGATCGGCTTGCCGCCATACAAGGTCACCAGTCGCGTCCGGCGACCGTGAGCCAGTTTCTCCGCCTCGGCCGCCACCTGAACAGCCAGTTCGCGTGTGGGGGTCAACACCAAGGCCTGGGGACCAGCACCGCGTGCGGCTTGCTGCAGACACTCCAGGATCGGAATCAGAAATGCGGCCGTCTTGCCGGTTCCAGTACGTGCTTGGGCCAGCACGTCTTTCCCTTGCAGGGCCCGCGGGATCATACCCGCCTGCACAGCCGTGGGCTTCTCATAGCCGGCTGCTCGCAGCGACGCAAGCATGACTTCCGTCAAGCCCAGCGAATCGAAGCCTGGCAATTCAGAACCTGGCGATTCAGAACCCGGTGAAGAATCAGAACCTAGCGAATCAGAACTCAGCGAATCAAGACCCATAGTGATGCCAACCATTCCCGTGAAGATCGTCCCCTCAAACGCTAGCGTGTTACGTCTGATGGGTCAACGGGAAACGGCGATGCTGGAGGGGAGAGGCGGCCTGGCGCACGCAATAGGCCGGTCACCCCGGATGGCCCAGGCGACCGGCCTTTCTCGTTGTATTCCTAGAATTGCAGCCTGGCTTAGGTGGTCGACGCCTTCGCGGACCGACCTGCCTTCTTGGCGGTGGCGGGCTTCTTCTTCGGCGAGCGAGCGGCCGTCTTCTTAGCCGTTTTCGCAGCGCCCGTCTTCTTGGCGGCCTTCTTGGGGGACCGCTTCGCAGTCTTGGCGGTCTTGGCTGCTCCTGCAGCTGCTTTCTTCGCTTTAGCCATATCCGTAGCTCCTAAAACCTGGGCACCCAAAACTCAATTGCGTCTCCGCCCCCTCGGGTACCCTTCCTTGGGGCAGTCGCTATCCTAAGTCGACCGGCAAACGCAGTCGACCCTGAGTCGACCAGCAAACGCAGTCGACCCGTTTCCAGAGAAAAGCAAGGCGTCGGAGTTGAGCAACGGTCGAGGGAAAGGCAAGGAAGAAAACTTCGCTTGAGGTCCACTCCACCGTCCCCGGCCACCTCTCCGACATTACCTCCTCTTCTCAATCCGCGCATTAAATCAATTCTTCCTAACTTGCGTCAAGATGAATTATCGACAAAGTGCGCTCTAAGCAAAACTTTTTCTGGCAGAAAAGTCAAGATTGAGATCCTCTATGAATGAACGCGTTCATGAACTCATGGCTGCCATTGATCGAAGCCTCGCGGCGTCCACGGTCGATCGCGAATCGCCTCGACTCCCCATGGCATGGGTGACCACAGCGTCAGCCGAAGAGCTTGATGCCTTGGTCGGCGCGCTGGCGAACACCATACGAGGAAACATTCCACCGCGTGTCGAGCGACCGATCGAAATGCTCTTAGCGGCAGTGGCCAGTCGAGCCCAGGTGTTGAGTGCACCTGCTGTCGCAAACGAGACCTCGGCACCGAGCGGTTGGGCCGCTGCGACTCTATTAGAAATCGTAAAAACAGCTGAGATTTTGACAAGAAACGCCCCCTTGCGCCCCTATTGGCTGGGGCTCTTTTCCTCGCGGGCGGATCGCGAATCGCTGCGGCATTTCGTCGCGTTCGTCACGAGCCAATCGCCCGATTCCAGCGTGGCAGCGGCTGTCCCATTTGTCCCCTTATTTCGGCTGCGTCGTGCCTCGCTACAACAAGTGTTTCCCGGCCTGTTGGTCGGCCTGCAATATCCGAGGTTGGCCGTTCCCATCCTGGACTTGGCCAACTATGCTGCCCGCCAAACAGGCATGGCTCCTCATCCGGCATGTGAGCGCGCGGGGCATTTGATCCAGCTATTGCAAGAGTTGGTCGAGAGACTCAAGCCGTTGGACCAACCCGTCGACGCCACTGCGGATCCAGTTGCGGAGCGGGCATTTGATAGCATCTCGGAAGGGATCGCGCTGTGCACATCCCTCTGTGACGCCTTGGCGCTCATCGGCGATCCTCGTGCCATCCCAGCCTTGCGCCGCGTGATGGAATTACGCCATCGCCGATTGCGAGTCGAAGCCGTCTATGCCATGGTACGCCTGGGAGACCCCGACGCAGGTCGACAACTGGTCGAATTGGCTCGCGAACCGGTCGTGCGTCTTCGCGTGCTAGCCTATGCTGAAGAGTTGTCCATTCTGGATCAGGTCGACGACCTCCATGCGACCCCCGTCGCGCGCGCCGAGGCCGAACTGGTCAGTTGGCTGGCTCAGCCGACCGCCATGGGAATCCCTCCCGACACGTGTGAACTCTACGACGAGCGCGAGCTGTACTGGCCTGGGTACGATGATCCCATAGACTGCTACTTATTCCGCTACACGTATTTCGGCTACAGCCCGAATACGGGCGCAGAAGTAGCGGGCGATTCCTCAAACCCAACGGCGGTTTCCCGCTACAGCAACATCGGCATCGCCGGTCCGCTGGCATTCAGCTTCACCGCCGATCTGGCGGACCTGTCACCACTCGACATCTACGCAGCCTATGCGGGATGGCAGGCGGAGCACGAGGAGATCCGCCATTGGGAGGCCGAAGACCTGGACTCGAATCAACGCGTGGAGGTGACACGCCTGGAGCGCCGGCTGCGCGACGCGGGCTATCACCAGATCGAACCCCAGCGTTTGGGAATCTTCTTCGGCACCAAGTTGCTGCTGGCCACCGCCACGTTTCACGACGGCGAAGGGGTGGCGGTCGTCGACGACCAGGATATCTGGTGGCATGCCAGCCGAGGCCGCCGTCGGCCGCTGGGGCTGGACGAGGCCCACTGCATCTACAAGGGGCGGAAACTCCTGCGATCGTTCAACCCGGATGCGTGAGGCAAGTCCCACATCCCTAGCGCAGCAACGCCGACATGCGGACTTGCGGCTCACACCGTCGACCGCTGGGCCCACTCCGCCAACATCTGAAACTGCCGACCAAAATCATGCTCGGCAACCCCCAGCGGATGCTTGAAGAAACTGGCGAGAAACGTCAACAGTCCACGATCGCCACGTTGCCAGGCATACCAGGTGAAGCGAACCAGGTCCAACACCAACGGGGCGGCCAAGAGCGAATCACATCCCTGCCACACGAACTGCATGGTCATCGGCGTCCCCAAGAATCCTCGAAAATGAATGTGATCCCAAGCCGTCTTCCAATCTCCCAGACTGGCAATATTCTCGATTGACACCAATGTTTGTGGTGCATACCCCAGAATGCTCCCCAGGACGCGATCTTTGGTCACCACCTTACTTGACTTGTTCTGTGGATCGTCCAGCACACGGGCGTCCATGTTTCCGAAAATGTTATGTCCGACCCAACTCATGACGTCGAGATGACGGTTGGCGAACATGGGTGCCAAGACCGTCTTCACGAGGGTTTCCCCCGTCTTGCCATCGCAACCCATATGGCACGTTTCACGCAGCTGGGCCAGTTGTTGAATCGCCGGGGGAGCCGCCCCCAGTGACGGGGTAAAATTGATGTAGGGATATCCCAAGTCCAAGGCCGCGATGGCATACAGTGAACTGGCCGGCAAACTCAGCCGCTGGGTGGCGCGCTTCTGCAACATGCGTTCCATGTCGGGCCAAGTGGCCGGCAACTGGCCTAAGTCAAACGGAGGCTCGGTGGATGCCAAATGGACCACCACCAGTTGTTTCAGTTGCTCCTGCTTCACGAACTGCTGCATATCGGCCTGGAGCCGGCGCACGGCCTCCCAGGGAGATTCGCGGCGACGTCGGACCTCGGGGGCGGCCAGGTCGGCGATCGTTTCGCCCACGTGGAGAACGGTACCTTGGCAGATCCGCCGATCAATGGCGGTTAACTCCCGCTGACAACGCTTCACCAATTGTGGATCCAACGCGCCCCGATCGGCGCTCAATTGGCTGGCCGACTCGACCAGACTCGTCGCCCGAATATCGTGCCCCGCCACGCAGAAGTCTTGCCACGGCGACAGCGGCAGGTGTTGAAACACCGGCAGCCGGCTGACGAGCCCCACGTCACCCGTCCAACCTTTTTGCAGGGCAACCAAGCCCACGATGGATGCCGTCGCCACGCTGCCCCGCGCGCCGACCAGCCAGATCCCCACTCGATGACGCGCCATTTATCTTCCTCAAACGCCGAAAAACCGCGTATCTCGTTGAAAAATGGCCTATCGTCCAGAACGCACATCGCACTACCATAATGGCATGCCGGCCCAATACGAGTCAACCCGCTGCCGGTTTCAATGCCCACCCTCCAACCCGACGTCGAGTTTTCAATTCTATGTTTGAAGCGATCCCCCTGTTGCCTCCGGATCCGATCCTGGGGCTGACTGAGGCCGTTCAGCGCGACCCCCGGCCCCACAAAATCAATCTCAGCGTCGGCGTGTATCGCGACGATCGCGGGCAGACCCCCGTGTTGCGCTGCGTCAAGGTGGCAGAACAACGCTTGCTGGAGTCGGAAGCGACAAAGCTGTATCTGCCGATCGAGGGGCTGCCGACTTTCAACCGACTGGTGCCGCCGCTGTTGCTCGGAGATTCACATCCTGCGGTAACCGAGAACCGCTGTGCCACCGTACAGACCCCCGGTGGTACGGGCGCCTTGCGGGTAGCGGCCGATTTTGTGAAACGCAATTTTCCACGCGCGCAGGTATGGCACAGCGACCCGACCTGGCCCAATCACCCCCAGATTTTCTCGGCAGCCGGCGTGTCGGTGCGTGCTTATGCCTACTACGACGCCACGCGACGCGAAGTCGACTTCGCACGGCTCGTCGATAGCCTGCAACAGATCCCCGCCGGCGACGTGCTCCTGTTGCACCCTTCGTGCCACAATCCGACAGGCGCGGATCCAACTGCCGAGCAATGGCGCACCCTGGCCGACATTGCCGCAGAACGCCGGTTGATCCCGCTGCTCGATTTCGCTTACCAGGGGTTTGGCTCGGGGCTGGCGGAAGACGCCGAAGCCGTTCGGCAGTTTTGTCGCCCCGGAATGGCAAGCCTCATCTGCAGTTCCTTTTCCAAGAACTTCGCGTTGTACAATGAACGCGTCGGCGCACTGACCGCGGTGGTCGATGATCCGGCTCAGGTCGAGCCCGTGATGAGCCAGCTCAAAGCGGTCGTTCGTTCCAGCTACTCCAATCCCCCCGCACACGGCGCTCAGATCGTGGCAACCGTATTGTCGGACCCCAGCCTGCGGCAACAGTGGTATGATGAACTGCGGCACATGCGCGAGCGCATTCAGCTCATGCGGTCCGCTTTCGCGCGGACCATGTCGGAATGCCAGACGCAACGGGATTTTTCATTCATTCAGCATCAGCGAGGCATGTTCTCCTTCTCGGGTCTGACGCCGGTTCAAGTCCAGCAGCTTCGTGAGCAGCACGCCATTTATATGGTTAACAACGGTCGCATCAATGTTGCGGGCATGAGCGGAGCCACGATGGCCCCCCTCTGTCAGGCCATTGCCGCGGTGTTGTAGCCGCCATGAGCTTGGGGGGCACGCCCCCCCGTGTAAGCTACGATTGGGTAGAATGAACTGGCAGTCAGCTGCAAATCCCCCAGCTATCCGGCAACAACTCGGACCCTTGGTCGATCGCTAAAGGAGGCCGCCGTGCCCCACATCCTCATGGCCACATCCGAAGCCGTGCCATTCGCCAAGACCGGCGGCCTGGCCGATGTCTGCGGAGCACTCCCCCTGGAGCTGTCCCGCCTGGGACATCCCACAACGCTAATCATCCCTGCGTATGAACAGGTGCTGCAGAGCGGCCAGCCGATCGAAGATACCGATATTTATTTTGACATCCCCATCGCCAATCGGATCGTCCAAGGCCGACTGCTATCCAGTCGCTTGCCGGACAGCGATGTCACCGTCTATCTGGTCCGCCATGACGATTACTTCGCCCGACCTCAGCTCTACGGCGAGAATGGCAAGGATTATGCCGACAACTGCGAGCGGTTCGTTTTCTTTTCACGGGCCGTTCTGGAAGCCATCCGATTGCTCGACCTGTCGGTCGATGTGTTACACGTCAACGATTGGCAGACAGGCCTGATCCCCGCGTATCTGAACATCAATTATGCACATGCACGTGGGTACGAAGATATCGTATCCATAATGACCATCCACAACATGTCCTATCAAGGCCGTTTCTGGCATTGGGATATGGCGCTGACCGGTCTCGATTGGAAGTACTTCAATTGGCATCAGATGGAGTTCTACGGCGAGCTGAATCTCTTGAAGACGGGCTTGGTCTTCGCGGACGCCATCACGACCGTGAGCCCTCGCTATGCGCAGGAGATCCAACAATCCCCCTTGGGATGCGGTCTGGAAGGCGTCCTGCAGCAACGGAGAAATGTGCTGCGCGGCATCATCAACGGCGTGGACTACAGCGTCTGGAACCCGCGGACGGACGAGTTCATCGCGCAACCCTATGACGCGACGGAATGGCAGCCGGGCAAAGCCGCCTGCAAGGCCGCCCTACAGCAGGCCGTCGGCTTGCCGACCCGACCTGGCGTGCCGTTGATTGGCATCATCTCCCGATTGGTCGATCAAAAGGGATTGGACCTGATCGTCCCCCTCATGAAAAAACGACTTTCCCAAAGTGATACCCAATGGGTGATCCTGGGCACGGGGGACCCACGCTACCACGAAGCCTTGGCGCAAATCGCCCGAGAATTCCCCCAGCAGGTGGCCGTGAAGCTCGAATTCAATACGCCTTTGTCGCACATGGTGGAGGCTGGGGCGGATATGTTCCTGATGCCAAGCCTGTTCGAGCCATGTGGCCTGAATCAATTGTATAGCCTCAAATACGGCACCGTTCCCATCGTGCACGCCGTGGGGGGGTTAGCAGACACCATCGTCAATGCCTCCGAAGAGGGCATGCACTCCGGAATCGCCAATGGCTTCGCCTTCACGGAGTATTCCCCCGAGGCCCTGGAAGCTGCCTTTGACCGGGCGTGGCAAATCTACACGCATCAGCCAACCGTTTGGCAACGTCTGGTCCAAACCGGAATGGAACAGGACTGGTCGTGGCGATCCAGCGCCGCAAAGTACGTCGCGCTGTACGAGGATACCATTGCCCGCGTAAGGCCCACGGTCTGTGCCTGAACTCCGCCAAGACGTCGTTAGCGGTCGCTGGGTCTTGATCGCGCCCGATCGAGACCGGCGTCCCAACGAGTTTCGCCGCACAGCCGTCCATCGCGCGGCCGCCTGCCCCTTCTGCCACGGACACGAATCGGCCACGCCGCAGGCCCTGGCTGTCTACCCACGTCCTGCAGCGACGTCGTTGCAGCCAACCTGGTCGGTACGGGTCGTGCCCAATCTCTACCCGGCCGTTCAGGCCGCCGCGGGCGGATACGCCCCCCCCCAGCCCCCTCCGACCGCCCCCGAACTATATCCAACTCGCGCAGCCACGGGCGTACACGAAGTCATCATTGAGTCTCCGCGCCATATCGTGGGTGCTGCATCGCAAACTGCCGAGGAAACCTTCTGGACGTGCATGGCCTATCGCGATCGCCTGCAAGCCGCACGCCAACATCCCGACATTCGCCACGCACTGATCTTCAAGAACGTCGGGGCGGATGCCGGTGCCTCACTGCAACATCTTCATAGTCAGTTAGTCGGACTACCGCTCGTACCGACCGAATTCGATCGCGAATGGTCGCGGGCCCTCGCCTACTACGACCAACACAACCGAACCTGCCTGTTCTGCCAGCTGCTGCAAACGGAGGAAAAGGACGGATCACGCGTCGTCTGGCAATCCGATCAGTTCGTCGCATACTGCCCGTTTGCAAGTCGGTTTGCCATGGAGGTCTGGCTCCTGCCGCGCAGGCATTGCAGTCATTTTGAAATCACGTCGGATGACACCCTAGAAGACCTCGCCCGGGCAATCCATGACTGCCTCACGCGACTGGAATTGGCCGTCCCGTCCGTCTCCTACAATATGGTCCTGCACACCAGCCCCTTTGACACAACGCAACAGGACCACTACCACTGGCATCTGGAGATTCTTCCTCGCATTTCCACTGTGGCAGGCCTAGAATGGGGTACCGGTTGCCACATCAACCCCGTGGATCCGCTTGAGGCCGCCCAGAGATTGCGGACTGCCCGCGGACCGGCCGCCTAGGCTGCCACCCTGGAGGGTTGACAGCACCCAGACAGGCTAGCGGCGGGTACGAATTGAGCCGCGACGGCAGGCATGCCGAAATTTGTATCTAGAAAGACTAGTGAATCTGGGGGCCCTTTGCCGATCATGGAATATCTCGCGACTGAGGCGAGTTGGGCGGCGAGGACATCCGGCGGCCAACACACACCGGACATGACCTTGGGCGCACCGATGGGAGGTCGCCTCTAACTGGCGACGCCTACACGGTAGCGCCCGCGACTTAATGGTAGAGTGAATCCGATCCCCACACCCCAAACCATTCGCACATTCGGCACGACCATGAGTAATTCCGTACGCTTCTGCCTGGCCCTCCATAATCATCAACCCGTCGGCAATTTTGATTTCGTCTTCGAACAGGCCTACCAGGACAGTTACCGACCATTCCTGGAGGTATTCGCCGACTATCCGGAGCTGAAAATTTCGTTGCACACGAGCGGTCCGCTGATGGAATGGCTCGATGTGCACCACCCGGAGTATCTGGACCGCTTGGCTGAGTTCGTGGCGGCCGGACGCGTCGAGATTGTTGGGGGCGCTTTCTTCGAACCGATCTTGACGATGATCCCCCGCGAGGACCGTGTGGGGCAGATTACTCGATTCTCACGCTGGTTGCAGGAGCGTCTTGGCGCTCAGATTCATGGCATGTGGATTGCCGAGCGCGTGTGGGAACAATATCTAACGAGTGATCTTGTGGAAGCGGGAATCAAATACACGCTGTTGGATGACTTCCACTTCAAGAATGCTGGTTTGAATCCCGATCAGCTGCACGGCTATTACCTGACGGAAGACGACGGCAATCTCTTGTCCGTCTTTCCTGGTAGTGAAACCATGCGTTATTTGATACCCTTTGCAGATCCGCAACAAACGGTGGACTACTTGCGCACTGTTGCGGAACGTGCTCCGGGATCCGTAGTCGTATTCGGTGACGATGGAGAAAAGTTTGGCACCTGGCCGGACACAAAGCAACACGTCTATGAGTACGGTTGGCTGCGTCGCTTCTTCGATTTGCTGATGTCGCAACGCGAGTGGCTTCATACGACGACCCTTTCGGAAGCCTTTTTCAACACGCCCCCGCTGGGCAAGGTTTATTTGCCCGAGGGAAGTTATCGGGAGATGACCGAGTGGGCGCTCCCCGTAGACCAACAGCTCAACCTGGAGCACTTGAAACACGATTTCAGCAACGATCCACGTTGGCAAGAAGCTCAACGTTTCGTGCGCGGTGGCTTTTGGCGCAATTTCAAGACGCGCTACACGGAAGCAGACGAGATGTACGCTCGGATGATGATGGTCAGTCGTCGGCTAGAGGAACTGGCGGCCAGTGGCGATCCGAACATGATCGATGCGGCACGGACTCATTTGTATCGTGGACAATGCAATTGCGCCTACTGGCACGGTGCCTTTGGCGGTATCTACCTCCCCCATTTACGCAATGCCATCTACCAGCAATTGATCATCGCTGACAACTACTTGGACGAAGCTGCGGGGAAACCACACGATTGGGTGGAGGGGACCGTCGAGGACTACGACCTGGATGCGCGCCAAGAAGTGCGTTTGGCCAATCGTCACCTAATCGCACTGGTAGATCCAGCTCGCGGCGGCCAGCTATATGAACTGGACTTGCGATCGATTGGGCATAATCTATTGGCCACCATGCAGCGGCGCCCGGAGGCCTATCATCAAAAGGTGGCCGCGGGATCAAACCCCGGCGATGACAACGTCGCCAGCATCCATGAGCGAGTGGTTTTCAAACAAGAGAATCTTGATCAACATTTGCAATACGACCTCGCGCCGCGCAAGTCTCTCATCGACCGCTTCCTGCCACAGGATGTGCAACTTGGCGACGTGGTCGCAGGGCGTGTAGCGGAATTAGGGGACTTCCACGATGGGGCCTACGAGGCCCGACTGAGGCGCAATCCGGACCGCGTGCAGTTGGTCCTGACGCGCGGCGGGACCGTGGCCGGTCAAGCGATTCGCCTCACCAAGGGAATTACGATCACTGCGGATAGCTCGACCCTCGAGATCGCCTACCTGCTCGAAGGACTCGCTCCCGACCAACCGATGCACTTCGCCGTCGAATGGAATTTTTCGGGACTCCCGGCCGGACAAGGAGACCGCTATTTTTACGGAGAGAACCGGCAATCCATCGGCCATTTAGGCTCACAACTGGACCTCCGCGATGCGAGTGAGCTGGGACTGGTTGATGAATGGCTGGGCGTCGATATCCAATTGCAAGCCGACCGGGCGATGCACCTTTGGACCTACCCCATCGCAACCGTCAGCCAATCGGAAGGGGGCTTCGAATTGGTGCATCAATCGGTGGTCGTACAACCCCACTGGATCGTCGCAGGGGACGCATCGGGACGCTGGAGCACCCGCATGACCTTGCGATTGAACAGCAAGAAGGCGAATCAACCATTCGGAGTCGGCCACGCCGACGCGAACGCGCCACACACCTTGGGAGCCCACGCATCCTAGGGGCGGGCTCTGACGAGCGAGCGCGGATCATCCAATAGCCTCGTTAACCCCCCAGCCAGTCCACCACGTGGTCCAAGCGTTCGGCGCCGTGCGACACGTGCGCCAGCACGGGGCACGTGCAACGCCGGTCCAGCTCCGCGCGGTTCGATGTGACGCTGGTATCGTCCGATCGCACGCGAACATCATTCAAGACCACTCCCCGGACCGGTATCCCATCTCGATACGCGGCTGCCGTCATCAAGGTCTGTAAGGTCTGATTGATGACCCCCAATTGATTCGGAGCGACGATGACGAGGGGGAACTTAAACTCAAATGCCAAGTCGGCCACGTACGTCTCGTCCGCGACAGGCGTCATCAGTCCGCCCGCCCCCTCCACGAGGATGACATCCGATTCGGACAACCAATAGTCCAGCCCGTCTCTCAGCAACTGCGCATCGACCTCCCGTCCTGCCTGCCGCGCGGCCAAATGCGGCGCCAGCGGGGCCTGATACACCTGAGGACAGACTCTCTCCAGCGTGCCAGGCCGACCGGCAGCCTCCCACAACGCCTGCGCGTCATGAGATACCAACTGATCGCCGACGACCACCGCGCCACTGGCCACGGGCTTGTACACGCCAACGCGCATGCCGTCCGCCGCCAGCTGGCGGGCGATCAGACTGGCAACATACGTCTTACCCACCTCGGTATCGGTACCGGCGATAAACAGCCCCGGCACTCGTCGTCTCGCAATTCGCGACATCGGCGACTCCAACATGTCCGCATCCGGGCCTGTGCTACGCCGGCGGCCATACCGGGGCCCTGGGCAAGGTGCCATTCCGCATAATCGCCGCCAACGGCATATTCTGACCCACCAGCAACCGGCCGACAATGTCATCCTGAGAGGCGAATGCTAACCGCTAGGCGCCTGCGGTGGAGCAAGCACAATAAGAGATATGAAGACTCCGGCTGAATTCCTGATGGGCGTCTTGTTGGCCGCTGGCTTGGCCGTCGATCTGGCCATCGCACCCCACATGTGGGACCAACGCTTCCCGAATCCTCATGTCACCGTCGGCCTGGGAATCCTACTCGGCCAGTTGGCCCTGTTAGCGGCCTGCTGGGCTTGGGCCCGACGCCGGCGGACCAGCATGTTGCTGGCGATTGCGGCCTGCCTGATTTTGGCCGCTTGGTGGCTGCAGGGTTGCACGACTCCTACGGCCTCGCAGTGGATGGGAGTGCTAACGATTTTTGTCGGGTTCGTCGCAACACCGTTGCGCGCCCTAGCGCACCGTGAGGACTGCAATCGCTGGCTGAGTATCGGGCCATCGAGTCCGCCGAGGGCGACCTCACAGCCGGCCAAGTGGCAATGGACCCTAGGCCAGATGTTTTCGGCGATGACATCGGTTGCCGTCTCAATGGCCTTGCTGCAACATTTTGAGCTACCCACGCAACAGCCCATTCACGCATTCCTCTGCTGCACTGCGTTGGCAGGCCTGAGCACTGCCACGCTATTGGCTGTCTTCTTCAAGGGCCCCAGCTTGATTGGTACTCTCGGATTCGCCCTAGCCTACACGATGGCCTCGCTCGCATGCCAGAAACTGCTGGGGTCCTGGGAGACCGCGATTCTCCTGGTAACATCGTTAACCGCCGTGCTTGTCCCAGGGGCGATCACCCTGAAACTCGCGATGAGCATGACGGGCCAGCCAGCGCTGGATCACCGGTCGGACAACGACGATTTCGGAGCGGTGATCGACGTTGCCGTTTCCGCTGATTTGTGAATTCGACCAAAAACGAAGAGGGCTGGCCGGATGACCGCCGGGGCAAACCGCTGATACAGCGTGCCTAGCCAGTACGCAATCGTCGAAAACGACAGGTAACTAGGCTCGGCATCATAACCGTACACGACGGCCTCAAATCCTGCCTTGATCATCTGGCGGCGCAGCTTCCGAATCGTGTTGCACGGATAGACCGTAGGAAACACATCGTGCGGGGCGATCTTTCCTTTAACTGCCGAGAGGAACCTGGCGTGCAATCTATTGGGAACCAGTGAAGCGACCATGGCCACATATCCCCACCGGTTGGGCGTTCGCAGGCAGAGATAGCCCCCATCCTTCAGTACACGGCGAAGCTCGAAAAAAAAATCGACGGGATCCACTACATGCTCCAACACATTGACACAGACAATCAGGTCGACGGAGCTGTCTTCGACTGGCCATTCCTTCCCTTGAACCCGACGAAATTCATCCAAGTACCGATTGGATTCCCCGATCGGATCCACATCGATGCCAATGACTTTCGCCACTTTTCCACGCAGAATGCGCAGGTCCCTGCGATAGGCCACCGAATCCTCGCCGTAGGCGCCGCGCCCGCATCCCACGTCCAGCACGACGAAGGTTGATTCCAGAAGAGCATTAACGCGCGAAAAGAAGACGACCATGCCATCGATGTCCGAAAAGCCTCCGAAGCGAGATTCTGGATAAAATCGCTGCGTCAGACTCATGGCCACAATTCCCTCACGCAATGACACCGGCTACCAATCGATGCAACGCCCCGACGGATTTAGTCTAATGGGGTGGGTTAATGTGTGGTAGCCCGCTAAAAAATTGTCGTACGTCGACCTTTCCACTAGCGCCGTCATTCATGGCAAGTCGCACCCACGGATCCGCTGGGCAACCACAGCGGATTGGCAGGGGCCGCACTGCCGCAGCGACGCGCTTTCACGCGGACGTAGGGTGCAATGTATTGACTGCGGTGCCCCAGCGTCCCGGGGGCTGCCGACGCATCCGCATGCTGGGGTTCCAAGAGATCTTCCACCACGAATCCCGCTCGGCACATGCCCCCCAACAGTTGCTCCCAACGGTGCAAGTACTCCAGCGTCCCTTCCTCGCGCAGACGACTTCCGGCCACCGGCGGTAGCGGCCCCGAACGATAGTAGGGCTCGGTCAGGACATACCCCGGGCCGCACGGTTGCACGCCCGCTTGCAGGCTAACCGGACTCTTGTGCTGACTGATGTAGATGCCGCCCGGCGCCATGATCCGCGCGACCTCACCATAAACGCGTTGCACATCCGCCACGTAGCAAGTGCTCACTGGTTGGATCACAATCTCGAAGGCAGACGCCTGGAACATATCGAGTTGCTCCATGGAGGCCTGGACGGTGACCACGTCGAGGCCACGCGCGTGGGCCACTTCGCGATCCAACCGTAACATTTCCGCGCTGATGTCTACCACGGTGACGATGGCGCCGGCAGCCGCGTAGAGCACGCTTTGGCGCCCCCCTCCCGCAGCGAGACAGAGGAGCCGACGTCCATGGATCGTCGGCCCCAACCAACCGCACGGGTCAACGGTAGCCAAGGGATGACGCAGCGAAGCATCATCCGCCGGTCTGGCGAATTGTCGCTGAGCCAATGCCATCTTGTCGTATGCCCGCCGAGCCGCTTCTTCCGCGGGCCGACCACCGAATTCAGCAGAATCCATAGGCCCCCATGCTCAGTCTCTTGGACAGGATGCCGCCATTTCGCCACGTCGGCGAACCACTGCGGCCAGACCGAGAGCCCCGGCCATCAACCCGACAACGCTGGCAGGCTCTGGGACCGGCACATACACAAAAACTTGGCGAGTATTCCCGACGAAATTGTCCCACACGTATAGCTCACGCAATGGGGCATTCAACACCAAGGAATAGGCATTGTCCACCTCCTCGCCTTGGAACAGCGTGTTGTCGGGATCGAACAGTCGCCGGGGACGCGCCAAGGGGGACAAGTCATGAATTGCAAAGTTATCGTCGTCACCGCTTCCCGTATCAAAAGTGTCGCCGCCGCCGATAAACAGGCTACCTTCTGCATCGGTCTGCAACCAGCCCGCGGATAGGCGAGTTGTCACCAGCGCACCATCCGCAAGATAGCCCAAATCTCCGGCAGGCCACGCCGCCTCATCAAATCGCCGGATCTCGCCCACCCGAGCCCCAGCACCGATGCCAATGAGCAGGTTTCCCGCTGAGTCCTGGGTCACGCCGCCGCTCGCTCCGGGGATTGAACCGACGATCGGTGGCGCCACGGGGGCCAGGGGATTGCTGGACGCATCCAGCAGATTCACTTGACTGCCAACGAAGTTGCCCGTGTTGATGGCAAGCTGGTGGTCATTCACCCAGTGACCAGCGGCGACAAACCCCAATCCCAAGCTGGAGTACCATTGCGTGGACAGCGCAGCGGGCGTACCGGCGGCTGGCTCAATGGCGGGAACGGTCAGGTCGCTGGTACTAAAGATTCCCACCGATACATTGGCATTGCCCACCGCGATACGAGCGATCCCCCCTTGCTCCGGAGCAACCGTGAGAAAGCCACCGGGTTGAAACCAAAGTGGGTCGGTAGCGGGCAAGGTGAGATCACCCAAATAGCGGAAATCTCGCGACCCCGGACTGGACTCGACTCGAAGCTCAACGCTCTCTGTCACATCGAATCCCAACCCCGTATCAAACCGCAGCCCAGTCTGCAGGAGCAACAGGCGACCATCCGACAGGTGATCCATCACCGTTCCTCCCAAGCGACCACGCAACACGTCCGGCAGTAGAAATTCGCGATCAAGCCGTCGGTCGTAGGTCGAAAAGTCATCCGCCGAAGCCAGGCCCGTGGACAGAGCACAGCAAAGGGAGACAAGGATCCACAATCGCCTCGACGCATTTGCCATGGTCACAGCACTGCGATAACACATCGTATGGAACTCCTTTTTTGGGTTCGTGAGAACCAAACATGAATCAAACGTAAAACAAACATGAAACCGTGGCGAAGAATCCCATGTCAATTGCGATCTCCCTGCGCGCGAGTGCACATCGCGTGTAGAGGAACGATATCAAGACGGTCTGTCAGCCACTGAACACTGCCGTCACAAAACAGAGCTTGGACACCACCAGGGTGATCGCTCCACATCTCGTTGTGCTGGATCTGATTTATGGAAACGGATACATCCAAGACGTTTTGGCCATTGATCCATTGACCATCTTGCGCGGTGCCTCGTCCGGTGTCCTCGGTCACTAAGATGGTGTTGGACAGGCCGTCGGACACATCGCGATCGCGGATGGCGCGATCAAACAACAACACGCCATTGGCCATGGGCAAACTGGGAGCCGATGCCCCAAACATGCCGGCATAATCCGCCGCGCCCAGTCCATCTCCGGTATGTTCGGCCCGTCGGTTCAGGGCGTGGCGCGAGAGAGAGGGGCATAGATACAGAGGAATAGCGGTCATGGCAGCCGATCGATTTCGTGGACTATCGTAGGCTTGGCGAAGATCGATCTGGCCCCAAACATCCTGGCATTCGAGATAGGGGAGCAGACGAACCGTCCAAGCCAGTTGTAGCGCCTGAGGCCGGCTGGCCGTGCGACGTTCTTGGCAGCCCACCGGAAACGCCTGCCGCGCGGCGTGAAAGGCCTGCATGCCGAGCCCGATCTGTCGGAGGCGATTCGCGCATTCAAGCTTTCGAGCCGCTTCGCGCGATTGCTGGATCGCCGGCAGCAGCAGGGCCGCCATGCCGCCGATGATGGCGATAACCGTCAACAACTCCACCAGGGTGAAGCCACGTGACGCGTATGCCGCTGCATGGTAGCGATCCGGTCGGGACATTACTTTTGCTCTTGAGAACCTGTACTTTTGCGCACCTGCGCGCGAACGCATTCACCGGCCAACCGACGATCCGCGCACGGACACCCATAGACATGGCGCCGCGCGCGTCTCATGGACTTGGCATGGCAAACGGTTCGATTAGCACACTCCATCGCTCCGGACTCGCATCACACGCGACCGGCGCGAACTATCGACACAGGCCCGTCCCTCGCGGGTCACTGTCCGTTCCGTGCTGGCAGGTTTTCTGACTCCCGAGCGATGCGGCACCCGACCTTCTCATCCGTCCGGAGAACCACTTAGGGATCTCTCGGATGCAGATAATGGCCTACTCAGATAAGGGTCACCACAAAACGACACCGGAAAAACCACCGGGGTCATTTGCTCGGTTACAGCGGCGGGGCCGTCCCGGTCTTACACCGGAGTTCCCTTTTCCCCGCGAGCCCAAGCCTGGGCACGCGGGCACCAACACACCGAAGTGGGCACTATAACAGCCAAACCGGTCGCGTCAAGGGACGGACGGGACGGAATCGGCGATCGGGAGGGAAACTGCAGTTCCCGAGAAAAAGACTTCGCGGCGTTGCCTGTTGGGGCAGATCGGGCGTAGGGGGACTGCAACCAGGGGTTGTGCGCTGCGCTCCACCCCTGGCTGCCATGTGTGGCCCCTGCCGGGGCGCTGCCTAATCCAGAAAGCCGACCAACTCCTGGCTGCGACTCGGCTGTTGCAGCTTGCGAACCGCCTTAGCTTCGATCTGGCGGATTCGTTCGCGGGTCACCTTGAAAATGTGCCCCACCTCTTCGAGCGTGTAGCTGTAGCCGTCTCCCAGCCCGTAACGCAAGCGGATGATTTCTCGTTCGCGGTAGCTAAGGGTCTTCAATACCTTTTCGATGCGCGTCCGCAGCATATCACGAGCAGCACCAACTGCGGGGCTGTCGGCAGTTCCATCGGGCAACAAATCGCCGAATTGGCTGTCATCGGTATTGCCAACGGGCCGATCCAGGCTGATGGGGTAGCGGCTCATCGACAACACGCGGCGGGCTTCGTCGACACTGGTCTCGGCGCGGCGCGCGGTTTCTTCCATCGTGGGCTCGCGGCCATATTCCTGCACCAGTTGGCGCGACACATTGCGGACTCGAGACATTGTTTCAACCATATGCACGGGTATGCGAATGGTACGGCTTTGATCCGCTACGGCGCGGGTGATGGCCTGTCGAATCCACCATGTGGCGTAGGTGCAGAACTTGAATCCGCGTCGGTATTCAAATTTATCGACGGCCCGCATCAAGCCTGCGTTTCCCTCCTGAATGAGATCCAAGAAGCTCAAGCCCCGATTCCGATATTTCTTGGCAATCGAGACCACCAATCTTAGGTTGCCTTCCGACAATTCGCGCTTCGCACGCTGATACGCCGAATAAACCTCGGACAGCGACTGGACCCGATTGCGAAGGCTGGTCGGTGTTTCCTGGGTGGTCAGCAGCAGCTGGCGGCGTTCGCGAATCCAGGGAATCCGCGCGGCTTCGGCCCCATTGTGGCGTCTGTGCTCGTCGATCTTCTGGGTGAGCGCATCCACGCGGCGGCTGAATTCATCAAGCGTGCGGATCATAGGCTCAATTCGCTGTGTGCGCAATCCCAATTCTTCCACGAGGGATACACATCGCATCCGTCGACGGGCTAAGTTCCGCCACGCGCGTTGCCGCTCAGCCGGGCTCAGCCGTCGATTGAGCGCCGTCTGATACTCGCGTCGATTGCGTTCCAGCAAGACTTCCAAGGTACGCAAATTATGCGGCAAGCGGCCGAGGATTTGGTCCTTCTCCAGATGATCGGACACCGAAACCTGCAGGGTCCGGTCGAAGGGGAGCTCACCACGATGCACGCGGTGCAAATGGCGCACGGCCGCCCGCACGGCGTGATCGCATTGCAACAAACGAGAACGAAACTCGGACCGAGTCTTCTCGATGGCGGTGGCCAGGGCGATCTCTTGCGGACGGGACAGCAGGGGAATCTCCCCCATTTGCGTCAAATACATCCGCACAGGATCGTCCGACCAAGCTTCGGCCACCATGTCACTCTCAAGCAAGTCCTCGTCTTCCGCGACGAGGCCTGCCGCGCCCTCATCCTCCTCGAGGCCTAGGGCCAGATCGTCTTCCTGCCCGTCGTCCTCCGCAGAAGCCGCAAACTGGGCCCCCTCTTCCACAATGTTGGCACCATCATCCTCGAAATCATCAAGCAATGAGCTGTTGAACAAAACGGGGACTCCTGCACACGTGAGGTTCAGTCGAAAGCGTACACGTCCGGCTACCACAAACACGCACCACATGCCACCGCCATGGCTCGTCCCGGCACGTCTTCTCGGCAGCCAACAACGCCGAGCAACTCTACTCTACCACTGAATTGCCGATTGTCTCCCTGGAACCCGCTACGAAGTGGAATTTGGCGAGGCACGAGCCGGGCCGTTGCGAAACAAACTCTTTAGTCCCGCTAAGCCTCCAACTCCACCACGCTCGCCAATGAGTTTTAGCCGACACGAGTTCTGGCCAAGCAGAGCAGCCGCCGCTGGGCTGCCCGCGCATCGCCTCTGCGCTTCAATTGCGGTTCTCCACCTCCGTTGTTTTCACCGCCACTCTCCGAACTGCCGTTCCCTGCACTGCCATCCATCCGACCGCTAGCGCCGCACTGACGGCGACTCATCAAGAAAAGTTTACCCGACCCAATCGGCCGACACCTTCGGAGCACGACCGCCAAGCCATTGGGTTGGATCGCCTCAATTCTAGTGGCCAGAGCCCCATCGTCCAGGGGCGAACGTGGCGATTTTTCAGGTTTCGCCTGTATGGCAGCCCTATTGCCGATTGATTTTGGTCGATCTAGCATGGCGACTAGCCAGGGGACACATGCCGATTCCGGCAGCCGTCTGCGATTCGGAATCCGGTCGGGCGGGGCATGCAATCCCGCGCCCCAATGCGTCGAACTTTTGGTTGAGCCCCGCATGACAACTCCCGCATCAACCGCTTCACCCGAAGTCGCGTCACCAAGCGATCCGAATCCGACGCGCGTGGCGTTGGTCACCGGCGCCAGCCTGGGCATCGGCGCCGCGACGGCTTTGGCATTGGCCGAGGGGGGCGCGGCCGTGGTCGTAAATTATCGCACGCACGCCGAAGATGCGGAAAAAGTTGTACAGACGATCCGATCCGCCGGCGGGCAGGCAATTGCCGCGCAAGGGGACGTGTCGGACTATGCGGCCGTCGAACGACTGGTCCAATGCGCGGTCGCTGAGTTTGGTCGCCTGGATGTGGCGATTGCCAATGCGGCCTACAGTAGTCGGAAGTTGTTTTGGGAGCAGGAGCTCAGCGAGATCCACCGCACGGTTGACGTAACCCTCTGGGGCGCCTTCCACGTCTTGCGCGCCGCGACCCTCCAGATGTTGAAGCAAGGGAGCGGGGGCGCTTTGCTTACCGTCAGCAGCCCGCATGCCGTGATGCCCATGCCCTGCTCGATGGGATACAACATCGCCAAAGCGGGCATGGAACATATGGTACGAACCGCCGCCGTGGAGCTGGCGGCGCACGGAATCCGCGTGAACAGCGTACAACCCGGCTGGACGGACACACCTGGGGAACGACGATACGTCAGTGAAGAACAACTGGCGAAGGCAGCCCAACAGTTACCCATGAAGCGACTCGCTACCACCGAGGAGGTCGCCCGGGGCATCGCGTTTCTTTGCGACGCCAAGAATTCCTACATCACCGGCGCCACCCTCTTGATAGACGGCGGCATCAGTCTTCCCTGGTGGTCGCTCCCCAGCGGTAGCATGATTCGGCAATCCTGAGTCGCTGAACCGATTGGCGTGCGACGAATCTCGCTGGCGATTCAAGCTCGCAAGTGGCAAGCAATCCGCTCTCACGCCAACAGTTCTTTATGGGGCGCACCGGCTCGCTCGAAGACGTACCGTGGCACGGCATAGCCGGGCAAACACTTGCGCAGTTCAGCCACCAGACGCTCCCCCACCGCGACGGGCACTTCAAAATGCGCGGCGCCGCGCACACGATCGAGCTGGTGCAGGTAGTAAGGAAGCACGCGAATTTGCACCAGCCGCAGACTCAATTGCCGCAACGTCTCAAAATCGTCGTTCACGCCGCGCAACAAGACCGCCTGATTCAATACGGGGATGCCGGCATCCACCAGACGAGCCAAGGCACCCGCAATCTCGTGGTCCAGCTCACGCGCATGATTGGCATGCACCACCACCAGTGAGGTCAAGCGGGTGGCCTTCAGCGTGCGGACTAATGCTGGCGTGACCCGCTCTCCGATCACGATCGGCAACCGGGTGTGAATCCGCAATCGTTGCACGTGCGATATCTGCGCAACCTCCTCGATCATCCGCGATACGATCCGATCGGACAACATCAGCGGATCGCCGCCGCTGAGAATCACCTCCGAGATCTGCGGATCGTCGGCAACCTGCGCCAAGCCAGCCCGCCAGGCCTCACTGAGCCCTGGCCCATCCGCATAGGGAAAATGGCGACGAAAGCAATATCGGCAATGCACCGCGCAGGCCCCCGAAGCCACGAATAGGACGCGCCCCTCGTACTTGTGGATCCAACGAGGTTCCGTCGTTGCCGTGGCATCCCCTACAGGATCGGTGCCGAAGCCGTCGACGAGTTGGTTTTCGTCATCCAGCGGCCACACCTGGCGGAGCAATGGGTCGTGGATGTCCCCCGGGACCATGCGTGCTAGATACCCACGAGGGACCAGCAAGGGAAATCTCGCCGCCTCCCCGGTCCGTGGCAGACGTGCCCCATGAGCGGGGAGCTGCAGCAGACGCACGAGCTCATCCGGATCCCGCACCGCTTCACGCAAGATCCGTTGCCACTCCATCTCCCCAGCAGGGGACGTGGCGCGGACAGAATCCCCCGTTGGCGTTACAATGGTTCCCATTCGTACCGGTCGCCCAACACTTGCAATTTTGAAATCGTGACCCCTTAAAGGAACTGGATTTTGGCCACGTATAATACCAGCGATTTTCGCAAAGGACTCAAAGTTCAAATCGACGGTGAACCTTACTTGATGGTGGAATGCAACTTCGTCAAACCTGGTAAGGGTAACGCATTTTATAAGTGCAAGTTGAAGAACCTTGTCCGCAATACCCAGCTCGAACGGACGTATAAAGGGGGGGACAGCCTGGAAGCGGCCGATGTCGAGGAAATCAGCGTCCAGTTTCTCTACCGCCAGATGGACTCGTTTTTCTTTATGGACACGACATCGTACGAACAGTATGAGCTAACCCTGGACCATCTCGAAGATGCCTGGAGGTACCTCAAAGAAAATATGAACTGTTCCATGGTGCTCTACAATGGCACCCCCATCTCCATGACCCCCCCCAACCACGTGGAACTGAAGGTGGAATACTGCGAGCCCGGTGCTCGGGGGAACACGGCGACAAACGTCACCAAGGCGGCCAAGGTCGAAACGGGGGCCGAATTCCAGTGCCCAGCCTTCATCGCCATTGGCGATGTCATCAAGATCGACACGCGCACAGGCGAGTATGTGGAACGGGTCAAATCCTAATGGTCGGATCGGCGCCGCATGAATCGGGCCGCACGGCCGATGCCTGCCCGCCTCTCGGCGACTTCGCCCCCACCGCCCCTTGGCCCATGCTGCACCTCCGCGCACGGCTCTTGCGGCAATTGCGCGGATTTTTCGACACACGCGGATTTCTGGAAGTGGAAACCCCCGTTCTCTCCGCCGATACCGTCATCGATCGACATCTCGACCCGTTCACCCTGACCCTATTCGACGATCCGCGCCAGCCACAGCACGGGCCGACGATGTACCTGCAGACTTCCCCCGAGTTTCATATGAAGCGCATGATGGCGGCAGGAGCTGAAGCCATCTACCAAGTCGCCCGCGTCTTTCGGGGCGCGGAGTGCGGCCCCTGGCACAATCCTGAATTCACCCTTGTCGAGTGGTACCGTCGAGGAGACCATCTGCAGGCGGCGATGGATTTGCTGGACGCCCTCGCCCAGACGCTCCTCGGCCAGCCAGCATCCGAACGTGTAACGTATGCCGATGTCTTCGACCATCATGTCGGCGTCAACCCACTCACTGCGTCCCTGGAACAGCTTGTCATGGCAGCGCGGCGCTGCGGCTACTCGGCGACCAACGATCCCCACTCTCCCACCGACGACCTGGGCGTGTTGCGCGATGATACCCTGCATTTCCTGTTTGCCGAGTGCGTCCAGCCTCACCTGGGAACCGAGCGTCCGGCAATCGTCAGCGATTTTCCCGCTAGTCAGGCCGCACTTGCGCAGATTCGCCCCAGCCCCCCCGCCGTCGCGGAGCGATTCGAATTGTTCGTGCGCGGGATCGAGTTGGCCAATGGCTACCATGAATTGCGCGATGGGACGGAACTGGAACGGCGACAGTCCGTGATCAATCAACAAAGGCAGGCCGACGGCAAACAGCCCCTACCCAACCACAGCCGTTTGCTGACGGCCATGCAGCAAGGACTGCCGCCATGCGCTGGCGTGGCAATCGGCTTCGACCGCTGGGTGATGATTGCCAGCGGAGCCACGTGCCTATCAGAAGTGATTGCGTTTCCGATTTCGCGAGCTTAGAGTAGGATGCCGCTTGAAGATCAAAAATGGTCGCATTACCACCCACCACGCGCCGGGCGTGAAGAAAAGGAAACTGAAATCCGATGATCCCAGAAAAAACTCCTTTGATCGGATTGATCCCATCCCGTGTATGCCCTTCCAGCCGTCGGGCCAATGGTTCGGCCCGCTATCAGACTGGTTTTTGGGCCGCGTGTCTGGCCGCGATGCTGGCGAGTCCGACATCACCAGGCTGGGGCGCGGACCCGCCCGGGCTGGCCTCCATTGTGGACGAGGTGGAGATTCAACCGCTGAAGGCGCAAGCCCGGCGATTGGTTGCCGCACTGGAATTCCTAGGCGAGCCCCTGACTAGTGAGTCCAAGTCGCAATTGGATGAGGCGCTAGGCATGTCGGATGCGGCAGCCGCCGCAAAGGCGATTCAGCAGGCCCTGGATGCGCGCGTGTTGGTAGCGATTGACATCAACGCGGAAAGCCGCGTGCATGTGGAGCGAGGCCCCGCGACCGCCACGCTGACTCAAAATGGCTGGACGGTGTTCCTGGTCAAGGTCCAAAACGATGCCGGTGTTACGGCGGGCCTACGAGTGAGTAGCCCACAAGCAGCACCCGTCTTCAAGGAATCCGAAAGCAAATCGGAACCTGCCGCCAGCATCACGGCCAGCGACGTCACCGATCGCTGGATCGACGTGGACATGTACGACAAGCCACCCCTCGTTCCCCAGCTGTCCGGTCTGCGGCTTGAATACCGCATCGTGCAAATTTACAGCCGCGATCGCGGGCAAAGGGAGGCCACGTTGGCGTTCGATGTGGGAGCGGGCACCCAAGACCTTGGGTTTCGCAACGAAATCCCCATCCTGTTTGAGTGTCGACCAGGAGTCAGCGTCATTCTGGATGTGCTCGATGCGGACGGACGCCCCACGATCGGCCAATTCATTATTCGAGATCGGCATCAACGGGTTTATCCGTCTCGATCGCGGCGACTCGAGCCCGATTTCTTCTTTCACGATCAAATTTACCGACGTCATGGCGAACATGTAGTACTCCCCCCTGGCGAATTTGAGGTCAGTTACTCGCGCGGACCGGAATACGTTTGGCAAAAGAAAGCCATCACCGTGCCAGCGGGTATCACCCATCATGAATCGTTTCATCTCAAGCGGTGGATCAACCTGGCGAGCAAGGGATGGTACTCAGGAGATCACCACGTTCATGCGGCCGGATGCAAACACTACGATGCGCCCACGCAAGGCGTGACACCCGAAGCCATGATGCGACACATCTTGGGAGAGGACCTGAACGTGGGGTGCGTCTTAACCTGGGGCCCCTGCTGGTATTTCCAGAAGCAGTTCTTTGATGGCCGTGTCCACAAGCTCTCTCAGGACAACTACCTGATGCGATACGACGTTGAGGTTTCGGGATTTCCCAGCGCGCACGCCGGGCATTTGTGCCTGTTGCGCCTGACCGAGGATGACTATCCCAATACCACGCGCATCGAGGAGTGGCCCAGTTGGGATTTGCCCATTTTGAAATGGGGTAAAGCGCAAGGGGGCGTGGTCGGCTTCTCTCACAGCGGCTGGGGACTAAAAGTCCCTGGCAAAGAGCTGCCGAATCCAAACATCCCACCCTTTGACGGAATCGGGGCCAATGAGTACATCGTCGACATTGTCCACAACGCGTGCGACTTCATTTCCGCAGTCGATACGCCCCCCATTTGGGAGCTGAGCATTTGGTACCACACCTTGAATTGCGGATATACCTGTCGCATCAGTGGCGAAACGGACTTTCCCTGTATCTACGGTGATCGTGTCGGCCTCGGACGCGCCTATGTCAAACTAGCACCAGGCCAACCCCTGGACTTCGACCACTGGGTGCAGGGAATCCGTGACGGCCGCAGTTACTGCTGTGATGGCTTGAGCCATCTTTATGATTTCCACGTCAATCAGTTGGCTGTTGGGGACCCAGGTGATCAGGGTCGTCCCAGTTTTCTGGCCGTAAAGAGTGGAAACCAACTCACCATTGGCGTGACCGCGGCAGCTTTGTTGGAAGAAAAGCCACGGGAAGACATACGCCAACAGGAATGGGACAAAAAGCCCTACTGGCATATCGAAAGAGCCCGTATTGGCGACTCGCGCACCGTCCCCGTGGAATTGATCGTCAATGGACAAGCGGTTGAGCAACGGGAGCTGGTGGCCGACGGGACGTCCCACGATCTTACCTTTACCTACCGTCCCACGAGATCGAGTTGGATCGCCATTCGCATTCTACCCGCGGCGCATACTAATCCCGTCTTCGTGGAAGTGGACGGCCAGCCGGTTCGCGCCAGCAAGCGTAGCGCGGAGTGGTGCCGACAATCGGTCGACGTCTGCTGGAATGCCAAACAAAAAAAGATCCGTGATGCAGAACGCGAGGCCGCGCGGGAAGCGTACGATGTGGCCCGTGCAGCCTATCAACGAATTATTGAGGAATCCTTCGACGATCAGGAACGTGGCAATGACGCAGCGTCGCAATGACCGACTCAAGCACTAAAATGCACGCCTACATAATCAATTTAGATGGCGCCGCCGAGCGCTGGCGGTTCGTGGAGGAGCGTTTTGAATCCACGGGCATCCCCTACACGCGCATCTCGGCGGTCGATGGACGTCGGTTGACATTTCCCATACCAGAGTACGACGCAGCCGCGTATCGACTCCGGGTCGGACAACGGACCAACCCAAGCCAAGTGGGCTGTTACCTGAGCCACATGAAAGCCCTGCAGGCCTTTCTGGCGTCCGATCATCCCTTGGCCATCGTCGCGGAAGATGACGCCCAACCGGTCGCCAACCTGCGAGACATCCTGCAAGCAGCCCTCGACTATCGCGATACCTGGGATCTGTTGCGTCTCTGCGGTTTTCATCGGCCTCATCCGGTTCCATTCGCCACGCTCCCAGGAAACTACGAGCTGTGCGCTTGTTTCACGCGACTATGTGGTACCGGGGCCTACGCGGTCACGCGGCACGCCGCAAAGATGCTGCGGGAGAAGCTGCTCCCCATGCGACTGCCGATCGATCACGCCCTTGACCGGGAGTGGACGTTCGGGTTACGGTCGGCGGCGATCATGCCGCTCCCCGTTTCCCAAATCGACCATCCCTACGACTCGCAGATCGCCGTTCAAAATTACAAGCTGCCTTGGTATCGGCGTTACTGGACCGTGTTTCCCTGGCGCGCAAGCAACGAAACGCGGCGGGTGATTCATCGCTGGCGTTATCTGAGTGAGGCACGACGCTGGGTAGCCCAGCACACTCCACGCCAGGCAACGCCGTCCACGTGATGTTATTGATCGGCGCTCTGGGCCAGATTCAAAGGGCGAACCCAAATGTTGCGAAACCGCGTGGGATTGCCGTGGTCTTGGAGCAAAACGGGGCCCGCCGGCGCGTGGGGCTTGTATTCCGTGGTATGCTTGTGGGCCGCCACTCCCATGATCTCGCGGTGATATTGCACCAAGACCCCATTTTGAAACACCGTGACATAGGCCGGTCGTTCGAGTCGGGCACCACTGAAGCGAGGTGCCTCGAAGACAATGTCGAACGAATTCCATTCTCCAGGCGGTCGCGTCACATTCACCAGCGGCGGATACTGGCCGTACACGGCCCCCGCCTGACCGTCCGCATAGCTTGTATTCTCATGGGAATCCAAGATCTGGATTTCATAGTGTCCCATTAGATACACACCGCTATTGCCACGCCCCTGGCTCCCCCCTTCGGGCGGCGTCGGTGCCGACCATTCGACGTGCAGCTGACAATCGGCGAATGTTGCAATCGATTGGATGTCGCCTGAGCCTCCAACGACCACTATCGCTCCGTCCTTGACTTCCCACCCCGCCGGTTGGAGAGATTGCGGATCGTCCACACGTTTCATCCACTGGGAGAGATCCTTGCCATCAAACAACACCACGGCATCTGACGGGGGCGAAGCGGGGGCAGGCGATGGTGCCACATGGACGATCGATGGGCGCGGTCGATACAGATCGTGAACCCGCCAGCGTGAATTCGGCAGGAATGGGGAATCAACATAGCCAATACGCGGCAGCGTCACCCCGGGCGCGTTGGGTTCCTCAGCCCAGCCGGAGCGGCCTGACCCCACAATCATCGCCCAGGCTAGAACCATGCCCATCTTCGTTAATTCAAACTTTGCTCTCGATATCCGACTCATCAGAATCCCCCTGGTAATCCGCCACGCACCTTAAGAATTGACCATATTCGTTGTCGTTGCGGGGGCCTTGGATCGGGCCCCGCGATGGCTCCGCACGCGCCGAACGCGTACGCCACTTAGGCCCCATTCTGATTCGAGCCGAGACGGATCGCAAGTGCGGCGGATCGGGGTCGTCCCCCCCAGCCGCCGGCGCCTGCGGCTGGGCGGTAAACGAAGGGCGTGTTACCGCGAGACGGGTTGCTGGGACAACCGGGCGGGGCCGCGGGTCGTCAAGAAGGCGAACAAATCGGCAATATCCGGCAGGGTCAGTTCGTTGAGCAGTCCTTCCGGCATGACGGACTTGGCACTGGGTTGAACCTCTTCGATTTGCTCCTCGGCCACCTGGACCTTCTCGCCGTTGGATTGCAGCACCACGACCTGCCCTGGGGATCCCGCACCGACCATACCGGTGAGCACACGTCCATCCTGGAGTGCCAGACTTTTTGAGGCGTATTGATCGGAGATGACGTGCGATGGAAATAGGATGGACTCCAACAATTCCTGGCGCCGAAAGCGCTGCGCCACCTGCGTCAGATCAGGCCCCACGGTTTCTCCCACGTCGCCGTAGCGATGGCATTTGGCGCACTGGGCCTTTTCATAGACATAGCGTCCGCGCTCAGCGCTGCCGGATCGACCATCGGGGGAATCCAGAAAGCCGACCAGATCGTGATAGGACCAGGTGTTGTGGGCGGTTTCCTCAGGCGGGCTCGCCTGAGGCGCATCGGGATAGGCATGGCGAAACCACAGTTGCCAAGCCTCCAATTTTTCTCGCCACGTGCCCTCGCTGTCGACGCTCTTGCCCGTCCAGTGTTCCAAGAGCCCCACCGCCTGGTGCGCACCCGTGTCTTCCAAACGGAGTCCGCAGAGAATCAGATTGCGGTAGGCCTCGGCCCCCTGCGGCTTGCGATTGACGGTCCTCATTTTTGTGAGCACTTCTTGGGCCGCATCACT
>SXGT01372923.1_pt1 | contig 28749 bp, 29 predicted proteins | sample 3176221 | NCBI WGS metagenome assembly SXGT01 (sample SAMN11356862, study PRJNA531348) | freshwater metagenome | isolation source: freshwater sample F1-120 | place: China: Fuxian Lake, Yuxi | collected 2017-12-25 | reverse complement strand
GCACTGCAATTCTGCGGCGCTGAGCGTCTTGGTCACGGTGTTCGCATCGTGGACGACATCACGGGTGAACCGGGCCACGAGCAACTTGGTCGCCTTGCCGAATTCGTGCGCGATCGTCGTATTCCACTCGAGCTCTGCCCCACCTCCAACGTCAACACCGGAGTCTGCAAGTCGATTGCGGAACACCCCATTGGCATGTTGCGCCGACTGCGCTTTCGAGTAACGCTGAACACCGACAATCGCCTGATGAGCAACACGTCAATGACACGCGAGTTCACCCAATGTGCCGATGCCTTCGGTTGGACGTTGGACGATTTCCAGTGGATCACGGTCAACTCGGTCAAGAGCGCCTTTGCTCACTTCGAGGAACGCCTGAAGATCATCAACACCGTCGTGAAACCGCGGTATGCGGAGTTGCGCAAGGAATCCACTCGCAATTAACGAATTACTAGATGCCATCGCGCATCACATGAAAAGTGTTGATTGAGAACCAAGGCTCAAGTCCGAGTGAGCGCCACGAATTAAGTGCAACGGTATTCGTGGACTGCGTCGAAATCACTATCCGATTTACGTGGTCAAACTCCTGCATGGTCTTGGCCGCGCCAACCATACAATCACTAAAGACACCCATCCTGCGAAATTCACTTGCTACGGCATTTAAGAGAACTTCGGCTGTTTGGTGTTTACTAAAGAGGTGGGTGAGTACAAAACCAGCAGCACTGCCAATGCTGGGCTCAGTCGCGATATACGTTCGACAGTTATCGCTCTCCATCAATTTTTCAGCCCATTCCAAATATCCTTCAACCGTAGAGCTTCTCGAAAGACGAGGATTTGCTGAATAGTGATTGCGATAGTCGGTAAAAGCTTCCCTGACAAGTTTTTCAATCTTCGGATAGTTCGACGTTTGAGAAATATCAAATCGCCCCGACTTCATATTGAAGACCCTGAGCTTCAGCAGGTCCCAAGAAAAGTACTCCAATACGTCAGCATGGATCACTTGTCTACCTTCTACAGAACGCAAAGCACTAGCTAGTTCAAGACGAGACGTTGAAGCCCGCACAATGATTAGCTCTGCTCGCGACGAGGCGCACATCTGAGCAAGTTCTTGGTCTGAGAGACCGCAGCCCAGTGGAACTAGCAAGCGTCCAACAGAGAGCCCAAATCGTGAAGTCTCAGATTCGGAGGGCTCCACACGAACTTCGCAATTTGACGTGTAGTCAATAAACACCTAAACGAGTGTAGGTTGGAGAAATTCGTTGACCGATTTCACCTACACTTTGGTTGTGCGCAACGGTATCTCTGTAATCATTCCGACCTACCGATCCGCTCGAACTCTGCCTATTCTCGTCGACTCAATTGCCCACGCATCATGGTGGACACCGGAATCCGAGATAATCATTGTTGATGACGGAAACACAGATGAAACATGGGCGGTACTCCATGAACTCGCTAATTCGAATCGAACGGTCGTGGCAATACGCCTCAGCAAGAATGTGGGCCAGCATGCTGCACTCTTGGCTGGGGTACATGAGGCCAGACATTCAATCATTGCGACGCTCGATGACGATCTACAGAATCCACCGGAAGAAGTTGCTCATCTTCTCAAAACTCTTACTGATGATGTAGACGTCGTATACGGCGTACCCAGAACGATTAGGCAACCGTTCTGGCGTTCGTTCGCATCTGTCGCGGCAAAACGGATGATGCATAGGGCACTTGGATTCAGCAATGCGATCAACATCTCTTCCTTTCGAGTGTTCAGATCACGACTACGGGAAAGTTTTAGTGAAGATGTTGGCCCCGGAGTGTCGCTGGATGCCCTCCTGAGTTGGTCTACGAGTCGCTTCGCTTCGGTGGAGGTCGAACACCATGAGCGAAAAATCGGAAAATCCAATTACAACTTTCGGAAGCTCTTTCGATTTATGTTGGATACAGTCACTGGCTTCAGCACTGTCCCATTGCGAATAGCTACGTCTCTCGGACTCATAACAATTGCACTGAGTGTTGCTGTATTGAGCTGGGTCCTAGTTCGTCCACTAGCGACTGGCGAGTCGGTACCTGGGTTTCCATTCCTCGCCGCGACAATTGCAATCTTTTCGGGCACACAACTGCTCGTCCTGGGCGTAATTGGCCAGTACATCGGTCGTATGCACTTTCGCGTGATGAACAAGCCGACATACACCATCGCCGAGCGAACCAACTCTTAAGGCTTTCGTCACAATGTCAATACCCTTTAATCGTCCTGACATTACTCATGTTGATCGCGGCTTCTTGGAAGACGCCATTATTGGCGGACACAGTTCAGGTAACGGCATCTTCACCAAAAAGGTAGAGGAATTCATAAGTGAGACCGCTTCGAGCGATCGTACGTTACTGACTACTTCTTGCACTCATGCACTGGAAATGTCAGCATTATTGTGTTCGCTGCGGCCAGGAGACGAAGTAATTGTCCCTTCGTACACATTCGTGTCTACGGCAAACGCTTTTGCGCTGTTTGGCGCGAAGCCAGTATTCGTTGATTCACGAGAAGACACTCTCAACATTGATGCTTCGCTTATCGAGGCAGCGATTACACCAAGAACTCGCGCCATCTGCGTGGTGCACTACGGCGGTGTCGCATGTGAGATGGAAAATATACTCGAACTGGCGAAGGCACATAACCTGGTAGTAATTGAGGACAACGCCCACGGGCTGTTTGCCAGATACCGAGGTAAATACCTCGGCACTTTTGGTTCATTGGCGACTCAGAGTTTTCATGAAACAAAGAACGTCACCTGTGGCGAAGGTGGGGCGCTTCTCATCAACGATGCTTCGCTGGTCGAACGCGCTGAGATACTCCGTGAAAAAGGCACCAACCGCAGCCGGTTCCTTCGCAGCCAGGTAGACAAATACACTTGGGTCGACATCGGATCGAGCTGGGTGATGAGCGACCTACTTGCCGCAATCCTCTGGAGTCAATTGCAACGTGCCAACGACATCAATTCCCGCAGAGTTGCAATTTGGAACCAATACGACAGCGACTTGCAGGACTGGGCCGACAAACACGGTGTTCTGCGCCCATTCGTTCCAGCGGGCTGTGAGCATGTTGGGCATGTTTACCACCTCCGCTTTCGTGAAGGTGAACAACGAACACGATTTATTGCCCACATGAAGGAACATCAGATTTCTTGTGTCTTCCACTACCAGCCTCTTCATGCATCGCCCGTTGGTCGGCGTTTTGGGGGTTTCTCGGGGCAATGTCCAGTCTCCGAGCATGCTGGCGAGTGCTTGGTACGAGTCCCAATGTTCAACACACTGAATGACAACGATCTAGCCAGAATTATTGATACGGTCCAACGCTTCATTCCTTGAACTCGCAGTGAGGGTTAGCGAACTAGCGTTGGGGCGATGAGCAACGATGTAACCACCAGCAAACACGCCGAACTCGCGGAGAGGATTGTCTCTCGGCAAATTGGAGCTTCGTCTCCGGCCGTCTCACCCGACGGCAAACATGTGGCATACGTGGTGACTCGCGTCGACCAGAAGGCCAACAAGTATCGCTCACAGGTGTGGGTTGCTGCCTCCGATGGATCGACTCCACCGCGACCACTGACGGCCGGAGAGAAGCGCGACGGCAATCCAAGTTGGTCACCGGATGGCACGTGGCTGGCATTCACAAGTGGCCGTAGCGAGAAGAAGGGCGAGACCACGCTTTGCATCATTCCGATCGGTACCAGCGGCGAGATTCGAACCATCGCCACGATGCCCGATGGTGTGGGGTCGCCCAAGTGGTCACCATGCGGAAGATGGATTGCATTCACTTCTCGTACACAAGATGAGCGCTACACCAAAGATGATGCGTCGTGGATGTCACCGCGAAAGATTGAAACCTTTTACACACGCCTGAACGGTGAAGACTTCGTCTTCGACCGTCCCGAACATGTATACGTGGCGCCGAGCGATGGAACGATTGCGCCACGAAATCTGACACCTGGATCACACGAACACTCGTCACCCTCATGGCTACCCGACTCAAGCGGTGTGGTCACCAACGCCGCTCTGCACGAAGGGTGGGACATCGATCTTGCTACCGACCTGCACCTTGTGAAGTTGAATGGCGACATCACCACACTCACCGACCGCAAGGGCGTCTATTTTCAGGCATCCGTCTCGCCCGACGGAAAACACGTTGCGTTCCTCGGACATGACGATCCGCTTACGTCGCCGCAGAACGTGCACGTTGGCGTACTCGAACTTGCCACCAAGAAGCGTCAGTGGGTATCTCGTGCACTCGACCGAACGTTTCAGACAACCGGGGGCAGCATCCCGCCAATCTGGATGAATGACGGCTCGTTGCTTGCTTACGCAGAGGACCGCGGCACGGCTCATCCTGTACGCATTGATCCAACCGGCAAGAAGGCTCCTGAATGGATGGCCACTAGCCGTCGCATTACCAAGGGTGTACATGCGGCCGGATCCACCATTGGTTTTGTTGCCAGTGCGGTTGACCAATTGACAGAGGTATTCGCCATCGTCAATGGAGCAGAGCGACGCCTCAGCAATCTTGGTGAGAACGCACTGAGCGAGATTGCACCGCAACCCTGGGAACACTTCACCGTGCCGTGCGGCTCCACGTACTCCGGTGGTCCAGCCGAGATTGACGCCTGGATCATGAAGCCAAAGGACTTCGATGCAACGAAGAAGTACCCGCTGCTCCTCAACGTGCATGGTGGACCACATACGCAGTACGGCGAAACGTTCTTCGACGAGGCACAGATGCAGGCGGCTGCCGGTTTCGTCGTGCTCATGAGCAACCCTCGAGGTTCCAGTGGTCGCGAGCAAGCGTGGGGTCAAGCGATTCTTGGCCGAAAACATCCCGTTGCCCCCGGGACCGGATGGGGTGATGCAGACGTGAAGGACGTTCTTGCCGTTCTCGACGGGGCTCTCCAGAAGTATTCATTCTGTGATGCCGACCGAGTCGGCATGCTCGGCGGCAGTTACGGCGGCTACATGGCCACGATGCTGGCGGGTTGCCACGGTGAGAAGTTCAAGGCCATCTGCTCGGAGCGCGCGGTCAACAACATGTTGTCCGAGGAGTGGTCGAGCGACATCGGAACGGTCTTCCGTGTCGAGCACGGACCAAACCACTTGGAGGACGAAGAGGAATACAAACGAATGTCACCGGTGCGCCATGTTCGAAACATCAACGTGCCGTTCCTCATCATCCACAGCGAAGACGACTTGCGCTGCCCCATCAGCCAGGCCGAGGAACTCTTCGTTGCCATGCGACTGCTGGGCAAGGACGTGACGTTCTACCGTTTCCCCGGCGAAACACACGAGTTGTCGCGCAGTGGCTCACCGGTACATCGCGTACAACGGGCCGAGATCATCCTCGACTTCTTCGCCAAGCACCTGTTATCTTGAGAGGTGATCGCTATGGGGTTTCACGAACTCATCTGGGGGCAAAGTTGGGTCTACCGTCTCAGTCAATTTGTTGTATGGCGTAGATAATCCCTCAATTGGTTTGTTGCTGATGTCATAAAGCCGACTGAAGGTGCCCGAATTCTTGATGTCGGTTGTGGCCCCGCCGATATCATCGCTTATCTCGAAAATGTCACTTACACGGGACTGGTCCATAATCAAAAATACATCAAGAAGGCTAAAGCTCGTTGGGGGCATCGAGGCCGATTTCTATGTTTAGATGTCGCCGACGAGAGAGTCAGGACCCTCGGCAAATTTGACATCGTTCTCATAAGTGCAGTACTGCACCACCTCACTGATCATGAGGTTAACTCAATGCTAAAGCACATTTCGACGTCTCTACAGCCCGACGGGCGACTAGTCACGATAGACCCCACTATTGAGGTAGGACAGCAGTCAATCGCCCGGTGGCTCGCGCACCTTAATCACGGCCGCCACGCAAGAACGATAGGCAGCTATTCAGAGCTAGTTCAACGTCACTTCACGCCAGTAGAAATCATCGTTCGCCACGATCTCCTTCGAATTCCGTTTACACAATTCATCATGACCTTCAAACAGCGAGAATATTGAAACGTACGGGCAGAGAATGCAGCTGATTGGCTCTGATTAGATGGCGCGAGCCATTGCCTTAAACAACCAATGCACGATTACAAGGTGAGTATTCTCGATAACTTGCTGATCTGTAGACGAAACTCGTAGCTCCAAAGTTGTGTAATCAGAGATTCTCCCTCCATTAGCGCCAAGTAACGAGATGACGTGTAGGCCGTGTCCTTGAGCCCAACGGGCGACATTGACTAAATTCACCGAATTGCCGCTACCCGAAATGACCAACAGCCCGTCCTGTGGGCGTGCGAGATATCGCAGTTGATTCATCAGTGCGTATTCGAAACCAAAGTCATTCGCCCAAGCTGACTGCGTCACCGTCTGTTCATTTAGCGACAGCGTCCGCATTGGTGTCTCCATGGCACTAGCGATTCCTTTTCCCACATCGCAGGCCAAGTGGGCAGCTGTAGAGGCGCTACCACCGTTGCCAGCAACCCAAAGTATCCCCTCGTTGTCTTGGAGCTTGTCTAGCTGACTAGCTATCTCTCGTAACTTGTTCTGATCGAGCTCATTGATGGCACGAACTGTCTCGCGTAGATAGTCGTTCGCACAATCGAGGTCAAGATTCATGGACGACTCCTCCACCGATTGGATTAATTTGAATCCTGAAGGCACTCGGAAATCGCCCCTGGAACTTCTCTTGGGCGGGTTCAGGGACATAGAACAGCATGTATCCGCTCGCGCCAGCACCGAGTAGTTTCCCTCCAGTTGCGCCGCCCACCAGCCCGAGACGATATGCATGGTCAATGGTCTCATTGGAGATGTGCGAGGCCATCTCTCTCTTCAAAGCCCAGGTCTCGTTGAGGAGAGGTCCAAGATCATCGATATTTTGCTGCAAAATCCGAATTCCCTCGTCGACAAGCGTCACCATTTTACGAAGAATGCCTTCGGCCTTCCCGCCACTCTCATACTGGTCAATCTGGCTGGTTATCACGGTCTTGGCTTGTCGAGAACCTCCTACCGGAAGAAGAAAGAGACTTCTTTCAAGCTGATTTTTTGTTTGCGACGAGATGCCTATCCTCTGAACCGTGACGGCTTCACCCGAAAAATCCAGACGATTGAAGTCACCATATGCGCTCGCCCACTGATCCTGTCTACCAATTGGCTCACCTAGAACATTTATCTCGATTTCTGCCGCTTCATGAGCAAGCTCATAGGAGGTTGACTCAATTTTCGATGCTGCTCTCGCAAAGGCCAAGCAGGCCACGGTAAAAGCAGAGGATGAACCGAGCCCCGAGCCCGCAGGAACGTCGGACATCACCGCAACGTCAAAGTCCTTGATCGAGTATCTGCGGAAGACTTCTCGAGCTATTGGATGGGTTAACTGTACGGCCTCCGATACGTCTTCGGTTCTTGAATACTTGAGCAGAAGTCCTGCCCGATGCCTAAATGGATGGCCGATCACAAATACAGAGAGATTGATTGCAAACGAAAGCACACTTCCGTGATTTCGCTTCAAGAAGACTGGAAGGTCACTTCCGCCCCCGAAAAGACTTACTCTCAATGGAGCACGTGCAATAATCATGAAAGAAGTTCCATTGCCCAGAGTATCGCTTTTGAAGGTTCGACAAAAGTGGGGTGAAGGCCAGGCAGAGAGTTATCGATCGCCACGTGCACAAACCGAGCGCTCACTCGGCGAGCAAGTTCGAAATCTCTCCATGAATCTCCGACCACTACGGAGCCAACAACATCAAGATGGTGTTGTCTCGCCAGCCCTTCTATCATCCCAATTTCAGGCTTCCTGCATCGACACTCACGCTTGAGGCTCGGGACCTCACCCACAAACCCGCCATCTGGATGATGCGGACAGTAGATGTAGTCGTCAACGAAACCTCCGGCCTGGGCTAGAAAGGCATCCATGCGGGCGCGGACTGCTTGATGGTGCAGCTCCGAGAAGAAGCCCTTCGCTATTCCTGGCTGATTGGTTACCACGAAGACTGGTATACCTCTTCTATTGATCTGGGCAATAGCTTCCGCGACTCCGTCGCACAGCTGATACTCATCTGGCGCAGGCGACTCAGGTCGTACTGGATTAATGACACCATCACGGTCAAGAAAAATGGCAGGACGTGGCAGTAGAGAACCTCGGCGAGCAAAGACTCCACTGGAAAAGTCTTCCTGAGCCGACGCGAGCCGAGATGCGGTGCCTGTATCTTTTAAATAGTGACTCGACTGGTACACGAAAAGCTGGTTTGCGCGAGCCGCTCTAGGAAGAACGTCTGACCCGAAATCTTTCTCATTGATGAATTGACCGAGTTCACTTCTGAGAATTGCGAACACCCCCGCCGATGACATGTTCGGAATGTCTAGATTGACCGTCCCTTTTGCAGCGGCGTGAACTATCCCATCACAGCTCTCAAAAACCGTGTCACTATCTAGCGGATGTGTACTGGGATGTACTACGACTCCAACCGACTTTTGGCTGCCTTCCCAGCGGCAGAGGAATTCATCAATTCTGAAGGACATGAGAACATCACCTAGTAGAACCAAAAGACGTTCCTCCTCGGGCATGCCGCAACAAGAGATTGCCCATTGAAGTGCATTCATGACCCCATTTGGCGACTCCTCAACAAGCAGTCGAAGTTTCAAACCGTGGACGTTTGCTTCTTCCAAAGTTTTAGATACCTGATCGCCCGCAAAACCAGCTACCACGACGACGTCAGTTACTTGGCTTGAAGCGAGTAAGTCGAAGTGGTGTTGAAGAAGCGATTTCCCTCCTACATGAACGCAGACTTTGGCGAGGTTAGGATCATGACTTCTCGTCCCGCGACCACCCGCAAGAATCAATGCCGTTGTCATTTGTCTTGGTTCAACTCGGCCACTAGCTGCGAGATAGCCAGGTCCACGGCTTCGAGTGATGACAACTCAACGCTGAATCCAATTCTGCGTATCTTTTCGGTATTAAAGAGATACCTAGGAACGTCGCCCAACCATCCCTGTGGAGAGGCGCCAAAATGAAATGTTGGATTCAAGTCCATCTTTCGGCAAACGGCATTAGCAATCTCTCGAACACTGATTGCGTCCTCTGGTCCCACGTTGAAGACAGAAACTCCTGGTTGTACCCACCCCACTAGAAACACGAGCGCACGGATTAACTCGCCAACGTGAATGTAGGGCTTCGATTGATTGCCGTCTCCGAGGATGTGTAGGTTGAGCGGATCTCGACAAAGCTTTTGAATGAAGTCATGGACGACCCCGTGCGTGGCCATAGGGCCCACCACGTTTGGGAACCGAACAAACAGTATTTTCATGTTTGGCTGGAGAATCGATAGAGACTCCAAAATGTACTCACTTGCAAGCTTTGCATGACCGTACCAACTGATTGGTAATCTGCGTTGTGCGTTCGTCTCACCGAGCCTTGATTCACTAATTCCAAAGACTGCCGAGGATGACGCGAACACAAACTGCTCAACCGGAAAGTGCTCAACCACTTGTCGAAGGGCTACTGTCGAATTGAGAGTATCTCGAAAATCAAAACTTGCATCACTTGCTCCTGCGGCGATGTCGCTATTGGCTGCGAGATGGAAGACCGTCGTCGGAGCACAGGTAGCAAAAACCTTCTCCAACTCAGCGACATTTGTGGCATCAGCTTGGACAAATGTCACGCCTGGGATTTGTCTACGAGGGATCCGACAGTCAAGATTCACTACTCTGACTTTTGTGCTACTCAGCCACTGACAAAGATTATGGCCAATAAACCCAGAACCACCGACTACCAGCACGCAAGAGGCCATTGTGCCAAATGACGGAATGTCGGCGAGACTCGGCGAGTTGCTATGAAAGTTTTGCATCTCCACTTTTCCTGACACGTTACCTGACACAATTCGCGGCAGGACTTTATCGCCTCACCGAGAGCGAAACTAATTGTGGTCCAAATGGAAGAGGAAATAATCGCCAGAGCCAATAAAACGTACTCATAGCAAACCTCTGGGCCGCTCCTGCCCGATTTCCCGATGTCACGCTCGGAACAACTCGTTCAAAGAGGATGTCGACCAGCAGCTTCTGCAGAGAAAGCATCGGGAATCCACTCTTAGAGGCTTTCACAACATCGAATCCAGTTTCCTTCAACAACATAATGAGATCTTGCTTCTCATAGTGCCGAAGATGGCCTAAGACCTCTCGGTCCATTCGATACCGCTTGCCAGACTGTGTCGAAAGATAGAGCACGCCACCGGGCTTGAGTAACAACAAGATTGCCGATAGCAGGGCCCGGTCTCGCTCCACATGTTCAATAACCTCCGACAGAATGACAACATCAAACTTGCTCAGCAGTTCTTGCCGAGGTTCACCTACGCAATAGTCGGCCACAAAACACTCTCCGACCGATTTCTGCAGCGCCACAGCTACAGCTTCAACTGAAACATCCGAACCAGTCAGCTGCAAGTCGGGACGAATCTGCTTTATCTTTTCGAGCAACTCGCCTGAACTACAACCGACGTCATGAACCTTTGCGCCCATCGCTACGTTCTTGGATACGAACTTCAGCACATGGTGATATCGCCACCGATCTGCCGGGAGCTCCGCACGACTTCCACGTAGCACGCGCCAGAAGTTTTCGTACTCATTCCCCACGATAACTCACTCGACCCGCTGACACTTTGGATTTGAGTCTTCCAACACTACGTAGTGCGGACGATCTTGGATAGACCGAAAGATTTTCCCAACATACTCAGCAATAATACCCATCAGACAAATATTCAAACCCCCAATAAATGCGATGGTCAGCACAATTGGTGCCCACGACCCCCCAAGGCCGCCGTAGCCCAGCACCGATGCGACCAACAATGAGCCTGCCACGAAAAGTGTCGAAACGAGTATCGCTATCCCTGCGAGCGGCACAAGTCGAAGAGGTGCTAACGAGTGGCCAACCAGCCCGTCAATTGCAACCGAAAGTGAGCGACGAAAGTTGTAACTAGAGGATCCATCGGAGCGCGCGCTCCGCAAGATCTCAACGCCAATGGATTGGTGACCGGACCACATCGTCAAACCACGCATGAATCGAGTTTTGTCCGGCATTGAGTTTACGAGATCGACCACTGTTCGATCGAGTAGTCGGAACTCTCCGGCATTACGGGGTATCTCTGTTGATGAAAGCCGTGCAAGAAGTTCATAAAAGATTGCACTTGCAACTCGATACGAAAACGTTCCCTGAGAAGGCCGAGTTGCATAGACAACTTTGTATCCCAGTTCCCACTTCTCAATGAACAAAGCGATTGTCTCTGGCGGATCCTGGAGATCTGCATCCATCATCACCACAGCGTGACCGACGGCAACATCAAGACCAGCTTGAATAGCGGCGGTTTGTCCAAAAGATCGAGTGAGCCGAAGAAGACGAATACGAGAGTCGACTCTTTGCAAGTCCGTAATCAGATTGGGCGTCTGATCAGTTGAGTCGTCAACAAAAATAAATTCAAACGAATACTCGCTTGCCCTGGCGACTGCACTCAGTCGTGAATACAACTCGGGAATATTTTTTGCCTCGTTGTGGGTTGGAATCACGATTGAGACGAGATTTGTCATTGAACTCCCCGAATCCATGCTCGATACATACATTCGAATTTGCGACGTGCTGTTACTCTCATAAAGAACACTACTATGTTGCGAGTCTCTGCCTTGGCCAACACGCCTAGTAAGTCATTGGCAACTTCGGTACTTTGCATCGTCTGGTTGTCGTTGCTCGAGATACCCATCGTTTCCGCTCTTGTAATTTTCGCGACGATAAGTATCACAGTTCTCACCGGGTCACTGCTTCTACACACAGCGGGATGGAAATCAACTGGTGTTGGCGTGGGTTTCGTGACGGGTCTTGGAGTTCTGACTTTTGGTGGTCAGGTCTTACTTGTCTTGAGAGTGAATCCATTTGTTTCGCATTGGACGGTCGTTGTAGCCATGCTGGGGATGGTCGTAGCTGTGAAACTTCGTAGGGTCAAGAAAGAGAGCTTGTTCGATTCTTTTAATCATCACGAAGTGCTCTTCATTCTTGGGATTGCCTTGCTCGCTTTTGCGGCTAGGCACCCATGGCTTTTCCCATTCGCGATTTCAGTTGCTATAGCGGAGAGAATTCCAAGTGATTACTACACATCGAGAAGTCGTTTGGGGGTTATCGCGGCTATGGTATCTGTCGGGGCTGCCTCGTCGCAAATCCTTAGGCCTGCCAATTGGTGGAACTTTTATCTGAACGGTGACGCCAATCATATGGAGTCGCTCAGCTGGAGCACGTCGCATTGGGGTGTTCTTGAGCAGCCGGGCAACCTTGGACAGTCGACGGCCGCATATCACTGGCTGAGCCATAACTTTTTTGGAGTTCTTTCTCACTTGGCCGTACTGGAACCATGGAAGGCAATGATGAATATAGGAGTACCAGTCATCTACGTGATCCTCGCGAGCCTCTTGCTCGAGCCTGCGCGAACGACAACATGCCGGCCGAACTCGGCGCAATGGATGCTCATCTTGACCCTGACAATTGGAGTGGGTTGGTTTCGAGTTGACTCATTCGTATTCGGGATCCTTGCTGCTTTGGCGGTACTTGCCGTCTTCCTCAAGGATTCTGATCACGGATCCCGCCCACTGCTTCGATTTGCTCTATGGAGTTTGCTCTTTGCCACACTTACCTTCAGCAAGACAACTACAAGCCTGACAGTCGCTATCGCACTTTTTGCGTTTGGGACGCTCCAGTTTGCCCGGAAGAAGAGCGTTGCATGGATACCGATAACTGCTTGTCTACTCACCAACCTAGTTCTCTACGTACTTATTTTTCGTCAGTCAATCTATTCTGGCGGCGTCTCAGCTCGTCTGGGATTCTCACAGGGGGCACTGCTGGAGCTTCTTGAGAACACACTCCTATTTACAGTGACTGCCGTCCTATTGCCAATCGCCACAATGGCGGTACTTGTACCGCAAATTTCCACACCGAGATTACCAGCGACCACTGATCTGCTACTCGTCTTTACACTTGTCCTAACTGCATCTATTGGTCTTGGGCTCTTCGGCTTCACCTATCACCAGCGCGTTGGCACACCCCTTCTGGTTCTCATCACTGCAGTATGTGCGTGGAAACTAGTTACAGCATTTGCGAGCTATACCCCACCATCGTTGATCTCTGCAGTTCGGCGAGCACAATGGGCTTCCGGATTGATGGCAATTCTTCTAACCGCGTTTACGCTTCCGACTCTGTTCAATCGATTTGCGGTTCGCTTCGAAATTGACACCACTGACATCGTTACAGGTATCATCATTCGTGGTTTTCGACAACTGAGTCCCTGGCTGATCCTTGCACTCGTCGTCGCAGCATTGCTCATCAAAGCATCGCGCATGGCTCGCACGGGAGTCGCAGTTGCACTCACGACAGTGACCCTCACTGTCGCCCTAGGAAGTCAGCTTGACTCTTCGCGACGAGTTCTAACTTGGGGACCATCGGTGTACTACAACTGGCCAAACAATGACTCGCCATTCCCAAATGCTGACTTAATCAATGTTGGAGCGTACATACGTGACAACACTTCATCCGACACCGTTCTTGCCTCGAATAACTTTTGCTGCTTTGGGAATCGCTGGTGGCTAGACATCGTCAGCCAGATCGAAGCCTCTGGCGAAGATTCACTCGCTTTCACATCGATAAAACCAACTTGGATTGATGAACTCCCGATTGAGCAACGAGCACATGTTGCATCAATCATTTGGGGAGGCGACAACTACCAGACGATAGCTGTTAGTCGTCGCAGATTTCTGATGCAGGGCCTATCTTTTCAGCAAGGTGGTTTTGACAAACCAACACCTGAACAGATCAATCGTCTGAGTCTAAGTCTGGATTTCGCAAACTCTCCGTCATCTGCTAACGCGGCCGCCCTGAGGTCGTACGGGGTTTCCGGATTCATTGTTAATCTTGCCCTTACCCAAATCCGAGACTGGGCACCGTTTGCGTCGGAGAAGTTTCGCAACGGACAGTTTGTCTATCTCGAGTTACGTTGAAGGATATGTGATCGGTGAGTTGAGGTCGCTTTCTGTGGCCTCCAATCCAGTGGTCTGTAGCGAATTTGGAAGAGATGTGACGTTCTACCGATTCCCCGGCGAAACACACGAGTTGTCACGCAGCGGTTCACCGGTGCATCGCGTGCAACGAGCCGAGATTATCCTCGATTTCTTCGCCAAGCACCTCAAGTAGCATCGTACCGTATGGGACTCCGCTCGGGACTCATGGAAGTGCCGCTGATCTACGACCTTTTTCAAAACGGCCTCACTCGAAAAGTGAATCAAAACTGGTTTGTTAACTCGGTAGTCCGACCGACTCACGGACAACGTATTCTCGACATTGGTTGTGGCACCGCCACGGTCCTCACAAAACTTGATGATGTCACCTACCTGGGGATTGACCACAATGCCGAGTACATCAACAAGGCACGTGCCCGATTCAGCGACAAAGGAAGTTTCCACTGCATTGACATCAACGATGCGACGTTTAAAGACTATGGAAGGTTTGACATTGTGTTGCTTCTTGGTGTGCTCCACCACCTCCGCGATGACGAGGTCAACGCCTTGATGCAAGCGATTCCCGGTGTCCTTAATCCTGACGGTGTTGTAATCACGTTTGATTGTGCGATTGTCAGTGGGCAACATCCAATTGCGCGACTACTCGCAAAACTTGATCGTGGTCGATACGCACGCAGCCCACAGCAGTACCGTGATCTTCTTGAGAGTCATTTTGAGATCGAAACCGAGATCGTGAGACATGATCTTCTCAAAGTTCCATACACACATGCGATTTTTCGTGCAAAACCCAGGGCCAGCTAGCTGCAACTACTTCTGTAACTCGTGGGAACCTGAAAACTGACGTATACGGATATCAGACCAAAGTCGGCTAGAGGCCGCGCAGCCACCACATGATTGCGTCGGGCAGGCGCTTTGCCCACGACCATTCGTTGTGCCCGCTTCTTCGCAACACTCGCGACACGAAATCGCGGTCGCGTCGATAACCACGTGTCACCAAACGCTCGTCGGCACGTCGTTGGAACGGGGCGTACGACGTGTCCAGGCCACCTGTGCCGTTTTGCATCCAGAGACGCACTCGACTCGGATCCGGTAGACGATCGATGAGTCCGTCCACAAGTGGATTTCCCGCAAGTGGCCAATGGATAGAGAACGCCAACCCGCACTGGAACATGTCGGGACGCTCACCGAGTGCGTAAACGGTAGCGAGGCCGCCCATGCTCGCACCCATCATTGCAACGGGCGCCTCGGCACCAATCGTTGACATCACGTGTGGCACGATGCGGTCGCACACTTCGCTGAGGTACCGATCACCCTCCAGTCGAGAGACATCGAACCAATCAGCAACTTGTGGATCCACTGCAACACCCTGTGCGAGCAGTTTTTCTGGAGCAAGTTCATGACCACGTTGGTATGGGTTCAACGCCGTACTGCCATTCCACACTCCCACCACCACCGGAGGCGGCACGCCAACACGACGTGCAGCAACAACAGCAGCTCGGGCGGCTTGCCATGTTTGGCGATGAGTCGCCGAACGATCATCGAACAGGTTTTGTCCGTCATGCGCGATGATCACTCCGCTCGGCGTGTCGCGAGGAATCCACATATCGACCAAGCGATCGCCAATTCGCACACGTCGAACGGGCTCACAGACTCCCCGCACAAAGAATTCGTGCTCAAAAAGACGAGCCGGACGATGCGTCATGCGACGCCAACTGAACGCCACGTCATACAACGGCCATGTTAGACAGACGACCTTTCCCGATGACGATTGACGACCTGACACCATCTACGGTCAAGTGCATGAAAGTCACCCTGCTTGGCACTGGAAGCCCGATACCCGATGCGAATCGCGCCGGTCCATCAACACTCGTGCAAGCCGCAGGTCAGCACATCCTCGTGGACTGCGGACGCGGTTGCGTGATGCGCCTTACGGGTGCCGGTGTGTTTCCCCCGTTCCTCTCGGCGATCCTCCTCACGCACTTGCACAGCGATCACATCAGCGATCTGAATGATCTCGTCACATCGCGTTGGATCATGTCGCCTCAGCCAATCGTCACGCACATCTATGGTCCGGTCGGAACGCAAAAAGTCGTGGACGGTCTACTGCAGATGCTCGCGCTCGATGAGCAATATCGCCTTGATCACCACGCCGATTTGCGCTCGGGTCCTGGCATGCAAATCATGGTGACCGAAGTGTCACCAGGCGACTCGTTCACGATCGGCGATGTGCGAGTGGTGGTGGGTCGCACCGATCACCGACCGGTCGCACCGACGGTGGGGTTCCGGTTCGAAGCCGAAGGAAAAGTGGCGACGCTGGCAGGCGACACGGTGCCCTGCGACGAGCTCGATGCGCTGTGTAGGGACGCCGACATCTACGTGCAAACGGTGCTCCGCCCCGACATGGTCAACGCCATGAAACAGCTGTTGCCGGCGCAAGCTCCCCGCTTGAACGACATTCTCGACTATCACTCATCAGTCGAGGATGCCGGAAGAACGGCGGCCCGATGCAACGTCAAAACGTTGCTACTTACGCACTATGTGCCGGCAATGCAGCCAGGCCAAGAGAGCGACTGGATTGCTCAAGCCGCTGCACACTTTGGCGGCAACATCGTGGTTGGGCCCGACTTGACGAGCGTCGAGGCATAACCAGGCGCGAAAGGATTCCGTGCTGACGCGTAATGGGTAACGCGTACTGCGTAATACAACTAGCCGACGACGCGGTGTTCGTCGACAAACATTCGAACGCGGCTCGCAACGTTCGCCATGGAGTCGGCTACAACGCGCTTTCCGATCTCGCTCGCGTAGGCGGCATCGAACGCTTCTCGGGTATCGAACCACAACTCGGTGATGCCGTCGGGCTCGCCTGCGCCAGGGTTCTGCACCACGTTGAATGTCGCGCCGCGCAAGCCTGGTAGTTGCTTGGCAAGGGGCACGTGTACGTTGAGCCACCAGTGCTCGTATTGCTCGTGCGTCATGTCGGCGCGACGCGTGAGGAGGATCATCGCCTTGAATTTCATTGGTGCCTGCGCATCGTGGTGACTATGACGGCTTCTTCGTTCGGGCGAATGGTCGACCGCCAGCTGCCAATGCAACACTGACCACGATCTCGTTGGCATGCGGAGCATCGGGAATCCACACGTCGATTGCGTCCATCTCGTCGAATGACCAAATGTCGTCCTTGTTGGTGATGGGCAGTGTGATGTGTGCACCAGGGCCACCAATCTTCTTGGTGGATGGGATGATGTCGTCGCCCTTCACCACCGTCTTTCGCACCGGGGCTCCGAATCGAGGGTGAATGAGTGCCGCAGCATGTTCGATCTCGCCGGCGGTACCGACGATTGCTCCTTTGCCGTATGCGGTAACGTCACCCGCAGCAACGCCAAGTGCAGCAAGTGCACGCTCGGCAAGTTGACCAGAAATCTCGGCTCCCATCGCTTCGATCTCCGAGAGATCCGAGCCGGGCTTGCCTGCAAGCGGATTGTCGATCACCGCACTACATACGGCTCGACGAACGATACGACCAACTTCACGACCGTTTTCTTCACGGATGTCTTCACAGGTGGTAACAAACTTGCGGATACGCACAGCAGAACGGTACTAGACGCGGCGCGATACAACGGCGTTGGAAACCAACAACAACACGAACGACACCACTGCAACGATCGCGAGTGCCACGCGCAAGTCGTACGCATCGGCTAATGCACCCATCGACAGCGTGGTGGCCATGCCACCAATTCGCAGACCCACCATCAGTGCTCCGAGCCCGGTCCCGGCACTCAAACCAGGTACTCGCGCTGCCAACAAGTACAAACGCGGGAAGATGACCGCTTGCCCTGTACCCGACACGAACAGTCCGCACAACGCCAACCACGGCTGCGCGGTAGCGAGGACCGCGACGAATCCCGTCACGATGAGCACTATCGCAAGTTGGAACAACCTCTCCGAACCAATCCGATCCTGCACGTAGTCGCCACTGAATCGCCCGAACAACATTCCTGCACCAAATGCCACCGTTCCGAAACCTGCCCAGGCCCCGATGCCGAATTCGTCACGCATGAGAAGCGCTCCCCACTCGTTGGGCATGCCTTCGAGTGCGATCGCCGCAGCACCCACCACTGCGAGAGCAAGGGCAATAACGCCGAGTTGTCGTGACGAGGCGGCACCCTTGGACTCGTCGTGGTGCGAAGGGTCGACCTTGGCAAGCCAGCGCGCAACGAACCACACCGCGACTATCAACATTCCCGCCACGATCACCACCTGAACCCGTAGATCGACATCAAGTCCCGCACCGAGTGAACCCACCACGGTTCCCGACGCAAACCCAAGGCTCCACATGCCGTGAAGTCGATTCATGATCGAGCGGCCAAGTTGCTCTTGTGCAATCACGCCCTGCGCGTTGATGGCCACATCGGCACACACGTCGAACAAACCGACGAGCGACAACACCACCAGCAACATCCACGCCTGGGAAACGAACGCCACGAGCGTCATTGCCGCCGCAACCAGGGTCAAGGTGACGAGCACCAGTCGACGGCTACCAATGCGCGACATGACGGCGCCGACTGCGAGCGATCCGATCAGCCCACCGAGGCCACCGCCGAGCAGTGCCACACCCAAGCCGGCGTTGGTGACACCAAGTCGGTCCTTGATCTCGGGCAGGCGCGGAATCCAGTTGCCATAGGTCGCGCCATTGGCAAAAAACAACACGCCAGCCGACAGCGCGAGGCGTCGGGCAGAGGTCATGGGTGCACGGTCGCGAGCAGAGGTCATGGACGCACGGCGCCGAAGCGACTCATTCGCGCCATACGTCGTCGGACAGTCCGAGCGTGCGCAACCGCTTGGAAATCGACAACGGAATCTCGATTTCGCGTCCCTCGCGCACGGCGGTGGCAAGCTCGCCACTTTCCTCCCACAGATGACAGGTGTTGATCGGACTCGCAGTTTGCGGACCCTCACCCAGTTGCTCAAGTGATACACCACGGGTACGTGCCGAAGCCACGCGCATCGACCACATGCTTTGCACCGCAACGGGGGCCATCGCCTGAAGCAGCGCAGTGGTATGCGTGCACGCGCGCGGACCTGCGAACAATTCCTTCACTTTGGCATTGAAACCGCGGGTTATCGACATGCCCTCGAGCTTCTTGTAATGATCCACGATGTTGACACAGCCCAAGTGCGGATGCTCCCGAAAGGTGACGGTTGCTTTCTGGATGACGAGAGAGGGAAAGTGAATCTCCAGATCCAAGATCATGTGGTGCATCCACAACGGGTCGGGATCCTGCTCGATGTACAACCCGACGGGTTTCTCATCCACCACTACCCCACGCAGCATGAGGCGGTCGTCTGCCATGTGATAGGCGCGAACTTCGTAGCGACGCGTGTGGATTCGCATGTAGTCGGGCTCGGGTGGGAACATCTGCATGTCGGGCATCCCGACAACGCTAACGATGTGGACCGAGTTTCTCGAACGCCGACGCCAGCCGTGCGAGTTCATCCTTCGTCATACGGTCGATCATCCGCTGCCGAACGCTCGTAACGTGTGCCGGAGCTGCACGCTTGAGCAAACTCCAACCCTTTGGTGTCATCTCTGCATAGGCCGAGCGGCCGTCGTCCTTGTTACGCACACGTTTGACCAAACCCTTCTTCAACACTCCTTGCATTCGTCGCGTGAGTCCACCTCGCGACAGTCGCAGGCGGGCTGCCAAGTCGCACAATTTCACTCGTCGATTCGGAGACTCCGACAACATCGCCAACAACTGGTAGTCCCCACCATCGATGCCGAATCGCTGAAGGTCGGCTTCAATGTCCTGCAACACATCGCGCGCGTTCAGCACGAAGCCCCGCCAGGCTCGAAGTTCCACGGGGTCCAGCCAACGAGTCACGAAAGCGCCCCGCCCAACCCACAACTGGGTCGCCTCAGCTGTTGGACAAGATAGTTGCGCACGCAACTACTTTACAGTATGATTCGGGTGCTCGATGATTCGAGCACTCACACAAGGAGAAATCACATGGATATCGTCATGATCATCGGACGAGTGCTCTTCGCACTCATCTTCGTATCGAGTGGTATCAACCACTTCACCAAGACCCAGGCGATGACTGGCTACGCACAGTTCAAGAAGGTTCCCGCTGCCAAGGCATCGGTGTTGCTCTCGGGCCTGCTCTTGCTGCTCGGCGGCGTCTCGGTTGTGCTCGGCGTCTACACAGACCTCGGCGCATTGGTGCTGGCCGTCTTGCTTCTCGCCATGGCGCTGAAGATGCACGATTTCTGGACCCAGTCGGATCCGCAAGCCAAGCAGACCGAGACCATTGCGTTCTTCAAGAACGTGTCGATGGCCGGCGCTGCCCTCTTCCTCTTTGCGTTGGTTGCTAACGGTGGCGATTTCGGCCCCGTGGTGAGCGACGATCTGCTCAGTCTCTGGGCTAAGTAGTCGAAGGATCGCGCGAGTCGACGATGTCATTTCCTGTCGTCGACTCGCTGCGGTCAATCGAATTCGGAACACCCGGCGAGAGTCGCGCTCGCCTCGTTGACTTCATCATCAACGGCAACAAACGCGCCACTGCGGGCCTCCTCCACGACTACACCAAGGAAGGCGAACCCGTCGAGCATGTCGGTGAGTGTCTTGCGATGGTCGATAACGACGGCAAACACGTAGCGACGTTGCACGTCACTCGAGTGGAAGTCACCCGGTTCGCCGACGTCCCAGACGAGTTTGCACTTGCCGAGGCCGAGGGCGACCTGAACGCCGCCGACTTTCGTACCAGCCACCTGGAGTACTGGACCCGCGCCGGCGAGGAAATCGCCGACGACACCCGGGTAGTGCAGGTGTATTTCGATCTCCTCTCCCACCGCCTGCGGGAACTCCAACCAAACGATGCCGAGTGGATCCATCGCGCATGTCAGGACACCGACATTCAACGTTGGACCACGGTTCCGCGCCCCTACACACGGGAACATGCGGAGTCGTTCGTCGTCGACCACGGCGGTGAGCTTGCCGCGTACGCAATCGTCACTGCGCTCACCAATGAACCGGTCGGCGTGGCAGGGCTGCACCACGTTCGAGATGGCGTTGCATCGGTTGGCTATTGGGTCGCGCCGTGGGGCCGCGGACACCGAGCAGCGGCAAACGCACTACGAGTGCTCCGAACTCTCATCCATCGAAATACCGAAGCCCATACGGTGCGAGCATTGATCGCCGAAACCAACGTGTCTTCACGACGTACTGCTGAGCGGGCGGGTTTCACGATGGCAGGACCGGATTCCGACACGTGCCCCGACGGCACGAACCAGGTCGTTGCGTTGCGCTACGAGACTGCGGCGCGCTAGCGCCATCGGCAAGCCGCACCAGAACCGTGTTGTGGCGCTGACTACGACGTGATGCCGTCGATCATTCGATTGGCAACACCGCGCACGAGTGTGCGCCGATCACTCACCTTGCCGATCTTGTGCTCGAGTGGCCCATCAATGAGCAGCGTCGCGAGTCCGTGCGCTACCGACCACATTGCGGTTGCCTGCACACGGATTTCGTCGATCGATGCCGAGGAGCCGAGAATTTCGCCGACTGCGAACAGCAACGTATCGAATGCTTCATCAGCAGCACGCTGGGTTTCAGGTGACTCATCCATCTGACACAAGTCGGAGCGGAACATGACACGAAAGTATCCCTTGTTCGTAAGTGCAAAGTCGACGTAGCGCTCACACATTCGCACGGCGAGATTCGAGTCTTCGTCGCGACGAGCCGGCGAACTCATGACTTCCGTGAACTTCTGGAATCCTTCTCGTGCAATCTCGGTGAAGATGGCGCTTCGGTCGCCGAAGTGGTGGTACGGCGCCTGATGACTCACGCCCGCATCAGAAGCAATCTGACGAAATGACAATCCGTCGGGGCCCGAATCGGCGATGTACCTCACTGCGGCCTTGATGACTCTGTCACGAAGGGTCTGCGCCATTGCTCTTGGTGCCACGACTTGACACTATCAAGTATTCCGACTAGACAGTGTCTACATGACCACCGACATCAGTACCACCCACCCCGACGCCAAGGTGCATGCGCGCCGCTGGTGGATTCTTGCGATCCTCAGCCTCTCGGTGTTCCTCGTTGTGGTGGACAACCTCATCATCAACGTGGCAATCCCCACGCTCGCGCGAGAACTCGAGGCCACTACCAGCGGTTTGCAGTGGATAGTCGATTCGTACGCGCTGGTATTTGCCGGCTTGCTGCTGGCCTGCGGTGGTCTCGGCGATCGCTTCGGCCGCAAACTCGTGATGCAGATCGGCATGGTGCTCTTCGGCATTTTTTCGGCGTGGGCGGCATTCACCGACACCACCGAGCAGCTCATCATCGGTCGAGGTCTGATGGGTGTCGGTGCTGCACTCGTCTTCCCCAGCACATTGGCAATTCTCATCGACGTGTTTCGCAACCCTGTCGAACGCGCAAAGGCCATCGGCGTGTGGTCGGCGGTGTCCGGTGCAGCCGTGGCATTCGGACCCGTCACCGGGGGTCTCTTGCTTGAACACTTCTGGTGGGGCTCGGTGTTCCTCATCAATATCCCGATCGTCACCATCGCCCTGCTGTTGCAGTGGGTGTTCATTCCGGAATCCAAGGACCCCAACGCCGTTCGACTCGACATCCCGGGCTTCCTCCTCTCCATCGCGTTCGTCTCGCTGCTCGTGTACACGATCATCGAAGGACCTCACCGTGGCTGGACGAGCACCGAGTCGATTGCCGGATTCATCGGCACGGCACTGTTGGTTGCCGCATTCGTCTGGAGAGAGCGAAACACCGAGCACCCCCTGCTCGATGTTGGGGTGTTTCGTGACATGCGGGTAACCGCGGCAACGTCGGCAATCGCAATCGCCTTCTTTTCGTTGTTCGGGTTCACCTTCCTCGTCACGCAGTACTTCCAGTTCGTACGCGGCTACGACCCACTCGAGTCGGGTCTGCGCACGTTGCCATTCGCGGTCGGCGCCGGCATCACTGCTCCGATTGCTGCTCGGCTCTCGTTGCGATACGGACCGAAACGAATCGTGCCGATTGGTCTGTTGTTCATGGGCATTGCGCAGATCTGGGCAGGAACGTTCGAGATCGACTCGCTGTACTTCGGTCCGGTCGTTGCAAGCATGGTGTTGATGGCTTGCGGGCTCTCGCTCGTCACCAGCCCGGCATCGGAATCGGTGATGGGATCCCTCCCGCGCGATATGGCCGGTGTCGGATCAGCAATCAACGACACCAGTCGCGAAGTGGGTGGCACACTCGGTGTTGCCATCATCGGCAGCATCTTTGCCACCACCTACGGCCCCAAGATCGTCGACCTGCTCTCCCCCTTCTCGCTGCCCGAAGCAGCAGTGTCGGCGGCCGAAGAGTCCGTTGGTGCTGCGTTTGCAGTGTCTGAGCAGGTCGGCGACCCAACTGTGTCGAGTGCGATTCGTGAGGCCGCTGGTCTTTCGTTCCTCGACGGGTTCCAAGTTGCCTGTACCACGGTGGGCATCGTGGCGATTCTCGGATCGCTGCTCGCACTGCGATTCCTTCCAGCACGTGTGGGGCAAGGCGTCAGCACGGAGTCGCCGGCATGACTCGCCACGTGGTGCTCGGGGGAGGTCCGGTTGCCCGAGCAATCGTCGCCGCACTCACTCACCGCGGTATCGACGCAGATGTCGTCACCCGCAGCGGTACGGAGATTCCTGGTGCACGAACAGTCACCGCGAATGTGCTCGACACCGAGCACCTGAAATCGATCGTCTTGGGCTCCGACGCCGTGTATCAAGCGTCGCAGCCCGAATATCACCGTTGGCCTGAGGAGTTCCCCGCACACCAAGACAGCGTCGTTCGTGCCGTGCGCGGCACCGACGCAGTGCTTGTTGCGGTGGAGAACCTCTACGGCTATGGTCCCGTTGCCGGACCGCTCACCGAGTCACTTCCACCCGTTGCCACCACTCGCAAAGGCAGGACTCGCGCCGACTTGTGGCGCGCACTCGAGGCCGACTACAAAGCTGGACGACTGAAGGCGACCGCAGGTCGTGCGTCGGACTTCTTCGGGCCGCACGTTTCAGGCTCGGCAGTTGGTGATCGTTTCTTCGGGCCACTCCTTCAGGGAAAGAAGGCCGAACTGTTCGGCAACCCCGATGCATTGCACTCCTACACCTACGTGGTCGACTTCGGAGAAGCACTCGTGCGTCTCGCGCTCGACGGTCGCTCGCTCGGTCGCGCTTGGCACGTACCCAACGCTCCCGCCGTGAGTACGCGGCAATTCCTCGACATGGCTGCTTCGATCGCTGGGGTTGAGGCAAGGTACGTGAAGCGCAGTCGATTCCAACTTCGCTTGGCGGGACTCTTCATTCCGCCCGCCAAAGAATCGATTGAGATGCTCTACGAATTCGAAGAAGACTTCGTCGTCGATCACTCGGCGTATGCAGCGGTGTTCGGTAACCACTCCACTTCGTTGCATGATTCGCTCGCCGCGACCATCGTATGGTGGCGCAGCAATCCGTTGATCTAGTACTTCGGCACTGGAGCACCGACGTCCCACAGGTGATGCACCGGGTCGTGCAGCAGATACTGGGCGATGGTTCGCACGGTAAACACCGAGCCGTCGCTGCGGAACCCGCGACGCTGCCACTGGTCGGCTTGCACGGAGTCGAAGCGGTCAGCGAGGATCTCGGCGGCACCTGACAGCTCGCTGGCCACGACACTCGATGGCTGGCCCGCGTAGTCGTCGTCGATCGCCGTTTTGTCCTGGTCCCAGTTATCGAACTGCGGGTCGACCTGCTCGATCATCATCGCCAGCCGGCGGTCGAAGATGCGGAATACGTCGCGTACATGGCACCCGTACTCGAGCGGCGACCAGGTGGTCGCGTTTGGTCGCTGCGACACATCGGCACGGTCCAATACAGCGGTCCAGCGCGCTGCAAGGTCGCGCACCACCGCACCGGTGTTTGCCACGTCGAACGTGCCGGCAGCGAACCCGCAGTCGGGGCACGCACGCTCGAGCACCCATGTCCAGTTCTTGTCGTCGGGAGTGATCACGTTACGCACCGACCCTTCGTGGTCGGGCGACGAGTTCCCCACTGCAAATCGAAGAGGGCTTAAATGAATATGTAGCGGCTGGGGCGACAGATCTACGAATCATGATTGCGTCAAACGATGATGAAACTAATCAGCGCACCAAGGAGGCGCTCGCAGATGCTCTCGCCTAACCGCGCTTCAGGTCGGTGACTACGCCACCGGCGACACGCACAATGTCCGCTGGTGCCGCACCGAAGTTGTCGTTCCACGTTCCTGCAGCAGCCCACACCTCGTCGTACTGCAAAAGATCCGGATCGACGAACACACGCAGTTGAGTTGTGTGTCCAAAGGGGGGCACGCCACCGATGGGGAACCCCGTCGCCTCCCGTACTGCGTCTGCGTCGACTCGCGAACACTTCACGCCACCAGCTGCTGCTGCCAGCTTTTTTTCATCCAACTGATTTGCGCCACTCACGTATGCCATCACGATCTCACCATCAACCGAAAAGACCAGACTTTTTACGATCTGTCCGACCAAAACCCCAATGGCATTGGCGGCGTCTTGTGCGGTCTTTGTCCCTTCGGGGAAGCGTCGCGTGGTGATCTCCAATCCCAATGCGCGAGCAGCCTCCACCACTCGCACAACGTTGGGATGCAGGTCACTCATTATCGGGCGCGTTTGCGGAGCCAGCCAGGGAGAAAAAGAGGACTCCAAGCAGGGAGCACATTCCTGCCGCCAAGTACGAGGCCCGATATCCCCCGGCATTGTCATACAGCCAACCGAGGAGGATCGGGCCCACCGCGGTTCCAGTAAACGAGATCAAACCGTGCCGAGCCACGATGCGTGGATAGTCAAGCACCCCAAATCGCTGCGCAAACAACAACGACTGCATCATGAGCATGTTGCCGACCGTAGAACCAAAGAGGGCTATGCCGAGAAGAAGTCCGAGCCGATTGTTTGAAACTGCAATGATTGCCAACGAAACACCTTGACCGGCAGTTACTGCCACCGTGAAGCGAGTCATGTCGATACGGGACACCACCCTGCTGCCGGCGAATCGAGCGAGAATAGAAAACAACGACAACACCACGGTGCCCAACATGGCCGTGGAACGATCGGTGCGTTCTTCCACCAACTTGACGAGTTGTTGCACACCACCAACCTGCGCACCGAAGGCAAAGACGAACGCAGCGGTGACTGCAATGAAGAACCTGCTTCGCACCGCCTCGGCAAGCGGAGTGCCGGCCACAACGGGTTGCTCGCCTGGTGCCACTCGAGCGCCATCGGGCAACCAGCCGTAGAGATGGGGAAATGGCCGTAGAAACAACAGAGTTACGGGCACCGTGCCGACGAACCAGATGAATGCGAGCCACGGCGACCCGTTGCGAATGCCTTGCTCATCGAGAATCCACTTAATAAGTGGTGTCACCACGATGCCGCCGACGGACAATCCCGTCGACGCAATCGCGATCGCACTCGCACGCTTGGCATGAAACCATCGGGTTACCACCGTGGTGACTGGTCCGACTCCCGACGCCGACCACCCCAACGCATACGTTGCATACACCACGAACAGCTGCCATCGTTGGTCGACGAATCGCATGCAATAGAGCGAGCCCGAACCCACGATTGCGCCGGCAATGATCATGATGCGCACATCTCGCTTGGCGATGAACTTGGCAATCGATAACCCCGAAATGCCACCAACGAGGAAGAAGAACGTCGTTGCCAACGAAATCGACGACACCGACCAGCCCAGTTCGCGACTGAACGCCTGCAAGTAGACGGCGAGACCGTAGAAACCCACGCCGGAAGAGAACATCAGCAGGGTAAAGGCAGCCACCAACACCCAACGACCGGGAAACTTCTCGGTGCTGGCAAACACGCCGCGAGTGGTGGAAGAGGTGGTCATGGGTGGGCGTTGTGCGCGCCCTCTATGAGAGCACTTCGTTGATGCACCGAGCGAGTCGGAGGTCGCGCTCGGTAATGACACCACCGGCATCGTGCGTGCGCAGCGAGATGTTCACCACGTTCCAGCTGTTTGACCAATCGGGGTGATGGTCATGTTCTTCAGCAATCTCCGCAACCCGAGTCATGAATGCGAAGGCTGCGGCAAAATCGGCAAAGGTCAGGCGACGGTGGAGTGCGCCATCGACTCGGTCCCAGCCGTTTGGGATCGGGCTGGCGGTGTTACTCACCCACGCGAGCGTAGGTCAGTTCAACGGGGCGTGGCAGGCAACTCGGCTTGCGCTGTACGACACCAACTCGGGGCGGTCGCTCACGCACTTTGCGGCAACATCGGAAGGCAACGTTGCACGAATCTGACAGCGCGTGTGGAAACGACAGCCCGACGGCGGATTCGCCGGGCTCGGCAAGTCACCCTGCAGGATGATGCGTTTGCGAACTCGCTCCACCTTCGGGTCTGGAATCGGCACAGCCGAGAGCAAGGCCTGCGTGTACGGATGTTGCGGTCGGGCGAACACCTCGTCGACCGGGCCCGACTCCACGATGCCACCTAAGTACATCACGGCGATGTCGTCGGCAACGTGCTGCACCACGGCGAGGTCGTGCGACACGAACAGGTAGGACAACTTGAGTTTCTCTTGCAACTCGGCGAGCAGGTTCAACACTCCTGCGCGAACACTCACGTCGAGCGCTGACACCGGTTCATCGAGTGCAATCACCTTCGGATTGAGCGCAAGTGCTCGGGCAATTGCAATGCGCTGTCGCTGGCCGCCCGAAAACTCGGCGGGATACCTGCTGGCGTGGTCACGCTGCAACCCGACGAGTTCGAGCAACTCCATCACGCGCTGGTTCTGCTCGGCCTTCGGCATACCGAAGTTGTCGAGGGGTTCGGCAATTGCATCACCGATCGGCAGTCGCGGGTCGAGCGATGCAAACGGGTCCTGAAACACGATTTGTAGGTCCTTGCGCATATCCAGACGTTGTTTCTTGGAGAGCCCCGCCACGTTGCGACCCAGCACGGTGATGGTGCCGGCTTCTGGTGCCACCATGTTCAGAATTTCCAACAACGTGGTGGTCTTGCCGCAGCCGGATTCGCCCACCAACGCAAGGCTTCGGCCTTCGTGCAGCGTGAGATCAACGCCATCCACCGCAAACACCGAGCCCACCCGACGGCGCAGCACGGAACCCTTCATCAAGGGGAAGGTCTTTTTTAGGCTGCGAACTTCAAGGGCCACGGCGTTGCTGGTTGTTGCCGCTGCTGAATACACCGGACCGTCGATGAAGAGTTTCCCGCTCGCCTGCAGGGTTGAGATTTCCGACTGACGCACACAGGCAGTCATGCGAGTTGGCGACAAGGGGGTAAGTACGGGAATGGCAGTATCGCATTGGGGTGCCGCGGCCGGGCAACGCGGCGCAAATGCACACCCAGGTGGCAGTGCTACTGGTGACGGCGGGGCACCATCAATCGACGTCAGTCGGCTCGAGCCGACCGCATCGACGCGCGGAATCGAGCGAAGTAGACCGATGGTGTACGGCATCGCAGGCGATGCGTAAACATCATCGACATTGCCGATTTCCACCACTTTTCCGGCGTACATGATTGCGACACGGTCAGCCAGACCGGCAACCACGCCAAGGTCGTGCGTGACGAGCACTACGGCAGCACCCGTCATATCGCGGGCGGTCTTGAGTACGTCGAGAATCTGTGCCTGCACGGTGACATCAAGCGCG
>SXGT01335107.1_pt1 | contig 28750 bp, 21 predicted proteins | sample 3176221 | NCBI WGS metagenome assembly SXGT01 (sample SAMN11356862, study PRJNA531348) | freshwater metagenome | isolation source: freshwater sample F1-120 | place: China: Fuxian Lake, Yuxi | collected 2017-12-25 | reverse complement strand
GCGGGCGGCGCGATGAACGCCGCGCCCGCCGCGGGTGGAGCCGCCGCGCAGGCCGCGATCTCCCCTGGGGTCGCCGCGAACTCGCGCGGTGATTGGCCGTTCGTCGCCGCGATCGTGGCGATGGTTGCGGTGCTCGCGGTCCTGGTCTACCTCATCGCGACCTTGGAATAAGCGGCGATGCGGACCTCACTCGGAGTCAAGCTCACGGTCACCTCGACGTTGCTGGTCGGCATCGTCGTGGCGTTCTTGGGCTACACCCAGGCCGAGTCGATTCGCCGCGAGCACGACGCCTGGGCCCAGCAGCGGACCGAGACGTTCAAGCAGTCGGTCGCGGAGCTGGCGACGTCGAACGCGAACCTGCTGGCGATCGCGGTGTCCGAGCATCTGCAGGGCACCGAGCTCGGCCCGCTGGCGCTGGTCGTCCAGCAGATCGCCAAGCAGGACGTGCGCGTCCTCGGGGTCCAGATCGCGAACGCGCGTGGCGAGATCCTCGCGGACTCGGAGCACGCGGTCGATCCGGCCAAGTTCGCGCGTATGACGGGCCCCATCGAGGCCGCTCAGAGCGAGGGGAAGCGCGGTGACAAGCGCGTCTTGGTCGTGCGCCGCACGATCAAGGAACCGACCGGCGACGCGAACACCCAAGCGGACAAGACGATCGGCGCCGTCGAGTTCGCGTACGACCTCTCGTCGCTCGACCAGACGCTCGTCGCGATCGAGGTTCAGCGCAAAGCCCAGATGTCCGAGTCGCTCGGCTTCACGCTGAAGATCGGGCTCGGCGCGCTCATCCTCGGCGTGCTCCTGTCGCTCGCGCAGGGACTTCGCTACGCGCGACCGATCCGCCGGCTCGCGCAGAGCGCCGGGCGCATCGCGCAGGGGGACTTCACCGCCCGCGTGGTCGTCAAACAGGCGGACGAGGTCGGGCAGCTCGGGCAGCAGTTCAACTACATGGCCGGGCGCATCGAGCACCTCCTGACGGAGTCGGTCGCCAAGGCGGAGCTCGAGCACGAGCTGGCGCTGGCGCGCGAGATCCAATCGGTGCTGGTGCCCGCGCCGGGCACGCACCTGGCTCCCGGCATCGAGGTCGCGGGGTACTACGAGCCGGCCTCGAACGTCGGCGGCGACTTCTGGGATCTGGCGGTGTTGCCGCGCGGGCGCGCCGCGATCCTCATCGGCGACGTGACGGGCCACGGCGTCCCGGCGTCGATCCTGACCGCGACGGCCAAGGGTTGCCTGGACACGCTGCGGCATGTGCACGGTGGGGACATGCAGGTCGCCGAGACGATGCGCGTCCTCGACCGCGTCATCCACGATGCGGGGCACGGCGCGTTCTTCATGACGGCGACGGCGATCCTGGTCGATGCGGCCGAGAGCGCGCTGTACTTCTCGGCGGCGGCGCACCCGCCTGGGCTCCTCTTTCGCTGGACCGAGAGCGGCGTGAAGGTGTCGCGGCTCGCGGCGCGCGGGAATCGGCTGGGCGACGGGGACGCGACCGGGTTCGAGGCCAAGCGGATCCGAGTGGCCAAGGACGACCTGCTCGTGTGGTACACGGACGGCCTGGTCGACGCGATCGACGAGAGCGGGCGGCCGTACTCGCAGCGACGGCTGCTGCACATCCTCGGGCAGGTCGATCCGCGCTCGACGACGCCGGACGAGGTGGTCGCGCGGGTCGTGGCGGACATGAAGCGCTTCTGCGCGAACACGCCGCTCCAGGACGACGTGACGCTCGTCGTCGGGAGGATCGTATGATCCATCCACAGCCGCTCCTTCGAACGCTGATTCTCGTCGTCTTCGCGACCAGCACTCTCGCGCCCGCGCACGCGGCGGCCCCGGGCGACACGCAGCGCACGCTTCAGGAGGCGGGCGACGCGATGGCGTCGGCCCAGACGCTGCTCGCGCGCGACGAACAGAAGGCTGCCAAGCGGCGCCTCGCCGAGGCCGAGAAGCTCTACCGCGAGGTGCTGCGGCAGAATCGCGACCAGCACGACGCGGCCGTCGGGCTCGCCGCCGTCTACTTCCTCCAGCGCCGCTACGCCGACGGCGTCGCGCTCATGACGCCCTTTCACGAGCGCGCGCCCGACGACCTCGACGTCACGCACCAGCTCGCGCTCCACCTCTATCGGTCGGGTCAACAGACGCTCGCGGTGCCGCTCCTCGAGAAGGCCGCCGCCGACCCGAAACGCTTCGACGCCGCCTGGCTCTTGGCCCAGCACTACTATCGCCTGGGCGAATGGCAGGCCGGGATGCCGCACGTCGTCACGTATCAACGCGCGCGCCCCGACGACGTCGACGCGCTCGCGTTGGTTGGCACCTACTACCTCAAGACGGAGCAATTCGACGCCGCGATCGTGGCGCTCGATCGCTACCTCGAGGCGAAACCAGGCAATGTCTCGGCCCGCGTCAACCGCGCCAATGCGCTCTTCCGCAAGGGTGACACCGATCGCGCCGCCGAGGAGTACGAGACGCTGCTCGAACAATTTCCCGAGCGCCTGCGCTACCTCTTCAACCTCGCGGCCGTGCGCATCAAGCAGAAGCGCTGCGGCGAGGCGGTGCTGTTGCTCGATCGCTTCCTGAAGCACGAGCCCAAGAACGGCACGGCGCTCTACTTCCGCGCCGACTGCCTCATGACGATGAAGCGCTGGGACGACGCCAAGGCGGCCTTCGAGCGCGCCGCCTCGGTCGGGGCCGCCAACCCGTGGGTGTACTACGGCCTCTCGCACCTCGCGTGGCGCCGCGGCGCGACCGACGAAGCGATCAAACAGGCCCGCAAAGCCTACGAGCTCGGCCCCAAGATCGCCGAGCTGCCCTCGTGGCTCGGCACCCTGAATCGCAAGGCGGCGCGCGCCAACGAAGCCCTCGCGGCCCACGATGCGGCGATCCAGCTCGAGCCCAAGGAGCCCGCCTACCACGTCGAGCGCGGCCGCGACCTCTGGGCGCTGGGCAGCATCGTCGCCGCGGGACCCGCCTTCGAGACTGCGCGCACGCTCGACCCGCGCACCCCCGGGGCCACCGACGGGGCGGTCGCCGTGGCGATCGCGCTCGGCGTGGAGGCTGCCGCGGGCGGATCGGCCGAGACGGCGGCGACGCACTTTCGACACGCGCTCGAGCTGGATGCGACGTCCGTGCAGGCCCGGGCGAACCTGGCGCTGGTGCTCCTCGCGACCAAGGGGGCGCCGGCGGCGAGCGAGGTGTTGGACGGGGCGGACACAACGACGCGCGCAGCCGCCGACGTCCAGGCCGCCAGCGCGATGGTCGCGCTCGTGCGCGGCGATCTGGAGGCCGCCACGGCGGCGGCCGGCGCGGCGCGCCAAGGGCAGGCGAAGCTCGTGGCGGTCGTGGCGCAGGTCGAGGGCTTCGTCGCGGGCGCCCGCGGCAACTGGGAACTCGCGATCAAAGGATTCGAGGAAGCGGCGCAAGCCCGCAACGGCATGGGCCTCGAGCAGGCGCGCACGCAGGCCTGGTTCGAGCTGGCGCTCGAGCGCCTGGGACGCGGCGAAGCGGGCGGCGCGCGCGAGGCGCTCGGACGTTCGAATCGCGCGGGCGGCAAGCTCGACGCCGAAGACAAGGCCACGCTCGAGTTCGCGATGCAGGCGCTGTCGGTCGTTGCGAGCGAGGCGCCCGAGGTCGCCGCGAAGAACCTCGCAGGCGTGCTCGCGGGCGCGCGCTTCGCGGGCGGCGCCTGGGCGCGCGTGCGCGACATCGGCTATGGCTACGTCGCCTACGGCTACTTGCGCGCGGGCAACGCCGCCGAGGCGCGCACGGCGCTGGGGCGCGTGCGCGAGAAGGGGGCCCTGGGACCCGCCTGGGAAGCGCTCGCGACGTCGGCGGACGACGTCGAAGCGCGGCGCGCGTACGCCGCCGGGAACTTCGCGGGCGCCGAAAAGATCTGGTCGCAGATGGCCGAGCGCGGCGTCGCCGATCCCGCGGTGCAGAACAACCTGGGCGCCGCGCGATTCATGCTCGGACGTGCAAGCGACGCCGAGGCGCTGTGGCAGCCCCTGGCGGCCGCGGGGCAGCCGAGCGAGGCGCTCTTCAACCTCGGCAACGCGCTCGCGCGCCGCGGCGATGCGGCCGGCGGCTGGAAGTTTCTGGCGCGCTACGGCGCGAGCGGGCAACCCGGCGCCGACAAGGCGAAGGAGCGCGCCGACGCCATCGCGCGCCTATTCGGCCTGGGAGGCACGCCATGATCCACACACGCTCGGTTCTCGTGGCGCTCTCGGTGTGCAGTGCAGTCGCGGCCGCCGCCGCCGCCGCCCGCGCCGAGGAGCTGGTCTTCGGCGTCTTCGTCCCCGAGGCGCCCTTCGCGACGAACGCCGAGCGCAGCGCGTGGGCCGAACGCTTCGTCGCCGACGTGGCCGCGCACGCCAAAGGCGCTTTCACCGCACGCGCGCAGGTCTTCGCGCGCCGCGAGGACGCGGCCGGGTTCGCCGGGCGCGTCGACGTGCTCATCGCCGACGGGAACTTCATCGCCGACCGCAGCCTCGAGGTGATCGCCCACGGCGGCGCAACCGCGTCCGTCGCGCTCTATGCGGCCCAGGGCACGAGCGTCGCGGACTTGCGAGGCAAGGTCGTCGCCTTCGCGAGCGCCGGCGCCAACGACGCGAACTTCTACGCGAACACCGCGCTCGCCGGCGAGGTCGCCGCGAGCACGTTCTTCGGCGAGCTACGCGACACCAAGGATGCGACGTCGGCCCTCGGCGCGGTCCGCGCGGGGTCGGCCGCGGCCGCCTTCGCTCCGGCCGGACACCCGGGCGCCGCCGGCCTCAAGCTCCTAGCCCAGGGCGGCACGTTCGCGATCGCGGTCGTCGGCGTCGCCAATACCGCCAAGGTCGCACCCGTGAAAGACGCGCTCCTCGCGGCGCTGGCCGCGTCCGCGGGCGGCGCGCTCGGGACGTTCACAGGCGGACCGGGCGACGCCTACGCGCGCACCAGAGCGGCCCGCGGCAGCCCGCGCGTCCTCACGACGCCGGCCATGTTGGCGGGCGGGGTCGAGGCCAAGCCCGTTGCACCCGCCATCCGCCTCAAGTCGCACGGCAAGCTCCCGGCCGCCGCCGTCGATCTCGGCGCGCTGGCGCGGCCGATCCTGGTCGAGCCGCCATGACCCGCGCCATCCACCTCGTCCTCGGGCCCAACGAATTCGAGCGCGTCGCGACGGCCGTCGCCGCCATCGGCGCGACGCTCGCGTCGGGCGCGCCAGGCGCTGAGTCGGGCGACGGTGCGCTCGTCGTCGTCGACCCCAGGGTCCTCACGCACGCACCCGCGGCGCCGCCCGGTGCGCCGGATGTGGTCGCCGCGGTCGCCGCGGTCGCCGCCCTCAGGGCCTTCGCGGCGGCTCACCCAGGCGCAACCCTGGCCGCGCTCGTCGGCGGACCGCACCCCGTGACACGCGCGATGCTGGCCGACTTCCTGGAGATCGCGAACGTCGCGGCGCTGATTCCGCACGACGCACGCGACCTCGGCGACGCCCTGCATGCGCTCACGCACGCGCCCCGCTTCGGCCTCGATCGCTTCGCACCGACCGCCCGCTTTGCCAGCGAGGTCGGCATGAGCGACGCTCGCGACGCGCTCCTCGACGCCGTCCAGGCGTTCTTGGCGGAGCACGGGATCCGCGCCCGCATGGCGGCGATCGCCGGCGACATCATCGAAGAACTGATCACCAACGCGCTCTACGACGCCCCGGTGGACGCCGCGGGCGTCCGACTCTATGCCGACGTCGATCGCCGCGCGCCGGTCGTACTCGACGCCGCCGCCCGCGCGCACCTCGAGGTCGGCGTCGTCGGCACGACCGTGTACGCGACGATGACCGACCCGCACGGCAGCCTCGAGCCGAGCGCGGTGCGCCGCTTCCTGGTCGACGGCCTGCGCGGCGCGATCTCCGACAAGCCTGGCGGCGCCGGCCTCGGCTTCGCGCGCGTCTATGGCTTGGTCGATCGGCTCGCGATTCAGGTCGTGCCGCGCCAGCGCACCGAGATCCTGATCGCGGTTGAAACCGGAGGCGCCCGGCGCGATCCATCGGTGCATCCGAGTGCCTTCTTGGCAACCGTGGCGCGCTGAGCCGAATCGCAGGCGCTTCAGGCGATTCGGTCTACGCGTCGGCGCTCAGGAACGACGCGAACGCGGTGCTCAGAAAACGCACGACCGTCTGGTTGTCGCCCTCGCCGGGCACGATCAGATCGGCGACCCCGCGCGACGGCCCGACGAAGGCGTCGTGCATCGGGCGCACGGTCTCCTGGTATTGCGAGAGCACGCTGTCGACGTCCCGCCCGCGGTCCGCGATGTCGCGCCGCACGCGCCGGAGCAGGCGCAGATCATCGGGCGTGTCGACGAAGATCTTGAGGTCCATCAGCCCCACCAGCGCGGGCCACACGAACACCAGGATCCCCTCGACGATGACGACGTCGCGCGGCGCGAGCTCGACCCCACCGTCGCTGCGGCGGGCGTGGCGCGCGAAGTCGTAGCTCGGGGTGACCACGGGCTGTCCGCGTCGCAGCGCGCCGACATGCTCGACCAGCAGCGCGTCGTCGAGGCTCTCGGGATGATCGAAGTTCATGCGCGCGCGCACGCCGGCCGAGAGGTGCGCGAGGTCGCGGTAGTAGTTGTCCTGCGACACGAGCGCGCAGCGCTCCTCGCCGATGCGGCGCGCGAGCCGACGCGCGAGCGTGCTCTTGCCGGAGCCGGTGCCGCCCGCGATGCCGACGACGATCGGCCGACGCCCCGACACCGTCACGGGTTTCGCGTCGAAGGGCGGCACATCGGACGGGCTCGGCATTCCGAGCGCCGAGCCTGAGGGACCGCGCGCCGTTCGTCAACCGCCACGCGCACGACGGCACGCCCGCCGCGCCTGTCAGCCGGACACCGACACGCGCCGCACCTCGGCGGTCGTGGGCCGCGGCAGCGCCAGCTGCAGCGCTTGAACGTGCAGCTGCACCTCCTCGCGGTGCTCCTCGGCGCTCGCGTCGTTGAGGTACACCCGATAGTGGTGAAGCGCGGAGCGCAGGCGCCCGACCGCCTCGAGCGCGCGCGCGAAGGCCAGATGGCACTCGGGGAAATCGCCCTTCAAGGCAAGCGCCTGCTGGAAGCTCGTCAGCGCGTCGGCGATCTGGCCGCGCCGCGCCTGCGCCTGACCGATCGCGAAGTGCGCGCGCGCGTGTCCGGGCTCGAGCTCGAGGATCGCATGGTAGGCCTCGAGCGCCTGCGTCGTCTGGCCGCGCTTGAGGTAGCAGTTGCCGAGGTTGTAGTAGGCCTTCACGTAAGTCGGCGACGCCGCGATCGTGAGCCGGTACTGCTCGATGGCCTCGCTGTTGAGATCCATCAGCGCATACACGTAGGCCAGCATGAAGCGCGCCTTGAAGAAGCGCGGCTCCACCGCGAGCGCGCGCCGGAACGCCGCCGCCGCCTGCTGCAGGAGCCCCTTCTCCTTGAGCGCGTGCCCGAGGTTGAAGTAGGCGCGCGCGTGGTCGGGTCGCAGCCGAATCGCCGCCTCGTAAGCGCGCACGGCCAGCTCGATCTCCTGGCACTCGAAGTAGATGTTGCCGAGCGCGAAGGCGTAGTCGGGGTTGCCGGGATCGAAGCGCCGCGCGCGGGCGAACGCGATGCGCGCGTCGTTGAGGTGCCCGAGCGCCGCCAGCGTCGTCCCGAGCGCAAAATGCGCGTGCGCGTCGTCGGGCCCCAGATCGACGGCCAGCGCCAGCTCGGCCCACGCATCTTGCGGACGACCCACGTCGTGCAGCAGCTCCCCGAGCTTGCGCCGCGGCAGCGCCGTCTCCGGCGAGAGCCGGATGCGTGCGCGCCACCACGCGAGCTTGAGTCGAGCCGGAACGAGCTTCATCGTCTGCTCCACCAACGAACCCCACTGCGCGCCCCCCGCGGCCCGCGCGAGCGCCCTTCAGCTCCCATCACAGTACCACGCCGATCGCGGGGGTGGACAGCGCGGGCCCGCATCGGCGGCCCACAATTCTCGCGCCGCCGGCGCCCTGCCGCACTACGTCTCGACGTGCGTCCTGGGCTCGGGCGATCGCGAAGAGCCTTGTCGCGACGTTCATTCCAGCGCATGACACCGCCCCAAGGAAGGTCCCATGTCATTAGACGCGGTCGCAATCGTTGGCATCACCGGCGCGCTCGGGCGCGAGATCCAGGTCGCGCTCGAGACCGACCCCGACGGGATCGGCCGCTTCCTGCCGATCGCCGGCGCGCGCTCGGCCGGCCAATCGGTCCGCTGGCGCGCCGCGTCCCTCCCCGTCATGGGGCTCGGTGACGTGGCGGCCCGCGACATCGACATTGCCCTCCTCGCGTGTCCGGCCGACGTCGCGCGGCGCGAGGCCCCGCGACTCTTGCACGCCGGTGCACGCATCATCGACGCCTCGGGCGCGCTCGGCACCACCCCGACCGCGGCCGGCCTCGACCACCCCGCGACGTGCCACTGGCCGCGCATCGCCTCGTCGAAACCCGACTACGAGCTCGCGCGCGCCTTCGTCCTGCCGTCCCCAATCGCCTCGACGCTCGCCCCGATCCTCGAGGCGGTCGTGCTTGCGGCCCTGACGCGCGCGATGCCGATCCCGGCGCTGCAGTCGGTCGAGGTCACCGCGCTCATGGGCGCCTCCCATGCGGGGCGCGACGGCATCGGCGCCCTCTCGCGCCAGGCCGTTGGGCTGCTCAGCTCGCAGCCGGTGCTCGACCCGCGGCCGTTCCCGCATGGCCTCGCCTTCAACGTGATCGCCCCCTCGGGCAGCGACGCGGTGGTCCTCGAGGCGCGCGCCATCGACGACCTCGTGCGCCTGATTCCGGCGCTCGGCGCCAAGCCCGGCGGCCCGACGATCGCGATTCAGCCGCTCTGGGTCCCGGTCTTTTCCGGGCTCGCCTTGACGATCACCCTGCGCTTCGCGAGCCCCGTGTCGGTCGACGCCGTGACGCGCGCGCTCCGCTCGCACCCGGACTTGGAGCTCGCGCTCGCGACCGAAAACCGTGCGGACGCGGCAAACGCGCCCGTCGCGGAGGCACGCGACGACGGCGCGGACGCGGAACCCGACGCGAGCGACGACCTCGACGAGGACGCGATCGACGCGCCCGACGCGCTCGGCCTGCGCGACACCGTCGACCGCGACCCCGTCCGCCTCAACCATCCGGTCGCCGGCGCACCCCATGAAATCCGGCTGGTCGCGATGGCCGACACGCTGCATCGCACCGCCCTCGCCGCGCAGCTCATGCTGGCCGCGTGGCAGGCGGCGCTCGAGGCCGACGAAGCCGACGCCTGAACTGCCAAATTGGCAGCTATCGGCCACCCGTCGGCCACGTTTGCCAGATTGGCAATCAGGCCGCGTCGACGGCCCTCCGAGCGGTCGGCATCCACCCCGCGCGCCTGCGTCTTTGGTCGTGCCACGAGCGGCCGCGCGCGGTGCCCACCGAAATCGCTGCGGCCGCCGCCAGAGCAGTTGACGCGTGGCATATGGCTTGCTTCGATGCGGCGCCATGACGCCGACCATGCTACGCTTCGCACTCGGTTTCTCGGCGCTCGCGACCTTTGTCGGCACGAGCGCGCGAGCCGATATCACCAACTTCAGCTTCGTCGGAATCAGCGGGGACGGATCGCTGTCCGGCGCACTCGATGACCGCCTCGGCGTCGACGTCGGCGACACCACCCACGCCATCAACATCGAGGACTGCGAAGCCTACGCCGGCGGCTCGGCCACCTTCAAAGTCAAGATCGACCCATTGCCGACCGGCGACTACCAGTACGCCGTCGCGTACGCGCCGCCCGGCAAGACCTGCGACTCGGGCACGGTCAACCCGACCGCGACGGCCGGCTCCTGCTACGTGGTGGCCGCCGAGGAAGATCTGACCGACACCCAGTTCGAGTTCAAGGTCACGTTCGACGACCTCATCGGCAGTGCCTGCGACGCCAAGACGGATGGGACCGCGACCATCTATGTCATCACGGCGCTTGTCGGCGGGACCTCGGTCAGCTCCTCCAAGATTGAGGTCCGCATCGACCTCGAAGCTCCCACCGCCCCCGAGCTCACCAGCGCCACGGGCGGAGATCAGCGTATCGAGCTCGCGTGGACCGACGAGGTCAACGACGAGGACGAGACCGAGTACGAGGTCTATTGGAGTGACGCGACCTTCACCGACGCCACGCTCGCAACGGCCAGCAAGAAGACCGGCATCAGCTCGCTGAGCTATTCGATCGAGTCGTCGCTCGAGAACGGCGTCCTCTACTACGTCGGCGTCGTCGCCGTGGACAAGTACGACAACAAGTCGTCGCTCTCCGCGCTCGAGGAGGCGACCCCGGTTCAGACCACGGACTTCTGGGAGGGCTACCGTGCGGCGGGCGGCCGCGACCCAGGCGGCTGCGGCGCCACGGAAGCCGGCACAAACGGCGCATGGATCCTCGGCGCGCTGGCTGCTTTGGGGTATCTCGGAGTGCGGCGCACGCGGCGCGCGAAGGCTGCCGGACTCGCGCTGGCCATGGCGCTCCTCGCCCCCGCGGTCGGGTCGGATGCACGCGCCGACTCGCCGCGCACGATGATGCTGTCGCTGCACGGTGGCTCGTACCTGCCCGACGTGGACTCCGAGTTCGCGACCGCAACCCCATGGGCGGACGCCTTCGGCACGGGCGGCCTCACGCTGCTGCGCATGGACCTCGACTACGAGCTCTGGCAGGGCTTCGGGACGCTCGCGCTCGGGGCCGGGTTCGGCTACGGCTGGGCCGATGGCCATGCCCGCGCCGTCGACGGCACCGCCGCGACGGACGAGGTCGGCTTCAACCTCGTGCCACTCAGCCTCTCCGTCATCTATCGGTGGGATTGGCTGGCCGTCGAGCACGGCGTCCCGCTCGTCCCGTACGGCAAGTTCGGCGTCACCGCCGGGATCTGGTGGGCCACCGACGGCAAGAACGACGTCAGCAACACCGCCGACGCCGACGGGACGAGCCACGAGGGGCGCGGCGTCAACTGGGGCTGGCACGCGGCCGGCGGCCTCATGTTCCTGCTCGACATCTTCTCGCCCGGCACGGCACGCGGCTTCGACGAGGAGGCCGGCGTCAACAACAGCTACATCTTCGCCGAGTACAGCTACACGAGCCTCGACAACTTCGGTGGCGGCGATGCCATCGTCCTTTCGGACGGCGCGTTCTCGTTCGGACTCGCCTTCGAGTTCTGATGCGCAACATCCTGCTCGTCGCCCAATACGACGGGACCGATTTCGCCGGCTGGCAGCACCAGCCCGAGCAGCGGACGGTCCAGACGACGCTCGCCCACGCGGTCCAGCAAATGGTCGGGCACCCGGTGGAGCTCTTCGCGAGCTCGCGCACGGACTCGGGCGTGCACGCCCGCATGATGCCGGTCAGCTTCGAGACCGAGCGCGATCACATCCGACCGACCGGGTTCATCAAGGGACTCAACTCGCTCTTGCCGGCCGATCTCTCGGTGACCGACGCGCGCGAGGTCCCGCTCGGCTGGCGCCCACGCGACGCGGCGCTCGCCAAGACCTACACCTATCGACTTCAGCTGGGCCCGCGCCACGCGCTCTCGCAGCGCTTCACCTGGTGGCGCCCCAAGGCGCGCCCCGACCTCGCCGCGATGCGCGAGGGAGCCGCCCTCTTGGTCGGCGAGCACGACTTCGCCGCCTTTCGCAGCATCCACTGCGACGCCCACACGACCAAGCGTCGCATCTACGCCATCGACATCTCGGATCCGAGCGCGGATCGCGTCGTGACCATCGTCCTCACCGGCAACGCGTTCCTGCGCAACATGGTCCGCATCATCGCCGGCACGCTGGTCGAGGTGGCCTCCGGACAGCGCTCGGCGGCCTCGATCGCGACGGCGCTCGCCAGTGGCGTCAGGACGGATGCGGGTCCGACGGCACCGGCGTGCGGGTTGACCTTGACGGAGGTACACTTCGAGGGCTACCCGCGCCTTGGCAAACGGGGCGCCCCACCTCCGGGGACGACCGACCTGCCGAGCCCGCCCGAGTCCTAGCCCAAGGCCGCCGCGCCCATGCTCACAGAGCTGCTCGACACGAAGAAGACGCTGATCGTCGTCGGCCCCGGCGGGGTCGGCAAGACGACGACCTCGGCCGCGTTCGCCGTTCATGCGGCACGCCAAGGCAAGAAGGTCCTCGTGCTCACGGTGGATCCGGCGCGCCGTTTGGCGAACGCGCTCGGGCTCAAGGAGCTCGGCAACACCGAGGTGCGCATCGACGATCGCCTATTCGAGGAGGCCGGCGTGCCGCTCCAAGCAGGCCCGAACGGCGAGAAGGGCGCGCTCTTCGGCATGATGCTCGACGTGAAGTCGACGTTCGACGCGCTGATCGACCGCTATGCGCCGAACGCCGATGTGCGTCAGCGCATCATGAACAACCCGTTCTACCAGCAGGCGAGCACGGCGCTGGCGGGCTCGCAAGAGTACATGGCGATGGAGAAGCTGTACGAGATCCGCGAGCAGCGGACGTACGACCTCATCGTGCTCGACACGCCGCCAACGTCGAACGCGCTCGACTTCCTGACGGCGCCCGAGCGGCTCGAGGACTTCTTCGGCTCGCAGACCGCCAAGTGGATGGTCCAGGGGGCCAAGGCCGCGGGGCGCTTCGGCCTGGGCATGCTCAAGCTGAACACGTTCGTCATGCGCGGCCTCAATCGCTTCGTCGGCGCCGACATGCTCCTGAACCTGCTCGAGTTCATCCAGTCGTTCCACGAGATGTATGCGGGCTTCAAGGCGCGCGCTGCGCGGGTGCGCGAGATCCTGCGCTCGCCCGACGTCGCGTTCGTCATCGTGACCTCGACCGATCGCGCGGCAATCGACGAGGCGACGTTCTTCCACGATCAGCTTCTCCGCGGCCAGATGCCCTTCGGTGGCATCCTGGTGAACCGCGTGCGGCAGCCGTACCTCGAGCCCGAGGAGGCCACCGACCTCGGCGCCGAGATCCTCGCGAAGGCCCCGCCGGTCGGGGACCGCGTCGTGCTGGCGCGCGTCGCCAAGACGATCGAGGAGGCGGTGCATGCCTGGGAGATCCTCGCTTACTCCGACCAGCGCGCGGTGGCGGATCTGCGGCGCACGCTCGGCGCGGCCTCGCCCGTGGCAGCGGTGCCGCTCTTCGAGCGCGACGTGCACGACATCGAGACCCTCGCCCGCTACGCCGAGCACGTGGTGTCGGCGATCGCGAAGCGCGTCACGGCTCCGGCTTGACCTCGGGCGCCGGGCCCGCCGGCGCCAGAAGTGAACGGCGTTCACATACCACCGGATCGTCCGGGTTGAGCGCGTAGGCCAGGTCGAGCAGCTCCGGCGGGAAGTCGACGAACGTCACCGAGCCGTCCTCGTTGATGACGAACTCGAACTTGGCGAGCTGCTCCGCCGTCAGCCCCTCGAGCGCTTTCTCGACGTCCACGTCGCCGTCCGGTGCCCCTTGTGCGTCGGCCATCATCGCCTCGTCTGCCTGCGCTCAGAAGATGATCGTGCTCGGAAAATCCTTGTCGGCGCGGAACGGCGTCTTGCCGTCGAAGTACGCCGCGTCGAACCCGTAGACGTCCGAATAGAACACGATGCGCCCGCTCGCGTCGACGCCCGTCGTCACGTAGTCGGTCGAGATCGGGATGCGCTGCGGCAGGGCGAAGTGCTTCTCTTCGCGCTTCTGCAGCACCTCGTCGAACTCCTCGGCGGTCAGCTTCTGCGCATGCTCGATGAGCAGAAAACGCGCGAGGTCGAGCGGGTTCTCGGTGCGCATGCAGCCATGCGAGAAGGCGCGCACGGGGCGCTCGAACAGGCTCTTCTTGGGCGTGTCGTGCATGTAGATCGAGAAGGGATTGGGGAACAGGAACTTCACCTCGCCGAGCGCATTGCCGGGACCCGGGCGCTGCACGACCTGCTCGGTGCCGTCGGGCATCTGCTTCACCTCGAAGTTGTGCGTCTCGTAGTAGTCGGGCTCGTCGACCAGAAGCGTGTCGAGCTCCTGCTCCTTGATGCGCTTGGGCACATTCCACGTCGGGTTGAGGACGACCACCTGCATCTCGGCCGTGAGGAGGCGCGTCTGGTTGAGCTTGCCGCGCTTCCCGGTCTGCGCCTCGGTCTCGGTGTCGTTGTTGCCCACGATCACGCGATGGCGGCGGACGAGCTCGGTGCCTTGGTAGAAGCGCGCCTCCATCGACGGGATGTTGACGCGCACGCGCATCGGGACCTCGCCGAGACGGAACTGGCCCTGATGAAGATCGCTCTCGCGGTAGCGCTGGAGCGAGAGCTGAAGCAGCTGCGCGCGCTCGGCATAGGACCGATTCAGCGACGTGCGCATGACCTTGTCCATCTTGCCGGTCGCTTTGATCTGATGCGTCTCCTGGTACGCCGTCACGGCCGCCGCGAGCTCGGGCCCGTAGATCCCGGTCGGCTCGCCCGTCAGGTATTCCTCCTGGACCAGGCGCGCCTCGAGCCGCTTGATCAGCTCGGCGTCCTTGCCCGGCTTGGTCTTGGCGTTCTTGGGCGGCGCGAGCTTCTCGACCTCCTTCGGAAGCTCGTCCATCGTCGGGTAGAGCTCGGCGTAGTGGCGATAACGGGCGAGCGCCTGCCGCGTCGGCTCGTAATCCGGAAACACGGGAACGACCGACGCGAGGAGCTTGCCCACCGCGCCGGGCGCCCCGAGATCGACGGCCTGCACGAACGTCTCGACCTGCGCCCCGATGCGCGCGAGCCCGGCCTCGTCGTTCGTGTCCGCGACAAACGGGTGCGCGCGGCGCGCGAAGCGCATGTCGTAGACGAAGCGATAGAGCCGCCAGGCGAGCCCTGCGTCGAGCTCGACGAGCGACGCATTGAGCGCACGCTGCGACGCAAGCACCGCATTGACGCGCTTGCGCGCCTCCGAGAGCGACGCGAGATCGGCCCCACCGAGATCGGCGCCGTCGAGCGCCGCGGCGAGCTGCGCTTCCGATTTGCCGCGATGATCGACGATGAAGCGCCACAGCTTCTGCTCGCCCCCGGGCACCGTCGCGGCGGCCTGGGCAGCGGCGCTGGCGTCGGCGAACGCCTTGGCCGCCTGGCTGAGCTGGTCGAGCGCGTAGGGCTTGGGGTCGAGTCCGTGGCTCGGGACCGCGCCGAGCGCCTCGACGAGCAAGGCCCCGCCCTCGGTCAACTGCCCGCCGTCGGCGAACAGGAAGTGGTTGCCCCCCTTGGTGTAGAGCGTGCGCGTGGGCCGCTGAAAGACGGCCGGCGCCTTGCCGATCGCGGCCTCGAGGCGCCCACTGAAGTCGCCGAGGACGGCCTTTTCTTCGGCGGTCCAGGCCACGTAGATGCGCGCGAGCTCGGTCGCGAGACTGCCGCCGTTTGGCGGATCCGCAATCGGATCGTCCGGCGTTCCCGGCGGCGCCGACGTCGGATCACCTGCGTTCGTCCCGCCACCCTGCCCGCTCTTGCCCGCACCCACCGTGGGCAGCGGCTTCTTCCCGCCACCCACGCGCTTGGTCGCCTGCGGCGCGCCGGTGCCTTGATGGGCACCGCCTTGGTTGGGCTTGGGTCCCTTCTCGCACGCCGCCACGACGAGCCATGCGCAAGGAAGCAGGAGCCACGAAGACTTCGACGTCATGCAGGAACCCTCGCCATGGGAGGCCGACCGGAGCCGCTAACGACCTGACGGTCGCGCGTCATCCAGTGCACGGTCCTGATATAGGGCGACGGGCGGCGCTTGGCGAATTCGTCGCGGGCAAGCGCTTCAAAGGCTGCCCCGTTTCCGTGGGGCCCCATCCCCACTCGCTGCTCCGAGCTTCGCTCGGCGCGCTCTTCGCGAACGAAAAATGGACACCACAACGCGCCGCGTTAGGTTTGGCCGCAGCATCGCTCGCCACGATGCCCAAGGACCAGCATGACCAGCCTCTTCTCGGATTCGTTGCGTCGCATCCTCGGCACCTCGCAGCCTGCGCCGCCGCCCATCCGTCCGACGCCCGTGTCCCCGGCGGCCGCGCCCGAAGCCGCGCGCGGCCCGTACAAGGCCGAGGTGATCGCGGTCTGCGCGCAAAAGGGCGGGGTCGGCAAGACGACCACCGCCGTCAATCTCGCGGCCGGACTCGCGCTCGGCGGCAAGCGCGTCCTGCTCCTCGACATGGACCCGCAGGGCCACTGCGGACTCGCGCTGCGCGCCGAGATCCCGGCCGCCGCCGCGACGCACGGGCGCACGCGCCTCTCGGAGCTCCTCATCCACCGGCGCGTCGACATCCACGCGGCCGCTTTCGACACGCTCATCCCGAACCTGCGCCTCTGCCCGTCAGACAAGGAGCTCGCGCAAGCCGAAGGCACGCTCGCCGGGCGCATCGGCAAGGAGTTCATCCTGCGCGCGGCCCTGAAGAGCGCCAAGACCTTCGCCGAGGTGATCGTCATCGACTGCCCGCCCAACCTCGGCACCCTCACGCTCAACGCGCTCCTGGCGTCCGACTGGCTGCTCGCCCCCTGCGACATGTCGACGCTCTCGGTCGAGGGTGTCGGCGACATCTTCGCGACCGTCGAGACGATCCGCGACACGCTCGGGCATCACCTGTCCGTCCTCGGCGTCGTCCGGACACGCTTCGATCAGAAGAACAAGAAGGTGAACGACGCGGTCGAGGCGACGCTCGCCGAGTGGTCGCGCCACCTCGTCCCGACGCGCGTCCCGGTCAACACGGCGCTCGCGCAGGCCCAGCTCGCGGGCACTTGCATCTTCAAGCACGATCCCGACTGCCGCGGCTCGAAGGCCTACCTCGAGATCACCGCCGAGGTGATTCGGCGCATCGGACTCTGAGGTCCTGCCCGCGCCCGCGCAGCCCGAAGAGCGCGCGAGAGTCGCTCAGGCCGCGCCGCGCATCCGCCCGAGCTCGCGCCAGGTGAGCATGCGTCCGAGCTCGCTGCTCCACACCGCGAGGCGAAGGCACGCGAGGACGTCCCGCGGGCGCCACGTGGTCGTGCCGGGATCCTGCAGCTCGGGGATCGCCGCCATCGTCTCGGGCAGGCGGTAGAACGGGATCCGATGATTGAGGTGGTGCACGTGGTGGTAGCCGATATTGCCGGTGACCCAGTGCATGAAGCGGCTCATCTTGAAGAGGCTCGAAGCCCTGAGCGCGGCGTGCGTGTAGTCCCATTGCTCGCCCTCGCGCAGCTGCATCATGGGGAAATTGTGCTGCGCGTAGAACAGGTAGCTGCCCAGACCGCTCGTCACGATGAGCGGCAGGATCCCCACGGTGAAGGCCGTGAGCCAACCCAGCCACAGACCGAGCCCGACGATGACGCCCGCATGAACCAACACCGCCACGAGGCCGCTCCAGTGGCGCCGCTTCGCGCTCACGCTCTTGAACAGGAACGGGATGAGCGAGAGGCCGAAGATGAAGAACGTCACGTAGGCCGGGAAGATGACGAGCGGATGACGCTGCGCGCGATACGCGAAGCGCTCGCCGCGTGACATCGCGCGCCAGGTCTCCACGTTCACGACCGGCAGCGTGCCGATCGACTGCGCCGTCAGCTGCGCGTTGTGCTTGTGGTGATGGTTGTGGGTCTCGCGCCAGACCGAGCGCGGCGCCAGCATGTACGTGCCCAGCGCGGTCATGATGACCTCGGCCGTCCGCGACCCGCGGAAGATCGCGCCATGCAGGTAGTCGTGGTAGAAGATGAACGGGCGCATGAACGCGAGCCCGGTCGCGAGGCCGGCCAGCACCTTGAGCGGCCAGAGCCGATCGGGAATCAGCGCGGTCAGGACGTTCAGCCCGAGCAGCACCGCCATCGTCACGGCCAGGAGGCGCCAGCTCTTGGCGCGATCTTCCTCGGCAAACGGGCGAACGGCTTGGTTGAGCTGCGCGCCGGTGCGGAGCTGCGGGGAACGCACGCGTTCAGGAAAGGTCAGAGCCACAAAAACACACGCGTCCACGTAGGTAGATAGACCACGGGCGGCCAAGACCCATGTCTCGCCGCCCGTGAAGTTCGTCCGCGAAAGGCGCGGCGCACAAGGCAACCGCGCACCGGGCGCGAACGCGATCGTCGAAGCGCGGCAACCGCCCGTGGCGACGCCAGCCCTCCAACCCGTCCTGGCTTAGTAGCGCGGACCGCCACGACCACGGCCACCGCCGCCGCCGCCGCCGTCACGCCCACCGCCGCCGCCGAAGCGACCACCGCCGCCGCCGCCGCCGCCACCCGACTTCTCCTGAGCCTCATTCACGCGGACGGTGCGGCCGTCGAGGGACTTGCCGTCCATCCCCGACATCGCGGCCTCGGCGGCCGACGAATCGGTGAAGGTGACGAACCCAAAACCACGCGACCGACCGGTCTCGCGATCCATGACAACCTTGGCCTCAGTCACTTCGCCGTACTGGGCGAAGGCCTGGTGCAGGCTGTGATCCGTGGTGTTCCAGTCCAAGCCACCAACAAAGAGCTTCTTCGACATGATTACTACTCTGCGCCTCACCCGCTGTGCGAGCTGCGCCCTCTGGGCCCGAGGCACGAGCCCTCGGAGAAAAACGTATTCGGCGCTAACTGCCACCCCGACGCGGATCGTGAAGGATCTTATGTCGAGGGCTTGCGCGCTCGGTGCTGCAAGCGAACGCGCCAGGTATACACGCGGTCGCGGAGGAACGCCAGGGGTTTGACCCTCGCGCGCCGCGCTTTTTTTGCCACGACGCGACCCCCGACGGAGAGCCTTGGCGACGTCGCAGCACTGTGGCCTATCATGCGCCCGCGATGCACACGGCCACCCAGGCGCTCGTCTTCGCCGCCGCAATCGTCGCGTTCGCCGTGCTGGCCATTCCATGGCTGGCGCGCGTCGGTGCCGCGGGCGCTCGGCGCCTGGGCTGGACGCGCGCGGGGCGTGCTGCGGCACGCGTCCTGGCGCTCACGACGCTCAGCGCGGACCCGCGCGCGCGGATACGCATCGGCCTCGCGCCGTTCGGCACGCGCGCCGCAGCCGCCGGGCGGGCCGCCGAGCGGGCCCTCGCGCGCCTCGCGGCGCCTGACGTGGCCATGATGACGATGGCCGTCAACGCGTACATCTTCGCAGGCCGCTACCGCGACGCCCTCGCGGTCGAGGCCGCGTGGGACGACGCAACGCGCGCCACTCTCGCCGCCGACGCGAGCTGGCCCATCCTTCAGATCAACCTCGCCGAGGCCGAGTACAACCTGGGCCACTGGGACCGCGCCGCCGCACGGCTCCTCGCGATCGAAGCCGACGCCCGCGCGGGCGACCCGCTCACCCGCGCCGCCTTCGCGATGCAGTCCGCCTGGATCGCGGCGCACACCGGCCGCCCCGATGCCCTCGCGATCGCCGCAACCTGCTCGGCGCCCGACCTCGGACCCGACTACCGATCGGAGTACCACTTCGTCCACGCCGCCGCCCACCTGGCCGCCGGCCAGTTCCCCGAGGCGCGCGCGCATGCCTTGCGCGGGCTCGCGGTGCGGCGGCGGCGCTCGAGTGAACGCAATTCACACTTCCTCCTCGGGCGCATCGCCGCCGCCGCCGGGGACCCCGCGACGGCCTGCACCCACTTCGCACGCGGGGCCGCGCATCCGTATCGGGGCCAGGGCGGTCCCGAGCTCCTCCTCTATGGTGAGCTGCTCGCCGCCGCCGGCGATACCTCGGGCGCTCGGCGCGCCTTCGCCTGGGCGGCCGAGCGCGATCCCGAGAGCCCCGCAGCCGACGTCACACGCGCACGCCTCGACCCTCCGCGCGGCCTTCCCTGACGGCCAGCGGCGCCCCAAACCGCGCGTGGACTTCGCCCCGACCCTCTGTTACGGTCCGCCCCCGGCGGCCTCGGGCCACGCGCGGGAACCCAAGCGACATGAGCCTGAAACACCTCATCCCCTCGTTCCGCGCGCGCTACCGTTTCCTCGAGCGATCCGTCGCGGCCGCCGCCGAGAGCAGTGCCCTTGGCCGCGTGCTCAACGTCGGCTGCGGCGAAGGTGACTTCGACGCCATGCTGCGCGCGCATTGCGGCGAGCTCGTGTGCGTCGACCTGTCGGAAACCGACATCGCCCACGCCCGCGCGCGCAACGCCGACACGCCGGGGCTCCACTATGCCGTGGAAGACGCCCTCGCGCTGAGCTTCGCGTCGGGCAGCTTCGATCTCGTCTGCTGCACCGAGGTCATCGAGCACGTCCGCGACCCCGTCGCGCTCCTGCGCGAGCTCGCGCGCGTCGCCGGCCGCGGCCATACGATCGTCCTGACGGCCCCCAATCGTGACTTCCCGGTGACCTACGACCCGATCAACCGCGTCCTCGCACGCCTCGGAAAGCACCTGCCGATCGGCGGCTACGCCTACGGCCACACCTGGCTCGTCGACGATGCCGAGTTCCGCGGTTGGTGCGCCGCGATCGGCCTCGACGTGGTCGCCAGCGAGCGCCTGACGGGCGCCGTCGCGGCGCTTCCCGAGGCTTACACCTTGGGCCTCCTGCAGGCACTCCTCAAGGCCAACGCCAAGAACGACGGTGGCCCCGGACGCGCCTTCGCGCTCAAGCCGAACGCCACGCGCGCGCCGTGGTTGGCCCGCGTGACCGACCGCGTCAATGCGCTCGACCGCGCTCGCCTCGCGCGCGGCGCGCCGTCGGTCGGCCTGGGCTACGTCCTGAGGGTTCGATGACGACGGCCGCCGACGCCGGAAGTGGCAGGACTGCGAGTCCTGCCAATCCTGAACCTCTGCCCGCGCTCGCTGTCCCGCCCCCCACCTCGTCGCGGCGCAGCCTGTGGATCACGCTCTTTTGCGCGGCTTCCTACCTCTGGGCCTTCAACGCCCAGCCCGCCGCCAACAACCCGAACGAGAACGTGCGCCTCTACATGACGGCCGCCATGGTCGACGACGGCACCTACGTCATCGACCACCAGCGCGCCCTCTGGGGTTGGTGCAACGATGCGGGCGTTCGCGACGGCCACTACTACAGCGTCAAGGCCCCCGGCACGAGCTTCCTCGGCGTCCCAGGCTATGCGGCCTACCGCGCCTTCGTCGCCGTCACCGGCGCCACGCTCGACAAGGAAGCGGCGCTCTGGGCGGGCCGCTTTTCGGCGACCATCCTGCCGTCCCTCCTCTTCCTTTTCTTCTTCCATCGCTGGCTGGCGCGCCGCACGCGCTCGCCCTGGACGGCCGACATCGTCACCGTCGCACTTGCATTGGGATGCAACTTTGCGACGTATGCGACCTCCTACGCGAGCCATGCCCCTAGCGCCGCCTGCGCCTTCGGCGCGTTCATGCTGATCGTGAACGCGCGCGAGGCCGCGCGGATCCGGGCCAGCCACGCCTTCCTCGCGGGCCTCCTGACCGCGGGCGTCACCTTCTTCGAGTACCACGGCGCGCTGACCACGCTGCTCCTCGGCGGCTTCGCCCTCCTCTCGATCCGCCCCTGGCGGCAGCTCGCGCCCTACCTCGCGGGCGGCCTCGTCATCGCCGGCATCATGATGCACTTTCACGCCACGGCGTTCGGCGGCCCCTTCACGCCCGGCCACCTCTTCGTCGAGAACGAGGCCTTTCGCGCCGGCCATCAAGAAGGCCTCTACGGCGCGAGCAGCTTCCACGCCGAAGGCGCGCTCAAGCTCCTGGTCGGCCCCTATCACGGGCTCTTCGGGACCGCCGCGTTCTTCCTCTTGGCCCTCCCCGGCTTCGCCCTCCTCCTCCGCAAGGCGCGCCCGGCCACCCCGGGTGCGCTGACTTCGCCGCCCGCGCCCCGCCCCGCCGTGCGCCTCGCGGCCCTGGTCGCGGTCGCTATCTGCGTCTGCTCGTGGCTCCTCATCGCGTTCTTCAACATCTGGCACGCCGGCTGGTCGATCGGTCCGAGGTACCTGACGCACCTCTATCCGTTCCTGGCGTGGGGCGCCGCGACCGCTATCGACGCGGCCCTCACGCGCTGGCCGCGCGTCGCACCGGGCGTGGTCGTCGGGCTCCTCGCGGCCGCGCTCGTGTCCGCCGGCATCCCCTCGATCTGGTATCCGCACCCGCCGCCCGAATTCGAGCGCCCCCTCGGGCAGCTCTACGCGACGCTCCTCGATCACGGCTACGCGCCGCGCAACGTCGGCCAGCTCCTCGGCCTTCACGGCACGCTGTCGATGCTCCCGCTCATCCTCGCGTGGGCGGCGCTGGTCGCGTGGTTCCTCGTGCGCGGCGCGACGCTGCGCGCCTGGGCCGTGCGCGTCCCGGTCGCCGTCGCCGTCGGCGTCGCGGTGCTGCTGCCACTCACCGTCGGCACCGGCGACCTCGGCCCGCAGCACCGCAAGGGGCTCGATTACGTCACCCGCAACTGGACCCCCGCCGACGACAACGACGTCGCCCGCCTCCGGGCGCGCCTCGAGAAGGACGGCGGCACCCCCGAAGAGTGGACGGAGCTCGCCGACCTCTACACCGCCGAGGGACGCGACGCCGACGCCCGACGTGCGACGCGGCTCGGACGCCGCCCCCAGCGACCGCACTGACGACGGCCGTCAGAATCGAATCCGATCTGAGATCGGATCGGAGCGCACGCGAGGTCGCATCCGCGGCCCCGAGCATGCCCGAGTCCAGGCGCCTGGGAAAATGCGCCCCAGCGGGCCGGTCCACCGGATCTCTGATTGCGTCCGAGGGCGCGCCACCGGTAGGATTCGCACACCTAGGAGGGGGGGTCGGCGCCAACCGCACATGAGGCACACCCTTGTCCGAGACCGCTCAGACCCGCCCCCTGGCGTCCCGCGCCATTCAACGTGCGACCACGCCCGAGCGCGCGACGACTCCGGACACCGTCTCGCCGCATCACGCGCAGCTACGCGCGGCCTTGCGCGGGCAGGACTTCGCCACGCAGATGGCGATCCTCAGTCCGATTCAGAGGAAGGCCAACGGAGAAAGCGCCGGGCACGGCGGTCCGGGTGTCGATGGGACCATTGTTCCAGCCGGACCGCCGACCGTGCCGACGGCGGAGGACTTTCGGGCGTTCGAGGCGACGCTGGATCCGCGCATCGTGCGGGCTGTGCACCAGCAGGGCGCGACGCTGACCGTTGCGACGTTGCCGACCGCGGTGACGCAACGCGCGGCGATTTGGTTTGGGGCGGAGACCGCGACCGTCCTCGCGGCCTATCTCGACTACTGCCGTGGGGACGTGGCAACGACCGAGGCCGCCCGCGGCGACGCGACCGACGACGAGGATGGCGTGACGCGAACCGAGGGCTCGACCCCGCTCGGTGTGCCGGCCGGCGACGGGTCGGAGTTGGCGCTCCTCGACGAAAGCCCCTCGGGGACGGTCGGCTATGCGAGCTGGCTCTTGCGCGCGCGGGATGCGGGTTTCGTGCGCTTCAAATATCACGGCTCGCAGGTCGAGTCGCTGGCCGACGGCAAGCGGGTGCCGAACCTGGAGGCCGACAAGAACGACGTCGACATCCTTCAGGTCGAGGTCGATCTGGTGAAGGCGCGCATTCGCAAGTGGCTGGAGCACGGCGGCGACAAGAACCCGATCGCGTTCGGCAGCATGATCCGAGCGCGGGGGAACCCGAAGAAGGCCGACGTGCACAGTAACGGTGGGGCGATCGACATCAACGACCTGTCGCAGACGACGACGGTCGAGCCCGTGATCGAGCTGCTCCTCGCGCTCGACGGGAACACCGATCGCTCCTACGGCGTCGGCCTTCCGTTCCAGGGCGAGTTCTTCGACCCTGCCGACGACATCGCGCGCAGCAAGAAGAAGGCCGAGGCCGAGGCGGGCGGGGCGAGCCAGATCAGCCTGAATGACAAGGTCCAGAATGGCTCGACTTACGCGTTCGACGCAACCGCGTCGAAGCGTGGCGCGGCGTGGATCTGGACCACCACGAAACGCGACGCGAACACCGCGTACACGCGCCTCAAGAGCGCCAAGCTGAAGTCGACCTTCGCGGATCTCCGCACGAAGGGTTTCTCGTTCGACATCTTCCCGGACAACGACGACCACATGCACCTCGATCGTCGCTGATCGCCCGGGCCGACACGCGAGATCGGGTGCATCGCTGCCCGGCGTCGGGATGGACGCGCGCGCCACCGCATCGTGCGAACCATCCGGAGCCGCATTCCAGGCCGCCGAGAGCCCCTTCACACGCGTCTCGACACCGCGGGGGTGTTCCACTATATTCCCGCGCCTCGAATTCGCGGGCAGGCGCTCGGCGCGCACTTCGCGAACGATTTGCGGGCAGCCCCGCTCCAGGGTCCGATCCGGACCCACGCCGGGCCTTCGCGAAAGATCCGCCCGCCCCATCCGCCGGGCACTGGAGTAGCGCGCGTTGGACACCCTCCTGAGCAAACGACGACTCTTCCTCGGGATCGGTCTCACGACCGCCGCGACCCTGATGCTGCAGCTCACGCTGACCCGCATCTTCTCGGTCGTGATGTACTACCACTTCGCGTTCCTCGCGATTTCGCTGGCCCTCTTCGGGCTCGGGGCCGCCGGCGTCTACGTCTACCTGCGCCCCAAGCTCTCGGACCCCGCGAAGCTCGCCGCGCGCCTCACGCGCTACGGGCTCCTCTCGGGCGTCTTCAGTGCCGTCACCGTCTACTTCCTCCTCCAACAGAACGTGGGCCTCGACGTCGGCACCGCCAACAGCAAGACCCTGACCTTCATCTACCTCGTCGCCGCCCTGCCCTTTCTGTTCTCGGGCATGGTCGTCACCCTCATCATCAACCACCTGCGCGCCGAGATGACGCGCGTCTATTTCTACGACCTGGTCGGCGCCGGCCTCGGCTGCCTCGTTCTCATCCCGCTGCTCGATCTGATGGGCGGACCGTCGACCGTGCTCCTGTCGGGCTTCATCTTCATGGCCGCCGGCGCCCTCTTCTGGGATAGCCAGCCCTCGGCGACGCGCTGGAAGACCCCCGGCGGCATCGCGACCCTCGCGGTGTGCGCCGTCGGCCTCGGCGTCACGGTCCTCAACACCGCGTCGCCGTTCCTCCACATCCCGTCGGTCAAGGGCACCAACGAAGGGGCCGTCCTCTTCTCGGGCTGGAACAGCTTCTCGCGCGTGACGGTCGAGAAGGCCGACGAAGACTTCCACTGGCTCAAATACGACTCGTCGGCGGCCACGCGCATCTTTTCGAAAGCGGTCGCCGACAACAACTGGGAGCCGCCGCGCCGCGACAGCGAGGTCCGCGTCGCCAGCATGGTCTACAGCCTGCGCAAGCCCGGACCGCTCCTCATCATCGGGCCGGGCGGCGGCGCCGACGTCATCTCGGCGCTCTACTTCGGGCACAAGGAGATCTACGGCGTCGAGCTCAACCCCATCACCGTCAATGACGTGATGAAGGGGCAATTCAAGGAGTGGACGGGCGACCTCTACAATCGGCCCGAAGTGCACGTGGAGGTCGGCGAGGGTCGCAGCTTCGTGCGCAGCTCGGACAAGCGCTACAGCTCGATCCAAGCGACGCTCGTCGACACCTGGGCCGCCACCGCGGCCGGCGCCTTCACGCTCGCCGAGAACCTCCTCTACACCCAGGAGGCCTTCACCGACTTCATCGGGCACCTCACCGACGACGGTATCCTGACGATGACGCGCTGGAGCGGCGTCCAGTTCCAGCGCCTCCTGGTCCTGGGTCGCGCCGCGCTCGACGAGCTCGGGATCACCGACCACGCAGCCCACTTCTACGTCGCCGCCGATCACCGTATGGCGACGTTTCTCCTCAAGAAGACGCCCTTCACCGCCGAGGAGGTCGCGTCCCTCGACGCCTACGTGCGCTCGAGCCACCTGACCCGTATCTACTCGCCGCTGGGCCCGCCGCAGAAGAACCCGCAGACCGAGCTCATCCGCGCCGCAAACTGGCACCAATCGGTCGAGGACGCCGTCGAGGACATCAGCCCGCCGACCGACAACCGCCCGTTCTTCTTCTACACCGTGAAGCCCAAGGACATCTTCAGCGCGCTCGGCAAGGCCGGCCAGATGGGCGAGAGCAACCTCGGCCTGCTGCTCCTCTTCATCGTCGTCGGCGTCGTCGGCGTTCTGGTGCTGGTCTTTCTCTTCCTGCCGCTCTTCGTGCTCCGGCGCGACGTCCTGCGAGGGGACCGAGGCGGCAAGACACGCTACCTCATCTACTTCCTCATGCTCGGGGCCGGCTTCATCACGATCGAGATGGCCCTCATGCAGGAGTTCGTCCTCTTCCTCGGACATCCGACGTTCTCACTCGTGGTCATCCTCTTCTCGCTCCTCATCAGCAGCGGCATCGGCAGCTTCCTCTGCCGCAACATCCCGCCCGAGCGCCTCAATCAAGCCGTCGGCCGCAACATCCTCCTGCTCGCCGGCGCGCTCGCCCTCTCGCTCCTCTTGGTCCCGCTCATCACCGGCGCCGGCGTCGGCCTGCCGCTCGCCCTGCGCATGATCATCACGGTGCTCATCATCGCGCCGCTCGGCCTCATCATGGGGACGCTCCTGCCGATGGGCGTCCAGGGCGCCGGCGACCGCTTCGGCGCGATCGTCCCGTGGGCCTGGGGCCTCAACGGCGCGACGTCCGTCTTCGGCTCGGTGCTCGCCCTCGCCATCGCGATGAACGTCGGGTTCAAGGTGACGCTCGTCATCGGCATCGGCTGCTACCTCATCGGCTGGGTGGCCGTACGCAAGCTCCTCGGCCCGAACGCCGACGCGGTGGTGGCACCCGCCGCGGCCCCCGCGGGCACGCCCCCGTCCGCGCCCCAGTCCGCCAGTGACGTACCGGTTGGCTGAAGGCATCGAGTCGCCGGCGCGGCGCGGCCTCCCGCGCGTCAAGCGCTGGTTTCTCGGGTGCTTCGCGGCGCTCGTCCTCAGCCAGACGTTCCTCGCGTTCATGGGCTCGGGCGACCGCTTCTGCGTCGGCCACAACGGCTACAACAGCTCGGCCTACCTGCAGGCGGCGCGCAACACGCTGCGCTGGGGCGCGCTCTTCCCGGTCCAGTATTACACGGGTCAGACCCCGCCCACGCCTGCAGACGGCTACACGCACCATCCGCTCGCGATGCATCTGCACAACGTCGTGTCACTCGAGCTCTTCGGCGATCACGAGGCCTCGGTGCGCGTGGTGCCGGCGTTCTTCGGCGTGCTCGCCCTCATCGCCCTCGTCCTGGTCGTGCGTCGGCTCTATGGCGACGCAACCGCGCTCGTGGCCGGGGCGATCTACGTCGTGTCGCCCATCAACGCGATCTTCACGAACATGTCGAACCACGAGAACGGGTTCATCTTCTGGACGCTGCTCTTCGGGCTCGCCTACCTGCGCTTCATCGAGGCGCGGGCCCCGTCGGCCCCGCCGGCCCCGTCCGACGCCGCGCCGCCGACCCTCGTGAACGCCGCCCCGCCGTACGCCCCTGCGCCCCGACCGCGCTGGGGACGCTGGTATGCGTTTCTCCTCGTCGCCTTTTTCTGGTCGGCGATGTGGGACTGGCCTTCGTACTATTGCGCGCTCATCGTGGCGTGCCATTGGTTCGCGGTCGTGCTCGCGAAGTACCGCCAAACGCGCGCGGACGGCGACGCCACGACCCGACGCCGCCTCCGTCGGATAGCGCCGGATCTCGGGCTCCTCGCCGGCTTCTCGGTGCTCGTGCTCGGGCTCTTCGTCGGGCACTTCCTGCTCGTCGGCGCCGTGGTCGGGACGACCGACGAGCTGCAGGGCGTCTTCCGCGCGCGACAAGGGGTATCGACGGCCGCCCTGAGCCACCACCTCGAGGTCGTGCCCGTCCTCATGTTCACCGTGCCCATCCTGGTGGTTGCCGGCGGTTGGCTCCTCCACCGCGCGTGGCTCGCCGTCCGCGGGCGCTTCGCGCGCCGTGACATCCTCGCGCTCACGTTCGCGATCGCCGGACTCCTTCACTACTACATCTTTCGCGGCACGGCCGTCGTGCACGAGTACTGGGGCTGGACGCTGGTCCCGTTCGTGTCGATCGTCTGCGCTCACGTCCTCGTGCAATCCGTGAAATGCGTTCACACATGGCTCGGTGCGCGCCTGGCGACCCGCCCGCGAGCGTGGCGACGCACCGCGATCATCGTTGCCAGCGCCGCCGTCGTGGCCGTCGTCGCCCTGCCGCTCGGCGAGCGCTTCCTCGATCTGGTGCCGCGCGGGCGGGCCGTCGGCGGCTCGCTCTGGTTCGGGGTCGAGCCGACGCGCCCGCGCATGGCGCCCTACGTCTCGGGGCGCGACATGGCGCGCTTCATGGCCGAGGTCAACGCCGCCACGACACGCAACGTGGGCGTCATCATGGATCCGGCGTTTCGCGGCACCTTCCCGTACGAGCCGCGCGTGGAGATCACGCTCGATCGCGAGATCGTCGTGCAGACGTGGAGCGGCGTCCTGCCGACGCGCCTCGGGATCACCGAGGGCTGGGTCTACATCGCGCCACGCCGGCGCCTCAGCGAGCGCCGCCTCGCGCAGCTTGCGAACGAACACCCGGTGTACCTCTACGACGGCTTCGTGATGGTCGACCTGCGCCGCGCCGGCATCGCCGTCCGTGTCTTCGAAAGCGAGCCCGCGGAGCGATCGCTCTGGACCTGGTACTGGGAGGGGCCCTGGGCCGACGCGGTGACGCCGGTTGCGCAGCCCGCCGAAGAGGCGCGCCTCGAGGCGAAGGCTCGCTCGTATCGCGCCGGTCCCTGAGCGCGCGCGGCGCCTTCGTCGCGGCGGCGGCACGCGGCCACGCTTGACAGCGCGGGCGGCGACCGCGAGAAGGTCATTTTTGAACGGGGGTCGCCGATGGCTGGTTTCGCGAGTGGTTCTAGGCGGTTGGCGTGGGTTGGGGCAGCGCTCGTCGGGTGCGGCGGCGATGGGGGCCACAGCCAGCAGCAAGGCGGCGGTGGCGGCAATCAAGGCTGACGGGGCACTCCCCCTCGTCCTTTGGGAGAGGGTGGTGGGGCG
>SXGT01424622.1_pt1 | contig 28758 bp, 21 predicted proteins | sample 3176221 | NCBI WGS metagenome assembly SXGT01 (sample SAMN11356862, study PRJNA531348) | freshwater metagenome | isolation source: freshwater sample F1-120 | place: China: Fuxian Lake, Yuxi | collected 2017-12-25 | reverse complement strand
GGCTGATGGAGGCCGACAACATGCGCAGCGCCTGGCTCATGAGTCGGGCGGTAAGACCGACGTGAGAGTCGCCCATTTCACCCTCGACTTCCGCCTTGGGGACAAGCGCGGCTACGGAGTCGATTACGATGACGTCCACCGAGTTGCTGCGGACGAGTGTTTCGCAGATTTCCAGGGCCTGCTCGGCGTTGTCCGGCTGTGAGACCAGGAGGTTGTCGATATCCACGCCGATTTTCTGGGCGAAGGAGGGGTCGAGCGCATGCTCAGCGTCGATGAAACAGGCAATGCCGCCTTCCTTCTGAGCGCTGGCGACGACATGTAGGGCAAGAGTCGTCTTACCGGAGGATTCCGGCCCAAAAATCTCGACCACGCGGCCACGGGGCAAGCCGCCCACACCGATGCCGATATCCAGCGACAGGCTGCCGGTGGAAATGGCCGGGATCAGATTGATGAACGATTCGTCGCCGAGGCGGACAAGGGTCCCCCGGCCGAACTGTTTTTCCAACTGGGAAACGGCGACATCGAGCGCCTTATGCTTGATATCCACTACTTCGGCTTGCTTGGCGGCCATGGTGCATGCTCCTTTGGGTATACTGAATAAATGTTCACCGGAGCCGGATTGTGACACATCCCCTTCAGGCTGTCAAGAGCCTTTTACACGGCCCCCGCCGTCCTGTGTCTCTATTGTAAATCCTTGACCAAGACGATGTCCAAAGCCCCAAGATTAAGGGGCAAATAGTGAAGCAACTCCTTCAATCCAGCCGTATTAGCACCTACGCGTCATCACGTCTATACTTTGGCAGGTTGTTCCCAGTCCGATGAGAATTCTCCGCCCACTCTCGCTCGCGTTGATCTTGCTTGCCGGTTGTCTTGGCGATCGGCAAGAGACGATCGAACTCCAGCCGCTGGTGGCGCGCTCGCCGCAAGACCTTGTGAAATTACAAGAAGACTATACGCTCGACATTTACCCTTTCTTCGACGAGTACTGCTTTTCCTGCCACGGGGTCCGGAAGAAGGAAGCGGCGATCGACCTGCGCGCGGCAACCAGCGTGTCCGACATCGGAAGCAACTACGAGGTCTGGAACCGGGTCCGCACGATGCTCGAAACCGGCCAGATGCCGCCGGCGGACGAGCGCCAACCCACGCAGTTCGATCGCGACGACATTGCCGGATTTATTGAAGACGAACTGGATGCGTCCATCCGTGCGACCCGGCCGGATCCGGGCCGGGTGACCGCACGGCGGCTCAACCGGCAGGAGTACGAGAATACGGTTTGGGACCTGCTGGGCGTGCGCGCGGAAACGGCGAAGACCTTTCCGGTGGATGATTCGGGCTACGGTTTCGACAACATCGGGGACGTGCTTTCGCTGTCGCCGCTGTTGATGGAGAAGTACCTGGCCTCGGCGGAGGAAGTCGCTGCGGCGGTGGTCAAGCACGAGACCGAGCTTGTGGAAGAAAAGGAGAAGACCTTCCGCGTCTTCGTGTGTGGCCATGCCGCGGGACAACATGCACCGGGTTGCGCCAAGGCGATCCTGCGGGATCTCGGTACGCGCGCGTATCGCCGGCCCGTGACGAAAACGGAGGTGCGCGATCTTGCGGCGCTGGTGACAATGGTCGAGCAGGACGGTGGCCGCTTTGAAGAAGGCATTCAGTTGGCGATTGAAGCGATATTGGTTTCGCCGAACTTCCTATTCCGTATCGAAGGTAATCGAGACGCCGAAGCCGATGCGCTACGGTTCATCGACGACTACGAACTGGCTTCGCGGCTCTCCTATTTCCTGTGGAGTAGCATGCCCGACAAGGAACTGTTCACGCTAGCAAGCGCCGGGACATTGCGCGAGCCGGAGGTGCTGCGCGGCCAGGTTGCCCGGATGGTGGGCGACGATAAGGCCTCGCGCTTCGTGGAGAACTTTGCCGGCCAGTGGCTGGAATTGCGGAACCTGGAACTGGTCGATCGCGACGACGATCTGTTCCCCGAGTTTAACCGCGAACTTCGCGATGCGATGCGCAAAGAGTCGGAACTGTACTTCGACGCGGTCCTGCGCGAAAACCGGAGCATCCTCGATTTCCTACAATCCGACTTCACCTTCGTCAACCAGCGACTGGCCGAGCACTACGGCATCGCGGGCATTGAAGGAAAGGAGCATCGGCGCATCCCTGTGGACGGCGCGCAGCGCGGCGGCGTCCTGACCCACGCCAGTGTGCTCACACTCACGTCGTACCCCATGCGAACGTCGCCCGTCATCCGCGGTGCCTGGGTGCTCCAAAACATCCTTGGAACGCCGCCGCCACCACCACCGCCGGACGTCCCAAAGCTGGAGGATGACCCACAAAAACTCATCGGTACGATCCGAGAACAGCTTGAGCAGCACCGGACCAATCCGACGTGCGCGTCATGCCATAGCCGCATTGACCCGCTCGGTTTTGGATTGGAGAACTACGACGCGATTGGCCGCTGGCGCACACGGGAGCGGGAGCATCCAGTGGACAGCAGCGGCGTGTTACCCACGGGGCAGTCATTTGATGGATCAGCCGAACTACGTGCTATTTTGGTCTCGCAGCCGGGCGATTTTGCTCGAAGCTTCACCGAGAAAATGTTAACCTATGCTTTGGGAAGAGGAGTGGAACCCTATGACCGCCCGGTGGTTTCACAGATTGTGGAACGCGTCGCGGGCAATGAATACCGGTTCCATGCTCTGATCAACGAGATCGTGCTGAGCGTGCCGTTTAACATGCGCAGAGGCGAGGGAAAAGCATGAACCATCTGACGGGAAAGCACCTTTCACGGCGGACTTTCCTGCGGGGTGCGGGTGCGGCATTAGCGCTACCCGTGCTCGACGCGATGATTCCTGCGGCCGCCGCTTCGACCAAGGCTGTTGCGCCTATACGTATGGCCTTCATCTATCTGCCAAACGGCGTGATCATGGAGCAATGGACGCCGGACGTTTCATCGAGCGAGCTGGTGTTGTCGCCTGCGATGGAGCCGCTGGCGGCTCACCGCAATCAGATCAACGTTCTGACGGGACTCAACCAGTTGAATGGAGAGGCCCTAGGGGACGGCGGGGGCGATCACGCGCGGGCGGCAGCGAGCTTCCTCACGGGCGTGCATCCGCGAAAGACGGCCGGTGCGGACATCAAACTCGGGATCTCCGCCGACCAAGTCGCGGCGGAATTCGTAGGCGGCGCGACGCGATTGCCGTCGCTCGAATTGACACTGGAACGCGGACGCCTCGCCGGTTCATGCGATTCCGGATATAGCTGCGCCTATAGCAACAGCATTTCCTGGCGTACCGAAAAGACTCCGAACCCGCCGGAACACAATCCACGGCAGGTCTTCGAGCGGTTGTTCGGCGGATTCGATCCCTCGCTTAGCGCTGAACAGCGTGCACGCAAACGAGAGTATCGCCGGAGCGTGTTGGATCTCGCTGCGGAAAGCACGCGCGACCTCATGCGCACGCTGGGGAACCGCGACCGGCAGAAGATGGATGAGTACCTATATGCGGTCCGCAAATTAGAACAGCGGGTTGAGTCGGCGGAACAGCTTGAAACACTGTCGTCGACAGAATTCAACGTGCCTGAGGAAGAGCGTCCATCCGATTTCGTCGAATACGCGCGGCTGATGTTTGACTTGCAGGTGCTGGCATTCCGCACAGACCAGACGCGGATTGTCACGTTCATGATCGGCTGCGAAGGGTCGGGCCGCCGGCACAAGGAAATCGGCATTGACGGCGGGCACCATGAACTCAGCCATCACAAGGGGAACGAGGAATCGATCGCGCAGTTGAGCAAAATCAATCGGCATCACATGGACCAGTTCGCGTACTTGCTCGATCAGATGAAGTCGGTCGATGAGTACGGCGGCACCTTGCTGGATCACTCCATGATTCTATGCGGCAGCGGACTGAGCGACGGCAACAATCACACCCACACGGACCTGCCGCTGATCCTCGCCGGCGGGGCGAACGGCACCATTCGCGGCGGACGGCACCTGACTTATCCCGAGAAGACGCCGATGAACAACCTGTTTCTTTCGATGCTCGATCGTATAGGCGCGCATGTGGAGGAACTCGGCGATAGCACGGGGCGGCTTGAGCATTTGACGGGGCTGTAGCGCTTCGGCCGATTTTTTGCAGTATCGAGGCGCTGTGTTGTTACAAGGGGGATACAAGCGGTGCTGTGGTTGGCTTTTGCAATAGCAGCGACAAGTGCGCCATCCATGACGGTGTTCGATCCTATTGCCATGGACGGATACGTTCGGGAGCTGGCCCGAACGGAGCCGCAGTTCGAGGCGCGGCTGGAGCGGGTGATTCGGGACTCCGTCGGAACGCCCTATTTCGACGGGCCGCTGGGAGAGGGGCCGACGAGCATCATCGACAAGGATCCGCTGGTGGATTTCACGCGGGTGGATTGCGTGACGTCGGTGGAGCAGTGGATCGCGGCGGCGTCCGCGCGGGACTACACCGAAATGTTCGACCATCTGCAGCGCATTCGCTACAAAGACGGCGTGATCGATTTTGAACCGCGCAACCACTTCATGATCACGGACTGGATCGCGAACAATACCTTCTGTAAACCCATCTCGGAGGACCTCGGTCTCGCGACGGAATCGGTGACACGCACGATCAGCCGCAAGGGCTTTTTTGAGCGGGTGAAGGCGCCGGGGCTCGGACTGAATACGCCGGACGTCGTGCAGACGGTGAACTACGTTCCGTCGGCGCTGGTGGAGGAGGCGGAGACGAAGATTCCTGAACCGGCCTTGATCATCTTCATCGGGAAGAAGGTCGACTGGCTGTTCGCGCTGCACTGCGGCTTTTTTCTGCGCGACGAGCAGGGGATGGGGCGCCTCTATCAGGCGAGCAAAAAACTCGGGTATGTGGCGGAGATGGACCTCGGCGACTACGTGCGCGAGCAGGGGGACCGGTATCTGGGGTTTACGGTGTACCAAGTCACCGAGCCAACATTCGCGACACCCCGATAACCGCCGTGCGCTTGATTACCCGGCCGGGGAATCTTAAAATGACTCTCTCTTCGCGGGACTAGCTCAGTTGGTAGAGCATCAGCTTCCCAAGCTGAGGGTCGCGGGTTCGAACCCCGTTTCCCGCTCCATTCAAGAACACACCTCGGCACGCGCTGCTATGCACACATACTGGAGGATCCGCTGATGACCGTCGTCGCATTCTCGGTGCTCGCTCTTCTCCTAGCTGCCGACAGCCTCGTCGCCGGTCCAGTGGAGACCGTCGCAGATGGCTTCCAGTTCACCGAGGGTCCGGTCTGGACGGTGAAGGGCGAGTTGATCTTCAGCGACATACCCGCGGACACGAACTATCGGGCGGACAAGTCGGTGGCGTTCAAGCCGAGCGGTAAATCGAACGGGATGACGCTGGACGGCGAGGGGCGCATCATCCGCTGTGAGCATGGGAACCGGCGGGTGGTTCGAATCGGGGCGGATAATTCGATCACCGTGCTGGCCGATGCGTACGAGGGCAAGAAGCTCAACAGTCCGAACGATGCCGTTTGGCATCGCGACACCGGAATTATCTATTTCACCGATCCGCCGTATGGACTCGAAGGTCGGGAACAGGAACAACCCGTGCAAGGGATCTACGCGATTCATCCGGACGGCCGTCTGGCAAGGATTGCTGACGACTTTATTAAGCCCAACGGCATCGCGCTGTCGCCGGACGGGACGAGGCTCTACGTCGCCGACACCGAGGGGAACCACATCCGTGCGTTCACGCTCAGCAAAGACGGAGCGGCGGCGGGTGGAAGTGTGCTCTGCAAAATCATCACGCCCGACGGCATCCGCGTGGACACCGAGGGCCGGATTTGGGCCACATCCAGCCGCGGCGTTGTGGTCTTCGACGCTGCCGGCAACGAACTAGAAACCATCGAGTTTCCGCAGATTCCGGCGAACTGCGGCTTCGGCGGACCGGACGGAAAAACCTTGTACACTACCGCCCGGACGGCGGTGTATAGCGTCAAGACAAAGGCCACGGGACTCGTCGGTGGTTGGGCGCGTTGATAGGAACTGGTCATAATTTAGTTTGATCTCGTATCTATTGCTCGGCCATTTCTAGGGCGTGAAGAAGCACCGCATCGACCCCGGAAACGAGGCGATCCGTTGCCGAAACGCCAAGGTATGCTGTCCTTAACGTGGATTTGCAGTCAATTCACGCCGCACTTCTTGGCAATTTCCGGCAGGAACTCATCCAATTCCGTCTTCAGAATCTCCAGCTTCGCGCGCATCATGTCGGCGGCGTGGGGGAAAGTGTGGTCGCTGCCGTAGTAGAAGTCGAGACGCATATCGCGTTCGACGAGGGGTATCGCCGCCTCGGTGTTTGCACGCTCGTCTTCCAGGATTTCGCGCCAGCGCTGCATGGCTTTCACGCGATCGTCTTGCGGCCAGTCCTTTGCTTCGCCGCGGGCGCAGGCGAGGAGCTTGTCGCGAAGCTGGCAGGCTTCGTAGAAGTTAGCCGTGGTACGAGCGGTGTGGAAAAACCAGCGGACCGAAGATGACTCGGCGTCGAACATGAGGCGGTAGGGTTCCGTGACCAGCGGTGCGGCGGCGTCTATTTCGGCGACGGCGGCCTCGAGTTCCTTTTCCATACGGCGGTAGTAATCGCCGAAGACGGCGGCATCGCCGTGGGGTTTGGTCATGAAGGTCGGGCGCGTCTGCTGGCCTTCGGAATCCGTAATCTCGGCCATGAAGAGGTAGTAGCCGTAGAAGACATCCGGGACTTTCGCGTCCGGGTTCGCGATCATCGGATGGGCGGGGCCGAGGTACTGCGGGCCGTTGTAATACGGCGGAAGCACGGGCGAGAGGGGGATGGCGTCCGAGACATGACGCCACGCGTTGCGGATGTGTGGGCCTGCTTCCGGGCCAAACAAGCGCGCGGCGAACTGTTTCAGGAGTGCTTCTTTGTCGGGCGTTGGCGACCACCACATGTATTTCGCAACTTCGCCGGCGCTGTTTCCGTAGTTCGGGCGGAAGGCTGGGAAGACCCAGGCGCCGGTGGCACCACACGAGGCGAGGGCTTCGGCGCGATCGACCCAGCGGTCCATGCTGGGGATGTGCGGGAGGCGGGGCGCTTCGAAGCCGAGTTCCGGCTCGCTCTTGAGGTAGACATTAATGCCGACTGCCTTGGCAGCGGCTATCTGCTTCTTGGCACGTTCGCCGGGGCCAATTAAGTCGATGCTGTAGTCCCAGAGGTGCTTGTTGACCCCGCCGGGCTTCTGGACGTATTCGTCCTTCTCGATTTCGGTAAGCAACGCGACGCCGGGCTTCAGTTTTTCGATAAGTTTTTCCTGAGTTTTGTCGGCCGACCAGACGTGTTCGGCGGAGTAGGGCCAGACGACGACCTCGGCGTTCGGCGAGACGCTGCGTGCGGCGGTCGCGAGACGGTTGCAGAGGTTCGCTACGACGGTCTCCGCGCCGAGGGCTTCGCAGCGCTGACAGTTCGTGTGGCCCTTCTCGACGCCGTGAGGGCGCATGTAGCAGTGATAAAACCCTTCGCCGCCAATGATGAGTACGATGCCGCTGAGGTCGGGATCCGCCTTAAAGAGGTCTTGGACGCTTTCAGTGAGCCACTGCTGGACAAGCGGATGTTCCGTGCAAAGGACGAATTCGCCGTCTGCGCGCCAGGTTCGCGCGCCGCGGATCTCCGGGTGCGCGGCGAAGATCGGGTCGTTCTCGGGGAATTTTTGACGGATGTCGAGGAAGGCGTAAGTCTTCAGGCCGTGTGCGCGGGCCTCAGCGGCGGCAGCGCGATTGGCTTCGAGCAAACCCGGCGCGCGGCGGACTGCAAGTTCAGGGATGGCGTCGGAGGTAGAGAGCGAATAAAGGCTACCGCCCCCGGTGAGGATCGCGTTGTAGCCCATGAAGACAAGTTCACGGTAAGAGCCGTTCTTCGGGACGCTGCCGAGACGGACGGAGAGGCGTGGGATGCGATTTGTGATGCTGTCGACCAAGAAGGGGGCGCCGCGAAAGCCAATGCGATCGACCAATTCCACTACCGCGTCGCGAAGACCCTCGGGTGTGAAACTGAAGACCGAAACGCCATTGTTCTGGAGAACCGATATTTCGGCAGCTTCTCGCGGAAAAGAATCGGGCATGACGCGCGCTTCGTGAAACACTATTTGGTGATGAAGTTCTGGCGGAAGAGAATCGTAGCGTTGAATCTTCAACGTGACCCCCATGCGGCGCTGCATGAAATCGGCGAAATAGGACGCCATCCGTTCCGTGACAGGTGACGCCTTTGTTTGTAGCAGAATGGTCCAGTCGTCAGTGATTTCAGTTTCGCCGGGCTGCAGAGTCGCATGGGGATCGCGGACGAAGCGCGCGAAGTAGTCCTTTGAGATCACGGAAAAGGGACTGGCGGCGTAGGCTGCTTCGGTTTCGCGGCCGAGGCGTGCGCCAATTTCGGCGAGGGATTCATCGGCACTGGCGCGCGAGACGACGGTCAGCAGCATAGCAATGAGTAAGGACAGGCGACGATGCGTCATTGGTGGTAGTTCCTCTCTCTTGAAGGATAGATGCGAATCAACCGACGGGGAGATCCTTCGCTTCGCTCAGGATGACAAAGTTATAGAGGAAACCCTTAGCACCCTCAGGATGACAGACTTCTCACTGTTTGTCGCGCAGAACGTCCCATAGTGTAGCCGCGTTTAGTTGCACTCCGCTTCCAGCGGACCGGCGAGTTCCTTGAGGAAAAAGAGGCGTCCGGGCAAGGTGGGCATGAAGGTGCTGGGGATCCACGGCGTGGGCTTGTGGTGGAGCGTGGCCCAGAGGGACATGCCCTGCCACATCATGCCGCGGCCGAGGGCGCCGTCCGCGCCGCCGATGATGCGATCAGAGGTGAGGAAGAGACCGGGACCGACGGTGTTCGCGCGCGTGGAGACCAGCGTCGTGCGGCTTTTGAAACTGGTGATCGCGTTCTGCTCGATGGTCATCGGGTGCAGGTTCGCCGCGAGGCGGTATTCGGCGGCTTTCCATTCGTCGACTGACTTGTACTCATCCGCAAAGTGCGGCTCCCAGAACGCGATGTGGCAGGCGCGGCCGATGCCGAAGACGGTAACGAGTTTTGCGCCGTCCCGCTTGAGCGCGCGGATCTGATCGCCGAATTTCGGGAGTTCCTTCTTCGTGGCGAAGTGGCGCTGGGACTTCGAGGGAGCGAGGTTGCCGAGAGGACCGTAGAACGCCTGTTCCATGGCGTACTGGAATGCGCCGGTGTTGCTGGAGGGCAAGGTGTCGCCCTTCTCATCGCTCCATTCGTCCATGTTGAAGCCGTGGACGTGCTTGCAGCCGATGCCCCAATGTTTCAGGAAATACACCGTCCAGCGGTACATCCCCATCGGCCCGACGGGGAGGATGAACGCGATCTGACGATCCACCTCGGCCGCCAGCGCAATCTCGCGGGCGATCTCGTGGCCGAGCATGATGTCGAAGTCGGCCAGCGAATCGCAGGCGACCGGCGCGAATTCCTTGTTCCACCACTTCTCGCGTTCCGCGATACGATCCGGTCCGCGCGCGCAAAGTGCGTCGAGGGTTTTGAGGTCCCAACCTTTGGGGAAATAGGTCTCCAGGTTCGAGCCCTTGAGTGTCGAGAGCAGATCAATGGCCATTTCAGTAACTCTCCTCCACGGTATGAACCAGCGAATCGCCGAGCGCATCGCGCAGCGGATGGAAATCCTCTGCGCCAAATCCCAAGTGAGAGTGCCGCCGCCAGCCCTCGGCGAATGCGAAGTCACCGGACATCCGTCCGACGGCCGCGGCGCTGTCTTGCATCGTTTGCAGGTAACTGTCGAGGCCCTGCGTCTTGTCGAGCCATTCCTTCTGGCTCGCGTGACAGGCGAGCGAGCGGCGCTTGATGTCGAGTGTCGACGCGATGTCGACATAGAAATGCGGCGCGACCGGTTCGCGGAGCAGACCCCGAAGACCCCAGGGCAGTGCATGATAGACGGCAAGCTCACCGGAGACCGGAGGCCGCGGCGGATCGGTGGCGTAATTCGGGAATGCGCGGGCGAAGGCGGCGGTCACACCGAGCCGCGATGCATTCATGTGGTCTTCCATGTAATCTATGGGCGATTGGAGCAGCACAATCGTTGGCGCACAGGCCCGAATGACACTGGCGATCTTCCGCAGCGATCGGTCGTCGTAAAAAATTTCGAGGTCCCGGGTGATGGACGGATGGAGGGTGGCGTTGAGGATTTTGGCCGAGGCTTTGGCCTCGTCGAGACGGCGGCGGGCGGTGGCCGAGGCATCTTCGGTCATGGAGCCGCAGGAACCGTCCGCGATGTTCATCATGTGAAGATCGTAACCCGCGCGTCCGAGGAGGACGAGGGTCCCCGCCATCATCAGTTCGATGTCGTCCGGATGAGCGGCGAGGGCGAGTACGGCGGGGCGGCTCAAGGCGTTTCCTTTCGGGTGAAGCCGGAAGTATATTCGGGGCGGCGCGCAGAGTCCACGCGCCCAAGGGAGGACCATGAAACAGTTCGGAGTAGGCATTGTCGGTACAGGTTGGGTTTCGGGCGAGCACGTCCGTGCGTTTGAAGCGAACCCGCATACGAAGGTCTTGGCGCTGTGCGGACGGACCACGGAGTCGGCGCGCCCGAAGGCGATGGAATGCGGGATCGAGTGCGCGATCTTCGACGACTACGCCAAGATGCTGAAGCATCCCGGAATCGACATTATCTCGATCGCGACACCGCCGAACCTGCACCGCGACGAGGCGGTCGCGGCGGCGCGGGCGGGCAAGCATCTGATGCTCGAAAAGGCCATGGGCGTGACGCTGGAAGACATCCGCGCGATCCGGGATGCCGTACGCGATGCTCGCGTGAAGTCGGTAGTCAGTTTCGTGCTGCGCTGGAACCCACTCTTCGACATCATCAAGCGGCAATTGGCGGCGGGAGCCTTGGGCAATGTGTTTTACGGGGAAGTCGATTATTTTCACGGGATCGGGCCGTGGTATGGGCAGTACCACTGGAACATCAAGAAGGACGTGGGCGGGAGTTCGCTGCTTTCGGCCGGTTGCCATGCGCTCGATGCGTTGCGCTGGTTCATGGGCGGCGAGGTGGCGGAGGTGACGCAGTATGCAACCTCCGGCAAGGGGAAGGACTTCGCGGCCTACGAGTACGCGCCGACGACGGTGACGATACTCCGCTTCGCGGACGGGCGCATCGGCAAGGTGGCGTCGTGCATCGAGTGCATCCAGCCGTATGTGTTCGGGATCAATCTGGTGGGTACTGAAGGGACTATTCGGAACAACAAGATTTTTTCGAAGACGCAGTTTCCCGGGCAGACAAATTGGGCGGAAGTGCCAACGATCATGCCGGATAGCGGCGACGTTACGCATCATCCGTTCAAAGGTGAAGTTAATCATCTGGTCGAATGCATCCTGAACAACGTCGAATCGCATGTGAACATTGCGGATGCTTACAAGACGCATGAGATTGTCCTCGCTGCCGATAAATCAGGCATTGAAAGAAAACCTATTGCTCTGCCCTTAGCCTGAATAGACAGGATTGACAAGATTTTTTCAGGATTTACAGGAACCGATTTTGAATTTAAATCCTTTCAATCCTGAAAAATCTTGTTCATCCTGTCTATTGCTTCTTAATAGAGGAAGGGAATTATTGCAGTGCGATCGCGGGGGTAGTCGGGGAATTGCTCGCGGTACCAGCGGTGATGGCTGCGGGCGCGGGGGACCAGGTTTGCGGCGGTCCAGAGGGCGAAGAGGAGGCCGGCGGGGGACCAGGTCATCAGCGCCCAGCCGGTCCATTCGATGAGTTCGCCGAAGTAGTTGGGGCACGAGACGAAACGGAAGAGTCCGCCGCGGGGGATTGAGTAACCGGAGTCGAACTCCTTTCGCAGGTGAAGCAGGATTTCGTCGGACCATACGTTGACTGCGAAACCGGCGATAAAACATGCGAGGCCCGCTATGAAGTAGGGCTGCCGCATCCAGGCCGTCGTGTAGTCCGCCGCGTGCGCGCCGAGCCAGTGGCCATTGAGATAACCATTCCAGATGTTGAACCCCATCGCCATGAACATGACGATGGCGGGCATCGTCTTGCCGCGCGTCCGCATGCGGAGGGGATAGATGAGCGAGCGGTTGATGTAGTGAAGTTCCCAGAGGGCGAGCAGGAGCCAGAGCGTGGGTGTCATCATGGGTTGCTCACGGAAGAAAAAATAGAGGATGGCGACCGCGGCGACGCCCTCCATGATCACCCAGCCAGCCTTGCTCGGGATCGAAGGTCCCCAGCCACGGCGTGCGTGACGGCCGTAGGGGGCGGCGACGAATTGCAGTTGCACGAAAACCGCGACCGCGGTGATGGCGCTGATCAGCAAAAAGATTTCGTATTGGGTCAACGTGACGATCCCCCACGTGGGCCGGAGTATCGATTATCCGCGCGGTGAGTTACCAATCTGACGGGTTCCTCCTGTGTCGCCCTTTCAGAGCTGACGTTTCTATTTAGATGCTCGGTTTGTTGCACCACTGGTGCGGACTCAACCGCGTAAACGCGGAACTCCAAACTGTGGTGCGGAACAAGGGGGAAACGTGCGACGAATCTAGTGCGTGGTGCGGGAAATGCGAGAAAAAGCGTGGAAATGCAACAAGCCAGATCGGTCGTATTGACGGCATCGGTAAGGCGATTCAGAATTGAGGTGTTACGATGAAGATTCGTTGGTCAGCGTGGGGAGGCGAATATGGCGCGGAAGATCACATTGTTGGTGGCGAACAGCCTGGACAATTTCATTGCGCGGCCGGACGGCGATGTGGAATGGCTGCTGTGGAGTGACGAAGTCGGGAAGATCCTGGCGAAGGTCTGGAAGCCAGTCGACACGGTCGTGATGGGCCGGAAAACGTACGAGGTGTCGGTAAAGCTGGGAGGCGGTGGTTTTCCTGGCGTGACGACGTATGTGTTCTCGCGGACGATTAAACCGGAGAACGCGAAGGACGTCGAGATCATTTCCACGGACGCCGTTGCGTTCATCCGGAAGCTCAAGCAGAAGCGAGGCAAGGAAATTTTGTGCATGGGCGGCGGCGAATTCGCCAAGTCGATGTTCGAGGCGGGACTCATTGACGAGATAAGTCTGAATACCCATCCCGTGCTGCTTGGATCGGGCGTGCCGCTGTTTTTGGGGTTATCCAAATCCGTGGACCTCTCCTTGGTTGAGTGTCTGCCGATTGAGCATGGGTGCATCTGCCTGACGTATCGGGTGAAGAAGGATAAGTCTGCGGCTCCTACGAAGACGCGTCGAAAGAGCGTCAAGAAAGCCAATAAATCGAAGAAATCGGCTTCAAAAACCGGCCGGTCCCGCCGTTGACGGCCTGCCACCCCTAATATAGATTGGTATTCGCGGCAATCCGCGGTTCGCGATTGGCGTTGTCTTAGTAAGTGGGCGGCACGGGAGTCGAGCCATGCGCGTGGTGTACGTCGACATTCAACACCCGGTCCCGCCGGCTTCAACCCGCTTGTACCTCTTGGACGGAACGACAGACCCATTCGAGGGTTACCGAGATTGGCACTGAGGACGAATTGATCACATTGGACTTGGGGAGTAGAAGTAACACACCACTCTAGTGGAGGCCGCACATGTCGGGAAACCGTTGGATCGTCGCGGGCATCGCGGCGGCGTTGATCGCCGCCGGTGGCGTGTTTCTTTTGATAGCGCCGACGAAGGCCCCCGAGGATGCGCCTGCAGTACAAGTGGAATCAGAGACCGAGTCACCGGCGACATCCGAGTCTGCAGCGATTCCGGTCAAGGCAGACACCGTCGTAGAAGAAACGGTTGAAGCAGAGATCGCCCCATCCGCCCCGGCAGCGTTTCCTTCCGCGACGGAGCGGCGGGAGCGGGTGGGCCGGGGGCGCGTGTATGGGACGGCGAGGATTCCTGCGGATGCCGCGCGCGGCCTTGAGATTTCCATCGCGCTGCATCGCGTGCCCGGCCGGGCAAATGAAGACTTCACCTACGACGACACGCTGACGGCCGAGGTGATTGCCGGATCGGACGGCACCTTCGAATTCAAAGGGCTACAGCTCGGCGACTATGTGCTGCTCGCTACGGCTACGGGCTATACGATCAACGGAGCGGCGGCGCTCACGGCGGAGCGCCCTGAAGACGACGTGACGCTCAGCCTCGTTCCGGGAGGCACCATCTCCGGGCGGATCGTCGATCCGAATCGCCAACCCGTGGCCGGTGCGCGCGTGTTTGTCGGCGCATGGGACATTCAGGGTCAGCAGAGCTTCGCACCGCGCGAGCGAGCGCTGGCCTCGCAGCGACGCAGCGACGAGAACGGCAACTTCACGATCACGAACCTGCGCAAATCGCTCAACAACGACCCGGGGTATCGGCTTGCCGTGAAGGCCGAAGGTTTTGCGACGTTTCTTAGTGACTATCTGCAAGCCGGAACGCAGAGCGTCGAGTTTGTGCTCAAGCCCGGGGCCATTGTCAGCGGGATGCTGCTCAACGCGACGACGGGCGAACCGGTGCCGGACAAGACCATTGCGATCGAATCGGAACTCGCCATGGAAAACCTCAGCACGAAAACCGACACGGAGGGGTTCTTCTTTGTGTCGGACTTGCCTCCGGGCATGCATACGGCGAGTCTGCGCGACGATGAATTGGTGATCACGCCCGAGAGTGCGAAATTTCAGGTCGCGGCGGAAGGCCCCACGGAGGAGGTCGTCCTTCAGGCCGCGACCGGCGGCAAGATTTCCGGGCGCGTGTACAACGCAGAGACGGGCCAGGGTGTGGCGGGTGTGGAGATGTTCGGGAATTTTGTTGGCCCGTCGGACTCGCGACAGAAAGAAGTGGTGACGAACAGCGAGGGCGTCTATCTCTTCAAAGGGCTGAAGGCGGGTTCGTACCGGATAAGCTATCGGAAACCGGAAGGATATCCCGAAAACTATCGGAGTGAGGAGACGAACCCGCTGGTGGCGACGGCGGTGGGCTCCGAGGTCAAGGGCGTGGATTTCGCGCTGACGCAGGGCCTGCGCATTTCCGGGCGCGTGGTGGACGAAGAGGGCAAACCCGTTGCACAGGCTTCGGTGAGCGCCAATGCGCGGCGGGGAAATGCATACGACCACATCGTAACGAAAGAGGACGGGGCATTCGTCGTTGCGGGTTTCGCTGTCGGACAAGAGGTGCAAGTGAGCGTTTCGAAGCAAGGTTTCGCGATGCTGGGAGCGGAACCGGCGAAGGGACTGGTTAGCGTTGGGGAAGACGGTACGACGGGAGTGCGCCTTGTGCTTGGCGCAGCGGGGAGTATCTCGGGAACGGTCGTGAACAAATCGGGCACGCCGATGCCTAGCGTGCAGATGTGGGTGCGCAGTCCGCAGCAGATCGCCGAGGGCAGCCCAATCGAAGCATCCGCCGCCGACGGCACGATAACTTTCGATCGCCTCTCGCCCGGCGAGTACACCTTCAATTTTGACGGCATATCGAACGGCGGCAACGTTCCAAATGCGCAGCGTATCAAGGTGGGCAAGGGCGAGAAGATTACCGGGGTGAAAATTCTCTACCCCGAATTGGGCGGACTGAGCATTACGGGGCGCGTCCTGGACACGAAAGGAAACGGCATCGCGCGTGCGACGATTCGCCTCGAAGGTCCTTGGCGAGAAGTAAACTCGGATGCGAACGGCAACTACACCGTTACGGGGCTGAACGAAGGAACGCATACGCTCGTGGCGGCGAGTTACGCGCATTCCAGCTCGGTGTCGCAGACGGCAGAGGCGGGTGCGACAGGCGTGAATTTCGTGCTCAAGGACTTCGCGCGGATCGAGGGCCGGGTCGTCAGCGCGCAGACGTCGCAGCCGATCACGGCGTTCCGCGTGCGCACGATCGGCCAAAGCGGGCAGCGCTATTACGTGCGGGACGAATTCATATCTGTGCGCGATGCGGACGGGCGATTCACGCTGACCAATGTCGAAGACGGGGCCACCGCGCTTGAGGTGCGGGCGGAAGACTATTCCGATACCAGTTTCCCCCTGTCGCGGATCGTCGGCGGGGAATCACGCAAAGACATTCTCGTGCGCATGGAGGCCGGCGTCGTGGTCGCGGGGCGCGTGGTGGATTCGACGGGCAAGGGGGTAGGCGGCGCGCGGATCTTTCTCGGAAAACCGCCGCAGGAATGGGAACAGGACCGCCAACAGCGGGCAGCGTCCGGATCCGACGGCAGTTTCCGCCTAACTTCGATGCCGGCGGGCCAGGCCGAGATTTCGGCCGTGCACACCAAGTTCGCGCCCAAGACGGTGACGGCGAACCTCACGCCGCGCGTCGAGAATACGGTCGAGATCGTTCTCAGCGCGGGCGGTTTAATTGAGGGCATGGTCACGCTGAACGGCAAGACGCCTGTATCTGGCACACAAATCTGGGCGCATTTCGGGAACGACAACCGGCAGGCGCAAACGGATGCTAATGGCCGGTATCAGCTCGCGGGCCTTCCTGAAGGCAAAGTGACGGTGCAGGCCAGTTTTCAGGGCGAGCTGTCGAATCGATCAAAGAATACGCAGGTTGACGTCAAAGACGGGTATATCAGCGAGGCGAACTTCGACTTCATCGAAGGCACTGCGACGATTGAGGGCACGGTGTATCAATCCGAGGGCGTTCCTCTGACCGGGCAGTCATACATCAGCGCAACGAGCCTCGGCGCGGGGGGTGTAAACGAAAATTACGGCACACAGCTCGACGGCAACGGGAACTACTCGCTTACGGGCGTGGCCGCAGGTGAAGTTACACTGCGCGTGTTCGGGCAACAAGGCGGGGGAAAGAGAGTCACCGTAAATGTGACCGCGGGCGCGCGAATCCGCAAAGACATCCTGCTCTATGGCGGTGGGACATTGCGGGCGGACGTAACGGGCGGAGAAGGCCAAACCCTTGTCTGGCTGATCACTGGATCGGTGCAAATTCCTGAACTCAGCATGGAAGTGATCCAGAGTTTTCAAAATCTAACAGCGGGCCAGGCGGCGGTGAACAACGGCCAGGCTGTTGTCTCCGGCCTTGACCCCGGGCCGTACACCGCACTCGTGATTTCGATCGCGCCTGGCGCTGAATCCTCCGGCGATCCGCTCGCCGGGGCAAAGTGGACTACGCAGCAAGTGGAGATTCGGGAAGATCAGGAAGTTTCGATTCAGGTTCGACTCTGAGTTTAGGTTGGCGGAGGCTGCGGTGGCGGGATATGATGCACCGTTTTATGGAAACTCGGCGCACGGACGCCTGAAGGAGATGGATGTGAATCAATTCAAGACTTTGATGATGTTGATCGCCGTGTTGGCGATGTTTGGTGCGGGCGTCGCCGCGGCGGACGATCTTGCCGCGGCGACGATCACGCCCAAGGGCGCGCCGTCGGCCGAGAAGATGGGATGGAAGCTGGGGTGCCAGGCTTACACGTTTAACCGGTTCACGTTTTTCGAGGCCGTCGACAAAGTGAAGGCGCTGGGGCTGCACTACATCGAGGCGTATCCGGGGCAGAAGCTAAGTAAAGACCACGGCGATGTGAAATTCGATCACAATATGCCCGCCAACCTGTACCCGGAGGTGCTGGCGAAGCTCAAGGCGGCGGATGTGAAGTTGATGAACTACGGCGTGGTCGGCCTGGGCAATGACGAAACCGAGAACCGGAAGGTGTTTGGTTTCGCCAAGGCGATGGGGATCGAGACGATCGTTTCCGAAGCGCCGCAGGAATCCTTTGGCCTGCTCGACAAACTCACGGCGGAATACGGCATCCGCGTGGCGATGCACAACCATCCCGCGCCGTCGCGCTATTGGGACCCCAAGGTGCTGTTGGCGGCCAGCGAGGGGCACAGCAAGATGATTGGTTCCTGCGCGGACACGGGGCACTGGCTGCGATCGGGCGTGTGGCCGATCGAGGCGCTGAAGCTGCTTGAGGGCCGCGTGATTTCGTTCCACGTGAAAGACCTGCCCGAATTCGGCAACAAAGAAGCGCACGACACTGTCTGGGGCACGGGTCTGCTCGACCTGCGCAGCGTGCTCGTTGAAATGCGCCGCCAGGGTTTTCAGGGAGTGTTCTCGGTTGAATACGAACACAACTGGGACAACTCGTTGCCGGACATTGCGCTGTGCGTGGCGAACTTCGACGCGATTTGCGCGAGCATTCTTGAGCTTGAGGCGAAGAAAAAGTAACGAAACGCCAAGAGATTCAGCGATTGTCCGCAGATTACGCAGATGATCGCAGATTAAAAACTTCTATTAATTAAGATAACGAGCGCAGGTCTGATTGCGACCTGTGCTCATTTTTCATTTTGTGGCGCCGCGCTCTACGACAATGAGGCAAAACATTGCGAGCTGACGGTTGAGAGGGGAAAGGGCGACTTCGAGGGCGTGGACTAGGGGGAAAGAGAATCCGGGGGCGAGGGAACGCAATGAGACGCCTCCCGATAGGATGTACGAGAAGGGCATGAAGGGGCGGTAGGTCACGAGGGACAGTTGGGGATAGGTCCTCCGGAATTCGGCGGCATCGCGCTCGAAAATGATCCAAGGCAGGGCGGTGTTCGCGCCTGAGAGCGGACCGGAAGAAGCCAATTCCCAGGGGGCTTTGAGATCGACCGGTTCGTGGTGCAGGCGTCCGTAGACAAATCGGCTCCACGTGGAGAGATAGGGCTCGATCATCACCGCGCGCCCGCCCGGCTTGAGGCAGCGGGTGAGTTCCGCGAAGAAATCGCGCGGATGCGGCAGGTGATGCAATACGTCGAGCATGTAGACCGCGGCGAGGGAGGCATCGGCGAATGGCATGGCCTCCGCCGATGTGCGCACGTCAACCCCGCGCACGGCGAGGAATTCCGACGTTTTGACCTGCGGCGCGAAGTCCTTCAGGAATCCGCCGCCCGCGCCGAATTCCACCTGCGGCCCCGCTGGCACGCCGCGCGCGGCGCCGAGGAGTTCGCCGTAGAAACGTTCGTAGACGCGGCGCAGAAAAGGTTTTCGCTCGATGATGCGGAATCGCATTTCGGTGAGTTGAGGATCATCGAGATCGAGGCCTGCCGTCTCTGGCAGGCGCAGCCAGCGGGACAACGCGCCTCCGATACCCTGAGACGATTCGGGCGCAGGCATTTCGCGAGCCGTCACTTGTAAGCGACGACGAGCAGCGAGCCGCTGATTTCGCGGAGCAGCGGAACGGCTTCGATCACGTGGCTGGCGGCATCGAGCGCGCGCATGAGCGCCGGCGGCGTGCTGGGATGCAGAAAGTCGAAGGGTTTGATGTGCACTGTGCGGAATCCCGCCGCGCGCAATTGCGCCGCGAGCTTCCAGCGAACGAACGCCGTCTCGTCCGGGCTCACTTGCAGCCAGCGGCGCATGACGGGGACTTTACGCTCGAGAACAATCTGTGGATTGAGGTAGTTCGGCTCGGAGAACCAGAACAAGCCTCCCGGCTTAAGCACGCGGAGTGACTCTTTTAGGCAGACATCCAAAGGAATGTGATGCAGGACGGACACGCCCATGACGGCGTCGTAGCTATTGTCGGGCACCTCGACTTTTTCCGCAGTGCCGACGTAGAAAGTGGCACGTTCGAAACGGCCGAAACGCTGCTGGGCGGTTTCGACGGCCTTCGGCGAGACATCGAAAGCGTCCAGACGTAGCGTGGGCCGGGCTTCGAGGACGGGGCCGGTGAACGCACCGGTACCACAGCCGATTTCGAGCACACGCGGATCGCTAAATTTATCCAATGCACGGCAAAACAACTGCACCCGGCGATTGAGCCGCAGCTTGGCCGCGGGGGTCGTGCTGCCCCACCAGATCTCACCCGTTTCGTCGACGAGCGCGTCGAAGTGCGAGCGCTCAGATTCGGCCGCGTGGGGAGGATGACTGCCGGTGCTCATTGCGAATACCGCCGTTTTTTGGACCGCCGCGTGCCGCGTTTTATGCCCAGCCGCAACGCGCGGCACTGAGACGCGCAGGATACACCAGCGCGATTTTCCGGCAAAACCCGCGTTCTTCGAGGGTGCGCGGCTGTGCTACGATGCTGCGATTTTTGATCCGCGCCGGCCGGTGAGGAGTTCCTGGTAGCCATGACTGAGGAGAGCGGAAGCGCCCCGGACGCGGCCGAACCTGCGCCTGCGCCGGACACCGGATCGCGGGTGTGGGGGACTGCGGCCTTCGCCGCCGTGGGCGCGGGGTTCTTACTGTGGTGGTTCTCCTTGGCGCTGCGGTATCCGTACTTTTACCTCTTCGATATGGACCTCCTCGCGCCACTCGAGGCACTCAATATCAACAGCGGGCTGGAGCCTACCGTCACGCTGCACCCTGGCTACGGCATGTACGTCCTCGATGCCTTCACACTGCGCATCGCGTCTTTTTTCCATCTGGTATCGGCGGTGGACCTTCGTTCTGTGGATGGTTCTCTTAGTCCGCTGCTTCCGATGGCCGAATTGACCAGTTTTTTCCGTCTACACTCGCCGATTCTGGTGCTTGGTATCTCGCTCAGTCTTTGGGCGGCGGTCGCCCGCGTTGGACGTTTTTCCTTGTTGATGTCCGTGATCGCACTGGCGGCGATCGCCTCCGCCGAGGGGCTGGCCTATCAGGCCGCGATCATTCGCGTGGATCTCTACAGCACTTTTTTCTGGAGCCTCGCGCTGCCGCTGGCGATGCTGGCGGCCTCCGCGCGCCGGCCTTCGGTGCACACGGCGCTGCTGGTCGCCGCGGGATTTCTTTTGGGGGTGGCGTTCCTCACGAAGATTCAGTCGGGTGTGCATCTCGTTTCTGCGGCGCTCGCATACTGGCTTGTCCGATCTCTTTCCGATGACACAGTCGAGTCCTCCGATGCAACGAACGCTCTTCGAACACGGCGTTTCGGGCTCATTCTGGCTTCGGTGAACCTCGTCGTGTTGGCGGCGTTGCTCATTGCTGCGCGCTATACCACGAGTCAGCATTTCACGCTGTTTGGATGGGTTGACGAACCGGGGACGTATGCCGGAGCGCCGTCGCGGCGGGCATTGGCTGTCGCAGGCGGGGCCATTTTGCTGCTTCTCCTTCAACTCCCACGGCCGACCGCATGGCGGCCGCTGGCGGCCCTATCCATAACCGCGCGCACCGCGACGGTCGTTGTGGCTGGAGGCATCCTTGCGATTCTTTCGCCGCTGGTGCTTTACCGCGATCTCGCGACGGGCATGCGATTCGCCTTGCACAATCTCCAGAATCTGTTCTGGACGGACCTGTTCCTGTACCGGACGGCGGAAACAACAGAGAATATCCTCACGGTTGTCTCTGGATACCACTGGTGGATGATAGCCGCGCTGGCAGCGGCAGGGCTTCTGGCCATAGTGGCGACCATGCTGGGGCGCCGGCCGCGGCAGTGGACGGTACTGCCGATCGCAATCGCGTGGGCGGGTTTCGCCGTTGCGGTGAATATCGCCGTAGTCAGGACGGCTCCGCGCGACATGCTCTGGTTCGACACGGCGTACTCACTGGCCATTTTCATGTTACTGGCGATTGCCTCACGCATGGCGATTCGCGGACGCCGCGTATTCACTGCGGCAACGATCGCGGTTGCACTTTTCGTGTGCGCGGGAAACATCGCCCGGCTGACGGAAGTGCCGGGCCGCATGGATACGAATTACCACATTTACGGATGGTCCGAGTCGCCCTGGTTCGACTCCTGGTTCGCGTCGCCGCGATACAACGCGATGATGAAGGAGCGGTATCCTGAATCACAGCGAGCACTGGCGGCGCGCCAGGCGCGGGGGCACTATCGCCTGCGCAACATCACGGCCCATGTCTTCCAGAACGCCGACGTGACGCTGGCTCAGGCGGGTCCGCTCGGGGCGGGTGTGCCGCTTTGGCGGAACCACCGCGAATGGATCGTCAAGGAATTTCCGCGCGGGTACGCATTCTCGCACGTGATCGATGCGCTGGAACTTCCGCTGAAGTCTCACACGTTTCTTTCCCACGTGTGGAAACACGAGGAATGGCTAGACCGTGTTGTGCCGCCGCCCGCTGAAGCGCTGGGGCCGAACGGTTCGATCCGCGCCCTCTCGATCCTGCCTCGCCGTGATATTGAAGTTGTGATTTTTGTCACGGTGAACGATTTGCCGCACGTGAGTGCCGCGGACGATACGCTGAAAATTCCGGCGGTATCAGAAGACGCCATGAAGATCACGGTGACCAGCCAGGGGATTGACCAACACCTGTATGGCGTGGTCTTGCCGAGGTACGTGGTCCTGCCCGTGGCGGACTTCTCCAACCCCTATGTATTCGTCGTGCGAGAACGAAGCCTTCCGCCGGCGTTTGGTCTAAAAGCGCCTGACGATAAACAGCCGACTCCGGAATCACCATCGCCACCTCCGGCCGCCGCACCGGCGCAGGACGCCGTCAAAAATGACACTGCCCCCTAAGACCTTGAGTAATCCAGACGCTTGCCCTGCCTGCGGCTCCACGGGGATCGCACAGTCGCTGGCGATTCAGGACTATGAATATCGCGTGCACGATGGCGCGAAATACGCGACCTGCTCGAACTGCGGGACTGTTTTTCAGCATCCAATGCCGACCGAGAAAGTGCTTGGGAGCTATTACCCGGCGGAGTACCACAGCCTGTCGAGCGGGGGCTTTGTCCAGAACCTGCGGCACGACATCCGCTTTAAGACGCTGAAACAGCGGCTCACGCGGCCGGGAGCCTTGCTCGACTACGGCTGCGGTAACGGCAGTTTCCTGGTCCGCGTTGCTCAGGCGATACCGGATCGGGCGTTGATTGGATACGAGATTGGCGATCGGCCGGAAAAAATATCACTGGAAAATGGACGCATTACGATTGTGCGCGGATCGCTGGACGACTTGATGCCGGTGTTGCCTGAATGCGCGGTGGTCAGCATGAACCACGTGATCGAGCATTTGCCGGATCCGCTGGACATCGTGACGCGCCTTGTCACGAAACTGGTGCCGGGCGGATGGTTCGAGGGGCAGACTCCGGCGGCGGGTTCACTGGAACATCGCGTCTTTGGTACGCGCTGGAGCGGGTATCACGCGCCACGGCATACGGTCGTTTTTTCACCGGCGGGCATGCGTGCGTTTCTGGTCCGCGCGGGACTCGAAGAGGGTGCCGTGGGGGCGGGATTCAATCCGGCGGGAATTGCCGTGAGCCTGGCATCTGCCGCCGGCGGTGCGAAACTGGGCGGCATCCAACGTCACGGTGCAGTGTGGTTGGTGTGGTTGGGACTGGCGACCGCACTGAGCCCGATTGACTATCTTTCGGGCCGCTCCGGCATGTTGAATTTCGCGGGGCGGAAGCGAGGCGATTGATGGGCGACGCGCCACGCGAATCGAGCCTGCTGACCAAGCGCAGCGACGCGATGTCTGCGCTGGTGGTGGCGAGCCATGCGGCCTTCGCGCTTGCACCGGTGTACATTGCCTGCGTGGCCGGCATTGGATGGTGGCTCGCGCCGCTGACCCTGTGGTTCGGCGCCGGCATGAACAGCATGCTGCTGCTGATGCATGAGTGTTCGCACTACCACGTGTTCAAGAGCAAAGGCGCGTGCACTGCGCTTGGCCGGTGGCTGTTGGGGCCGATGGCGCTGGCCGACTTCGAGTCGTACCGCCAACGCCACTGGGAACACCATCGCAGCCTCGGGACCGACGTGGATCCGAAGTACGTCTACCACACGTCCATCCGGGGCTGGAAGCTGCCAATGCTGTTCATCAAGTGCCTCGTGCTCTTCGAACCGGCACAACGCTTCACGGCGAATCTTCGAGGCGGAAACACCAAAGCCGCGGGATCTGAATTTTCATCTCCCGAGCCAGCAGATACACGCTGGGTGGGCCGCGCGATTCTTTTTCATGTATTACTGACGGCCAGTCTCGCGGGTGTCACACTGGCATGGCGCGAGGGGAATCCGGTTCGGGTGGTTGCCGAGGCCGCAATTGCGTATGGCATCGTGTATCTCTACGGACTGGCTGCGGTGACGGTGTTTTTCGCATCGTTGCGCGCCATCGCCGAGCACCAGATCGGTGGAGACAATGCCCCGCACCAGAACGACGCTGCGCTCCGTAATTTTCGCGTGAACCTGTTCACGCGGTGGCTCTTCGGCGCATACGGCTTCGCGGACCACTACACGCACCACATGAAACCGGCGATTCCGTACTACCGCTTGTCACGTGCGACTGAAGAAATGGCCGAAAAAGAACCTGCACTTGCGCCCACGACGTCGTACCTGAGAACGCTTCGCATGTTGGCAGCGACGGGTGCAGGGGCCGCCAAGAGCGAGTGATTAATTTTTGTTGAGGGCAAGAAATTATCAACACAGAGGCACAGAGTACAAAGAGAAGGTCAAAGGAAAGAACTGAAATTCTCTGTGTTGCGGGCTTTGATCTCGATGCTTATTTCGACAGGTAATTCCCGATCGCGCGGAAGGCGGCGATGGCTTCCATGTCGCGCGTGTCGAAGCCGGGGTCGACGCTGTTCTTGACGATGATGAGTTTCTGCGCGGGGTTGACGTAGAGGTACTGACCCCAGACGCCTATGCCCGAGAACTCGCCATCGTCGCCGGCGGGCACCCACCACTGATACTGGTAGCCGATGTCCCAGCCTTTCCAGTAGTAATCCGGCAGCTTCAGATAGTCCTTGTCCGGCTTCACGGAATCGGCGACCCATTGCGCGGGGATAATCTGTTTGCCGTTCCAGTTGCCCTGGTTCAGGTAGAGACGGCCGAATTTTGCGTAGTCGCGGGCGGTTATGTTCAGACCGAGGAAGGTGAGGACGTTCCCGTGGTTATCGAGGTTCCAGTAGGCGTCTGACTCCATGCCCAACGGGCCCCAGATGCGTTCCTCGAGGAGCTGCGCGGCGGACTTTTTCGCAACGGCTTCGATGAGGAAGCCGAGGATGTTCGTGTCGATGCTGGCGTAGTAGAAGGACTGGCCGGAAGGTGTTTTGGGTTTTAGCGACTTCGCATAGTCCTTGATTGAGCCGCCCATGGCGATCGTGCCGACCATTTGGAAGATGCCGGAGTTGGGGTCGTCGTATTTTTCAGAAAAGTCGATGCCTGAGGACATTTGCAGGATGTGCTTGATGGGCACGCCGTCATAGCCGGAGCCCTTCAGGAAATCGACGTACTTCGTGATGGGGTCGTCGACGCTAGCGAATAGTCCGTCAGCGAGACAAATACCCACGAGGGCGGAAGTGTAGGACTTCGCGACGGACATCGAGGTTGCCTTGGAATCCTTCGTGTTTCCGCGGAAGTATTTCTCGTAGACGATTGTGTCGTCCTTGATTACGAGGAAGTTCGTTGTGATCGTTTCATCGAGCCAGGCGGAGAGTTCGTGTTTCTTGCCGTTGTATTCAAAAGAGACCGGGAGGTCGACGGGCTTTTCCTTGAAAAGGAAAGGTTCGCCGGAGCGGTGGACGACGGCGACGGGGAAGAAGGTCTCCCAGGAGCGGAAGTTCTGAATACGGACGTCGCCTTCCCAGGGGAAACTGGCGAACTTTTCGGCGTCGACCGTGGTGCGGGTCTGCGCGGAAGCAGTAGTAGCGAGGAGCAGGAAACAGGGAGCGAGAAGCAGGCGACGCATGAGTCAGGTTCTCCAGTGGACAGATGAGCCGATATGGTACGCCTCCGCGAAGCCCGCGCAAAAGTGGCTGGCTCTTGATCTCGCCGCCGTGGTGGCCTAAGCTGGCGCGCAGCACATTACACTGGAGGTTCCGAACATGGCAGGTCTGACTCGGCGGCAATTTGTGGGGACGGCGTTGGCGGCGACGGTGGGGCCGATGATTCTGCCAAGCGGGGTGCTGGCGAAGCCGGGGCGGCCGGGTCCGAACGACCGAATGCTGCTGGGCCACATCGGCGTGGGCGGGATGGGGACGGGGCATCTCAATTTCATTCAAGGGAACAAAAAATTCCAATCCGGTGCGCTGTGCGACGTGGATCAGAAGCACCTCGCGAAAGCGGCGGCGATTGTGGGCACGAAAATCCCGACTTATGGCGACTACCGGAAATTGCTCGAGCAGAAAGACCTCGACGGCGTGATCATCGCCGCGCCGGACCACTGGCACGGAATCATGACCGTCCTCGCGTGTCAGGCGGACAAACACGTGTATTGCGAGAAGCCGCTGAGCAACACGATTGCGGAAGGCAATGCGATGAAGGCGGCCGCGGCGAAGTCCGGCAGCGTCGTGCAAGTGGGATCCCAGGCGCGCAGCACGGACGGCGGACGGCTGGCGTGGAACTGGATCAACAACGACAAGATTGGGCAGGTGTCCGAGGTCGTGTGCTGGCATAAGGACAATCCGACGGGCGGCGACTATGCGAAGAACGGACCTGCGCCGGCGGACTTGGATTGGGACATGTGGCTCGGGCCGAACGAGTGGGTGGCGTATAACCCCGACCGCGTGCACTTCAATTTCCGGTGGTTCCTCGCGTTCGGCGGCGGACAGATTCGCGACCGCGGCGCGCACGTGTTCAACCTCGCGTCGTGGTGCCTCGGGCTCGACCATCGCGACCCGGTGCGCATTTCGGCGACGGGCACGCCGCCGCCGAGCGGAATGTATAACTGTCCGCAGAACATGGAAGTGATCATCGAGTACACGGACCCCGACCTGAAACTGATTTGGCGTCAGCCGGGCGAGAAGGCGGCGGACCACGAATTTGGCGCGACCTATCACGGATCGAAGGGCAAGCTCGTCGTGCGCGGGGGAGACGGCGGAACCTTCGTGGATGATCCGGAAGTGAAGGCGTACAAACCGGGCGAGGGCGAGAAGCACTGCGAGGTGAGTTCCGGCCAGCACGAGAACTGGCTCGAAGCAATTCAGACCGGCAAGACGCCGATCATGAATATCGAGGCGGCGCATCGCATCGCAACGAACTGCATCCTGGCAAATATTTCGTACCGCATCGGGCGGCCGATTCAGTGGGACGGCAAGAAGCAGGAGATCATCGGCGATCCGGCCGCGAGCACAATGCTGGGCGCGCCGGGACGAGGCGAGCATCACCTCTAGACGAGTGCGCAAGGAGACGGCATGAGCGAGACCACGCCACCTGCGCGTACGATTGTCGTCACCGGCGCGAACGCAGGTATTGGCAAAGCCGTGGCGCTGCAACTCGCGCAGGCGGGGCATCATGTAGTCGCGGTATGCCGTGACGATGCCAAGGGCAGGGCGGCGGTGGCGGAGATTCGCGCGGTGGCGGGGCCGGAGGTACGCGTCGACCTCGTGTTGGGGGACTTGTCGACGGTTGCGGGGGTGCGCGCGTTGGCCACGAAGCTGCTCGCGCAGTACCACGCGATTCATGTGCTGGTGAACAACGCGGGCGTATGGATGAACAAGCGCGTGCTGAACGCCGATGGCCTCGAGATGACCTTCATGGTCAACCATCTCGCACCCTTTCTGCTTTCGAACCTGTTGCTGGAGCGCTTGAAAGCCTCTGCACCGGCGCGGATCGTGAATGTGAATGCGGGCTTGTACGCGATGGGGGAATGCGACCTCGAAAAACTGCCGTCCGGTGCGAATTTCAAGGCCTTCAAAACGTACATGCACTCGAAACTCTGCAATGTGTATTTCACGACCGAACTTGCACGCAGGATCGAGGGCAGCGGGGTCACCGTGAATGCGCTGCACCCCGGCGTGATTCGGACAAATCTTGGCGCGAGCCAAACACCGCTGGGTCTGCTATTGAAAGTGGTCAAACGGTTCTGGACCGAGCCTGAGGCAGGCGCCAAGCCGGTGGTGCGCCTGGCAATCGATTCAGAGCTGGAAGGGGTTTCCGGCAAATACTTCGATGTAATGAAAGAATCGCCTCTCGCTCCGAATGCACAGGACCCGGAATTGGCGAAGCGGTTGTGGAATCTAAGCGAGAAACTCTGTTCCATTTAAACGATCTAAGGTATTTTTCTTATACATGGAGTGAACTCATGTGCGCGATGCTGGCTACGAATGAACTCTCCCAACCGTTGACGATCGCGCCCTCGCAAACGGCGGAGTATCGTGAAAAAGGCCATGTCTTGCTGCGCGGGGTGTGTTCGCCGGAAGCGGCGGGACGATACAAGGAGTCGATCACGGCGTGCGTGAAGCGGCTGAACTCCGAGCGGCGGCCGATGGAGCAGCGGGACACCTATGGCAAGGCCTTCCTGCAGACGATGAACTTGTGGCGGCAGGATGCAGCGGTGAAGGAGTTTGTGTTCGCGCGGCGCTTCGCGAAGATTGCGGCGGACCTGATGGGTGTACAGTCCGTGCGGCTGTATCACGATCAGGCGCTGTACAAAGAACCGGGCGGCGGGCCTACGCCTTGGCACCAGGACCAGTTTTACTGGCCGCTGGATACGTCGAATACGATCACCATGTGGATGCCGCTCATCGATATCACGCCGGACATGGGCGTGATGACTTTTGCATCGGGTTCGCAAAGGGAAGGTTATATTTCGGCGCTGGAGATTTCGGACGCGAGCGAAGCGCATTTCCGCGACTACATCGGCAAGCGCGGGCTCAGCGTATCGCAGCCGGTTGCCATGAGAGCGGGCGACGCGACCTTCCACAGCGGATGGACGCTGCACAACGCCACGCCAAACTCGACGGCGAAGATGCGCGAAGTGATGACGATCATCTACTACGCCGACGGGACGAAAATCTGCGAGCCAGACAATCAAGGCCGCAAGAACGACCTGGCGACCTGGTTGCCGGGATGCACCGTGGGCGGGCCGGCGGTGAGCGATATCAACCCCGTCCTTTATCCCTAAATGGCCTCGGACGACCTCGGAACGCCGACCTACCGCGAAGCCACGCGAACCTGGGCGTACGTCGGTCTGAACAGCTTCGGGGGGCCGGCGGG
>SXGT01172260.1_pt1 | contig 28764 bp, 21 predicted proteins | sample 3176221 | NCBI WGS metagenome assembly SXGT01 (sample SAMN11356862, study PRJNA531348) | freshwater metagenome | isolation source: freshwater sample F1-120 | place: China: Fuxian Lake, Yuxi | collected 2017-12-25 | reverse complement strand
CGGGCGCCCGGGGGGGCACCGGCGTGGGCGGCGTGGGCGGCGTGGGCGGCGCGACGACGACCTCCGGGACGGGCTCGACGGCCTCGAGGCGGCGGGCGCTCGCGCGCTCCTCCCGTACTTCCTGGAGGGGGGTCGCGCTGGACGGCGGCGCGACGGGTGCGACGCGCGAGGAGGGCCGGTCCTCGGGAGCGCGCTCCGGCTCGGCGAGCGTCCTCGAGCTCTTTCGCTCCTCGGGCAGGTCGCGGAGGCTCGGGCGGGACTTGGGGGCCTTCTCGACCTCGGGCTCGCGGAAGCCCAGGATCTGCGCGCTGTCGCGCTCCTTGGCCATCACGTCGTCCGTGCGCGGGGCCGGACGATCGCCCACGAGCGCCGAGAGGTCGCGGCGCGAGGCCACGTCGGTCATCGGCGTCACGACCGCGGGAGGGGCCGTCACGGGCGCGGCAGGCGCCGGCGGAGGCTCCTGCGAGGGCTTCGCCACGGCGCGGCGCTTGAGCACCGTCGGCGCGATGCGCTCCTCGACCACGTCGTGGGTGCGCTGCTTCTCGAGGTGCCGCTTGACGCGCTCCACCTGCTCCGGCTCGACCGAGCTCATGTGATTTCGCACATCGCTCACGCCGATGCTCTGGAACAGCACGACGACCGCCTTCGGATCGAGGTTCAGCTGCTTGGCGACTTCGTAAACCCGAACCTTGCTCATCGACCCTCCGGAGACCTGCGGCATGCTGCTTCCTTGCTCCTCGAAATGGACGACCCCGACCACGTACGACTGACCACGGCGAGGTCGCACATGCGGTGGACCTCGCGCGAGACCTTGTGGTCCAAAACCGCACAGAAAGCGACCTCTTCCTGACGAAAAAGCGCCCCGAGCTCGGCCTTCGTGCCGAGGACGACCGCCCTCCCCTCCGCGATCGCGCGGGAAAAGGCGGGCGTTGCGTCCGGCCGGGCCGCGTCGCTCGCCACGACGAGGAGGGCCCCGCGGCGAGCCCCTGCGTCCGGGCCCTCTCCGGGGGGCCCGGCCAGCGCTTCCTCCACCGCGCGGGCGCCCCACTTCACGAGCCTCGCTCGCGACGCTCCCACGAGCAGGCTCCACGCCCTGCGGAGAGCGGCCTCGTGGACGACGTCGGCGAGGGGTCCCACGTCGAGCGACACCTTTCCTTTCACGCTCCGTGCCACCCCTCCGCGCGCCGCGCGATCGAGGCACGGCTGCGTCGGATGCACGTGCACACCTCGCCCGAACGAGGAACCCGCGACGTCCGGCGCTGCGGCTCCGTCCGGATCGACCACCAGGCGCAACATCTCGACGGGAGGCCCCTTCTTGCCGCAGCCGGCGCACGTCCGCTCGGGCGCGCGACGGGCTGCCCTCGGGGGACCGTTATCGGCTGCGGCGTTCATGGGGACCAGCATCTCCTCGCCCGGGGCGTCAGCTCGCCGCCGCGGGCGCGACCTTCGCGGCCTTCCGCTGCTCGTCGATGGTCTTCCACTCGTGCTTGAGGAACTGCTCCGCTCCCTGCTTGATGGCGCGGGCCTTCTTGATGCCCATGCCCGTCTTGATGGCGAGCTTCTCCTCGTCCTCCCGCAGGACGTCCTCGACCGTCCGGTACCCGGCCTCCTCGAGGTGGGTCACCGTCCGCTCGCCGACGCCGCGGATGAAGAGGAACCTCTCACGCTCGGTGAGCGGCTCGACCTTGGTGATCGCCGCCTCGATGCGGGCGAGGCGGAGCTGCTCCATCTTCGTCTCGGCCGCCTCCTTGATGTGCTTCACGCCGGCGTCCGCGCCGATGCCCGGGATCCCCCCGAGCTCCTCCTCCGTGGCCTCGGCCAGCTCCTCGAGCGCGCGGAAGCCGAAGCGGTACATGCTTCGCGCCAGGCTGTCGTTCACGCCCTCGATCTGGAGGAGCGCCGTGATCGCCTCCTCCTCCATCTGCTTGAACTTCGAGTCGCTGATGATGTCGAGCTTCCACCCGGTGAGCTGCGCCGCGAGCCGCACGTTCTGGCCCTTTCGGCCGATGGCGAGCGAGAGCTTCTCGTCGGGCACCACGAGCTCCATGCGCCCGTCGGCCTCGTCGACGATCACCTTGGTGACCTCCGCGGGCTGGATCGCCGCGCACACGAAGCGCGCCGGATCGCGATCGTACGGGACGATGTCGATCTTCTCGCCGCGCAGCTCCTGCACGACGGCCTGCACGCGGGAGCCCTTCATGCCCACGCACGCGCCCACCGGATCGACGTCCGCGTCGCGGCTGGCCACGGCGATCTTGGAGCGGGCGCCGGCCTCGCGCGCACACGCGACGATGCGGACGATGCCCTCGTAGATCTCGGGCACCTCGGCCTCGAACAGCTTCTCGACGAGCGCGGGGGCAGCGCGCGAGAGGATGACCTGGGGGCCGCGGGCCTCGCGGTCGATGTCCTTGACCCAGGCCACGACGCGATCGCCGGGACGGTAGGTCTCGCGCGGCGTCTGCTCGCGGAACGGGAGGATGCCCTCGGTGCGGCCGAGGTCGACGATGAGGTTGTTGCCCTTCTCGAAGCGACGGACGATGCCCTTGATGAGCTCGTTCTTCTTGTCCTTGAACTCGTTGTAGATGAGGTCGCGCTCCTCGTCCCGCACGCGCTGGATGAGGACCTGCTTCGCCGTCTGCGCGGCGATGCGCCCGAACTGCGAACGGGCCTGCTTCACCATGAGGAGATCGCCGAAGAGCCGGTCCTGCTCGGCGGCCTTCTTGGCGTCGGAAGGGTGCCAGAAGATCTGGAAGCCCAGCTCCTCGCCCAGTTCGGCCTGGAGGTTCGCCTTCTGCACGTCCTCCAGGGCGATCTCGCGCTCCTCATCGGAGGGATCGTCGACCACCGTCATGTACTGGAAGAGGTCGATCTGGCCGGTGTCCTCGTTGAACCGCGCCTCGAGCTCGCGGCCGATGCCGAAGACGCTCTGCGCCGCCTTGAGGATGGCCTCCTCGACCGTCTTCACCAGGCGCGCCTTGTCGAGGCCCTTCTCCTTGGCGACGTTCTCGATCGCCTGGAGGAGGTTCATCTCGGAGGGGGGGCTGTGCTGCTGCTGGATTGCCATGTTCTTGGACCTTCTCTTCGCGGTTTGGAACGGGTCGTCGATCACTTCTTCTTGCGTGGGGGCGTGCTCTTCGGGCTCGACGGGAACTCGAAGACCAGTCGGGCCGACGAGATGTCGACGAGGGGAAAGGAGTACACGCGGCCGCCGTCGTCGACGTCCAGGACGTCGGCGCCGCTGAGCTTGCCGATGACCCCGGTGACGACCTTCTGGCCCTTCACCGCCGTCTGCAGCTTGAACTTCGCCTTCCGGCCGGAGAAGCGGAGGTAGTCCTCGCGCTTCTTGAGCGGCCGCTCGAGGCCGGGGGAGCTGACCTCGAGGTGGTAACGGTGGGGGATGAAGTCCACGGCGTCGAGCGCGGGCGAGAGATCCTTCGCGAGCCGGGAGCAGAGCTCGAGATCGATCGCCGAATCCTGCGTCGAGGCCTGCCGCGCGGCGCTCCCGTGCTTCTCGACGTAGACGCGGAGCACCCAGCCGGACTGCTCGCTCTTGAACTCGACGTCCACGATCTCCGCGCTGTGGGCGCGCGCGATCGGATCGAGGATCGGATCGAACCTCGAGCGATCGAGCGAGAACGGTGTGGAGCGGGGAGCGTGGTCGGCCATGACAAAAAAAAAGCGGGCCCAACACGTGGGTCCGCGAAGTCGCCAGAAAAACTAGCACGGAGGCACCAGGCACGAACGGACGGGCGCGAGCACCCGACCGCCGACCGCGGGGGGGAGGAGTGACCCTCCACGTCCACGGGTTGGCGCGCGTCGTATAGCCCACGGAGAGAGGTGGAGCAAGGCCTCCAGAGCGCTCGACGGACGGCGGACCGGCGACCGAGGAGGGCTGGGGAGGCCTTTCCACCCCGTAGAAAGTCGGAGCGGCCCCCTCGAAACCTGGTCTGCCAGTAAAATAAGATTGGTGTTGCGAGGGGTTGCACCTACGTGGAGTTTTGCTACGGCGAGGGGTCATGCGCTCGCCCCCCCTCCTTTCCTCGTTCGCGCTCCTCCTCCTCACGGCGTGCTCGAGCACGTCCAGCCCCACGACCGCAGGCCCCGCGACCGCCGACGGCGGCGCGAGCGGCGGCGACGCGAGCGCGACGGCCGACGCCGGCGGTTCGTCCGCACCCCTCGAGTACAAGTCCTACGTGATCCTGGGCGACTCGATCAGCGACCGAGGGGGCTCGTCGCCGTACTTCTACGACCTCCTCCCGAAGAACGTGGACGCCACGTACCCGGACTACAAGGGCAAGGACTTCGGTACGCGATACCCGGGGATCAAGGTCGTCAAGAACTCGAAGGGCGGCGCGCAGTCGGTCGACCTCGTGGGGCAGGTGAACCTGCTGCAGGAGACGCTCCCGGGGCCCGTCGTCGTGTCGGTCACGATCGGAGGGAACGACATGCAGGCCAACGCCGTGGCCATCCTCCAGGAGCAGGACCAGGCCGCGCGCGACAAGTTCAAGACCAACCTGACCAACGCGTACGACGCCCTCATGAAGCCGGGGCGCTTCGGCGCCGACGTCAAGGTGAAGGTGTACCAGGCGAACATCTACGATCCGAGCGACGGCGAGGGGAACTTCGCGGAGGCCGGGTGCCCGGCGCCGCTCAGCCTGTTCCCGAAGAAGTCGACCGTGGCGGGCTTCGACGGCTGGAACAAGGCCCTGGCGGACGCGCTGGCGAAGTACGGCTCCGACGTGGTCATCGTCGACATGCGCGGGCGATTCCAGGGGTCCGGCGTGGGCCACTTCACCGACGGGAAGACGTGGTTCGAGAAGGACTGCATCCACCCGAACGCGAAGGGACACGACCAGATCCGCAGGGTGTTCTGGGAGGCGATCGTCAAGTAGCGATCAGCCGTCGGCGGTCGGCGGTTCGACGGCCGACTTCGGCGGTTCGACGTCCGCCTCCGACTTCCCCGATCCGACGTCCGCCCCCGTCTTCCCCGATCCGCCGTCCGCCGTCGACGATCCGCTGTCCGCCGTCGACGGTGCGCTGGCCGGAGGGACGGCGACCTCCCGCCGCCCCTTCCACGCCCAACGCGCGGTCACGCACCCGATCGCCAGCACGGCGATGCACCACCACTGCGCGAACGTCAGCGTGCCGAGGCGGGCATCCCCGCCCCCGGCCGCGTCGAGGCGGAGGAAGTCGAGGAAGAACCGGACGGGCGCGTAGAGGAGGCACCCCGCCGCCGTGTACGACCACGGCGGGAGCCGGCGCCGGTACGCCGCGACGAACGCGACCGTGATCGACGCGAGGTAGAGGAACTCGAGCAGCCCGAGATCGTAGCGCGGGATGGACCCCCACACGACGTGGAGCGGGCCCGCCACGTGGTGGAGTCCGTCGGTCGCGTCGCGCGGCCAGGCCACGGCGAGGTGGGACAGCCACGATCCCGGCCGCGCCACGGCGCCGGGGTGATCGTGGATCAGCGCGCACCCGAGGCGCCCGAACGTGAAGGCGATCGGCCACGTGGAGACGATCACCTCCGACGCCGTGCTCAGGCGCATCGGAACCTCGCGCCGCCTCACCTCGAGCCGGAGCGACCCGACCTTGCGCACGCGCAGGTGACGCCACGCGATCGTGCCGAGCAGCGCCCCGACGAAGCCGCCGGTCGAGCTGAAGCCGATGAAGGAGAGCCCGCCGGGGCGCTCGCTGTAGAAGAGCGCGTCGACCGCCCACGCGACGAACGCGCCGGCGCCCAAGAGCCAGATCGTCAGCCCGCGCGCCTCGCGGCGCTCGAGCCCGGACGCCGCCGCGCGGCGCATGAACACCGGATCCCACGCGAAGAACCCGAGCGCGACCGCCATCCCGAACGGGTGGAAGGGCCCGAGCTTGGACTCGTCGAGGAAGACGAAGGGGAGCATCCCGCGGACCGGCGACCCTCGCGGAGGCTACGGCGGCGTGATCCCGCCCCGCGGGGCGTGGCACTGGTTGCAGTTGCTGACCGCCTGCGCGAACTCCATCTCCCTCTGCCCGGTCGCGGTGCGGATCGCCCCTCGCACGGGGGCAGAGAAGCACGTGAACGCAGGCTCCCGGACGAAGAAGTTGCCGTCGCGATCGGCGTGCGTCGTGTGCAGCTGCCCGCGGGTGTCGCGTACCAGGATCTGGAACCCGGGCGGGTCGGTGCCATCGGGGACGGAGGGCGTGTCGACCGTGCCCCCGAGGAGGAACGGCGACGCGCCGCCGTCCTTGACGTGACAGCCGAGGCACTTGAGGCGCGCCGGGTTGTTCGGCGTGTGGCTCGCGCTGCGCGCGGAGGGACCCACGCCGAACGTGTACGCGGGCGCGCCCACGAGCACCTTGGGGATGTCGTCCTCGCCCAGGATCTTGCCGCAGGTCACGTCGATGCCCGCGTCCGCAGGGGCGACGCCGCCGTCGGTCGCGATGGTGGCCGTGTCGACGACCGCCGCGTCCCTGACCGGCGTCGCCGGCGCCGTGGCGGTTGCCTCGCTCGAGCACGACGCGACGAGCCCGATCATCGCGATCGACCCAGCAGCCAGTGTGAAGGCAAGGATGGTTCTGCGGGTCGGCATGCGAGATCACAAAGCCGCGCCGTGTGCGCGTTCAACCGCGCGCTGCGAGGTTCTTGCGCGAGTCGATCAGCATACCACGGCGCGAGGGCCCGAGACAGCGGATCGGTCACCCGCGGCGTGGAAAAGTGCGCGCGCGGAGCGACCGCGTTTTTCCCCAGGAAAATTCGAAAAGATCGTGCTTGTTGGCCCGGTGGATATCGGCTATCGTGAGTACCGGCACATTTTTGTGCACTCGCTGTTGCGGAGTGGGAGCCGGAAGCGGGGCATCGTCGGAACCGTGCAAGTTGGCAGGACATCGTCGCCTCTGTACTGACGTGTACGGAGATGCGGGCGCGGTGGCTGGGTCCGAGGACCGCCATCGTGTTCATCGGGCCGAAGGCGGCCCCTTCCTCGAAGACCCGGCGGACCATGCGAAACAAGACACCTCTGCTGCAAATCGTTGTTCTCGGCCTCGCTGTGGGGGGTGCCGCCGCGGGGGCTGCGTGCGGCTCCGACGGGGGGGGGAACACACTCGCGCCGACACCCACAGGAACACCCACCGGCACCACGGCACCGCCCATGGATGGCGCCGCGCCCGTCGACCTCGACGCGAGCGTGGACGCGACGCCTCCTGAGCCGCCCGTCCCTGTGTGGGCCGACACGGAGGCGCTGGCCTGGCTCAACCTGAAGTGCGCGGCCTGCCACGGCATCGACGCCAAGGGCGTCGCCGCGCTGTACTACAGCGCGTGGCCCATGGCCGCAGGCGGTGTGAGCAAGGCCTACCTGGAGACCAGCGAGCTCACGCCCGTCGCCTACCAGACGATCCTCAACCGCCTCATCGGGCCCGAGGGGGTCACGCCGTCTCCGATGCCGGTCGCCAAGCCCGACGCGGCCGCCCGCCTCGAGCTTCGCGCGATTCTCGCGTGGTTCGATCGCGCGCTCCCTCTCTCCGTCGTCGACGCCGACGGCCGGTACGGGAACGACACGTCGACGAAGGCGAAGGTCATCCTCAACTTCAAGTGCGAGAAGCCGTCGACCCTGCGGCAGTTCATGAGCCGCTTCTTCTACGGCGCGCTCGACCGCCCGCCGAACGCGGGGGAGCTCAGCAAGTACACCACGGCGATGCTCGACGCGCCGGTCACCGTGGCGCAGAGGCTGGCCCTGGTCACGCTCATCGAGACGACGCTGAAGACCGAGTTCCTCGACTCGGGGCTCCGCAAGCTCGGCACGACGATCGGCGGTGGCCCCAGCGTGGCCAACCCCCCGGCGCTCCCCGCGAACGTCATCAACGATCTGCGCGACGAGTTCTACAACCTCATGCGCGCGAAGTACAACACCACGAACTACCACGACCTCTTCACGATGAAGGAGGTCATGGTGTCGCCGGCGACCGCGTCGCTCTACGCGGGGTGCACCGGCCCGGCGTCCGGCTGGGCGTCGTGCGCGATCCAGGCACCACGCGACGGGTACTTCACGACGGTCGGCTTCCTCACGTCGAAGCCGATGTCGTTCATGCAGGAGAGCAACAACTACGGTCGCGTGTCGCGCCTGTACTTCACGGTGTACGGCGAGACCCTCCTCCCTGCGACGGCGGGGCCGAGCGGCGAGGCGATCCCGGCCTTGCCGACCTGTCTCGAGGGGACCGACACGCGGACGTTCGTGGGGGCGCCCCGCGGCGCGGCGGCGGTGCCGCTGTTCGGCAAGGTCTGTCAGTCGTGCCACCTCGGGCGGCACATGGCCGCCGGGGCTGTCCTCTTCCGCCCTTATGCGCGGAACGGATCCATCTTCGACACCGCCACGCTCGGCAACGCCGGCACGGCCGACGCGGACCAGTTCATGGCGATGACGGGCACGCCAGACTGGAAGTACACGGCGGGCGGCGTCGAGAAGCCCGTCGACGCGGCGTACCTCAAGGCGCTGCTGAGCGTGTCCACGTCGGGATCGCCCGCCGCGTGCATCCTCGAGGGAAGCTCCACGTACGTCCCGGTCAAGGGCGTCGCGGACCTCGCCAACAAGCTCATGTCCAACAAGGCGGGGCTCTCCCGCGGCTTCATGCGGCACGCCCACCGCGCCTTCCAGAACTCGCCCAACATCACGCTGGAGATGGGCCTCCGGGCCATGCAAGTGTACGACGGGAAGACCCAGCATCTCCCCGACCTCGTCCGCGCCTACTTCCTGTCGGACTCTCTCGCCTGTGAGGTGCAATGATGACCGTTCAACGTCGCCACGCGTTCCTTCTCATGGCGGTCGCCGTCGTCGGCGTCCCCCTCGTTGCCTGCGATGACGGGTCGAGCGGCCCCACGACGGAGGCGCCGCCCGCGGCCACCACGCCGAACCCGGATCCCACGACGGGCCCGACCACCACGCCCACGACACCGACACCGACGACGACGACGACGGCGCCGCTGCCCCCGCGACTCGTCGACGGCGTCGTGAACCCGGTCCGCCCGGCCTTCCAGACCAAGAGCAGCGTGCAGGTCCGCAAGAGCGTCATCGGGTGCTTCGGTGGCAACAGCACGAAGATCGAGGCCGGCATGATCGTCGGGGGTACCCCCGTCGGTGGCGTGACCCCCTTCCTCGCGGCCGGGACGTTCAGCCCCGGGCAGGACATCGTGACGGCGCAGGCGGGCCTCTTCGACGGCGACCCGGACGCGCTCAAGGTCGGCGTCCGCGGCGACCAGCTCACCCTGGAGTACCTGACCGCGCTGCGCAACACGGCGAACGTCGTCGGCTGGCGCTGCGTCAACAACATGGTGGACGATCCGTCGCTATGCCAGTGCGACACCGACGCGAAGGCGGAGGCCATGCTCGCGCGGTGCATCGGCGACGTCGTGAGCCCCAGCAACGTCAAGTGGGCACCGCTCGCGACCGACCTCAAGAACATGTGCACCCCCACGCCGCCGAACGTCAACACCAGCGGCCGGGGCGTCGCGGTGGCCTCGCTCGTGTCCTCGCTCACCTTCGCCAAGCTCCCCTGAGGAAGAGGAAAACACCATGAAGCTCCAGCGCAGAGACATCCTCAAGGCAGCACTCGCAGGCGGCACGTTCGGCGTGGGTGGCCTGATCAACCTCGACCCCGCCCCGATGGGACCGGTCACGCACGCCCCCCTGTCGCCCTCCGTGGCGCCGTTCGGGAGCCTCGACACGTTCGAGATCCTGCGGAACGCGGTCCGCACGGGTCGCCGCCTCAACCTCGGCGGCGCCATGGCGCTCGCCGCGCCAGGCGACGACAGCGTGCTGATCACGATCAAGGTCATGAACCACATCCACACGCCGCTGGCGTTCAAGCTCGGCATGATCACCGACGCGGCGGCGGGCACGGTCAGCTACACGGGCTCCACGATGGTCCCGTGGCCGAACAAGTTCAGCAACCAGACCACGCTGAACAACCTCATGAACATGGGGCTCGACAAGGTCAGCCAGACGCCGCGGTTCCAGGCCCTGCGCTTCAACAAGTGGTTCGGCGACATGGTCGAGACCGGGAAGATCGAGACCGGCGCCCAGCCGGCGTACCTGTCCGCTGGGGACACGGGGCCGTTCCCCGCAGAGGCGGAGGTGGCGATGCAGGCCTTCCTCGGCGTGAGCCAGAACAACCTCCAGCTCAACCACGCCATCCAGAACTGCTCGCTGAACAAGAGCACGAACCCGGGTGGTGGCGATCTCGCGAACCACGTCGCGATCACGAAGATGATCAACAGCCCGCTCGGCCTCGTGTGCTTCAACATGGGCACGAGCGTCGAGACCGACTCCGGGAACAGCACGCTCCGCGTGTACGGGAACGACCTCGCCTCGATCGTGGCGACGGGCCGTCCCGTGAGCGAGTACGTGGGTGTGCTGCGGCAGGCCATCGGCCTCGGGCTCGTCGACGACGATCTCGCGACCAAGGTCAACAACATCGCCAACCTCGATTCGACGCTGCTCACCGAGCTGAGGGCGTCTCGCAACGATCTCAAGAACGCGCTCGCGACCCTCGACACCGCGTCCACGGTCGAGGCCGCGGTCGCCGCGAACGCCGCCAACACCGGCAACGTGCAGGTCGTCGGGGACAGCGCCAACCAGCCCGCGAAGGCGAGCCTGCTCGGGCAGGTCAAGTTCGTCCAGCGCGCGCTCGACATCCCCGGGCGTCCGCTCAGGAACTTCACGCTGTTCTGCCACATCTCGGACATCGACGGTGGCCCGCTCGACACCGCGAACGCGCAGAGCAAGCCGGCCGAGCCCCTCTCGTACGTGGAGGGCATGCGTCAGCTCGCCGTGGGTCTCAACATGCTCGCCCAGGTCATCAAGAACAAGCGCAACGTCTACGTCGTGGTCGTCTCCGAGGGCGGTCGCGCGGCGAACCGCGGCGACAACAAGTCGTCGTTCGCGCTCTTCATGGGCCCTGGCGGGGCGGGCAACCTCAAGGACCACCTCTACGCGGACATGGCCGCCATCGCGAGCGTGAACGATCCGTTCGGGGGCGATCCGAACGCGGGGAACAACAACTTCAACGGCACGGGCCAGCGCATCCCGACGGGCAGCGTCATGGTCACGGAGGCGGGCGCCCCCCTGAGCGACCACATGACCAACGGGGCCATCCTCGCAGGCATTGCCAGGCACCTCGAGATGAAGCAAGGTGTGGCGACGAACACGCTCGCCGGCCTCGGCAAGCGGGTCATCGTCAAGACATAGTAGGGCGAGCGACGAGGTGAGGTCTGATGGAGAGACAGGTGACGAGAGACCCGCGTAGGCGTTTTTCTGCCTTCTCTTCGGTCGTGAGCATCGCGCGGGTCACCTCGGCCCTCGCCGCGGGCCTGCTGATCGGGGGCGGAGATGCCTCGGCGGCCGAGGTGCACCTCAGGCTCGAACCCGCAGGCGCCCTGCCACTCTCCGCCCCGCAGACGGACCACTTCGGCGCGGGGGGCGGCGTGGCGTTCCGCCCGTCGCTGTCGGTCCTCCCGTTCCTGGACGTGCAGGCCCACGTCGAAGACTACGCGTTCGCCGGCAAGGAGTTCAGCTGCGTGGGTCCTGGCGGCGTCCCGGCGGCCGGCTGTCCCGGGAGCGGGAAGAGGGACGGGGGCACCGTCACCATCTTCACCGCGGGGGCCGGGCCGCGCATCCAGCTCCCACGCGCAGATCGCAGCTTCTCTCCCTGGGTCGACGCCAACGTGTCGTGGGTCCAGACGGGGTCGGAGGCACGCATGGGCATGGGCTTCGGGGGCGGCGCCCAGTTCGCGCTCGGCGGGGGCTACTGGCTCGGCCCCTTCGTGCGGTACCTGCAGGTCCTCCAGCCCGGCGACAACGCCCCGCAGGCGGGCTCGGCGCTCGAGACCAACAAGGGAGACGCGCGCATCGCGATGCTCGGGCTCGCGATCGAGATGGTCCTCGGCGAACCCAAGGTGGTGAAGGACGGGGACGGGGATGGCATCCCCGACGGGGACGACGCGTGCCCGACCGAGGCGGGGCCCGCCGTCAACAAGGGGTGCCCCGACAAGGACACCGACAACGACGGCATCGTCGACCGCGAGGACAAGTGCCCGAAGGAGCCCGGGCTCCCGGTGAACGGCGGGTGCCCTGTCAAGGACGCCGACGGCGATGGCGTGGTGGACGCAGAGGATGCCTGTCCGAAGACGCCCGGCCCGGCGACGGCGAAGGGGTGCCCGGACAGCGACGGCGACACCGTCGCCGATGATCAGGACGCGTGCCCCGCCGTCCCCGGTGACGTGAACAATCGCGGGTGCCCGCGCTACAAGCAGGTCGTCGTCAAGTTCGACCAGAAGCTCGAGCTCTCGCAGAAGGTCTTCTTCGCGCACAACGGGACGACGATCCTCCCGAAGTCGTTCGACATCCTCACGGAGGTCGCGCAGGCGCTGAAGGACAGCCCGAAGATCAAGGTGCGCATCGAAGGGCACACGGACTCGACGGGCGACGACGCGCCAGGCGGCGTGAAGCGGAACATCGAGCTCTCGGAGGCGCGCGCGCTCTCCGTGCGCGACTTCCTCATCGATCAGGGCGTCGAGCCCAAGCGACTCGACGCACGTGGATACGGCTCCCAGCAGCCGCTCGACACCAACGCCACCGTCGAAGGGCGTGAGGTCAACCGTCGCGTGGAGTTCGTGATCCTGAAACCGAAGGCCACGCAAGGAGAAGGTCAATGAAGAAGAACATCTGGTTCGCGGGTTGTCTGGGCGCGCTCGGTGTCATTGGCCTCGGACAGGGGTGCGGCTCTCCCGCGGTCGACCTCGACAGCCTCACGAACGCCGTCCCCGGCGGCGACTCGGGGGCCGCGCAGTGCAAGAACGGCAACGACTGCACGCCGCCGAACGGCTGCGTGAACGGGGTCTGCCAGCCGTGCTCGAAGACGATCCAGTGCGCGACCGGGCGGGTGTGCAAGAACGGCGAGTGTGGACCGGACACCCCGACGCCGACGGACGGCGGCGCCACGCTGGTCGACTCGGGCAACGACGCGGGCGGGTGCAAGTCGGACTCGGAGTGCCCCGACGCCCAGGTCTGCGTCGCCGGTGTGTGCCGACCATGCGCCTCGAGCGCGGAGTGTGCCAACGGCCAGATCTGCATCGCGGGCAAGTGCCAATGCACCACGGACATCCAGTGCCCGAGCCCGCTGAAGTGCATCGAGAACGTGTGCCAGCTGGCGAAACCGACCGACGGAGGGACGCCCACCGACAGCGGGAACGACGCCGGGTGCGCGGGCAAGCCGATCTACAAGTCGCTCGCGTCGGTCACCCCGGTCAACGCGATGTGGACGTACATGGGGACCATCGGGATGCCCGCAGGCACCGCGAACTGCGTGGCCGCCGGCGCCAACCGCGTCTGCGAATACGAGGACCTCGTCGCGGCCTCCGCGCGCGGCGAGCTCGGGATCCTGCCCAACGGGACGACGTTCTGGGTGCACCGCACGACGACCGTCGGCGCGGCGACGGCCGGGCCGGGAGCGCGCTGCAACAACTGGACGTACAACACGAACGACATCGCCCAGGGCGAGTTCGGCACCATCAGCGCGGGCGCCGCGATCTTCGACCTGGCGCCGAGCGGTGCGCCTGGCGGCGGGGCCGTGAACCGCAAGTGCGGCGGCGTGAGCCGCAACATCCTCTGCTGCAATCCCAAGTGCATCTGAGATGACCCGCACCGGGACCTCGATCCGCGCGCGCATTCGAAGCCGGGCGCGCGATCGAGGCCGCGCATGGAGCCTCCTGCTCGGCGCGGTCGTGCTCGGCTCGGCGGTGACGGCCACGGCCAACCCGACGAGCAGGGTCCCGTGGCCGGACGGAGCGCACGGCCCCACCGACGACGAGGTCGACCAGCTGATCGAGGAGGCGGTGGGGCTCGACGACCGCGAGACGCAGGGCGAGTTCCTCGAAGCGTTCGAGCGCGGCGAGGCCTCCGAGGAGATCTTCCTCCAGCAGGAGGACGTGGACCTACGAACGTACGACCACGACCGCATCTTCCAGTTCGGCGACACGACGTTCGCGCACGAGTTCATCAACGCGGAGGGCTACGCCTCGGGGCCAAGGAAGCTCACGCCGCCTTCGCGCGTCCACAAGGGGGCGCGGGGAGGCCTGGACAACTACTCGTGCGCCGGGTGTCACTCCGTCGGCGGGCCGAACGGGTCGGGGAGCTTCGCGCAGAACACGCTCGCGGAGGGCGACGGCGCGCGCGCATCGAGCAGCAACCCGAGGAACCCCCTCGCCATCCTGGGCAGCGGGTTCGTCGACCTGCTCGGCCGCGAGATGACCGCGGACCTCGCGCGCGTGCGCGACGAGGCCGTCGCGCGAGCGAAGGCGTCCAGGGCGGCCGTGTCGGTCGAGCTCGTCACGAAGGGCGTGAGCTACGGCACACTGCGCGTCGATCGCGCGGGGAACCTGGACACGACCGGCGTGGAGGGCATCTCCCCCGACCTCGTGGTGCGGCCCTTCGGCTGGAAGGGAACCACGGCGTCCATCCGGCGCTTCGACGAGGAGGCGCTGCGCATCCACTTCGGGATCCAGTCTTCGGTGCTCATCACGAGGAACCAGCACACGCCGGATCCCGCGCGGCTGGGCAGCGGGCCGAAGTGGTGGGATCCGGACGACGACGGCACGGCGCGAGAGATCGAGGAGGGGACCCTGTCGGCCCTGGAGGTGTACGCCGCCATGCTCGAGGTCCCCACCGTCCTCCCCCCCGCCGCCCCGGAGCTGCGTCGGCGCTGGGCGAGGGGTACCGAGCTGTTCGACACACTGGGATGCGTCGCGTGTCACCGGCGGAAGCTCACGCTCGAGGGGCACGTCTTCGACGTCATGCCCGACACGACCGGCGGCGTGCCCGTCCCGATCGATCTCCTCTCCGAGGGAGACGAGCCGCGCTCCGGCAAGGAGGTCGCGCTGTTCAGCGATCTCAAGCGCCATGACATGGGGCCGGGCCTGGCGGATCCGCACGACGCGATCGACCGCGTGGGGAGATCCGTCTTCATGACACGACGGCTGTGGGGCCTCGCCGAGACGGCGCCGTACCTCCACGACGGGAGGGCACCAACGATCCCCGAGGCCATTCTCGCGCACGGTGGGGAGGCGAAGGGGTCGCGCGATGCCTTCGCCGCCATGTCCGCCGAGGATCGCGGCAGCGTGCACGTGTTCCTCCTGTCGCTCACGCGAGCGTCGAAGCCCCTGGTGACACGATGAGCCCGCGTGCCGCCTTGGCCGCCTTGCTCCTGTCGGCCGCGGGCGCCGCGCTCGCCGCCGCCTGCACGGAGGTCACGCCCGCACCCGCCAGGAGCGAAGCCCGGCCCATGGGGATCTTCTCCACGCACCTCCCCTCGAACCCGCGCGATCACATGCGCCTCGCCCTCGAGCAGGACGCCCGCCGAAGGGAGCAGCGGTTCCTGGATGCAGCGAGCCCGCTGTCCATGTGGCGAGCCACGCGCGTCGATCCCCGCGAGCTCTCGAACGGGCGCTTCACGCCCGACGAGGCCTTCCAGATCGGCGCGCAGATCTTCAACCACAGGTTCACCCGGGAGGTCGGCCTCGGCGGAGCGGATCGACCCGGCATGTCGCGCTTCCACAAGGGGAGGCGCGGCGGCCCTGACGCGTTCCGCTGTTCGGACTGTCACTGGCGGGGTGGTCTGGCGGGCGGCGGCGACGCCGCAGACAGCGCGTACCTGCAAGGAGACGGGGACCGGCAGGACTCCGCGCTCGCGCGAACCCCGATCGCGCTGGTGGGCGCGGGCTGGGTCGAGCTCGTCGCGCGCGAGATGACCGCGGAGCTCGCCCGCATCGACCGCGCGCTGGTCGCGTCCGCCCGGAAGGACGGCGCCCGGCGGATCGCGCGTCTCGTCGTGATGGGCGTCGACTTCGGCGTACTGGCCGCGACGTCCAGCGGCGAGCGGGACACGAGCGGCGTCGTGGGCGTCGACGCCGATCTCGTCGTTCGCCCGTTCGGGCACAAGGGGACCTTCGCGACGCTACGCGACGCGGTCGAGGACGAGCTCGCCGTGCACCACGGCATGCAGACGACCCACCTCGCGCGGACCGGCGGCGCCGCGCGCGTGGGCCCCTTCGGAGGCGACGATCCGGACGGTGACGGCGTCGTCGACGAGATCGCCGAGGGCCAGCTCTCTGCGCTCACGCTCTACGTGGCGATGCAGGAGGTGCCCGTGGTGAGCTTTCCGCCGTACTCCCGCGGGATGTTCCCCGACCACAACACGACACGCCAGTGGCAGCAGGGGAAGGTGCTGTTCCGGGCCATCGGCTGCGCGTCTTGCCACGTCCCGGAGATGCACGTGTCGTCGACGGTCTACGTGCTTCCGGGCAGGAACGGCGCGTCGGACGTCTCGGTGGATCTGTCGACCCAGGGCGGCGAGCCAAGGCTCGCGGCCGGAGCGGATGGGCACGCCGACGTCCCCCTCTTCAGCGATCTGAAGCGACACGACATGGGGCCGGATCTCGCCGAGCCTCGCGCCGATCGTGGCGTCGACGGACGCCTCTTCGTCACGCGGCCCCTGTGGGGCCTCGCGAGGTCGAGGCCCTACCTGCACGACGCCCGCGCTCCGACGATGGAGGACGCGATCCGCGCCCACGATGGCGAGGCGCGCCAGGCACGCGTGGCGTTCGAGCGCCTGACCGAGCCCGACCGCGGCACCATCCGGATCTTCCTGACGTCGTTGACGCGGGCCCGGAGGTTCACCGTGCGATGAGATCCGCGATCGCCCTTGGGTTCTGCCTCATCGCCTGCGGCGAGGGGACCCGGGCAGCGGCCCCGGACGCGGGCACGGCGGGGGACGCGACGCGCGCGTCCGCGGCTCCGTCGGTACCCACGCTCGACACGACGCCGTCGTTCGCGCCGGTGGCGGAGATGGGCCCGTCCGATGCGCGCCGCGTCTCGGTCGCGGTGGCGGACGACGATCGCGTGGCCGTCACCTGGACCACGGTCGGGACACCCGTCACGGGCCACGCCTTCTTCGCCGACGAGGCGAGGGGTTTCACGCCGGAGCACCTGGCGGCGGCCCTCGACGGTCTCTGCAGCTCGCCCACGGTCGCCCTCTCCGCAGGGGGGAAGGCGATCGTGGCCTTCCAGGTGGTCCAGAGCTCGGAGGGGCGCGTCATGATCGCGACGCGGGAAAACCGCTCCGAGCGGCTCCGCGCGCCGACGGGCTTGAATGACTCCATCTCGCTCCCTGGGCTGCACGCCTACGAGCCGGTCGCGTTCGCGACGCCGGACGGTGAGCAGCTCGTCGTGTGGAACCAGTGGCGTGGCACCGGCTTCAGCATCGCCCTCGCGGATCGCCCGGCGGGGGGCGCGTGGCAGCTGCCCAAGGGTACGCAGGACCTCCTGTCCTACCCGATCTTCCACTCGAACGGCCCGCGACCCGTGATCAGCGACGCGGGAGCCGTCGTCGTGTCGTGGCACCAGTCGCCCGGCGCGGGCGACATGATGGTGTGGGTCAGCGAGCGCGCACGGCGGGATCAGCCCATGTCGCGCCCGGGTCCGACCGACTTCATCTCCACGCCCGGCGTGCGTGCATCGAGCGGCATCTTCGCGAACTCGCGCCCCGCGCTCGCCGCGGACGGGCGGGCCGCGGTCGGCTGGACCCAGGATACGGGCCCCGGCGACTTCGCGCGCGTGTTCGTCGCCGTGCGCGCGGCCGGGGCGACGTTCCAGCGCGGCATGCCCGTCGCCACGGTCTCCGATCCGGACGCGACCGCGTCGAACGTGCACCCGTTCTTCATCGGAGCCACCCTGCACGTGATCTGGGAGGAGGAGCTGGCGTCGGGGGCGCGAAGGGTCGTGTTCGCGCGTCAGGAGGGGAGCGGCTGGTCGCGGCCGGCCGCGATCTCCACGGCCGGCCTCAGAGCGGCCGCAGCCACCGTCGGCGTGGGCCCACGAACGGTCGTGGCGTGGGCCGAGGGGACCACCGATGGTTACCGGGTGATGGCCCGTGTCTTCGGCTCCGACGGATCGCTCGGGCGGCCGATCGAGATCTCGCCCCCGACGTCGGAGGTCTCCGACGTGTCCGCAGCGGTCGGCAGCGGCAAGGACAGCCGCGTCGCGATCGCGTGGACCCATCGAGGCCTGGTCGGATCGCACGTACGCGTGGTCGCGACGAGGCGCTCCGACTGAAGAGGCTTCCTCGGTCGGCGCTCGAGCGATCAGGGCTTGTCGGGCTCGTCGTTGTCGAAGTCGGAGCTGTTCGGGCGCCCGTGCTTGGGCTTGTATCCGTGGATCACCGTCGCGGTCGGCGCGGCCGTCGCGGTCGGCGCGGCGCCTGCTTTGGGGGTCGCGACCGCGGTCGCGCTCGGCGCGGTGCCCGCATTGGGGGGCGCCACCGCGGCGGTCGTCCCCGCGGTCGCGGGTGGTGGCTCGACCCTCGCGGGGCTGGTGACGACGGGCCCTGGCGCGGACGGAGGGCTCGCGACGCTCGCCACGGACGGCACCTTCGCGGACGCGGGCGGCACCGCGACCGCCTTCACGACCGACCCTGACGGCGCCACGGAGGCGCGAGGAGCCGTGGACGCGGGCTCCGTCGAGGCAGCACGGGTCGCGAGGTCGCGATCGGCGGAGCGGCGCCACACCACGAGCGCGGTCACCGCCATGACCACGACGGCGACGACGATGCCGACGAGCGCGACAATGGGGGGACGCGACGACGGCTCCGCCACACGCACGGCCGGTGGCACATGACCCGGCGCCATGGCGGGTGCGGCAACCATCACGCCCTGCGGGCCGATCGCGAGGGGCTGGCTTCCATCCGGGAACGAGGGGCGCGGCGGGGGGCCACCCGCGTACGGCATCGGCACGAACCCGGCAGGCGGCTGCGGCGGGATACCCGGGTACGAGGGCATCGGCGCCGCGTGCTGAGGCACCCCGGAGTAGGACGGGAGCGGCCCACGCGGCGGGCCCGCGTGGCTCGCGCCCGTGTTGAACAGCGCCGGGGTCGCCATGGCGGCCATCGGCGCCGGCCCCGAGAAAGGCGGAGCGACCATCGGCGGCGCGTGAATGGGGCTGGCCGGAACAGGGCCCAGCGGCGACGACGTCGCTGGCGCCGGAGGTGACACGGGCGGTCCGATCGGAGAGGGCATCCCGGGGCCCCGCGGCACCGAGACAGGGCCGTTCGTCCCCGCGCTCGCGAGCATCATGGTCGCGTCGCGGACGTCGGCCTCGGAGAGGAAGTCCCCCTCCGCTGCCGCCGCCCCGCCACCGAAGAGGACGGTCGCCTCGTCGTCCTTCTCTGGCGGGGGGGGGGGAGCCGCGCCTCTCGCGCTCGCGGGCGCTCGCACCGGGACGCCGCGCGCTGGCGCCCCCGCCGCGGGCAGTGGCCTGGCCAGCGGCGGCGGACCGAGCGGTGGCGCCGCGGAAGGACCGAGAGGGCTGGGCATCCGTGGATCGGCCGCCGGCGCCTCCATCCCCGGCTGCGTCGCCTGCTCCTCGTCCGACGCGGCTGGGGGCGGCAGCGGTGGCGCCATGCGCTGGATCGGAGGCCGGGTGGGACTGCCTTTCGCCGCCTTCACGTTGCTCATTGTACCAGCTTGAAAGTCGCTGTCTCCCCCATCGAACGACGACGGAAAATTTCGTCGACACGGCCCGCGCTCGACAATTGCCCGATCGTGAGCAAGAACACGGTCGACGATGCCCCTCCGAGACAGGCCCAGCCCCGAGATCGCGGAAGCTGACATCCTCGCCGTGTGCGACCCGGGCGACGACACCATCCCGCGCGCGCGGAGGCCCGCCATCCTGTCACGCCCCGCCACACGCCCTCCCACGCAACGCCGAGCCGCCCAGCCGCGCGCGTCGATGCGCCCCGCGCCTCCGCCAGTACCGACCTCGTCGCCGTGGCCGAAGGGCGTGGCGCAGACCGGGTCACCGTTCGCACGGCGCGCCTCATGCGACGAGGAGGCCCTTGGCGCGATCGCGCGCGCCACCCCGCCCTCGCCCCTGGCGCCCGAGGACGCTCCGGTCACGTCGACGATGCGCACGAGGGCGTCGACGCCCGTGCCTTGGTTGTGGGGTATCGGCTGCATGGGGGCCGGTGCGGCGATCTCCGCCGCGGTGTTCTTCTGGATGACGCCGCCACCTCCATCACCGCCCGCGGAAGCCCCGTCACGCGTTGCGCACGAGACCATCGCTCCCCCCATCGAGCCGCCGAAGCCCGCGCACCAGCTCACGTTCGAGGAGCGGGACGCCGTGGAGTTCACGGAGCCACCGCCCGCTCCTCCGAGCGCGTCCGCGCGCCCGAGCGTGACGAGGCCAGGCCCGCAGGCTCCCGTGGCGGCAGGACCTCGCCCCTCGAAGGCGAAGCCAGGCCCGACGCTCGCCCTCCCGACGCCTGCGGACGTGCTCTCCAGCGCGCTCGGCCCCGAGCCCGCGCCGAGCAGCGACGAGAAGCGCCCAGCTACCCGCGCGCGTCCCGAGTCGCTTCTGGACGCGCAGCTCAGGGCCGCCGCGACGCGCTGATCGCTCCCGGGACCGCTACTTCTTGTCCTGGTCGAGGATGATGAGCTGCACGCGGCGGTTCCGAGCCTTGTTCCCCGCGGTGACGTTGGGGACGAGGGGACGGGTCTCGCCATAGCCCTTGGCGACGAGCCGCTCGGTACCGACACCGTGCGCGACGAGCCACGCACGGACGGCGTCGGCGCGCTCCTCGCTGAGCCGCTTGTTGTGATCGCTCGCGCCGGTGTTGTCGGTGTGGCCCTGCACCTCGATGCGACGCACGCGAGGGTTGTGGATGATCGCGTCCGCGACCTCGGTCAGGAGCTGGTTCGACTCCGGCAGGATCCTCGACGAGTCGTGCGCGAACTGCACCTGCTGCTTGATGGTGATCTCGGTCCGGCCGACCTGCACGAGCCCGTTCTTGGGGCGCTTCTTCAGGAGGAGCTCGGCCGGGTTGTCCTGACGGGCCTTCACCTCGACCGGCACCACGAGCGTGAGATAACCCTCGGCCTCGGCGGTGAGCTGCGTCGTCCCGGGAGCGACCATGTCGAAGCGGAAGCTCCCCTGCCCGTCGGAGGAACCGCCGAAGGACTTGCTTGCGCCATCCATGCCGCGGATCGTCGCGTTCGGCAGGGGCGTGTTGGCGTCCGCGTCGCGCGTGTGCCCGAGGATGCTGCCGACCCGCGGGAGCCCCGTGAGCGGACAGTCGAGCTGGATCTCCTGGCCCTGCTGGATCACCGTCTGGCACGCGCCCGGCTTGTAGCCGTCCGCCTTGATGGTGAACGCGTACACGCCATCGTCGACCTCGTGCGTCACGAAGCGGCCATCGGCCCCCGTCGCGAGCGACGTCCACTCGGGGTGTGCGTCGTAGCTCACGATCGCTCCGGCGACGCCCTCGGCCTTCTTCTCCTCGTGCACGAAGCCCTTCACACGGCCGCGCACGGGCGGCTTGATCTCCACGATCTTCTCGACCGTCTTCACCTTCTCGACGGGCGGACGATCCTCGGTGTCGAGGGCCCAGCCGGCGCCGACGTAGAGCGTCCAGGGCGCAACGGGCGCGACCTCCTCGATGAACGTCGCCGTGCCCGTCGCGCCGATGTCGAAGGCGAGCAGCACGTTGAAGCCGCGCTTCCACGGCAGGAACCGCGCGCCGAGCGTGAGCTTGCTCGGCGTGAGCGGCTCGTCCGCGAGGCACTTGTCCGAGCTCGGGTTGTTGCGCCGGCAGAGGTAGCTCTGCCGGTTGACCGGCAGGGCGATGTTGTACTCGACGAAGGGGCGGACGCGCTCGCCGGCAACGAACGTCTCCGCGCCGATGCCGATGTCGGCGTGATCGACGCGGTTGACGTTCAGACCGAAACGCTCGATGCGCGTGATCGGGATACCCGCGGCGCCCTTGCCACCGGCGGCCTCGCCGCGCGTCTTCTCGACGTTCTCGATGACGGTGCCGGAGTTGTCGAGAGTGTAACCCACGCTCAGGCCGAGGCGGACGGGGACCTTGGACTCGAGGTTGCGAAGATCGCCTGTCGCGAGCCCGCGGAAGCGCGCCCCGGTGCCGCCGCCGTCGAGCCCCACGGCTCCCGTGCCGTTCACGAGCCACAGCTCCGCCGCGCCTCCGGCGTGGAGGACGGGGCTCACGGCGCCGAACGCCTTGAGGCCGAGGACGCTGTCGCCCAGCACCTGGAGTAGGCTGGGCCGGTTGCGGTCGGTCGAGCTCGCCGCCGCGCTCGTGGCCATGTAGGCCTCGAGGAACTTGAGCAAGGTCGCGCTCGCGGTGAGGTGTCCACCGATGTGATCCAGCGTGTCGCTGGTGACCTTCGTCGCGCTCCCACGCGGGAACGTGCAGGGAAACGACGGCGTGCAGAGGAACCCCGCCGAGAAGTACTCGGTCGTGAAGCCGATCTGGAGCTGACCCGGGGCGCCCGCCTGGGCGAACTGCATGTGCATGAGGCCCACGCCACCGGTGAGCGTCGTGCTCTCGGACAGCTTCTTGTCTCGGTCTGTCCACTCGGCGTCCGTCGCTGCGGCGGCGCCCTCGACCACCTCCGCGGCGGCGTCCGTCGTGGACGCCTTGCTCGTGCTCGTGGTCGGGGCCGCCGGACGGGCGGACTTCGTCGACGGCGACCCTCCCGTCCGGGTCGTCGTGGAGGGCGGTGTCATCTTCGTGCCGCCACCCGTCTGGCCCGCCGCTCCCCCGCCGAACGTGACCGTCTGCGCGTCCGCGGCCCTCGAGGACGACAGGCCCACGGACAGGATCCACGCGCACGCGAGGGCTCGTCTCATGAGCCGAGACTTGTACCCCAAGTCCGCGGAAGTTTCGACCTTTTCTGGCCGGCTCTCGGACGTGCTAGACAGTGGGTCCCTCATGGCGTCGCGCGGCCGCATCCTCATCGTGGACGACGAGGCCAACGCGCGCGCGGCGCTCTCCGAGATCTTGCAGGACGAGGGGTACATCACCGAGACGGCAGCAGACGGCTTCAAGGCGCTGGGCAAACTCGAGGACTTCGCGCCCGACGTCGTCCTCACGGACGTGAAGATGCCCGGGCTCGATGGCATCTCCTTCATGGAGAAGGCCAAGGCGGCCTCGCCGCTCACCGTGTTCGTCGTGATGACGGCCTTCGGAACGATCTCCAACGCGGTCGTGGCGATCAAGAAGGGCGCGGACAACTACCTCACGAAGCCGCTGGACTTCGAGGCGCTGTCCGCCGTGGTGGAGCGTGCGATGGAGAAGGCGCGCCTCCTCCAGGAGACGCGCACGCTGCGTGATCGCCTCCGCGAGCGCAACGCGTTCAGGCACATCGTGACCGACGACGCCGGCATGAAGGCGATCCTGGAGGTGGTGGCCCAGGTCGGCCCGAGCAAGGCGAGCGTGCTCATCACGGGCGAGAGCGGCACGGGCAAGGAGCTCCTCGCCGAGGCCATCTGTGCGGCGTCCCCCCGCGCCGACAAACCGCTGGTCCGTTTGCACTGCGCCGCGCTGTCGGAGTCGCTCCTGGAGAGCGAGCTCTTCGGGCACGAGCGCGGCGCCTTCACGGGCGCGGTATCGCGCCGCGAGGGGCGCTTCAAGCAGGCCGATGGGGGCACCCTGGTCCTGGACGAGATCGGCGAGATTCCTCTGGGCACCCAGGTGAAGCTCCTGCGGTTCCTGCAGGAGCGCGCGTTCGAGCGCGTGGGCGGCAACGAGACGCTGAAGGTGGACGTGCGGGTCATCGCGGCGACGAACAAGGACCTTGCCGCCGAGATCAAGAAGGGCGCGTTCCGCGAAGACCTGTTCTATCGCCTGAACGTGATCTCGATCGAGCTGCCTGCCCTGCGCGATCGCAAGGGGGATATCCCCCAGCTCGCCGCGTTCTTCCTGGGCCGCTACGCGGAGGAGAACGGGAAGCGGTACGTGGAGTCGTTCAGCGAGGAGGCGGCACGCCTGCTCGCGAGTCACGCGTGGCCTGGCACCGTGCGCGAGCTGGAGACCGTCATCGAGCGCGCCGTCGTGCGGTGCGACGGGCCCGTGATCGAGAAGAAGCACCTCCCGCCGTCGATCGTCCCGGAGGGCGAGCGCGAGGGCCCGCCGCCGATCCCGGGCAGCACGATCGCCGACCTGGAGCGCCACGCGATCCTCAAGACGCTCGAGGCCTGCGGAGGGTCGACGTCGAAGGCCGCGCTGATCCTGGGCATCTCCACGCGCAAGGTGCAGTACAAGCTCCACGAATACGGTCAACTCGAGCGACCCGAGCCATGAGCATGAAGGAAGACATCGTCCTCTCCGTCGACAAGCTGTCGAAGACCTTCAAGAAGCCGTTCTCGCGCGTCAAGGTCGAGGCGGTCCGCGGGATCTCCTTCGATGTGAAGCGCGGGGACATCTTCGGCTTCCTCGGGCCCAACGGCTCGGGGAAGACGACGACGATAAAGATGCTGACCGGCCTCATCTCCCCCACGAGCGGGAGCGCGACGATCTTCGGCGAGCAGGCACCGTCGCCGCCGGTCATGCGGAGGGTCGGCTTCCTTCCCGAGAACCCGTACGTCTACCCGTATCTCACACCGCGCGAGTTCGTGGATCTGTGCGGTCGCCTGAACGGCATGCGCGGCGCGGACCTGCGGAAGCGGACGGAGCAGATCCTCGAGCGCGTGGGCATCGCGTACGCCATGGATCGTGCGGTGCGCGCGCTCTCGAAGGGGATGCTCCAGCGCACGGGCCTGGCCGCGGCGCTCGTGCACGAGCCGGACATGTTGCTCCTCGACGAACCGATGAGCGGGCTGGACCCCGTCGGGCGAAAGGAGGTGCGCGACATCATCCTCGAGGAGGTGCGCGCGGGAAAGACGGTGTTCTTCTCGAGCCACATCCTGTCCGACGTGGAGATGCTGTGCGATCGGGTGTGCATCCTGAGGAAGGGCGAGGTCGTGGTTTCGGGCGCGATCCGCGAGCTCCTGGGCACCGGCCCGCGCTACTGCGAGATCACGCTGGTAGACGTCCCCGACGCTTTCCGCCGGGAGCTCGAGACCGAGCGCGGCGCGAAGGCCAGCGGTGCGTCGGTGGTCGTGGACGTCGAGGGAGACGCCGAGGTCCGCGCGATCATCGAGAGAGCGTGGGCCGTGGGCGCCCGGCTGGACAGCGCGGTACAGAAGAGGGAGACGCTCGAGGACATCTTCGTGCGGCGCGCGCTCTAGGAGCGCGATTTGGATCGGGCGAGCGCCGACCCGAGGCGGCCGTCAAGACGCACGGCCGGCCGAAGTCCGGCCAGGCGGGACTAGAAACGGCCCTCCACCCCCAAGGTCCCCCACCCCACCGTCACACTCGGCGCTCGCCTCTGCGCGGGGAGCGGTCGCGTCCTCTGCTCGGTGGTCGACTCGACGAAGCCGAGCTGGGCCTGGACGATCCCGGCACCCGCGACGGCGACGAAAGCGCCCAGGACGGCGAGGTTCGTCGCGTATGCGGCCGTCGCGCGGTCGGCGTACGCCTGCGCCTTCTTCTCCGGATCCCCCAGGGCGTGCTCCTCGTTCCGGCGGGATATCGCCGTCGTGTAGATCGGGACCGTGATCACGGACGCCGCGACGAGCGCGGCCTCGAGGCCCAGCAGGGTCCATCCCAGGGTGCGCTGTCCGTTCTGGAACTGGCCGACGCCGAAGGGGATCGCGGCCACGAGGCGCGAGTTCCTCACCGTCGTCTTGTCCTCGCGAGCGAGGTCCTCGAGCCGCCTCACGTACTCGGCGTGCCGAACGCGCTCGGCCTCCTCCCGGGCGCGGCGCTCGGCCTCGGCCTTCGCCGCCGCCTGCGCCGCGGCGCTGAGGCGCTCGCGGAGAGTCGCCCGCGTGTCGATGAAGGCGTTGAGCACGTCCGTCGGGAAGCTCAACGGATCGGGCTCGAACTGTGGCGCCTCGAGGAGGAGCTGCTCGAATGCGGCGGCAGCCTCTTCCCTGCGCTTCGCGGCGACGTGGAGCGCGCCGAGGTACATCCGCGCTTGCGCGACGAGCTGCGCGTCCTTGGGACCGGTCTTCGGATCGACGAGCGCACGGAGCCGCTCCTCGGCCACCGCGTAGCTCTTCGCGACGTACGCCACGCGCGCCTTCTCGAGCTCGGCCTGATCGTCGGCGTGGGCGAAGCCCGGCGAGGCGAGCGCGCTCGCCACCACCCACGCCGCGAGGATCCGCGGGGAGGTGCGCACGTCACGGCCCCACGAACGACACGGGGACCATCTTCCCGGCCTTCAGGGTGGCCTGCCTCGACACGCCGGTCTCCAGCTCGACGACCGTCACGGGCTCCGCGCCGCGGGTCATCGTCACGCGCGTCCGGTCCCGGAACGTCGTTCCGGGACGCTGCGTGATCTGGTAGGTGTAACTGCCCGCGCCCTCCACGGACAGCTCCGCGTCCTTGATGCGCATCTCGATCGACAGCGCCTCCTCCTTTTCGGACGCGGGCACGCTCCGTTTCTGCGCCTCGCACACGTCGTCCACACAGGTGAAGAAGAGCTCGTGGGTGCGCTCGTCGACCGAGAGGCGTGTCCCGAGCGTGGCCTCCACGGCCGGCTGCCCGTCGACCGCTACCTTGACGCCGAAGGCCGGCCGCACGTTTGCGATCACGAGATCCCGACGCGCGAGCTCCTTGGCGCGAGCGCTCCTCGCGGCGACGGGCTGGAGGGGGATGTGCACCCGGGCGCTCGCGACCTCCACCGGGCCCGACGGCTGCGGCGGCGCGGGCTCCGGGGCGCTCGTCTCGTCCGCCGTCGCGACGGCGGACGGCGGCGTCGCCAGGAACGGCTCCGGCGCCTTCTTGAGTGCGCGCGCGACGAAGAACGACGCGACGCCGAGGGCGGCCACCACGAGGAGCGGCGGCGCACGCAGCCGTAGCATCGCGGCGCGCTCCTCGCGCCCGCGCATGCGCGTGACGACGCGCAGCAGCTCCGGATCCTGGGGCCGGTACGCCAGCGCGCGGTTGTACGCCGCTGCCTGCGCGTGGACGTCTCCCGCACGGTGTGCGGCACGCCCGAGCTCCTTCAGCCGTGCCACGACCCTCACCTCGTGCTGGGCCACGTACGCCTTCGCGTCCTGGAAGAAGCGCGCCAGCTCCCCGTCCCGCGGGGACACCTCCATCCGGGCGAGCTCCCCCTCGAGCGCCGCCTTCATCTCGCCCATCGTGGAGAAGCGGTCGTCCGGATCGTGCGCGAGCGCGCGGTCGAGGATGTCGCTGTACGCCTTTCCGAGGACGGGCCGCTCACGCTCGGCGCTCGGATACTCGCCCTCGAGGACCCGCCGGAGCACCTGCGCGGGGTTGGTGCCCTCGAACGGGAGGTGACCCGTCATGCACTCGTAGAGGAGCACGCCCAGCCCGAACACGTCGGTGCGCTCGTCGACCTCCGCGCCCTCGATCTGCTCGGGAGCCATGTGCGCGGGGCTCCCGAGCACCTGGCCCGTGGACGTGACGCCTTGCGCGTCGAGCAGCTTGGCGATCCCGAAATCGGTCAGCTTCACGCGGACCTCGGCGTTTGCCTCCTCCGCGGCCGCGGGGAGGACGCCCAGCGCGGCCGCCGGGTCGTCGGCAGACACGGGCTCGGGGGGGACCTGACCGGTGGTGGCGGGGAGCTCGACGGGCCCCCGGAGGCCACTCGGGTCCTGGGAGCCGGGGTCGACGGAGCCTCTCGGCCCCCGCGAGACGCGGAGCGACACGTGCTCCAGGATGACGGTCTCGGGCTTGACGTCGCGGTGCACGACGTCGCACGCGTGCGCGTGGGCGAGCGCGCCCGCGAGCTCGACGCCCAGCAGCGCGGCGATCTCCGGCGGCAGCGGTCCGAGACGGCCGAGCACCTTGCGGAGCGTCAGACCGCGCAGGAGTTCGACCACGAGGTACTGCTCCTCGTCCTCCTCGGACGAGACGTCGTAGACCTCGACGATGTTCGGGTGGCGCAGCTTGGCGACCGCCCGGGCTTCGGTGGAGAAGCGGTGCGCGATCTCGCTCGAGTCGCGGAGGTGGGGGTGGAGCACCTTCACCGCGACGTCGCGCGCGAGCCGACGGTCGTGGGCCCGGTAGACGGTCGCCATGCCCCCGTGCCCCAGCTCCTCGAGGATCTCGTACTTCGCGAGCGAGGGCGCGCGCGATGGACGGGACGTCGGACTGGTCGTGGCCGCCATCAGGGCGGAATGTTATCACCTCCGCGCCCCGGGCTGAAGCTCGGCCTCGGCCGGCCTACCCCTTCAACCCAAGCCGCTTGAGGCGGCTGCGCAGCGTGCTCTCCGAGAGGCCGAGCGAGCGCGCGGCGCGCGATTGGTTTCCCTCGGCCCGCACCAGCACCTGCTGCAGGATGTCGCGCTCGATGTCGTCGAACGTCGTGCCACCCTCCGGGACGGAGAGCGCGAGGGTGCCCCCCGGGATCGTGTCCTCGACGGAGGCGTGACGGAGCGACGGTGGAGGCGGCGGCAGCGAACCGGAGGGCGGGCCCTCGGCCACCGGGCGGAAGAGCGGAGGCTCCGTGAGCCGGATCCTCTGCGAGGAGACGGGGAGATCCTCGGGCAGCCCGAGGCACGTCTCGTCCACGTCGCGACCCGCGTGATAGATGACGAGTCGCTCCATCACGTTGCCGAGCTCGCGCACGTTGCCGGGCCACGCGTGCCGCTCGAGCGCGCGCCACCCCGCCTCGCTGATCCGCGGCAGCGCCCGGTTCATGCGGCGCGCGGCGGCCTCGAGGAGCGTCTTGCCGATACCGCGGACGTCCTCGGGGCGGGTCCGCAGCGGGGGCACCTCGATCGGACAGACGGCGAGCCGGTAGTAGAGATCGGGCCGGAAGAGGCCCGCCTTGGCGTCCGCGAGGAGGTCCTTGTTCGAGGCCGCGACGAT
>SXGT01137955.1_pt1 | contig 28765 bp, 23 predicted proteins | sample 3176221 | NCBI WGS metagenome assembly SXGT01 (sample SAMN11356862, study PRJNA531348) | freshwater metagenome | isolation source: freshwater sample F1-120 | place: China: Fuxian Lake, Yuxi | collected 2017-12-25 | reverse complement strand
TAATCAGTGGGTTCCGGGTTCAAGTCCCGGGGGGTGTACGAACGGCCCCGTTGCTCTCGCCAGCGCGGGGCCTTTCGCATGTCTGCGGTTGTTCGCAGGTGCGCGGCCTTGTCGCTCAGGGCTGCCTCGACCTGCTCTGCGAGCTCGGCCGGCGAAGCGGAGGTGGTGTCGAGCACGAGATCTGCCTCCTCGCGAAGCCACTCGCGCGCGCTCAGGTAGTCGGCCAGTCGCTCTTGCCGCCACTCGACGGCTTCGCCCGAGCCCGCAATGCGCGCACTGAGGGTCTCTTCGTCGGCATCGAGAACGATGTGAAACACCTCGTGGCCGAGTTCGGCGAAGCCCTGCATCAGCTCGAGCCAGTACTCCCGCACGACGACGGTCTGCGGGGCGACGAGGGTGCTGCCCGTGGTGTCAGCGATGCCGGCGGCGGCGCGAGGCACGAGGTCGCGCCACGGCGGCCAGTCTTGAAAGTCGCGCACGACGACGCGAGCGCCGATCGATTGCTGCAGCAACTCACCGACGCCCTCGGGGTCGAACGCTACGAACTCGGGGTGGCGGTCGAGCAGCTCGCGCGTGAGAGTGGTCTTGCCAACGCCGAAGGCGCCGTTCACCCAGATGATCATGCTGCCTCCCGCACCCAGTGTCGTGCATCCCGACTCGGCCGTCAGCGACTCGGGACTAAAGTCACGAATCCTCGCGAAACTGATGCGCGAGAGCGCTCCCGCCCGCACACTGGTCGCGCGCCGCGCTGGCGCATCAACCTCGTGAGCGGAGCCACCACCGTGTTCGAGCAAGTCATCGACCCCGTGTTCGGGTCCCTCGTGCTCTCGGCCATCGCAGCGGCGCTGCCCTTGTTGCTGCTGTTCGTATTGCTCGGCGTCTTCAAGGTGCGTGCGCCGTTCGCCGCCCTCGCGGCACTGTCTCTCTCGATCGTGCTCGCGATCGTCGGGTGGAATATGCCGCCGGTGCAGGCGCTCAGCGCCGCTGGCGCGGGAGTGTTCTACGGACTCTTCCCGATCCTCTGGATTCTCGTCAACGCTCTGTGGATCTACCGCCTCACCGTGGTGACCCCGTGGTTCGAGGTGTTCGGCCGCACGATCCGCTCGGTGAGCGACGATCTGCGCATCCTCTCGATCCTCATCGCGTTCTGCTTCGGGGCGCTGCTCGAGTCGCTCGCCGGCTTCGGGGCCCCGGTCGCGATCTCGGCGGCGATGCTGCTCGCCGCAGGCATGGCTCCGCTCAAGGCTGCGCTCGTATCGCTGCTCGCCAACACCGCGCCCGTCGCGTTCGGGGCTCTCGCCGCGCCGGTGATCGCGCTCGCGGGAGTGACGGGTCTTCCCCTGCACGAGCTAGCGTCGATGGCGGGCCGCCAGACCCCGTTCATTGCCGTGCTCGTGCCGCTCATCCTCGTCTTCCTGGTGGATGGCCGCCGCGGCCTGCGCCAAACGTGGCCAGTGGCACTGGTCGCGGGTCTGGTGTTCGGCGTGGCCCAGTTCATCACGTCCAATTTCTTCGCTGTCGAGTTGACCGACGTCGTCGCGGCCGTCGCCACGATCGCCGCGGTGCTGCTCATGCTGCGCGTGTGGCAGCCCGCCGAACTCGTCGGCATGAGCGGATCGGCCGACGCCGAGGCGCCGACCGTCGAGCGGCCACCGTTGCGCGAAGTGCTCATGTCGATCGCCCCGTACCTCATCATCATGCTGGTCTTCTCGCTCGCGCAGATTCCAGCCCTCAAGCAGTGGCTCTCCGTCGTGGGCACCGTGACCTTCGCGTGGCCGGGGCTCGATGTCGTGACGACGGCGGGTGAGCCCGCGGGAGCGCAGATGATGCACTTTGACACGATCAAGGCGACCGGCACGCTCTTGCTGCTCTCGGGGGTGCTGACAGCCGTGTTGTATCGCATCGTGCCACGCACGGCATTGCGGGCCTACGGCGCCACCCTGCACCAGTTGCGCTGGACGATCGTCACCGTTTGCGCGGTGTTGGGGCTCTCGTTCGTCATGAACCTCTCGGGCCAAGCGACGTCGCTCGGCGTCGCGCTGGCCTCGGCTGGCGGTTTCTTCGTCGTGCTCTCGCCGGTCATCGGCTGGATCGGCGTTGCCCTCACGGGCTCTGACACCTCGTCGAACGTGCTCTTCGGGCCCGTGCAGGTCGCCGCGGCCGACCAGGTGGGCCTGCCGCCCGTGCTCATGGCGGCCGCGAACTCGTCGGCCGGTGTGCTCGGCAAGATGCTCTCGGTGCAGAATCTGGCGGTCGCGGCTGCCGCGGTGGGCTTGGTGGGGTCGGAGAGCACGCTGCTGCGCAAGCTGCTGCCGTGGAGTCTCGGCCTGCTCGCGATCATCACGAGCCTCATCGTGCTGCAGTCGACGCCCGTGCTCGGGTGGATGGTGCCGTAGCTCGGCGCGTATCCACTAGCGTCATCCCGTGGCCCTTGAGATCTGGCTCGTCTTCTTGCTCGCGGCGGTCGGGCTCTCATTCACTCCGGGGCCGAACGGACTGCTCGCGCTGACGCACGGCGCCCTGCACGGTGTGCGGCGCGCGAGCGCGACGGTCTTCGGCGGCGCGGTCGGCTTCGTCGTCGTCATCGCCATCGCGATGTTCGGCATCGGCGCGCTCATCTCGGCCGTGCCCGAAGTGCTCACCATTCTCAAGTGGGTCGGCGGCGCCTACCTCGTGTACCTCGGCATCACCGTGTGGCGCTCGCCGCCGATCGTCGCGAAACCGAAGGCGGGCGCAGTCACGATCGAGGCCGACAACCCGGTGGATGCTGATGCCGGGCCCGCGCCCGTGCACACGGCGCTCGTCTCACCCTGGAAGCTCGCGCGCCAAGGCTTCCTCGCCGCGGTCACGAACCCCAAGGGCATCCTCTTCTTCGTCGCCTTCCTCCCGCAGTTCATCGACCCGAACGGCGACCTCTTTCTGCAGTTCGTCATCATGGCGGCGACTTTCGTGGGCATTGAGATCGTCTTCGAGCTCGTCGTCGCAGCTTTCGCGCAGAGTCTGCAGGGCGTGCTCGCGAAGGCCGGCCGCTGGTTCAACCGCGTGACGGGCGGGCTCTTCGTCGTCGTGGGCGTGCTGCTGCCGTGGCAGCTCTAGCGAGAGCGAGCATCCACGTCGCACGAACGGCCGTGCACAGCACGACGGCCCCGGCGAGTGCGCGCCGGGGCCGTCGTGTGTGATCGCTAGAGCGCGAAGGCGCGCAGGGGGTCGCGGCGGCGCCGCTCCCACTCCATGGCGGCCGCGCCCGCAAGCGTGAGCAGCACCGCGAACACCGCGAGTGTGGCGCTCTCGGCCGGGCCCGTCATCGCGAGAGCAGGCTGCGGGCCCTCGGTCGAGTAGTACAGCAGGGTGCCGTCGGCGCCGACTGTGATGTAGGCCACGAGGGTCAGCGGTTCGCCCTCGGAGACTCCGGTCAGCGTGATCGTGTGCGCCCCCGGAGTGATGGTCGTCGGCAATGCCACGACGTCAGAGAACGCACCGTTCTCGTCGGTGTCGCCTTCGGTCACGGTGACCGGGGTCGAGCGCAGCACGAGGTTGTACGGCGACTCGGGGTCGAGGTTGCCGCCCGACACCTGCACGTCAGAGCCCGGCAGGTATTCGCCGACCCCCACGGCCAGCGCCATGTCGATGCCGGGGCCCGTGAACGCCTTCGACTGCACGATGTTGTCGATGTACATGTAGGCGCCCGCGGCGCCGCCCCAGCTCTTGTCGTACGAGCCCGAGACGAAGACGAATCGGTAGGTGCCCGCCGAGGGAATGGCGACCGACGTGGTCGTCCAGTCGGCGAGTTCGCCCGTCGCGTCGATCACTTCGGTCTGCGCGCACGTGTCGACGTTGAGCAGGTAGCCGAAGACGTGGAAGTCGTCGGACTCGTCGACGGCCTTCCAGTCGAGGTTGATCTGACGCCCGGCACCGACCGTGAAGGGAGTGCTGAAGACTGCAGGACCGTGCACCACATAGCCCTCGCCGCCGAGCGACTCTTCGTCACTGGAGAGGTCGCTGAAGAGCTCGAGCACGCGGCCGTCGCGGCCGAGTTCGATGGGGTCGTCATCGTTCTCGATGGCGCGCTGGGTGAGGAAGGCCTGGTCGACAACCGTCACCGAGTACTCCTCTTCGTCCAGCTCGACGAGCGAGAGGTTGTCTGCCCGCAGGGTGGGGTCGACGGGAATGTCGCGCACCACCTGGAAGGCCTCCTCTTGAGCCTCGCTCCACAGATCACGCTCGAGGTAGGTGAGTTCGCTCGTCGCCGGGCTGAGCGTGTTCTGCTCGGCAGGGGCTGACTCTTCCGGCGAGGGTTCGCTCGGGGCGGGCTCAGAGGGCCGCGTCTCCTCGGGAGAAGGCGCCGGTTCGCCAGGAGCCGCCTCTTCCGGTGCGGGGTCGCTCGGCGCAGGGTCACTCGGCGCAGGCTCTTCCGGTGCGGGGTCGCTCGGCGCAGGCTCGCTCGGTGCGGGCTCCTCCGTGGCCGGTTCTTCGATAACGGGGTCGGCGACGCTCGAGAGCTCGAACGCGGGCGCCGACGTCGGGGCGGTCGTCGTCTCGAGGTAGTACTCGCCATTGACGGTGTCGTACACCAGGGCCTCACCGAGCACCGTGATGGCGTTCTTCGACACCCAGTCGTGCACGTAGAAGAAGCCGTCGGGTTGACCGGGCACCGGCTCATACTCGGTGTCCCAGATGCGTGAGGCGTCGTCGGCGTACTCGCGCAGGTTGGAGTAGTCGGACGTGTCGACCGTCAGACACCCCGCGATGCTCGTGACGCCCAGGTCGATCGCCTGGTTGAGGCTGCTCCAGCCGGTCACGTTCACTGCGCCGGTGGCGTCAGCCTCAAAGCCGCCGTTGACGATGACGCCGCTCGTGGCCTGCGCCGCGAGCGCGGGCGACAGTGCCAGCGTCGCGCCGACAGCGAGAGCGAGCCCCGCGGTGATGCGCTTCTTCATGATTCCCCCCAAAGGAACGATGGTGCGGCGCGCACTCGCGCGCCGCGTGCATCATCCCGCCCCTGTTGCACGCCGCGCGCCTCCCCAATGGGGTGCTCCCCGTTCGGGGGACATGAATCGTGTTCGCTTAACGAACACGGTCAACGCTGAAGCTCGTTCGGGTTCTAGACTCGCGTCGTGGTTCCCGTGCCCGAGCTGCTCGCGTTCACCCTCGCAGCGGCGATCATCATTCTCATTCCCGGCCCGAGCGTGCTCTTCGTCATCGGCCGGGCGCTCGTCGTGGGTCGCCGTGGCGCCTTGTTGAGCGTGCTCGGAAACGCTGCGGGAGTGGCAGTGCAGATCGTTGCGGTTGCGGCGGGGCTCGGAGTGCTCGTCGCTCAGTCGGTGGTGCTCTTCACGGTGCTGAAGATCGCGGGTGCGCTCGTGCTCGTGTGGCTGGGCATCCAGGCGATCCGCCACCGGCGCGCTCGACTCGACGACGACGTTGCCGCCGTGTCGCGCACACCCTCACGACTGCTCATCGAGAGCTTCTGGGTGGGGGTCACAAACCCCAAGACCGTGGTGTTCTTCGTCGCGGCACTGCCGCAGTTCGTCGTTCCTGCAGCCGGAAGCCCCGCCCTGCAGATGCTCGAGCTCGGCGCGATCTTCCTCGTCATCGGCGTCGCATGCGACAGCCTCTACGCGATCGCCGCGGGTTCAGCTCGAGACTGGTTCGCCACGAGTGAGCGACGCATCAGTGCCCTGCGAGCTGGCGGGGGAGTCGCGCTCATCGGCCTCGGCGGCGTGATGGCGTTGACCGCCCGCAGCTAGAGCGCAGCATCCGATCAGTCGTCGATGAGCCCTGATTCAAGCTCGCGGTTCTCTTCGATGACGGTGCCGATCGCGACCGCGACGCTGATGCCCCAGCTCACCCACATGAGCGCGAGGCGCCAGTCGCGCGGCCCGTTGCGGGTCTGATTGATAACGCCGACGGCCGAGAATGCCGCGCCGATGACGGCGCCGTTGAGCAGGTACTTGCGCATGGTGGATGCCCTTCCGTAGGTCGTCGTCAACGCTAGCGTGACCGCCCCACCCCGTGCGCGAATCTATGAGGACGGTGAGAGTTCTACCAGGGAAAGCCTCGCACTCACCGATCGGTCAGTTTCCTGACCACTCGGTCAGCTACTCTGCCCGCATGAGCTTGCATGACGACCTTCGCGCGATCGCGCTCGCGGAATTCGCGACCGCGGGCTACGCGGCCACCTCGCTGCAGCGCATCGCCGATCTTGCTGGCACGTCCAAGGCCAGCGTGCTCTACCACTTCGAGTCGAAAGAGCGACTGCTCGCCGACATCGTCAGCCCGGCTCTCGATGACATCGAGCGCGTCGTGCACAGCATGCTCGCCGAACCCCGGGTCGAACCAGTCGCGTTCGGAGAGCAGTTTGTCGAGCGCTTCGTCGATCTCCTGCTCACGCACCGCGATGTCGTGCCGATCATCATCAATCAGGGGGCGACGCTCGACGACGTGCCCGTCATGCATCGCGCGACCGAGACCATGCGCCAGATCGCCGAGCTCTTCCGCCTCGCGAGCAGCTCGACGATCGAAAAGCTGCGCTTCGGCATCGCCTTCGGCGGGGTGGCATACACCCTCGCTTCAGCAGAACGGTTGGGTCTCAGCGGCGAGATTCCGACCGATGAGCTGCGCTCCGCGCTCCTCAGCATCCTGCACGACTTGCTCGTGCCCGCCGCCTCCGAAACTCGCTAGGAGCCGCTCATGGCCACTCTTCTCTACCGACTCGGGCGGGCATCGTTCCGTCGTGCCTGGCTCGTGCTCGTCGCCTGGATCATCGTGCTCGGCACATTCCTCGGCGGAGGTGTCGCGCTCGGCGGTCAGCTCGCCGACGACTTCACCATTCCCGGCACGGAGGCGCAGGAGGCCCTCGACCAGCTTGACGCGCTCTTCCCAGAAACCTCGGGCGCGAGCGTGCAGGCCGTCGTCGAAGCTCCCGAGGGCGAACTCGTCACTGACGACGCGGTACGCGATCAACTCGATGACCTGCAGTCGGCGCTCGCCGACGTTGACGGGGTCGTCTCGACGCTTGGTCCCTTCGAGGAGTTCGCGAGCAATCAGGTGAGCGACGACGAACGCGTCGCGATCATCCAGGTGCAGTTCGATGCGCCGTCGGTCGACATCACCGAGGAACAGATCGCCGAGGTGCTCGCGACCGCCGACGACATCGACTCGCGCGTCGAATTCGCCGGTCAGGTGTTTCAAGACACATCGGTCGGCGTCACGATCACCGAGGTCTTCGGTGTGCTCTTCGCCGCGGCTGTGCTGCTCATCACCTTTGGCTCGATCCGCCCCGCATGGATGCCCCTCGCCACGGCCCTCGTCGGCGTCGGCATCGCGATGGGTGGCATTTTGGGTGTCGCGTACCTGACGCCCGTCTCGGCGTCAGCACCTCTGCTCGCGCTCATGATCGGCCTCGCCGTCGGCATCGACTACGCGCTCTTCATCGTGTCGAGGCACCGAGCGCAACTCGCGCGCGGCGAGACCCCCGAACAGTCCGCAGCGACCGCGGTCGGCACGGCGGGCAGCGCCGTCGTCTTCGCGGGCATCACCGTCATCATCGCGCTGCTCGGCCTGCTGGTCGTCGGCATCCCCTTCCTCTCGGTCATGGGAATCGGTGCGGCGTTCGCCGTGCTCGTCGCGATCGCGGCGGCCGTCACGCTGCTGCCCGCGTTCTTCCGTTTCGCCGGTGCGTCGCTCGCCCCGAAGGAGGGCTCGCGCGCCTGGAAGCGTGCGCACCCGACGGCGGCCGCGAAGCCCACGATGGGCCGGCGCTGGGTGCGCGGAGTCATGCGTCGACCCGTGCTCGCGTCCCTCGGCGTCGTAGCTCTGCTCGGCGGCCTGAGCGTGCCCGCATTCTCGCTCGACCTCAACCTGCCCGACGGCGGTCGCGAACCGGCTGGCTCGACCCAGCGCGAGGCCTACGACCTCATCGCCGACGCCTTCGGTCCCGGCACGGCAGGGCCACTGCTCGTCACGCTCGACATCACCCAGACGACCGACATTCTCGACGACCTCGAGGCCATCGCGGCTGAGCTCGAACAGGTCGACGGCGTGGAGAGCGTGGGCCGGGGCATCCCGTCGCCCGGTCTCGATCTCGCGATCATCCGCGTGATTCCCGAGACGGCGCCCGACGACCCCGTCACGAAGCAGCTCGTCGCTGATCTGCGCGCACTCTCGAGCGACATCGAAGCCGAGTTCGACACGCCCATGGCCGTGACCGGCACGACGGCGATCTCGATCGACATCTCGAACCGACTCTCGAACGCCCTCGTGCCCTTTGGCCTTGTCGTCGTGGGCCTCTCGGTCGTGCTGCTCATGATGGTGTTCCGCTCGGTGCTCGTGCCGCTCAAGGCGGCCGCCGGCTTCTTGCTCACCGTCGGCACCGCCCTCGGTGTGACGGTGGCCGTCTTCCAGTGGGGCTGGGGTGCCGAAGCGCTGCACGTCGAGGCCGGGCCCATTCTGAGCTTCATGCCGATCATCCTCATGGCGGTGCTCTTCGGTCTCGCGATGGACTACGAGGTCTTCCTCGTCTCAGGTATGCGCGAGCAGTATGTGCACGGGCGCAGCGCGCGCGACGCCATCGAGGAGGGCTTCGCAGACGGTGCACGTGTCGTCACGGCGGCCGCCATGATCATGTTCTTCGTGTTCGCCGCCTTCGTCCCAGAAGGCGCGGGCATCATCAAGCCCATTGCCCTCGGTCTCGCGATCGGCATCGCGGTCGACGCCGTCCTCGTGCGCATGACGCTCGGCCCGGCACTTATGACGCTCTTCGGTCGCAGCGCGTGGTGGTTCCCCCGATGGCTCGATCGTTCGCTGCCCGACCTCGATGTTGAAGGTGAGCAGCTGCGTCGCCATCGCGAGCTCGACGAGTGGGCGCTGCAGCACCGTGGACACGTTCTCGTCGCCGAGGCTCTCGAGATCTCTGGCGTGGATGCTCACCTCGACGTCGTCGCCGACCCGGGTGACCGCGTGGTGCTCATCGGAGCGCCCGAGCAGCGGCGCCTCGCTGCCGCGACGCTCGCGGGGTACCTGCCGGCTGCCGGTGGTCGCGCGGTGGTTGCGGGTGCGCTGCTGCCGGTCGAGCCCACGCGCGCCTCGCGTCGTGTTGCTCTCGTCGACGTGAGCGGCGACCGGCTCGGCCCGGCGCTCACGCTCGGTGAGCTGGTCACCGAGCGGCTCGCGCTCGCGCGCGGACGCGTGCGCCAGTCGCAGCGGGCTCGCCGCTGGCTCGCGCGCCTCGCCGCCACGGTCGGCGCTCTCGGTATCGAACCCGGCGCCCTCGCCGACCCGTCTACTCCCGTTGCGCTGCTCGACCCTCAACGGCGCGCGCTCGCACTGGCCGCCGTCGCCACCATCGACGGAGCGCCCGTCATGGTCTTCGATCACCGCGATGACGTGCTCGACGCTGGCGATGCCGCTCTCATCGACGAACTCGTGCTGCGACTCGCACCCGAGCGCACCGTGCGCGTGTGGGGTCGCGGTTCGCTCGATCTCGACGGAGGAGGAGTCGTGGCGTTGCTGCGCCCGAACCCTGTCACCGTCCCTGCTGACCTCGCTGTTGTCGCAGCGACCACTGAGGAGGACCGCTCGTGACCACCGAACCCGCCACCCCGTTGTCGTCGGGCCGCTTCGGCGCTCGCCGATCGTGGCGCCGACCGCTCGCGCTCGTCGGTGCGATCATCGTGCCCCTCGCCCTCGTGGGCGTCGCGCTCGCTGCGATCGGCACTGACGACGACCCGCTCGCGCGCATCCCCGCAGCCGTCGTCAACGACGACGAGCTCATCACCCAGGTCGACGACAACGGTGACGAGCAGCTGGTGTTCGCGGGCCGTCAGCTCGTCACCGAGCTCACCGGACCGGAGTCGGTCGGCTTCGACTGGCAGGTCACGAGCAGCGACGAAGCGGAGCGCATGCTCGCGACCGGTGAGATCTACGCCGTGCTGACCATTCCCGACGACTTCTCCGCCTCGCTGCTCACGCTCGGTGAGCCGGATGCCGTGCAAGCGCAGCTGCAGGTCACGACCGACGACGCGCACAGCTATCTCGTGGGCAGTGTCGTGCAGTCGGTGAGCACCAGTCTCGCGGCGCAGTTCGGCGACGTGCTCACCGAGCAGTACATCGACGGTCTTTCAACGGGCATCGTCGAGCTCGGCGACGCCCTAGGCGAGGCCGCCGATGGCGCGAGCGCCGTCGGCGACGGTGTGAGCGGTCTCGGCGAGGGGCTCGATGCGCTCAGCGCCGGCGCGGGAGCCTCCGCGAGCGGCGCGCGGCAACTCGCCGCCGGACTCAGCGAGTACACGGGCGGCGTGAATGCTCTCGCCGACGGGCTCGATGACCTCGCCGCGGGTGCCGCGAGTGCCAGGCCGCTCGGCGGCGCCGTTACCTCGCTCTCGGCCGACGCCGCCAGCGTCGCTGGGCAGCTCGGATCCCTGCTGCCCGCGATTCAAGCAAGCGACCTCACTCCTGAGCAGCAGCAGGCGTTCATCGATGCCTTCACCGATGCTCAAGTGGTGGCAGGCACAGCGGGCGCCATCGCGCCCCAGCTCGATGGCGCCCTCACAGGACTCGCCAGTGGCTCGGCGCGGAGCGCCGCAGGTGCTGAGCAGCTCGCGGATGGTGGCCCGGCGCTCGTCTCGGGCGCTCAAGGCCTGGCGAGCGGCCTTGGTCAGCTCGGCACGGGCGCGGCAGAGGCGTCTGACGGAGCCGGTCAACTCGCCGATGGTGCCGAGGAACTCGCCTCAGGCCTCGCGACCGGCGCCGAGTCGGTGCCACCCGCCGGCGATGCTGCGGTGGCGAGTGAGCCCGTGGTCGTGGAGTCTCAGCGCGTCAACACCGCTCCGGGAATCGGCTCGGTGCTCGCCGAGACGCTCGTGCCCGTGGGTCTGTGGATCGGCGCGCTCGCGACCTTCCTTGTCTTGCGACCGCTCGAACGGGGCATTCTCGGCTCGACTGCGACCGGCGGCGCCGTCGTGCGCCGCATGCTCGGGCGATCGTCGCTCATCGCGCTGGGGCAGGCCGCTCTCGTCGCCGTGCTCGTGCACGCGACGACCGGCGTCGAGCTCGCGCTGCTACCCGCAACGTTCGCGCTCAGCGCGGTCATTGCGCTCGCCTTCACCGCGTTGCACGCCGCGCTGACTCTCGTGCTCGGGCGCAGCGGCCTCATCGTGTCGCTGCTGGCCCTCGTAGTGCAGCTCGTGGTGACGGGTGGCATCGTGCCCGTCGTTGCGCTGGCCGAGCCCTTCCCGGCACTGAGCGCCGTGATGCCCCTCACCTATGCCGTCGATGGCATGCAGGCGCTGCTCAGCGGTGGGGCATCCAGTCGCATCGTCGCCGCCGTGGCCGTCATGATCGCGCTGGGGGTCATCTCGGTGATCGTGGCGAGGCTCGCGGCCGGCCGCGCGCGTCGACGCGAAGCCCTCGCATCGTTCGCGCCGGGGCTCGCGACAGCGACCGCCTGAGCACACCCCAACGGCGCGCAGCGCCCACGCAGAACGGGCCGCTCGGAATACTCCGAGCGGCCCGTTGCCGACGGTGCTGCTACTTCTCTGCCTCCGTGTGCGGGGTGCTGTCGAGCCCGCCGCTCAGCGCGTACTGCTCTTCTGGCGAGAGCACGAGTCGGTGGCGACCCCAGACGGCGAAGCCGACGAGGATGAGGATGTAGATGATCGCGATCGCGAAGATCGCGGTCGTGAACGCCGGGTTCAGCAGCGTGCCGAGGAAGACGAGCGCAGCGATGCCTGCCGCAACATACGCTCCGGTGAGGCCCCACGGGCTGCGGTAAGGCCGCTTGGCGTTCGGGAACTTCTTGCGCAAGATGATGAAGCTCACCATCTGCAAGAAGTACGCGAGCACAGCGCCCCAGACGGCGATGTTGAGCACGACGGCACCCGCGACGCCGCCCGTGCCGCCGAGCACGTCGACGACCACGAGAGCGATGAAGCCGATGACGGCGCCGACGAGCAGCGCGACCCACGGGGTCTGACGCTTGCCCGTGAGCGAGAACACCCGCGGGTAGTAGCCAGCACGTGAGAGCGAGTACATGTTGCGTCCGTAGGCGAACATGATGCCCTGCAGCGAGGCCAGCAGACCGATGAGCGCGAACAGGGCGAGCACGGCGGCGAGCTCGTCGCCGACCATCGCGCGGAATCCGTCGAGCAGGGGTTCGCCCGCGACGCCCGTCGCCTCCGCACCGATGACACCGGTGTTGAGGAAGAGCACGAGCAGACCCGTGACGATGAGCGTGCCGCGCGCCCAGAACCCTGCGCGAGGAATGTCGCGCTCGGGGTTGTGCGCCTCTTCCGCCGCGAGCGGCAGTTCTTCGATGCCGAGGAAGAACCACATGGCGAACGGCAGAGCGAAGAGAATCGGCAGCACGCCGAAGGGCAAGAACTCGCTTTGTCCGGCCTCGGGGGCGATGTCCCACAGGTTCGCCCACTGGAAGGCGCCGGTGGCGAGCGACATGATCGAGAACAGCACGATGATGCCGATCGCGATGATCGAGACGACGATCGCGAAGCGGAACGAGATGTGCGCGCCCGCGGCGTTGAGGCCGATGAACGCGGCGTAGAGAATGACCCACCACACCCAGTTCAGCCCCAAAGCGCTCAGCGAGAAGCCCGTGAGGGTCGCCATGATCGGATCGGCGTACGCCGCCGAGAAGTAGACGATGACCGCGGTTGTCGCGACGTACTCGATCGTTTCGGCGACCCCCGTGACCAGGCCTCCCCAGGGCCCCATCGCTGAGCGAGCGAACGAGTAGGCGCCGCCGGTGTGCGGCATGGCGGCCGACATCTCGCCGATCGAGAAGATGAGTCCGTAGTACATCGCAACGAGAATCGCGAAGGCGATGAGCATGCCGCCGAAGCCGGCGAAGTCGATGCCGAAGTTCCAGCCCGAGAAGTCTCCCGAGATGACCGCCGCGACCGCGAGGCCCCAGAGCCCCCAGACTCCTGCCGTGCGGCGCAGGCTGCGCTTGTCGAAGTAGCTCTGCTCGACCGTGGTGTACGTCACACCACCGGTCTTCGTGGTCGGTGTCGCCATGCAGTCCTCCTGAAGGGGTGGAGTTACTCAGAACGAAACGGCGTCGCAGGCAGTGCGCCAGGAGCGCCTTGGATGCGAGCATGGCCCTAAAGGTCGGGTTTGTCTACCATTAGCCTTCAGTGATCGAGCACCATCGAGCGAGGAGGCCCCCATGACCGCAGCACCCGAGGTGCGATCGGGCAACCTCACGGTCGCAGAACTCGAGTCGCTCATCGACGCGGGTGAGATCGACACGGTCATCGTGGCCTTCGCCGATATGCAGGGCAGGCTCGTGGGCAAGCGCGTGTCGGCGCGGCTCTTCCGCGAAGAAGTCGCGGCTCACGGCGCCGAATGCTGCAACTACTTGCTCGCCGTCGATGTCGAGATGAACACCGTCGAGGGCTATGCGATGAGCTCGTGGGAGACCGGTTACGGCGACATGGTCATGCGCCCCGACCTCTCGACCCTCCGCCGCATCCCCTGGCTGCCGGGTACCGCGCTCGTCATCGCTGACCTCGAGCGACACGATGAGGCGCCCGTCGCGCCCAGCCCGCGCGCGGTGCTGCAGCGGCAACTCGACCGTCTCGCCGAACTCGGTCTCGTGCCCTACGTCGGCACCGAGCTCGAGTTCATCGTCTTCGACGACAGCTTTCGCGCTGCATGGGCCAAGGGCTACCGCGATCTCGCGCCCGCGAGCGACTACAACATCGACTACGCGCTGCTCGCCTCGAGCCGCATGGAACCGCTCCTGCGCGATATCCGCAACGGCATGGACGGCGCGGGCATGTACTGCGAGGGCGTCAAGGGCGAGTGCAATCTCGGTCAGCAAGAGATCGCCTTCCGCTACGCCCACGCGCTCGCGACGTGCGACAACCACGTCATCTACAAGAACGGTGCGAAAGAGATCGCCGACACCCACGGCAAAGCGCTCACCTTCATGGCGAAGTACAACGAGCGCGAGGGCAATAGCTGCCACATCCACCTCAGTGTGCGCGGCACCGACGGCTCCGCTGTCATGGCGGGCGATGGTGACCACGGGTTCTCGCCCCTCATGGAGCACTGGCTTGCAGGGCAGCTCAGCGCTTTGCGCGAGCTCAGTCTCTTCTTCGCGCCGAACATCAACTCGTACAAGCGCTACGTTCCCGGCAGCTTCGCCCCCACCGCCGTCGCGTGGGGCTTCGACAATCGCACGTGCGCGCTGCGCGTCGTCGGCCACGGTCACAGCCTGCGCATCGAGAACCGCGTGCCCGGCGGCGACGTCAACCCCTATCTCGCCGTGGCCGCGATCATCGCCGCGGGCATCCATGGCATCGAGAACGAGCTCACGCTGCCCGAGGTGTTCGAGGGCAACGCCTATGTCGCCGACGTCGAGCGTGTTCCCGCGACGCTTCGCGAAGCGGCAGAGCTCTTCTCGGCCTCCGACCTGGTGCGTTCGGCCTTCGGCGACGAGGTCGTCGAGCACTACCTCAACATGGCCGCGATCGAGCAGCGCGCGTTCGACGCCGCCATCACCGACTGGGAGCGCATCCGTGGCTTCGAACGACTCTGAGCGTGACGCCGACCGCCCGGTCGTCATCGGACTCACGACCTATCTCGAGCAGGCCCAGAGCGGAGTGTGGGATGTTCCCGCAGCCTTCTTGCCGCGCGTCTACTTCGACGCGGTGACCGCCCAGGGGGCTCTCGCCGTGCTCGTGCCGCCGCAGCCGATTGACGACGCGGGTGCCGATCGGGTGCTCGATGGGCTCGACGGGCTCATCATCACGGGCGGCAAAGACGTCGATGCAGCCCGGTACGGGCAGCAGCCGCACCCGCTCAATGATCCTCCCCGGCCCGATCGCGACGCGCTCGAAGACGCACTGCTGCGCCGAGCGATCGCGCGCGACATCCCCTTCCTTGGCATCTGCCGGGGCCTGCAAGTGCTCAACACGAGCCTCGGCGGCACCCTCGTGCAGCACTTGCCCGATGAGATCGGTTCGACCCGGTACAACGCGGGCGGAGGAGTCTTCACCCCGAACCCCGCCACCACGGTGCCCGGCACGCGACTCGCCGCGCTCGTCGGCGATGCCCTCACGGTATCGAGTTACCACCACCAGGCCATCGACGACGTGGCCGAGGGTCTCACCGTGAGCGCGCGCGGGGCCGAGGGTGTCATTCAAGCGGTCGACGTCGACGCGATGACCTTCGGCGTCGGCGTGCAGTGGCACCCCGAAGTGGACGCGGCTGAGGATGCGCGGCTCTTCGCCGAACTCGTGCAGCAAGCGCGCATCTACCGCGACGAGAGAAAGGCGCGCGCATGAGCTCGACGACCGTCATCAATCCTGCCGACGAGAGCGTCATCGGCACGATCGAGCACACGACGCTCGAGCACGTCGACGAGGCAGTCGCACGAGCCGTGGTCGCGCAACGCGCGTGGGCAGCGCTCGCCCCGGTCGATCGGGCTCGCGCGCTGCGTCGTTTCGCGGCCGTCATCGACGCGCACATCGACGAGCTCGCCGCGCTCGAGGTGCGCAACAGCGGGCATCCGATCGCGCAGGCGCGCTGGGAGGCCGGCAACGTTCGCGACGTGCTCGACTACTACAGCGGTGCTCCCGAGCGGATGCTCGGCCAACAGATTCCCGTCGCCGGTGGTCTCGACGTCACCTTCCACGAGCCACTCGGCGTCGTGGGTGTCATCGTGCCGTGGAACTTTCCGATGCCGATCGCCGGTTGGGCGCTCGGTCCGGCGCTCGCCGCGGGCAACGCTGTGCTGCTCAAGCCCGCCGATTGGACACCGCTCACGGCCATGAGGCTCGGCGAGCTCGCCCTCGAGTCGGGGCTGCCCGAGCATCTCTTCCAGGTACTGCCGGGCCGCGGTTCGGTGGTCGGTGAGCGCTTCGTCACGCACGAGCAGGTGCGAAAGATCGTCTTCACGGGCTCGACCGAGGTCGGCAAGCGCGTCATGGCGGGCTGCGCCGCACAGGTGAAGCCCGTCACGCTCGAGCTCGGCGGCAAGAGCGCGAACATTGTCTTTGCCGACGCCGATCTCGAGCTCGCAGCATCCAGCGCCCCAGGATCAGTCTTCGACAACGCCGGCCAAGACTGCTGCGCGCGCTCGCGCCTGCTCGTCGAGAGAAGCGTGCTCGACCGCTTTCTCGCCTTGCTCGAGCCCGCCGTGCAGGCTTTCGCGGTCGGTGACCCGAACGACGAGGCGACGGCGATGGGGCCACTCGTCTCGCGAGAGCACTTCGACAACGTGCGGGCGTTTCTCGAGGAGGGGGTGGAGGTCGCCTTCCGCGGGTCGGCGCCGACGGGCCCTGGCTACTGGATGGCGCCGACGGTCGTGCTGCCCTCGCGCACCGACCGCATCGCGCGCGATGAAGTGTTCGGGCCGGTCGTCTCGGTACTGCCCTTCGATGACGAGGCCGACGCCGTCGCGCTCGCCAATGACTCAGAGTTCGGGCTCTCCGGCTCGATTTTCACGCGTGATCTCGGCCGCGCCATTCGCGTCTCGCGCGGGGTCGAGAGCGGCAACCTCAGTGTGAACTCGCACTCCTCGGTGCGCTATGCCACACCTTTTGGAGGCTTCAAGCAGTCGGGGCTCGGCCGCGAGCTCGGCCCCGACGCACCGCTCGCCTTCACCGAGACCAAGAACGTCTTCTACTCGCACGCCTGATTGGAGCCCGCACCATGAGCATCACCCCCATCGACCTGACACAGCGCCTCAAGGGCAAGGTCGCCGTCATCACGGGCGGCGCGAGCGGTATTGGGCTTGCGACGGCGCGGCGCTTCGCCGCGGAAGGCGCGACCGTCGTCATCGGCGACATGAACCCGTCCACGGGCGAGGCGGCCGCCGCCGAGGTCGGCGGGCTCTTCGTCAAGGTCAACGTGACCGACGAGGGCGAGGTCAACGCGCTCTTCGACACCGCGCAGGCCACCTACGGTTCGCTCGACATCGCCTTCAACAATGCGGGCATCTCGCCGCCCGAGGACGACTCGATTGAGACCACCGAGCTGCCGGCGTGGGATCTCGTGCAAGACGTCAACCTCAAGAGCGTCTACCTCTGCTCGCGCGCCGCCCTGCGACACATGGTCGCGCAGCAGTCGGGCTCGATCATCAACACCGCGTCGTTCGTGGCGGTCATGGGCAGTGCCACGAGCCAGATCTCGTACACGGCGAGCAAGGGTGGCGTGCTCGCCATGACCCGGGAGCTCGGCGTGCAGTTCGCCCGGCAGGGCATTCGCGTCAACGCGCTCTGCCCTGGCCCGGTCAACACCCCGCTGCTGCAAGAGCTCTTCGCGAAAGACCCGGAGCGCGCGCAGCGCCGACTCGTGCACATTCCCAAGGGGCGCTTCGCCGAAGCTGAAGAGCTCGCCGCGGCGGTCGCTTTCCTCGCGAGCGACGACGCCTCGTTCATCACCGCGTCGACGTTCCTCGTCGACGGCGGCATCAGCGGTGCCTATGTGACGCCCCTCTAGGCTGACCGACATGGCGGAGGCGGCGGATCGGGATGCTGCGCTCGAGCCCGCGGAAGGGCTCGCGCACGAGACGCTCTCGCGCCCCGTGCGCGGCGGCAACGCCTTCGAAGAGACGCTCGCTCGGCTGCTGCAGCTCGTGCGACTCGGGCTTGTCGCACCGGGAGAGGCGCTGGCTCCCGAGCGCGAGCTCGCCGCCCGTTTCGAAGTGAGCCGTGACACGGTGCGCGATGCGATCCGCTCGCTCGCCGATGCGGGCTGGCTCGAATCGCGCCGAGGTCGCTACGGGGGCACGTTCGTGTGCGACCCGCTGCCGCAGCGCGGGTCGAGGCCTGTGCCCGAGGTGCTGGCGGCCGATCTTGACGATGTGCTCGTACTGCGGCACGTACTCGAGGTGGGCAGTGCTCGCGCTGCAGCGAGCCGCGACATCGTGGCGGTCGAGCACGAGTCGCTGCTCGGTCATCTCGCCGACGTCACGAACGCCGAGCCGGGGGATTACCGTCGACTCGATTCGCGGCTGCACCTCGCCATCGCCGAACTGGCGGGAAGTCCGAGCCTGGTGTCGCTGCTCGCCGACAACCGCATGCGGGTGAATCACCTGCTCGACGACATTCCACTGCTCGCCCCCAACATTGCTCACTCGAACGAGCAGCACGAGCGCATCGTCGAGGCCGTGCTCGCGGGCGAGCCCGACCGAGCGGCCGAGGCAATGGCCGAGCACCTCGACGGTTCGGCGTCGCTGTTGCGCGCCTTTCTCAGCTAGCGCGGCGACTCTCGCTCGACGCCGGCACCGTCGTGTGCTGCCGAGCGAAATCGACCGTCTCGCGCAGCCATTCCAGGCGTAGGGCATCGTCGTCGCGGCACGCTCGCGAGTTGATTTCGGCGACGATGGCCCCGCTCCAGCCGCGTGCGGCGAGCAGCGCGAGCACCTCGGCGACCGGTTGCACTCCGCGCCCCGGCACGAGGTGCTCGTCGAGCACGAGCTCGTTCGGCTCCATTCTCGAGCCATCGCACAAGTGCACGTGGCGCAAGCGGTCACCCCAGCGCTCTGCGAGCTCGAGAGCGCTCACTCCGGCCAGCGCCGCGTGCGAGAAGTCGAGCGTCATGGCCTCGACATCGAGCTCGCCCGGATTCCAGTGCGGGGCGTAGGCCTCGCGCTCACGGCCGCGCAGCGTGACGGGAAACATGTTCTCCACCGCGATCGTCGCACCGGTCGTCGCCGACACGTGGGCGACGTGGTCTTCGAAACGCCTGGCAGTGCGCCACTGCCACCGAAATGGCGGGTGCACCACGACGGTGTTGGCGCCGACGCGCTGGGCGAGCTCGACGCTGCGCTCGAGCTTGCGGCGCGGATCAAGCCCGTAGACCGCGGCGGTGAGCACGAGCACCGGGGCGTGGATGCTGAGCACGGGCATCCCGAATCGTCGACTCAGGGCGCTGATCATTGCGGCGTCGCGCGTGGCGGGGTCGCCCGTGATCATCACCTCGATGCCATCGAAACCGGCCTCGGCGGCCAGGCGGAAGGCGGCCTCGAGGCCGCGGGGCAGCACACTCGTGGTTCCCATACCGATGCTGATCACCCTCTGACCGTACGCCTGCTGGGGCACCGCGTCGCGACCGTCACCGGTGAATGTCCTGTGACGAACAGGCGAACCCTGATGCCGCGTGCCCTGCAGATGCAGGGCGCCGCAGTCTGAGAGCACTCTGAGATTCGGCTGATACGTTCGATTCGCCGGCCCAGCACCGACGATCCCCGTAGGAGACGCACGAGCGCCATGACCGACCCTGACCTGTACGACTTCATCGTCGTCTCGAATCGACTGCCCGTCGACCGCGTCGTTGACCCCGATGGCACCGAGAGCTGGCGTCGGTCTCCCGGCGGTCTCGTCACCGCCCTCGAGCCCGTCATGCGGGCTTCCGACGGCGCCTGGATCGGATGGGCGGGAGCCCCCGACATCGATGTCGAGCCGTTCACCGCCGACGAGATCGCGCTCGTGCCCGTGCGACTCACCGCCCTCGAGATCGAGCGCTACTACGAGGGCTTCAGCAACGACACCCTCTGGCCGCTCTATCACGACGTCATCGCGCCGCCGAGCTTCCATCGGGAGTGGTGGGACTCCTATGTCGAGGTCAATCAACGCTTCGCCGATGCGAGCGCTCGGGTTGCCGCTCCGGGCGCCACGGTGTGGGTGCAGGACTACCAACTGCAGCTCGTGCCGAAGATGCTGCGAGAGCAGCGCCCCGATCTCACGATCGGGTTCTTCAACCACATTCCTTTCCCGCCCTACGGCATCTACGCGCAGTTGCCCTGGCGCAAGCAAGTCATCGAGGGGCTGCTCGGCGCGGACGTCATCGGCTTTCAACGCGTCGCCGATGCCGGCAACTTCTCGCGGGCGGTGCGGCGGCTCTACGGCTACGCCACGAAGGCTCCCGAGATCAGGGTGCCCGACGGCGAAGGCGGCAGCCGCACCGTCGTGGCGAAGGCGTTCCCCATCTCGATCGACGTCGAAGGCTTCGAGGAGATCGCCCGTCGACCCGAGGTGCAAGCGCGCGCGCAGCAGATTCGCGACGAACTCGGCAACCCCAGCACGATCATGCTCGGCGTTGACCGCCTCGACTACACCAAGGGTATCCGTCACCGCTTGAAGGCCTTCGGCGAACTGCTGCGCGACGGCGAGCTGCGCGCGGGGGAGACGGTGCTCGTGCAGGTCGCCAGCCCGAGTCGCGAGCGCGTCGAGGCCTACATGCAGTTGCGAGACGAGATCGAGCTGACCGTCGGTCGTCTCAACGGCGACTACGCGACGATCAGTCAGCCCGCCATCTCGTACCTGCACCACGGCTACCCCCGCGAAGAGATGGTCGCGCTCTATCTCGCGGCCGACGTCATGCTCGTCACGGCTCTTCGCGACGGCATGAACCTCGTGGCGAAAGAGTACGTCGCGTGCCGTCACGACGAGGGCGGAGCCCTCGTGCTGAGCGAGTTCGCCGGCGCCGCTGACGAACTCAAGAACGCGCTGCTGGTGAACCCGCACGACATCGACGGTCTCAAAGAGGCGATGCTGCAGGCTGCGCGCATGTCGAGCCGCGAGCGCACGACGCGCATGCGGGCGCTGCGTCGTCGCGTGCGCGAAAACGACGTCTCACGCTGGTCGCAGAGTTTCATCGACGCCATGCGCCACGCCGGGTCGCGCGGATGACCGCCGTGGAGAATGTCAGCGGCAGTACCGGGGAGTCGGTGCTGCCTCCCGCGCTGCTCGCCGAGCTCGATCGCCTGGCCGCTGTTGATCGGTTGCTCGTCGCCCTCGACTTCGACGGCACGGTCGCGCCGATCGTCGATGACCCGAGCGAGTCCCGCGCTCTGCCTGCGGCGCACGCCGCGCTGCTGGCCCTCTCTGCGATGCCCGGCACTACCGTCGCGCTCGTCTCGGGCCGCGCGATCGAGAGCCTCGCCGAGGTCTCGCTCTTGCCCGAGACGGTGCTGCTCGTCGGTTCGCACGGGCTCGAAGTGCGACTGGGCGACCTCGCGACTGACGAACACGAGGGGTCACTCAATGCGGTAGAGCTGGCTCGTGTCGATGCCGACCAGCTGTCGGCACTGCTCGAGCACGTCGCTCCTCTCGTGAACGCGGTCGACGGCGCCTGGATCGAGCGCAAGCCGGCCGGGTTCGCCGTGCACACACGGCAAGTCGACGACGCGGCAGCCGTTCGCCTGCATGACGCCGTGCGCGAGGCCGCGCTTGCGCTGCACCCCGACCTCACTGTGCGTCGAGGTCTCAACGTGCTCGAGCTGTCGCTGCGCGACGCGACGAAGGCCGACGGCATCGCAGCGCTGCGAGCGGCCACCCGCAGCGATGCCGTGCTGTTCGCAGGAGACGACGTTACCGACGAAGACGCGCTCGCCGCGCTTGTTGCCGGAGACGTGGGCATCAAGGTCGGCGGTGCCGACTCGGTGGCGCCGCATCGCGTGCCCGACGAAGCGTCGATGGCGTGCGTGCTCGTCGCTCTCGCCGCGAGGCGGCTCGTCTCCGCATCCGTATAATAGGGAGAAGCTGGCCGAGAGAGAGATCGCTCGCGACGCCCTACCCCCTTGCCGAATCACCGACACCGAGGGAGGACGCATGCTCATCGTCCTGACGGTGTTCGCGGTGGCCGCCGTTCTGCTTCCCGTGCTCGAAAAGGCTCTCGGCCGCAAGATCTTCCTCGTCGCCGCGCTCGTGAGTCTCGGGGCCTTCGCGCACACGATTCTTCTGGCGCCCGCCGTGCTGAGCGGCGAGACGCCGAGCGAGACGCTCACGTGGATCGCGCAACTGCAGCTCACGCTCGACGTGCGCATGGACGCGCTGTCGTGGATGCTCGCACTCATCGTCACGGGCGTCGGCAGTCTCGTCATGCTCTACTGCTCGCGGTACTTCGGGCCGCGTGACGCGGGGCTCGGCCGTTTCTCGGCGGTCTTGCTCGCCTTCGCCGGCGCCATGTACGGCCTCGTCATCGCCGACGATGTCTACCTGCTCTTCATTCTGTGGGAAGCCACGAGCGTCTTCTCGTACTTGCTCATCGGCCACTACACGAATCGCCGAGCGAGCCGAGGTGCCGCCCTGCAGGCGCTCATCACGACGACGCTCGGCGGCCTCGTCATGCTCGTCGGCCTCGTGCTGCTCGCCGTGCAGGCCGGCAGCTCGAGTCTGCTCGTCATCCTGCAAACGGCACCGGCCGACCCGCTCACGACGACCGCCGTCATGCTCGTGCTCGTGGGCGCACTCTCGAAGTCGGCGATCGTGCCCCTGCACTTCTGGTTGCCGGGAGCCATGGCAGCGCCGACCCCGGTGAGTGCCTACTTGCACGCCGCTGCGATGGTCAAGGCGGGCATCTACTTGCTCGCGCGACTCGCCCCCGCGTTCGTCGTGGTGCCAGGGTGGCGCGAAGTGCTCATCGTGCTGGGTGTCGCGACCATGCTGCTCGGCGGTTGGCTCGCGCTCAAGCAGAGCGACCTGAAGCTGCTGCTCGCCTACGGCACCGTGAGTCAACTGGGCTTCTTGACCGTGGTCACGGGCTTCGGTTCTCGCGACACCGCCCTGGCCGCGCTCGCCCTGCTGCTCGGGCACGCGCTGTTCAAGTCGACCCTCTTCCTCGTCGTCGGCATCGTCGACCACGAGACCGGCACGCGCGATCTGCGCAAGCTCTCCGGTCTCGGACGACGGGCTCCCGCGCTCGCGCTCGTCGCGGGACTCGCGCTCGCGAGCATGGCCGGGCTGCCGCCACTGTTCGGCTTCGTCGCGAAAGAGGCGGTGCTGCACGGTCTGCTGAGTGCGGCAGGAGGCACGCAGGTCGACGGGGCAGGAGCGATCTGGGCCGCCGTCGCGCTCGCGGGCGTGACACTCGGCTCGGTGCTGACCGTCGCGTACAGCATCCGCTTCTTCTGGGGCGCCTTTGCGCGCAAGCCTGACGTTGACGACACGGTGCTGCTCGCCGAGCGCGGAGTGCAGAGCCGCCGGTTCTTGCTCGCTCCCGCGATTCTCGCGGTGGCAGGGCTCGCGCTCGGTCCGCTTGCCGGTGTGGCAGACGGGCCCATCGCGCAAGCTGCGGGCCGATTCGCGAGCGGCGTCGACGAGGGAGAGATCTACCACCTCGCGCTCTGGCACGGCCTCGGGCCGGAGCTCGGACTCTCGCTCGTGACCATCGTCCTCGGCGCGCTGTTGTTCTTCGCACGCGAGCGCGTCGGCCGCGTGCAGTCTCGCCTCAGCACCGGGGTCAACGCCAGCGACGTCTATTGGGATGCCGTCGGCGCCGTCGACCGACTCGCTGCGCGGGTCACGAGCATCACGCAACGCGGCTCGTTGCCCTTCTATCTCGGAGTCATCCTCGTCGTCTTCGTGGGCGTGACGACCGCCGGGCTGCTCATCGGTGACTCGTGGCCCGCCGAGTTCCGGCTGTGGGACACCCCGGCGCAGCTCGCCATCGGCATCGTCATGATCATCGCCGCGGTCGCCGCGACGCAAGCGCAGAAGCGCTTCGCCGCGCTCGTCATCGTCGGCGTCACCGGTTTCGGCATGAGCGCGATCTTCGCGCTGCAAGGTGCGCCCGACCTCGCGATCACGCAAGTGCTCGTCGAGGTCGTCACGCTCATCGCCTTCGTGCTCGTGCTGCGACGGTTGCCGGCAAAGCTTGGCGACCGACACGGCAGCACGCACCGCGTACTGCGGGCCGTCATCGCGATCGGTGTCGGAACGACCGTCGCGCTCGTCGCGCTCATCGCCGCGGGATCGCGCATCCACGATCCGATTTCGCTCGCCTGGCCCCAACTCGCCTACGAGATCGGGCACGGGCGCAATGTTGTCAACGTGGCGCTCGTCGATATTCGTGCCTGGGACACACTCGGTGAGCTCGCCGTGGTCATCGCGGCCGCGACGGGAGTGGCGAGCCTGCTGTTCTTGCGCGGGCGCGGCGACGCCCCGCCGAGACTCGCTCGCGGTGTCGTGCAGCGGCGCATCGCCTCGCGACTCGACCGGGTGCGCGAGCAGGGTCATGACGGTGAGCAGCGCGGGGCGTGGATTCTCGCGGGCCCCACCCTCGACCCGCGCCACCGTTCGATCTTGCTTGAGGTCGTCGTGCGGCTCACCTTCCACGCCGTTATCGTCGTGTCGCTCTACTTGCTCTTCGCCGGTCACAACCTGCCGGGCGGCGGTTTCGCGGGCGGCCTCGTCGCTGGCCTCGCCCTCGTCGGCCGCTATCTCGCGGGTGGTCGCTACGAACTCGGCGCCGCGCTGCCCCTCGGGGCGGGCTTCGTGCTCGGCGCCGGACTCGTCATCGCGGCGTCCACCGCGATCGTGCCGATGTTCTTGGGTGCGCCGCCCCTCACCTCGACGTACTGGGAAGCCGAGGTGTGGTTGCTCGGCGAGGTCTCGTTCGTGACCTCGACCTTCTTCGACATCGGTGTGTACCTCATCGTCATCGGTCTGGTGCTCGACGTGCTGCGCAGTCTCGGTGCCGAGGTCGATCGTCAGGGCGGCGACGACCAATCAGCCGACCGACCCGCGTACAGCATCATGACGAAGGGGGGCGGCGCATGACGCTCTCACTCGTGCTCATCATCGTCATGGCCGTGCTCATCGCCGCGGGCGTGTACCTCGTGCTCGAACGCAGCCTGACGCGCGTCGTGCTGGGCGTGCTGCTCATGGGCAATGGCGTCAATCTGCTCATGCTCTCGATGGCTGGCCCGGCGGGGCTCGCGCCGCTCGTGATCGACGGAGTCGAGGCCGAGCAGTACAGCGACCCGCTGCCGCAAGCGCTCATCCTCACCGCCATCGTCATCACCTTCGCCGTCTCCGCCTTCCTGCTCGCGCTCATCTACCGCTCGTGGCGCCTCGCCAACGCCGATGACGTCTCCGATGACGCCGACGATGTCGCCCTGCGCGGCGGCGAAGTGACCCTGCCGATGGAAGAGACGGCTCCCGACGAAGGAGACACCGAGTTCCCCCTCGAGGCGGAGGTCGCGCAGGGCGGCCCGGGTGTCGACGCCACCGAGCGGGTCGTGATCGTCACCGACAACGACTCCTCGAGTGCTCCGGAAGGGGGTGGTGGCCGATGACCGCCCTCGTGCCCCTGGTGGTGCTCATTCCGCTGTTCGCGGCCGCGCTCACGCTCGTGCTCGGACGTCGCGCGCGTGTGCAGCGCATCGTCGCAGCTCTCGCGCTCACCGCCGTGCTCGTCATCGGCGTCGTGCTGCTGCTCGCGGTCGACGGCGATGGCGCGCTCGTGGTCGATGTCGGTGCATGGCCGGTGCCCTCGGGTATCGTGCTCGTCGTTGACCGGCTTTCGGCCCTCATGGTCGTCATCTCCGCGCTCGTGCTGCTGGCGGTGCTCGTCTTCTCGATCGGTCAGGGTCTCGCCGACGGCGACGACGAAACACCGGTCTCGATCTACTACCCGACCTACCTCATCCTGACCACAGGCGTCATGGTCGCGTTCATCGCCGGCGACTTGTTCAACCTCTACGTGGGCTTCGAGATTCTGCTCGTGGCGAGCTACGTGCTCATCACGCTCGGCGGCACCGAGTCACGTATTCGGGCGGGCGTCACCTACGTCGTCGTCAGCTTGCTGTCGTCGGTGCTCTTCCTCGCCTCGATCGCGATGGTCTATGGCGCACTCGGCACCGTCAATCTCGCGCAAGTGGCCTTGCGTGTGCAAGAGCTTCCGCTCGACGTGCAGATCTTGCTGCACGTCATGCTGCTCGTCGCGTTCGGCATCAAGGCGGCCGTCTTCCCGCTCTCGTTCTGGCTGCCCGACAGCTACCCCACGGCGCCAGCGCCGGTGACGGCGGCGTTCGCCGGGTTGCTGACGAAGATCGGTGTCTACGCCATCATTCGCGTGGAGACGGTGATCTTCCCGACTCCCGAGCTCAACCCCGCGCTCATGGTGCTCGCGTTACTGACGATGGTCGTCGGCGCGCTCGGCGCCGTCGCGCAGGCCGACATCAAGCGCATCTTGTCGTTCACGCTCGTCAGCCATATCGGCTACATGATTCTCGGCGTGGCGCTCGGCACCGTAGCGGGCACGGCTGCGGCGATCTACTACATCGTTCACCACATCGTCGTGCAGACCACCCTCTTTCTCGCCGCAGGGTTGGTGGAGCGCGAAGCCGGTAGCACGTCGATCTCGCGCATCGGCGGACTCCTCGCCAGCGCGCCCCTCGTCGCGGTGCTCTTCTTCATTCCCGCACTCAATCTCGGCGGCATCCCACCGTTCTCGGGCTTCATCGGCAAGCTCGGTCTGTTCCAAGCCGCTGCCGAGCAAGGCGGAGCCCTCGCCTACACGCTCATCGGCGCCGGAGCCCTCGTCTCGCTGCTGACGCTGTACGCGCTCGTGCGCGTGTGGAATCTCGCCTTCTGGCGGTCGCGCGACGAAGTTGCCGGTGACGAGACTCGCCTGCTGCGCGCCGTCGAAGAGGCGCCGCTCAGCACCTCGACGGTGAGCGAGACTCGCACCACTCCGCGACTCATGACGATCAGCACCGCGGTGATGGTGGCGGTCGGTATTGCTCTCACGCTCTTCGCGGGCCCGCTCTACGCCCTTGCCGACCGCGCCGCTGAGAACCTCGACGGCCCCGATGCCTACATCGAGCTGCTCTTTCCGGGCGGCGTCGAACCTGCGGGCGACGGCGAACCCGGCAGCGGGGAGGTCACGCCATGAGCGCGCTCGGTCGAGTGATGAAGGCGAAGACCCTGCGCGTGGAGTCGCGCGGAGGCAGTGTTCGCCGCACGGTCACGCTGCTCGAGCAGTTGCCCCTGCTGCTCGCGCTCGTCGCCCTCTGGATGCTCCTGTGGGGCTCGTTCTCCGTGCTCACGATTCTCACGGGAGTCGTCGTGGCGCTCGGGGTGACGCGCGCGTTCTACTTGCCGCCGGTCGAACTCTCCGGCCGCTTCAACCTCTTCTGGTTCCTCGTGTTCGTCGGTCGAGTGCTCGGCGAGATGGTCGTGGCGTCGTTCCAAGTGGCGTTCATCGCGCTTTCGCGACAGCCAGCCCCGAAGAACGTCGTCGTGCGCATCGATCTGCGCACGCGCAGCGACTTCATCCTCACCGGCACCGCTATCGCCGCCTCGATCGTGCCCGGCAGCGTCGTGCTCGAGGTCGACCGCGTCAACGCGCGGCTCTACGTGCACACCCTCGGCGCCTCGACTCCCGAGGAGGTCGAGAAAGCTCGCCACCACGTGCAGAGTCTCGAGCACGACCTGCTGCGCGCATGGGGGTCGCGCGAGGAGTGGGCGGAGGCGCAGCGATGATCGACACCATCACGACTGTGCTGCAGTACCTCGCGGGGGGCATGATCGCGGTCGCCGCGCTCATCGTGCTCGTGCGCATCGTGCGAGGCCCCTCACTCGTCGACCGGGTCATCGGCGCCGATGTCATGCTCACGACGCTCATCATCGTCGTGGCCGCCGAAATGGCCATCAACGGCCACACCAACACCGTCGCGCTCATGGTCGTACTCACGGCCGTCGGTGTGTTCGGCAGCATCTCGGTGGCGCGCTTCATCTCGCGCCCCGACCCCCGCGTCGAAGCAGAGTCCGACGCGATCGACGTCGAGCACACGACGACCGATCACGCCGACGACAGCGAGCAAGCGCTCGCAGGAGAATCAGCCCTGCCGCCGAGTGCCCACGAGGAGGCGGAACGATGAGCGTGTTCGACAGCCAACCCGTCGCGGGCATCCTCGATCTCATCGCGGCAGTGCTGCTCGTGCTGGCGGCGTTTCTTACGCTGGCTGCTGCCGTGGGCCTCATTCGATTTCCAGATGCTCTCGCCCGGTTGCACGCGGCCACGAAGCCGCAGATTCTCGGGCTGCTGCTCGCCGTGCTCGCGCTCGCGCTGGGCGTGCGCAGCTGGGCCGTGCTGCTGCTCATCGTTCCCGTCGTCGTGTTCCAGCTGTTGACCGCGCCGATCGCCGCGCACATGGTCGGCCGCGCGGGCTATCGCACGGGGGAGTTCGACGACGAAAGCCTCGTCATCGATGAGCTCGCTCCTGACGTCGACGCTGCGGGCAACGCCGAGCTGCCGGGCGGTCGATGGACCGATGAGCCGCCGCCGGATGCGCCCAAGGGCGCTGCTGCGGCGCGACCAGCATCGCGGCCGCCAATGAAGCGCAGCGGACCGGCGAAGGGGCGGCGCGGCGGGTCGTAGACTCGACACCATGTCGGAGATCGACCACAAGCCCCGTTCCCGCGTCGTCACGGACGGCATCGAAGCCACCACATCCCGCGGCATGCTGCGTGCCGTCGGCATGGGTGATGATGACTGGGACAAAGCTCAGATCGGCATCGCGAGCTCGTGGAACGAGATCACGCCGTGCAACCTCTCGCTCGCGCGACTCGCGCAAGCGGCCAAGGAGGGCGTGCACGCCGGTGGCGGATACCCGCTGCAGTTCGGCACCGTGAGCGTCAGCGACGGCATCTCGATGGGCCACGAGGGCATGCACTTCTCGCTCGTGAGCCGCGAGGTCATCGCCGACAGCGTCGAGACCGTCATGCAGGCCGAGCGCCTCGACGGCTCCGTGCTGCTCGCCGGCTGCGATAAGTCGAGTCCCGGCATGCTCATGGCCGCCGCTCGACTCGATCTCGCGAGCGTCTTCCTCTACGCGGGTTCGATCGCCCCGGGCTGGGTCAAGCTCAGCGACGGCACCGAGAAGCCCATCACCATCATCGACAGCTTCGAAGCGGTGGGCGCTGTCAAGGCCGGCAAGATGTCGGCCGAAGACGCCCACCGCATCGAGTGCGCCTTCGCTCCGGGTGAAGGTGCCTGCGGCGGCATGTAC
>SXGT01098663.1_pt1 | contig 28765 bp, 23 predicted proteins | sample 3176221 | NCBI WGS metagenome assembly SXGT01 (sample SAMN11356862, study PRJNA531348) | freshwater metagenome | isolation source: freshwater sample F1-120 | place: China: Fuxian Lake, Yuxi | collected 2017-12-25 | reverse complement strand
CCAAACGCGAACCTGCCTACCTGGTGATTTTGGTGAAATATCACACACGGCGCAACGATCAGGCCTACCGCTCCCATCGTAAACGCCGCCTCAAAGAACTCAAAAAATGGAAATCCCTCAAAACGTCGCTGTAGTGTTAGAGCGTATCGCGGTAGCCACGGTTGGCGAGCGCGGCCGCGCCATCGTGGCGGAGATGGTCAAACGACAGAAACGATAGTGGCCACCCCGAGTCCATGGGTATCCCCATACGCTCAACCCATGGTGAGTTGAACTGCGTTGGACATTCTCCCCTTGAGGGAGAGTTGGAGCCTCAAAGCAATAGCAATAGTCAGAAATTCTACTGGGGAAGCCGAAGCCACCAAGTAGTGTCCGACGACAGTTTAAGGGTGAATTGTTCGCCATTCTTCATCCTGGTGTTCCGAGTTGCGAAGGCAGCGCCAGGATCGTAGCGTTGCATGAGGCGAGGCCGACTCGGTAGGCTTCACCTGTCGCTGGAAGACGCTGCCTTGTGAAGCCGCCTTCCGCCTATCCTTACGAACATACAGATCCAGATCTACTTGCATGAGCGTCCTAGTTGTTGGCACCACTGCTCTTGATTCCATCAAGACTCCGTACACCGAAAATCCCCGTTTATTGGGGGGATCGGCCAGCCACGCCGCGGTCGCCGCGAGTTTTTTTGGGCCCACCCGCCTCGTGGGTGTGGTCGGTGATGATTTCCCCACCCACTACATCCAGCTCTACAAGAAGCACCGAATCGACCTCACAGGACTAGAACGAATCCAAGGGGGAACAACGTTCTTCTGGTCTGGGGAGTATGAAGTGAACATGAACAATCGACGCACCCTGGAAACCGTCCTAGGCGTCATCGAACATTGGCAACCTGCCCTGCCCGGTTTGTATGAGTCCACACCCTTCGTGTTGCTCGCCAATATCTCCCCCCAAGTTCAACACCGAGTCCTTGACCAGATTTCCAAGCCCAAGTTTGTCATCGCCGATACCATGGATCTCTGGCTTAACATCGCTCTGCCGGAGCTCCTGAAGCTGCTGAAACGCATCGACTGCCTCGTGCTCAACGACAGCGAAGCCCGCCAATTGGTCGGCGAGGATAACGTCGTCGCCGCCTTGCCAAAGATCCACAAACTAGGGCCTCGATATGTCATTGTGAAGAAGGGGGAACACGGATCGGTCTTGTCCGGTCCCAAAGGCCTCTTTGTTGCTCCTGCGTATCCTCTGCACAAGGTCGTGGACCCGACTGGCGCGGGCGACTCCTTCGTCGGCGGATTGTTAGGCTATCTGGCTTCTCAAAAGTCGGGCTCGATTGAAACCAATCTCCGTCGTGCTCTCATCCACGGGGCCGTCGTCGCATCTTTCTGCTGTGAAGGATTCGGACTCACGCGCACAACCAAAGCGACTAAGGCCGATATCAAAAAACGCGTCCGCGAGTTGGAGAGGCTAGCCAAGTTCTGAAGCCACCAAGGGACCGTGTCCGCCGATCCGCGAATTTCGGTTGTTATCCCGACTCTGAACGAAGCGTCGGAATTGCCCGAGACGCTACGCCGCGTCGTGGCAATTCCAGAGGTGCTTGAAATTCTGGTCGTCGATGGAGGGAGTCAAGATGCCACCGTCGCATTTGCCACCGCCGCCGGCTGCCAGGTCATCTCAAGCCAACGCGGACGAGGCAACCAACTGCGAATTGGAGCCGAACTCGCCCGAGGCGAACTCGTCCTGATGCTGCACGCCGACACCTGGCTTCCACCAAACGCCGGTTCGGCCCTGAGCCAAGCCTTATCAGCCCCATCGGTCGTTGCGGGCGCGTTTTGGAAACAGTTCCGCCACCCGCACTGGTTAATGCGCGGGTCGCGATGGCGCTGCTGGACTCGGCGGCATGTTTTTGGCAGAGTCGCTGGGGATCAGGGGATTTTTGTCCGGCGCGACGTACTGCAACAAGCGGGTGGTGTGCCCAATGTACCGCTGATGGAGGAATTCGAATTATGCCGGCGCCTGAGACCATTTGGACGGTTAGTCCTTGCAGATGCAACGGTGCTGACCAGTTCGCGTCGATGGAGAGAGCGTGGCGTTGTCCGAACGTATGTTCGAATGTGGGAGGTCACGTTCCTCTATTACCTCGGTTATTCCCCCGAAGCGCTGGCTGTACTCTATCAAGCGCGGTAAGACCCTACTCAAACCCACTGCTGCCGCGCTTTAGGCGCGCGATCTCCAGCAGCAATTGCTCAAGACGATCGAAGTAGACCGATTCTTGCATGGACGCCTTTTCCAATCGGAGCGCTTCAATCTTCAATTCCAGGGCGTCGCGCTGTGCCCGAACTTCGGGCTTCATCGCCATCTCTTCGACGCTTGGAATCAAATGGCGTTGCCGCGCTCGAAGCCCATCTACTGCCGATCCTTCCTTGGATTTCCGAGTCGCTCTCGTGCCGCGAAACCAATCCGCAGGAGTACCTTGGCCATCCCCATTATCGTCGATCAACGGATGCTCCGTCGCGAGCCGTCCTTCATTCTTGTAGAACTCCTCAACCCGGTGCGACGCCCGAAGGAATGCCTCCAGAAGGGACGTTTGCCCGTCCTGATCCAAATCGCCTTCGGGGTCTGAAATGGATTCTGCCAAGTATTTACCAAACCGCGCATAATTCTGTTCGAAACCACTCCTGGTAGACACCGCGATGATTCGGTTGGTTCCGCTGAGCTTGTTCAAGAATGGTGCGCTTGCCGACGCTGTGTTCACAAGAACCAGCGGACGTCGAAACGGCTTTAACCAGTCAGCCAATTCCGTCGCAGTGACATCGGGCCCACGCAAGTTGAACCGCGCCTCGCGCCCATCAAACGTTCCATGCCCAATTAGAATGATCCAGAGTTCCGCCAACCCTTCTTTGGGTTCCACATCGAGCATCTGACGAAAGAGCGACTGATCTTCCGTGCGGTTGGTTTCCCCAACCCCAATGGTGCTCAACGTCGCTCCACCTCGCTTGGCAGCTCTCTCCCAAAGTTGCGCCTGGTAAGTGAAGTTAGTCGAGAATTCCACTTCGCCCGGAGCGCCGACCAAGACCAAAACAGACGGCGCATCCTGCCGTGTGATTGCCGTTTCCGCTGCAGTCACTGTCGCTGCCGCGCCAAGCCATGCGCACCAAGTCCTGAAAAACCACACCCAGAAGCATTTCATGGCATACCTCCCGTCCGGCGCAAACCCCACTCCGCGATCAGACACGCCAGCGCGAAGGCGAATAGGACAGGCGTATGCCACAGAGGTTGGGCATACGATTCCATTACCGGTGCGCGCAATGCCGGCAGTCGCTTGACGAACGATTCCAGATCCTTTGCAGCAATCACCTCCCCACCCGTCTTTTTAGCAATCTGTTCCAGAAGCGCCGCGTTTGGAGTAAGCGACCGAAATTCCTCAGCCGCCAGATCAGAAACCCATCCCGCTTCAGAACGGCCAATTTCCGCACCGACAGAATTGGTGACGGAAGCCACCGCTCTAAAGCCGCCCGTCACTCGAGGAACAAACGTCGCCTCATAGACTCCGGCATCGCTCAAGGAGGGCTCGGTCGATAGTTGGAGAATATTGGTGGAGGCACCTGTTGTTCCCGACATGGAAACCGTTTGGATGGCGATGCTGACCGAAGCGTTGTCCAGTGGCTGAAAACGTTCGTCCCGAACTCGAACCTGCAAGCGCACCGCGCCACTCGGATCATCGGGCTTAGGTTCAGCTGTCAGATTCACGCGGTCGGGTACATCTGCCACCATCCACCGAAGCAACTGACGCCATGATTTGTCCATGTCAGTCCGGGCTTCCGCATTCTGCATACCCCATCGCCAAATGTCCCCTATGAGCAACGCAGCGGAACGCCCTCGCCCAAATCGCTGGACCACCATTGCCGGGAATTCCTGCCCCTCCAGATCCACCGCAGTGGCCATAACACTCGCACCCGGTTTGACGTCTCGCACTCGATGGAACACCCCGAAAGTTGGCATGGCGTCGAGACGGGCTCGCTCCGATCCTTCCTGGTCTCTCAACCTCACCCAGGGTTGAACCCAGCCTTCGCGCGCCAGTTGAAACCGCAACGCATTGGTTCCGCGTGACTCAATGGCTCGATCCAAATAGACCGGCATCATCTCGCCAATAGGCGTCCGATGATATTGACCGTGCTGAAAACTCTCCATCCCTCCCAGCATCATTACACCGCCTCCTCGCTCGCTCACAAATTTTTGAAGAAGCATTGCCTGCTCAGGCGTGAAAAACTCGGATTCGATGTCATCCAAAATCACCGCCCGATAGCCATAAAGTTCTTCCGGTGTTTTCGGAAACCCACTTCGCAACTCCACCTCGTCCCGAGTATTCAATCGTGTCAACACTGGCTGATCATACCGTTCTGCCGTCTCGCGCCCCTGATCACCAAAACCACGGAACAATGGATTGCTGGTCTCTCCGGCGCGCCCGCGAAAATCAAACTTGGGTTCGCGTTTGGCCACTCGAATCAGCCCCACCAATTGGAGTTGAGGATCTTCCTGGATCGCACGATTAAGAAACTTGTATTCCCAATTCGGACGCCCGGAAACGTAAAGTATCCGGTGCGTGCCAATTCCTCGATCAACCACCAGTAGACGCGCATTGTTAGCCAACGTGGCCTCCGCAGTCTGGTTGGTCGACGAAGCGGAGCCCGACAGTTCACCCCGCAAGCCCACGCGCAATTCGTAGAATGTCACCCCAGGCTTTTGGGGCTTAAACTGAAAGCGGATCGGCAGTACATCACCATCTCTCCGGAGTTCAAACACCTGCTCTCCTACCACCACACCCGATTGATCCACCAGACGCGCCCTCGCGGACTCACCTCGCATCCCTATCGCCACCAACTCCGCTTGAACCGCCACCGGTGCATCTTCAAAAACACTCTGACTCACACTGGCCTGTTGAATGCCCAGGTCGCGACCTGGAGAACCAACACCCACCATTACCGGATAGACCGGCGGCAATCCGGCAATATCTGGCAGCGCCCCTATTAGGTCGGTCGCTATGCCGTCCGTGACAAGAAGCACTCCCGCCAGCGGACGCCCTTTGAATCGTTCTGCAACGGATCTCAATGCCAAACCGATCGCCGAAGCTCGCCCATCAAAGGTGAGTTCCCCAAAGTCACGCGCATTTTGTAGCCGCGTATCAAATAGGTATCGCCGGACCTCGAACTGCTCGGCCAACTGGCTGGACCACGGCGCTCGCGATGGGTCGAGCAATTCGCGCATCCCTTCACCCCGGGTCTGCCTTGCCGCCTCATCCCGGACCTGTAAGCCCTGGCTATTGTCCGCCACCACGGCAAAAAAATTGGATCCAGGTTTCGCACGTTCCCGACTCCACAACGGTTCCAGCAGACAAAACGCCAGGGCAACAATGCCAATTAGCTTCAACACCAAACACAACCACCGACGGCCACCTCGCGGCGCGGTTCGGTATCCCCAGAGCAAGAGCGCCACGCTCAGCCCAAAAATACCAATTGCCGGTACCAGCCAACTCCATCCCGAAAAAGTAAGTGAAGCCACAACAGTCATGCCCTCACCTCCGGGCAACAGCGCTCGTCATCACGAATTCCGGTTCGCCAAACATCCACAGGTCGTTTCATTTTGCCTTCGGAGACGGTGCTGGAGTCGTTGAGGGGCTGTCCTTGCCGAGTTGCTCGTAATACCGGCGGACTAATTCTGTGTAACGTGTCGGCACCGGGTCGCGATCAATCGGAACCAGCGCTTCACGCGACCCGCGTCGCGCCAGTTCTTCCGTTATCTGGTTCCGAACTTCCACCAGGGGTTTCACAATCTTTAAATCCACCACCGTCCAGTCCGGCTTCTTTAGGTCTCGCTTGAATTCAGTGCGCAGACGGCGGGCCTGCTCACGCGCATTCGCCAAGTTGTTCTGCAGATCCGGCATGTCGACCATCGATTCGACGTCCCGTACCCGGTCCGCCCAAGTCGCGAAGTCTTCGCCTGTAATCGGTCCCGATCTCGGCCCTCCATTGCCTGGACGCGCCCGGCCTGCACGTTCCCCACCCAATAACCGATCCAACTCATTTTCCGTATCACGCTCAGGGGACGCGGGATTCGACTCCTGCGGTTCATTCGATTGGGCCTGAGCCGGAGTCTGGCCCCGACGATTTCCCCGCTGCCCCCGCTGACCCTGTTGACCCTGTTGACCCTGTTGACCCTGTTGACCTTGTTGACCCTGTTGACCCTGTTGACCCTGTTGACCCTGTTGACCTTGTTGGGCGGGGTCCTGACCTTGCTCCGGATTTGAGGCATCAGACTGGGCCTGTTCACCCGATTCTGCCGATGGACGCCCTTGACCTTTCGGACGCGGTTCGCGTTGACCAGTGGCATCCACCTCGCGAGGTTCACCAGACGGATTGCCCGCAGCCGCCAACTGAGTCGCGTCTGCAGTCTCGCTCGCTTCCGATTGCCCTGGCTGCGCCGACTGACCGCGCCCTGGTTGCTGACCGGACTGCCCCGCTTCGCCGCGATCTGCTCGAGCACCTGTCCTCGCCGCGGCATTCGTCAACCGATTGCGAGCCATCTCCTGGCGCAGTTGATCGGTCAATCGATCTAACTCCTCGCGTGCGAGTTGGAGTGCTTGAGTGTCGTCTCCCAGGACACTTTCAGTCGCCCGTTCAACTCCTTGGCGGAGGTCTTCGATGCCAGATCGAGCTCGCTGTTCTGCCGCTACTGCCGCCGGGTCAAATCCCTGACGCAACATCTCAGAGGTCATCTCTAGCGATCGTGCCCCTTCAGCGCCGGCCAGTTCTTGGAGTTTTTCATTGAGGCCGCGGGTTAGCATTCGTCGGCGAAGCAGTTCCTCGCGAAATTGTTTCACGTTGCCGACATCGTCCTGATTGAATTTGCGCAATGCATCGTAAAGTTGGCGGGAAACTATGGGCTCAGAGGATTCAGCTTGCTCGGAAATCTGAGTGGCGCGCTGAACCAGATTGGTCAAGCGGGCTCGCTGCTGTGACAATTGGTTGACAATATCATTCCGCTGCTCGTCATCGCTCAGCTTTTTGCGGGCCGGATCGTCCAGCTTCGCAAGCTGCTTTGACAACTCCTCCTGTTTCCGCGCCAGATCCCGCGCTTCACTCCGCATTTCGCGTAAATTTTCCGCCAGTTGATTGGAAGTCTGCTTGCGCAGGTCATCGCGTATGTCCTGCAACTGGCGCTGAGCCCGGGTGCCACTCGCCAGCGCTTGCGACACCTGACCTTCACCCGTGGATTCCGAAGCTTGCTGCAGTTGGTCGCGTGCTTCTTGCAATTGTTTCCGTTGCTCGGCCATCTGGGACTGGTTTTGCGGCTGATTCATACGCTGCTGAAGTTCGTCTGCATCGGCCAGCATTTGCTTTTGCTCCTCCTGCAACCGCTTGAGCTCGCGTCGGATTTCCTCACGCTCTTTATCATTTTTCGCTTCCTGCAACGCCGTTTGCAGTTCCTTGAGCTTCTGATTGACGTCTTGCTGGCGCCGCGCGAGTTCTTCCAGCCGGTTCATGATCTGGGTCTTTTCGCGCTGGGCAGCATCCTTGGGAGCCTGGGCTTGACGCTCGGTCTCGTAGCGGTTTTCGGATTGAGTTAAATCGAGCTGCTCGATTTGGCGCTGGCTCATCTGCTCGCCGGCACCACCGGATTGAGAGTTTTGGCTACGTCCACGCGTTACTTGTGTCTCTCGCTCGCGCAACTTAAGGAGCGCCTCATATGCGGACTGCTGCGCACTCAACGCTTTCGCCAGAGCAGCCGGAGACTTTTCGGCCGCTTCCAACTGTTTCAAAGCCTCTTCCAGCTGGGTCACCACCGAGGACCATTTTGATGTGGCCGCCGGATCCTGTTGACGTTCCATTGAAGATTTCGCCTGCTCAATCGCCTCTTCCGCAGCACCGATGACGACTTTGAGATCTTCCTTATAACCTCCGGGCGTCGAATTTTTGTTTTCCAATCGCTTCAGTGCCGCCCCCTCGCTTGTCGACGGCGATCCCCTCCGCCCGGCTTCGCCAGGGCGTTGTGGAGGTACAGTGTCGCCGTCAGCCGTATTGGCGCGAACCTGGCCAAACACGCCCACTACGTTTCGCGACAATGATCGAATCATCGCGGTCATTTCCGGGTCGAGTTGTTTGGGAGCCAGAGTCTTCGATTGCACTGTCTCGGGGGTCGCGACTCGAGGTTGAGAAAACGGGTGCGTGGCTCCTGAAGGCTTACCAGCATCCTTGGCCTCTCGCTTGGAGGCATCGGCTGGGCGCTTGCCATGATCGCGTTGAAGCCGCCAGGTGGCATTCATGATCTGCTTTTGCAACTCTGCCAGTTTGGTGGTCTGACCTCCAGATTGCCCCTGACCTTCACCGCCGCCCATGCCTTCACCCTCCCGAAAGGTTTCTTCAAATGCTCGAACTTCGCCGAAGAAGAGATCTCCCTGCGTGCGGCGAACCTGGCCATCCGGGCCAAGATCATCTGCCCAGACAAACCAAGCCACCAAATCATCGGGTCCAACTCCGAATTCTTCCAGTCGCAGCATGTGCTTAAAGGGCCGCTTCTCCCGTGGGGGAACACTTTTGCCCAATTCGACAAATACGGGTTCGCCGCGTTTCAATACGTAGGCCAAGCCGAATGCGGACATGCCAAAGTCGTCCCAGACAGTTCCTTCAAACACCAGTTCCTCAATTGCAGATGGTCGGACATCTCCGCGTGGCGAAGCCAGCCGGAGTTCCGGGGTTCGATTTTTCGAAACCTCGAAAACAAACTGAGCCGGTACTTTATTGGTCCGACCATCCGAGTCCACCAAGCGAAGGTCATAGGAACTGCTCGTCGCCAGCGTGAATCCCTTCAACCAGGCGGAGGCTTGGTTTGTGCCAACTGCAAGCACCAATGGAGTGCTGTTGGTTCCGCGAGGAACCAATGTGGCGGTCGTTACAACCTTGTTCAACTGCAGGGCCAGATCCAGCGTCGAGCCTTCCACAGCACTGATCCGTCGGGTCTCCTCAACTCGGCGAGGCGCGTCCCCGGTGTAGGCCGGAAAAACCAGATCGGCATCCGATCGTTCCAAACGCGGGAATTCGAAAACCGCGACTTGGAAATCGCGGGTCCGTTGACTGCCATACTCCACCCGATAGGCAAAACTCGCCGCCACTTCGGGAACACTCCCACCAAAAACAGGATCTGCGAGACTTCGATTCAACGCGATGCGCTTCTCCGGTAATCCCGACTGTTGAAGCACGAGTTCCGCCCCAGTTGGCACTGCACCACCAAATCGAGCTAGGACCACCAGATTCTCCCCCTTCTCCAACGTCGTGTCTCCAGGTGTCACTTCAACCCCAAGCCGAACGACCGACTTCCACGTACCCGGCGGGCGATTCGACGGCAGCCGCAATGGCAAAAGGCCTAGGGTAAAGGCAGCTAGAGCCAGCAATGCCAATCCATGCATGGCGAGCATATGCTGGTTGGGTATCGAGAGTGACCAGCGATGCTCGCGCGCGTGATCCAAAGCGCTGGTTAGAATGCGTTGTTGAAAATAGTTCCAGCCGACGCCTGGTTTCGGTTCCTGCTGAACTGCCGTGATCAATAGGCCCTGAAGATCCGGGTACTGCTTCTCCACCAGCGCTGCAGCTCGTCGTGCCTCCACTGGACGCCGGTAGTACCGAAATCCGAGAGCGATAGACAAAACGCCGCCCAGAATGGCAATCAGCGGCAGGCTAAGGGGCGACGCCAAACCCAAGGCATACTGCAAGCTGAAGACCAGCAGACTCACACCAGCAGCTATCAACCACCCCAGGGCCAGCCCCTTCAGCAGTGCGAGCCAGCGCTTCCTCCGTACCACGGTTTGGAGGCGCGATTGCAACAATTTGTCGATCATAAGCTCACTCCTTCTGGAAGGGTTGTTTGTCGTAAAGTCCAGCCTGCCACTGCTGTTTCAATCATCAAGAGAGCAAGTGCTCCCACCAAAAACCAACGCCATAGCTTTTGACGTGCTTCCGCTTCCGAGCTCTGCAATAAGGCTTGGCGTTCCTTCTGACGCGTTTCTCCTGTTTCAGTCTTTTGCAATACTGGGGCTCCCAAACGTTCCAATTCGTCCAGTGCCAGGGGGGCCGTTCGGGATTCAGCTGGATCCAAATTCACCGCCAATCGCAGCAACGGTTGGCTGCCTTCCACCACGTAAATTCCGGGTTGCACCGCGCCGGAGAAATTCGTCGATCCAGCCGGCACGCGCAGAGTGTTACCATCTGGACCTCGGATTGACCATGGCGCGCTACCTCCTGTCGCCATTGGAATCGAGTCACCAACCAAATGTTGCGCGGTCGGTGCCGCTACCCCACCCCCCAGCTCCAACAATGAAAACAAGAGAGGTACAAATTTCGTGGATAGGGTTAACTGGCTATCGTCGGGATTCCATCCCGACGCCAGAATGACCAACCGCCCCTTGCCGGTCGGCACTTCGATCAATGCCGGATCGCCTGAATCAAACGTCGCAATGGACCGTGCGCCAGGAAAGCTCGATAATCCGAACTTCCGATGGCGCCAGAAATGGATCTTGCTGAAGTCGCTGTATCGCGGATCCGCGAACGGTAGGAGCAACGGGTGCCGGAAATCCAACTCCCCTAGGATTGCATAACGCCCACCAGTCTGCTCTTGCATCGGGATGGACTCCACCCCCGCCAAGCGTGCCACCGTCGGTGCCATACCCACAGTACGCGGGGCCACCAAAACCGTCCGTCCCGCCAATGCTTGTTCGCGAATCAGCACGGCCCGCTCTTCAGATAACGAATCGGTCACAATCACCAGGGCGGCTGATTCCAGATCGGCCGCGCTGAGCGACGCCTCCGGTTTTACCGAATCTACCTGGATCAATTGCCGGCGGGTTGCAGGAAATGCCCGTCTCAAGAAGTAAAGCGGCTGACGCGTTTCCAAATCGGTTTCCGTTCCCAAATAGATCACTCGAGAACGTGCTATCTCTGGCGGAATCACCGAGACGATGTTGTCAAAGCTTGCGGCGTCTCCTCGCAGAATAATTCGATCCAAATTAGTCAGACCCGGTGGAACCGGGACAGGCACGATTCGACTCTGACCTGGCGGCACATACACTTCGATGGGTTTGCCGGCAAAGCCCGCCCCATTGGAAAGCCCCCAGCCGACCTGCAATTGGTCCTTGGTTGAGTCGGCAGCATTGCTGATGCGGACCCGAACTACGGGATCATTTCCGGAATCCGCCATGGCCGATTCAGCGACGAGTTGCACACCGGCATTGCCCGGCTCCTTCGGACGGATGGTTTCCAGTGAAAGCTCCACTTCCTTGGGCCAATCGTAGCCCTGCAATGCTTCGAGGCGCCCGCCTTCCTGGAAATCGCTTATCAACACAATCCGTCGCCGCGTGGACCGTTCCGCGAGATCCGCTTCCGCAAGCATTTCCGCCGCGCGAATCAGCGCAGTACCCAGTTGGGTCGATGACCAGGTCGGTTTCCGATCGCCCAACCGAGACAAAACCATGGCCGCCCGCTCCCCAGGAACCGAGGCTTTCCATTCCTCAAACTGAACCACCGGATCGATCTGACTGGAAAACAACATCACCGCCACTTCGTCGCCTGCACGCGCCTGTCTGAGGAAATCCGAGAGCTTGGACCGAGCCGCTGACCATAAATCTTCCCGTTGCATGCTAGCACTGGCATCGATCAAGACCACGGTGCGTGTCGCCAGACCTTCGGGATCCGGAGGGGCGGCGGCATTCTTCAAGAATGGCCGCGCAAACCCCAATGCCAACAACACCAATACCAGGCAGCGCAAGAGGAGTAAGAGGAGGTTTTCCAACCGACTTCGCCGGGTTAGTCTCGGGGGAGACGGCGCCAGAAACATGAGGGAACTGAACACCGTCCGTTCCCGGGTCGTGCGCCGGATCAAATGGAATACCACCGGCAGGGCCAGAGCTAGTCCACCCACCAAAAACAACGGTGCCAGGAAACTCATGAGCCAGTTCCCTTCGGGAGGGCGCCTTCAGCACCGCGTTGAGATGGACGACCACGTCGGCCCCGGGACCGGCGCTGCTGCAAGAATCCGTACAGTGCCAGTTCCAAGGGAGCGTCGGCCACTAATTGTTGATACGCGATGCCCAACTTCTCACACAATCGGCGCAAGGCCTCGTTGTGCGCGTTGAATTGTTCCAGGTAACGCTTCCGGGCCGATGCCGGATCGATGAAAAGCGTTCGCCCGGTCTCAATGTCCTCAAACACCGTTGCCGATTCGAAGGGAAACCTCAATTCCGCCGGATCCAACACTTGAAATACGACCACTTCATGCCGTCCTGCCGTCACCCGCGACAACGCCCGTTCCAACTGATTAATCGGTGCCAAGAAGTCGGAAATCAGTACCACCATGCCCCGCTTGCGCAGGAGCATCGCGACCTGTTCCAACGGAACGGTTAGATCGGTGCCCGTGCCACTCGCCGGTTTTTGCAGCGAATCAATCACCAACCGCAAATGACCCAGCCGATGTTTTGTCGGCAAGAAATCCCGGACACCTTCATCGAAAGTTAGCAGTCCAACCGCGTCACCCTGCTGATGCAAAAACCAGGCCAGCGTCGCCGCCAGCGTCGCCGCATACTGCGCCTTGGTAAATGACTGAGATCCGTAAGTCATCGATCGGCTCTGATCGACGACAAAATGACACCTCAGGTTGGTTTCATCCTCGAATTTCTTTATGAAGAACCGATCACTCCGACCATACACACGCCAATCCAAATGGCGCAGATCATCGCCCGATGTATACTGGCGATACTCAGTAAATTCGACAGAAAAACCATGGTAAGGGCTCCGGTGGATGCCCGTCCAAAAACCCTCCACCACAGCACGCGCCCGCAATTCGAGATTGCGAATGCACATGAGAGCCTGCGGGTCGATGAACGACGAGGCACCCTGTTGATTGGAGGCTTTCAAGGTCATGCCAGCAGCGGCGCTTTCACGGTTTCCAAGAGGCGCCGAATCACATCCTCGACCCGCACGCCCTCGGCCTCAGCTCGGTAATTCAACAGCACCCGATGCCGCAGTACCGGCGCCAGCAAGACACGGATGTCGTCCACAATCACATGGGAACGTCCCAAAAAAAGCGCTCGAGCTTTCGCGCCCAGGACCAGGTTCTGTCCCGCGCGGGTCCCGGCGCCCCAGGTGACCCATTCATTAATAAAATCCGGCGTTCCCTTCTGGCGGGGTCTTGATGCCGCCGACAATTGGACCGCATACCTTGCCAATTCTTCGGCAATGGGGACTTGGCGAACCAATTCATGAAACCGAAGGACATCGACCCCATCAAAGAACGACTCAATCGCCGCCGGCTTACCTGCGGTGGTTCGCCGTACCACCTGCACTTCGTCGTCTTCCGGCAGGTAGTCCATGACAACATTGAACATGAACCGGTCCAACTGAGCTTCAGGGAGCGGATAGGTACCTTCCATCTCGATGGGATTCTGAGTCGCCAGCACGAAAAAGGGTTCCTCCAATACATGCCGGACCCCGGAAGCGGTCACTTGGTGTTCCTGCATGGCTTCCAACAACGCCGCCTGGGTCTTAGGCGGTGTCCGGTTGATTTCATCCGCCAGAATCATATTCGCGAAGATCGGCCCGCGAACGAATGTCATCCGACGTGAATCCCCGCTGGTCTCCAAGATCTCCGTTCCCGTGATATCGGCAGGCATGAGATCCGGTGTGAATTGGATGCGCTGAAACCGCAGGTCAAACACCTGGGCAATCGATTTGACCAACAGAGTCTTGGCCAACCCAGGGGCGCCGGTGATCAAACAATGCCCGCCCGCAAACAAAGCGAGGAGAATCTGTTCCACCACCTCGCGCTGTCCGATGATGACTTTTCCCAACTCGGCTTCAATCCGCGAGCGACCTGCAATCAATTGCTGGACTAACTGGGCCTCGGTGGGAGGAACTGGTATCGGCGGCGGCACCACGGCAATGACTTTCGGCAACACGGGAGGCGCCGATGACGCCGCGATCGTTGGTGCAGCGCCAAGATCCGGTAATAGCGCTGGCAAAATCGAAGGTATCGGCGCCCACAATGGATCGGAGGAGGATCGAACAGGATCGAGAGGTGGCGGGTGGCTCATGGATTCAGGGAGATTGGAGACGGCGACATCGGGTTTGTTCCACCCAATACTCGCAGATCGACGTCAGCACAGATGGGACGTTCCAAAGCGCCGGAGCCCTGTAATCCAGGGAAACGGCTCCAAGAATGATCCCTAATCGTTCGCTGCATGACCCGGAGAGCATGGGGAGGAAGTCTCAATGCGTCATCACGTAATAAATGATGTTGATACCGAGAGGATACGAAATCTTCTCGGAGAAATTGTGGAAGTAATAGTCGCTCTCGCCCTCCCGCTCCCAGCCATCTCCATTATCCGTGTTATGAGTGGCCAGCACCATGAGTCGCCCTCGATCATCGACGATGGCTCGATGATGCACATCGGTCGCATCCGGGCGTTCGTAGGTCACACCATCAAACTGGCTCATCGCCCCGCGCCACACGTTTGGCACTTGCCCCTTCGCACCAATTTCAAACACACCGTGGTATATGGGATGAGTCAATGGCAGTTCTTCAAAGGAACGATCCGGAAAAACCTGCTTGAACACCTCTTCGCAATTCGACCACTCGTCGTCCCCCCAAAAATCATCCAGCATCAAAAAACCACCGTTCAGCAAATGCTTTCTTAAGGCGACCACTTCCTCCTCGTTCAAATACAAGCTCCCGGGCTCCACGATGTAGAGAAACGGATAATCGGCCAAGTCAGGATCGGTCAACCGCACGAATCGACCATCTGGATCGACTTTCATTGAGGTCATCTGCTGCAATCGATAGGACAAATTCAGATCGCTATCCGGGGTGTCAGTTGTCCAATCCCCTCGCCCATATCGACCGTTCGACGTGTACTTGACCCGGGCAAATGTGAACACATCCGTTTCAAATCCCCATCGATTGGTCCATGTCGGTGTCCCGGTGCTGTGCGAATCGACTTCGCGGGCCGTCCGGGTCTCATCCGTCACGTGACTCTCCTTCCAACCCCCCCCGCCAAACCGTCGCTGCCCGAATGCCGCCAACACAAGCGCCAATGACGCCAGCAACGGGAATCCAAACCGGGAGGCAATAGCAACGCGCGCACGGGTCATAAACGTTCAGTGGGTCATGACGTAATAGATAATATTAACGCCCAGGGGATAGGCGATCTTCTCGGAGAAGTTGTGGAAGTAATAGTCGCTCTCACCCTCGCGTTCCCATCCATCTGCCGTATCTGTATTGTGCAGCGTCAATACCATCAACCGGCCCTTGTCATCGGCGATCCCACGATGATGCACCTCCTGGCCGTCCTCACGCTCCCAAGTGACCCCGGTAAACTCACTGCGAATTCCCAAGTTGACCGCAGCATTCTGACCTTTCTCACGAATCTCAAAAACTCCATGATAAAGCGGATGTTCCAACGGTAACTCAAAAAAATCTCGGTCGGGGAATACTTGCTTCATCACCGATTCACAATTCTTCCATTCCTCTTCTCCATGGAAGTCGTCCATCAGCAGAAAACCGCCATTCAATAGGTACCTTCTCAACGCCACGACTTCCTCGTCGGCCAAATAGAGATTCCCGGGCGACGACAGAAAAAGAAACGGATAGTTGGGCAATTCAGGGTCGGATGCGTGCAGCAACCGCCCGTTCGGATCCACCTTGATCGAGGTCATCTGCTGCAATCGATACGACAAATTGAGATCGCTATCGGGTAAATCCGTCGTCCACCCCCCCCGAGCCCGGCTCCGACCCCGCGCTGGGTCTTTCTCATAACGCAACCGCGCAAAAGTAAAAACGTCCCGTTCAAAGCTGGGCGCGTTCGTCCACATTGGAGTTCCCTCATTCCGAGTGTCGACTTCACGCGCTGTATGAACGTCCTCCGGAACGAACAGCTCCCCACCTCCAATGCTACGAGCCCTCTGCCCAAGGGCCACAAATCCGAGCATCGCCGATGCCGCTGCTACCACCAGCACCCACGCTCGCCTTCGACTGAGTGCCGACTGTGCCGATTCCGCGCCAGCCCCATCCGAAATCTTGGGCGCTCTCGCGAAACAGCTAGGTACTTTCACGGTTTCGCCTCGCCCGACTTGGCCGAAGCCCCCTGAAGTTCCAATAACAATTGAAGCGCTGCACGATGCCGCGGCGCTTCCTCCAAGGCCAATAGAACCTGCTGTCGCGCTTCGGGATCCCCAGTCAGCTTCAGAAGGCGTGCCAGATGATAATGCACTTCCGATGGATTTGGCGGATCCAGCTTCAGCATGGTCTTATTGGCCGCGATGGCCACCGGAACATCACCCAACGCTTCCGCGGCCCGTGCCAGATACCGATAAGGAGTCGCCACGAGAGGATTGACCGATAAGAACCGCTGAGAGTTACGGCGAACTTCTTCCCAATCACTCGCGGCCACGCCCAACTCCGCCAATCGAAGATACGCCTCAGAGGCTTCGTCGTCTTCATCGGCATACCGACTCAACACCCGCCGTTCGTCGTTGGTCTCACCCAGCATACGATGCACCTGGGCCAGGACCGGATACGCGCTGTCTTTGCCGGTCTGGTCGGGATATAACTCGACCAATTTTTGAAGTGGTTCCTTGGCTTCCGTCCATTGCTTGGCCGACACCAATTGCTGCGCCCGTTGCATCATGGCCCAGTAGTTGGTCGGACGATTCTGCGCCCATTTGGCCAATGTCGGCCCCCCCAACGACATCGGCCCATCGCTCTTCGGCTTCTCCCAGTCCAATCCGGGTCCTAATGCCCGCGCCCGCGCCATCGCAAACGTTGCGAATTCCTTCTCCAAAGCATCCATTGGCGCCGTCTGGCGTGAAATGGCCTCGTTGATACCGATGCCCGCCTTTAGATCCGCCAATACGGCCGTTAACTTTTCGATTCCAAACCGTTTGACCAAAAACTCCACCACCAACGACGACTCATAGTAGGCAAATTGCAGATGAAACGGCGTTTTTGGCGCTAGGAAAGCCCCGCTTAACTTGGATATCGGCGTCAGGTCACCATTCAGAATCATGTCGCGGTACCGCGGTGTCATCCGCTGGCCCCATGCCTTGTTTTCCTCAAGTTCCTCGAATACCGAAATCCCTTCGCTCAACCACCGCGGCATTCGGTTCGCTGTCAATTGCAGCGTCACCACGTGACAAAATTCATGCCACAAAACCGCTTCCCAATTCACGGGCATCCCCTTGGTAGCACCCGGACTGTTGGCGGTAATCACCCGACCAAAACACACGCCCAGATATCCTGGATTGTCTGGTATCCCAAAGGTGCGTACACCAAAGTCTTTTTGCTCGCTGAAGATCTCCACGGTGGTCGGGTCTTGAATCGACAACCCATACTTTGCCACCAAACGCTCCCGCGCTCGGGTCAAAAAGGCCAGCACCCTTGGACCATAGATATCCGCCTCGCGCGGATGCATGCGGATCTCAAAATACTGGTTCGTCAGCGTGACAAACCGGGCCATGGTGTCGTGCAAGGTCACCAAGTTAAATGCCGAGACGTCATAGCCATCGGTTTGATGCACTTGCTGCGCCAAACGCCACCCTTCTGGATCATTGCCCAACCGCAAAAGGTCGGAGGCCAGCTGGGATTTCGCCGGCAGATACGCCGCGTCCATCACCAAGGCAGACCGCTGACGCGAAGCCCCTTCCTGGAATCGATATTTCTGAGAAAGCTTCTTCCCAATCAAATGATCGACCCGAGGATTGTTGGTCCAATATCGAAGTCCTGATTCACGAGCGGACGTTTCACCAGGCAAGTCATTCTTCAAATGCGCCAACACCGCTCGATACGCCCACGCATCCGGATGCCACGGATTCACCTTGCTCACTTCATCCAAAAGCTTGGTCGCAGAGGTATAGTCCTCCGCATCAATCTTGTGATCCGCCAGTAGCAATAAACTGGGGAGATGCCTGGAATTATGTTTCAGAGCGGATTCCAACGATTCTCCCATCTGTTCGCGATCCCCGTCCGCAAATGCTAGCGCTATTCCGTAGTGGAAGTCGGCGTCGTCCGGATGTTGCTTTAATCCAGAGGCGAACGCCTTGGCTGCCAGATCAAAATCATGCTTGGATAGCGCCAATTCGCCGCGCGCCAAGTAAACGTTCCTTAAGGTCGCATCGGCCTTTTGAATCGGATCGTAAACGCGTCGCAATACGTCTTTCGGATCCGCCCCGGATAACAGAGCTACCGCCCCCACGATTAGAAAATCAGCCGGATCGGTATAATTCGACTGCCGCCCGGATACCAATGTTCGAATGTCGTTGAGATATTCCTGAGCCAACTCTGGATGACCATTGTACCGGACCACCTCACGCCCAGCCCAGCGCAGGCGAATGCTGCGCGGATGACGAGCCAGCGCGTTCGTGAGCACCGCGTGAGCCTCAGTGTACTTGCCAGTCATCATCAAGGACTCCACCCATAGCAAGGGCCACTCTTCCGAACGGTTTCTGGGTTTTGAAGCCTCGGCCTGGGCGGTCTCCTTGGCACCCTGATAATCACCAGACCGTAGCTGAGCCTGAACTACGGCCAGATCCGCCGCTGCGACCTGAACCATCCCGAGCCAGAGCCCGAGTAGGCCGAAGCTCCAGTATTTTATCCGAGACTCAGCAGAGTTCACTCCGCAACCATGCCCGAATTCGTCGCAGGCTCAAGCTCCGTCGCTCGATCCCCTCCACCCTTCCTCACTCACCAGGGATACTTTGAGAATTGTCTAGCACCCGATAGGGCTCGAATTCGTGCCGGACATGCTGTGGCAAACGGACCCGAAACCGCGCCCGATCCCCGGAATAGTCCTCCTCCATGATCTGGCCCACAGCGTGCAGCCGCGCAATCGCCTTTTGAGCGTCAAATGGAACGGACAAATCCAAGAAATCCCTGATCGGACGCAACATCGCACCGATTTGTCCCAGCAATTCACTAAACCCAGCACCGTGCCGCGCCGAGACAGCGACCGCTGCAGGAAATGACTGGCACAACGTCACGGCATAATCCGGGACGGTTAGACGGTCCACTTTGTTAAACACCATGAGCGTCGGTTTATCCTTGGCTCCGATTTCCTCCAACACCGCATTCACCGCATCAATCTGCGCCAGGAGGTTCGGATGGCTAATATCCACCACGTGGAGCAATAAATCGGCTTCCACAACCTCTTCCAGAGTCGCCTTAAAGGCCTCCACCAAGCCATGTGGCAGCTTGCGAATGAATCCGACCGTATCCGAAAGCAAGACGTTTTGATTGGTGGGCAATCGCAGCCGACGCGTGGTTGGATCCAACGTCGCGAACAGCTTGTCTTCCGCCACTGCGGATGCCCCGGTGAGCGCGTTCAGCAAGGTGGACTTACCCGCGTTGGTATAGCCCACGATCGACGCCAATGGCCATTGATGTCTTTGTCGTCCAGATCGTTGCGTCGTTCGTTGACGGCGCACATCTTCTAATTCTTCGCGAATCTTATCGATGCGTTCCTGAATTTTTCGCCGGTCGGATTCCAATTGGGACTCACCTTCACCGCCGATCGCCCCCAAACCGCCGCGTTGTCGCGACAAATGGCTCCAGAAACGCGTCAATCGCGGCAGAAGATATTCCAACTGGGCGAGTTCCACCTGAAGTTTACCCTCCCGGGTTCGAGCCCGTTGAGCGAAGATTTCCAAGATGAGTGCGGTCCGGTCCATGACCCGACAGCCAAAGATTTTTTCCAAGTTGCGAACCTGAGCTCCGGATAATTCATCGTCGAAAACCACAGTATCAATGGCCTGCGCTTTGCAAAGTTGAGCCAACTCCTCTGCTTTCCCCGATCCGATGAAGGTTCCAGGGGTCGGGGATTCGAGTTTTTGCGTGGCGTTGCCCACCACTTCAGCGCCCACGGTGGCGACCAATTCGGCTAACTCGTCCAAGGAGTCTTGTATATCGCGCGTGGATCGGGACTTCAATTCAACGCCAACCAGGAAGGCGCGTTCCGTGCGATGATCGGTAGTATTAAGAAGGGCCTTCAAGATTTGATCAGCAATGCAAAAACAGGAAACCGGACAAAAACTCCACCAAAAACCTGCCACTTGACCTTCATCGACCCTCGCAGTCAGCAAGCGCTCGACTTGGAATAGCGGTGGAGCAACATCAAGAATCGGGAACTGCTCACAGCGAACTGAACGATGCTCTCCCATGCTAGTGGCGGCCGGTGAAATGTCGAATTTTCAACGATTTTGATGAAAATCGGACTAGCAAACCAAAGTGGTTCACCGGAAATTCAGGGGTATCGAAAAAGTGAACGCATCAACTCAACACGGGTTTCAACCTAATTCACGTGATACGAAGGATCTTTACAAGGAACCCGTTCAGAATCTGATTTCAAAATACTCAATAATTTCAAAATTCAATTCTTGACCCTATCGGCCCCAAGAGATTACCTAACAACAGTCAACAATTTTGAACTATTGAACCCTCCGCTTGGCACTATGAGCAGCAATCGATTTGAACTTAGAATGATGGCTGTTGTGGCCGCTCTTGGCACAACTGTTCCATTCGCCGCATCCGCCCAAACGGTCGTTTACAATAACACGACTGGAGTTTCTACCGGGATGCACGTGTCCAACGTGGAATACGGCGACGAAATTACTTTGGCGGGCAGTCTTCGAACCGCTACGCAATTCAGCTTTAACTACTTTAGCAATTACGATTTGAGTGGGGGCGGTGTTCTAAGGATTTACGCCAACGACGGCCCTCTTGTTTCGGGTTCGCCAGCTCCCAAGGAGGTATTGTACCAGAGTGCTCCTTTCGACATTGTTAAATCGAATGTCAGTGATCCCAATAATGCTCAGGGGTCCATGGTTACAATCAATCTGTCTTCGACCGGTCTGGTTGTGCCAAACAAGGTTACTTGGACAGTGTCATTCTCGTCGGTAGGTGGAGCAAATACCGCCGGGTTGCTGGTTTACGGCGGTCCCACTACCGGTACGAGCAAGGAAGATTTCTGGAAGAAGACGGCCGGCACCTGGAGTCTCCAACTGCTGGACAACAACGTGAGTGCGAATTTCGGAGCGAAATTGACGGCGATCCCTGAGCCCAGCACCTATGCTCTCGCGGGTGTCGGTGCCATTGGGTGGTTGGCCTTGGCTGGATATCGCCGCTCCAAGAAGTAATTAGGCATTCGAGTTTCAATAGTCTCTAATCTTTTCAAAGGCGCAGGTCTTACTGCGCCTTTTTTATTTTCAAGCGTCTCGTATGATAACTTCAGCAGTTCCTTACTGTCAGTAATCTGGAATTCTTCCGTCGGTCATGCGTCCACTTAACATGCCATACGCTCTTTGGATCCACCGCACCGCAGGAACTTGGTTCCTACTATCACTCCTCCTGGCTCTCCTCCCATCACTCAAGGCCCAAGGACTCTTCGCCAAATCTTCCACCACCGCCCAGTTGTCTCTCGATGTCTCCCAGGCACAACCAGGCGATCGGATCACGGCCGCCATCCATCTCAAGAGCATCGACGGTTGGCATACATACTGGCGCAACCCGGGCGATGACGGCGGCGGCGGACCTATTGGACAAGCGACTCGCATCGATTGGACCCTTCCCCAAGGTGTTACCGCCGGCCCCATCCAATGGCCGACTCCAGAGAAGTACGTCGAAAAGGAATTTCACACTCACATCTTAAACGAGGGAACACTTCTCGTCCCCCTGACCCTCGCACCCAATCTCTCCTTTGGCACCTTCAACATCAGCGCCAAACTCCGTTGGCTCGAATGCAAGGAGGAATGCGTTCCCGGCTCGGCCACCGTCAATGCGTCGTTGTCAGTCGGCCCGGAAGCCAAGCCCTCGCCGGCTAACCCGGCCATCCAAGCCGCAGCAGCGCTGTTGCCATCGTCTCAACCCACAACGGCACGTGGCTTCTGGGAAACCAGTTCAGAATCCGAACGTCGCAGCTTGATCATCGAATGGGAACATCCAGTTGCCCAAAATGGATTCGATTTTTTCCCTTTTGAAAAACAGGGAGACTTCGGCGCCAAGTCCGTCGCGCTTCCGCCCGCCAATAGCAAAAGTCGACTTCGCAAACTGGTGGGAAAACCTGAGGCGGGATGGCCGTCTTCGGTCAGGGGCGTGCTCGCCCCCACGACCTCCGGTAAACCCACAGCCCCTGGATTTGAGGTAAATCTCTCGATCTCGGAACCCGCTAGCAACGCCACTGCCGCGGCCAATACCAATGCCGTCCAAGAGCCTGTCGCCATCGGAACATTACTGGTCATGCTCAGTTTCGCCTTCATTGGTGGCCTCATTCTGAACATCATGCCGTGCGTTCTCCCCGTTCTGGCACTCAAGATCCTCGGCTTCGTCAATCAGGCCAAGCAAGACCCCAAACTAGTCCGCTCTCTCGGTTTGATCTACGGACTCGGTGTGATCGTCTCGTTTATCGCACTCGCCTCTATTGCACTCCTGGTCCAAAAGGCCGGCGGCGTCGCCGGGTGGAGTACTGCATTTCAGAATCCCTACTTCCGTATCGGTCTCACGGTGCTGATCACACTCGTCGCCTTGAATCTGTTCGGGCTTTTCGAAGTGACACTTCATCCAACCGCTACCGAAACCGCGTTTGTCTATGCGTCGAAAGAAGGTCCTGTCGGCGCTTTTTTCAACGGCATCCTCGCAGCTGCCCTTGCCACCCCTTGTACCGCCCCCTTCCTCGGCGCTGCCATCGGATTCGCCTTCACCCAACCAGCGCTCATCCTGCTGTTGTTCTTTGTCACCGCGGGCGCTGGATTAGCTCTGCCATTCGTTGTCCTGTGCTGGAATCCCGCCTGGCTCAAACTCATTCCCAGACCCGGCCACTGGATGGTCCGCTTCAAGGTCGCCATGGGATTTCCCATGTTGGCAACCGCCATCTGGTTATTCTGGTTCACCGCCACTCGCATGGGCGACGCCGGCGTGCTGTGGTTCGGTCTGAGCCTCGTTACGATCGCTGCCGCTACTTGGGTCTGGGGAGAGTTTGTCCAACGCGGTGCCTCTCGGCGCGGTCTCGCCATCGCCACCAGTCTCGGGCTCGTCGCCATCAGTCTCGTATACCTCCTTCCCAAAGCCAGCCAACGCTCCAAGATCGATTGGAAGAAGTGGAGTCCTGAGGCCGTTGCTCGCGCTCAAGCGGAAGGACACCCCGTCCTAGTCGATTTCACCGCCGACACCTGCCTCAACTGCAAATTCAACAAATCGACCAGCATCGAAATCGCTTCCACCATCCGAATACTCGGCGAAATCAAAGCCGTCACGCTGGAAGGCGACTTTACCGATGCCGACCCAGAAATCGCCAAGGAACTCGCCAAACATGGTCGACGCGGTGTCCCACTGGTTCTCGTTTATTCTAAAGTCCCTGGAAGTGAACCCAAAGTATTGCCCACCGTGCTCACTCCGACCATTGTCCATGAAGCCCTCGACTGGGCTTCAAAGCCATAATCCCACAAGCTAAGGGTGCCTGGCCCCGGCCTTAGACGCTATCCGTTCAGCCAGGGCTGATTGACTGGCGGCAAACACCTCGCGATGAAGCGATTTTCCATGCGAGTCCATGGTGACCACAGCGGGAAAGTTCTCCACTTCCAACTCCCAGATGGCTTCTGGTGATCCAAATTCTTCGAGCATGTAGACCCCGCGCACTTTGCGGACACACTCGGCCAACACTTGAGCTGCTCCACCAATCGCGTGGAGATAGACACAGCCGTACTCCCGACATGCCGCCGATGTCTTGTCACCCATACCCCCTTTTCCAATCACTCCACGAATACCAAAATCACGAATGATTTGAGCCTGATAGGGCTCTTCGCGAATGGATGTGGTCGGCCCCGCAGCGGTCACTTGCCACTGCCCAGCCGCATCCATAAGAACCACCGGCCCGCAGTGATAAATAATTCCACCGCGCAACTGGACCCCTGTCGGCAAGCTCCCACCCTCATGCAAGTATTTGTGGACGGCATCGCGGCCGGTGAAAACTACACCCGTGATACCCACTTCGTCGCCCACCTGAAGCGCCCGAATCTGTTCTTCGGTAAAAGGATAGTTTAATGGAATCATGAACTTCTGTTGGGAATGATTGAGGGGAGGATTGAAAGAACCGTTGTCAGGCCTAGTAAAGCCAGCGTTGTATCGATGAATCTGGTCCCATGACGACCCCTTGGCGCCGGAACGCCCAACACATGTAACTCACACTCACAAAATAGGACGCAGGCACGCGGTTCGCGGCACAGATTTTGACTCCCAGAAGCGTTGTTCTCCCGCCAAAGCCCATGGGCCCAATCCCCAACTCGTTCGCGGTTTTCAAAATGTCCTGTTCCAGGGCATCCAAAACGGGATCAGGATTTCGATCTCCCAGGAAACGTAGGAACTGTTGCTTGCTGAATTCGTAGCCCGTCGCCCGGTCCCCACCGATGCACACCCCCAGGATTCCTGGACCACACCCCTTGCCTTGAGCCTGTAAGACGGCATCTAGAATTACCCTGCGACACCCATCTAAATCTCGGTTCGCCTCCAACTTCTCGGCCGGCAGTGAGTATTGCGCTCCAACGTTTTCACAGCCGCCACCCTTCAGGATCAAGCACACTTCCAATTGAGGAAACCGGTGCTGATGAAAATGAATGGCGGGAGCCCCTGGCCCCAAGTTGGTGCCGTCGTTTCTGCCCGTGATGGAATCTACCGAATTCTGCCTCAGAAAACCACGTTTGGTCGCCTGCTTCACCGCCTCTCGAGCGGTTTCCTCGAACTGAATCTGGTCGTAACCTACCGGACATTGAACATAAAAAACAACACTGCCGGTGTCCTGGCAGATGGGCTGAGATTTGCGTTTCGCGAGCTCAATGTTGCGCTCGATGATCTTCAAGGCGCTTTCCGCAATGGTTCCCTTCTTTTCGCTCTCAAGGGACCGTACTAACGCAGCGTTCACGTCGTCAGGTAGCTCCGCCGAAGTGCGGCGGATAAGCTCAATTAACGAATCCAACAAGGGATCGGGCATGGCGAAGGGATTGTGATTGTTGCCAACCCAGGTGTCAACGGAACGGGTTCACGGATCAAGCCTCGACAAATAGCGCCAGTGACGCCGTGTAGGCGTGAAGAAAATTCTTTTCTCCAACGGGCCCCAATTCTCCCGCGCAGAAGCATCCGGTTACCGGAAGTGGCCCCAGTTGTTCCTGCACCAATCCGGAATCGTGGTTCGACCGTCCAAACAGTCGCTCGCCACGCCCGTTGCAACAACAAAGGCAACCCCCATACACTCGCCGTCCCGCCAATCGTTCGCGCATTCGCGACAGAACCCAGCTCAGATCTTCCGTGGCCGCAGCCGCATCCCGACGATGAAATTGCAGGGTCTGCCCAGCTCGAGGCTGTGCCCCAATCGCCAGCATACCATTCTCTGGATCCGCTCCCAACAAACTCCGAACCACAAAGTCGCCGCGCTGGAACTCATGCCGATATTCGTTCCCCGCCAAACCCACGAAAAGATTGCCCTGGGCTTTGGATTGTTCGTCCCTAGTCAAGCCATTGAAGGTATCCACCAATACTGAATACGCCGGCCGATTCGCGATTTGTAAAATGAAATGACCCTCGGCTTTGGTGATGGTCCAAGTTTCTCCAATGGGTGTACAACCTTGGGAAATCACCGACTCGAGCCGCACTCGCCCGCCAACCGCCAACGCCACGACACCTTCCTCATGCACCTCACAATTCAGGTAGACTTGCGTCCGACGTTCATCCCAAAGACCTCCTGCCAGCCCTCCCACGCTTGGAACTCGCGGGTACGCACCGTTCCATTGCCGCAGCCAGGTCTCCCCATCCAAATGAAATGGATCCGCAAAAACCAACCAACCATTTACGTCGGAAGGCCGCACTTGGCTGAGCGCATACCAGTCCTCCGGAACGGTGCACTCGTCCAAGGAGGACTGAGTAAAATGAATCGCACGCAATGTGGCGCCCGGCAGATGATAAAGCCCGAGTACAATCCCGCCCTGCTCCAACAATTCTTCGCCGTTCGCAATCAACCCCGAACTGGAGCAGCCCACCAGCAGCGGAATACGCCCATGGACACGCAGCACCTCCAGCACTTCCGACGCAAAATCGAAGAATTCCGGCGCCATGAACACGAGGCCCAAAGTCACGTTAGGCGCCGACAGACGGTTACGGAGGCCTTCAACCCAGCGTCGAATTCCAGGTTCGTCCCACCCGCCTCGCCACTGACCAGCAACCGCGAACTCACTCTTCATTGTTCTCAAAGTACCGAGGCAAACCGTCGAGGCAAGCCGCCCGTACCTGCCCATACAATAAAATTGCCCCTCTGAACCGCGTCGAACACCTCAGACAGCTTTCGCGACTCATAGCTTGCGGTTCATGGCAAAGTTCCAGCAGGTTTGCGGTTCCGATTCCGCCCATGGAACTGATCAAAACGTTTATCGACATCGTCCTCCACCTTCAGGATCACCTGAATGGCCTCCTGATGCAGTTCGGCCCCTGGTTTTATGGGCTGTTGTTCTTGATTATCTTTTGCGAGACCGGTCTCGTCGTTACCCCGTTCCTTCCCGGCGATTCGTTGCTGTTCGCCGTTGGAGCTCTCGCCGCCGATCCTAAGAGCGGATTGAATATAGGCTTGTGCGCCGTGGTCATCACCACCGCCGCTTTCCTCGGTGACAATGTCAATTACTGGCTGGGTAAACTCATCGGCCGCGAACTCGTCCGCCGATTCCCGCGGCTCATCCAGCAAACCCATCTCGACCGAACGAATGCCTTTTTCATCAAATACGGGAAGAAGACGCTTATCCTGGCCCGATTCGTGCCGATCGTCCGCACGTTCACTCCGTTCGTCGCCGGACTCGGCGCCATGCCCTACCCGCGATTTATCGGGATGAGCTTTATCGCCACCCTCCTCTGGGTCGGTCTCATCCTGCCCTGTGGCTACTTCTTCGGCAACCTGCCCATCGTCAAGAAGAACTTCGAACTGATCGTCCTAGGAATCATCTTCATTTCAGTGCTACCCATGGTCTTTGAAGTCCTCAAGGCTCGAAACCTGAAACGGCAGGGAACATCTCCAGATTCAGGAACCCCCAAGTAGACCCCCAAGTCGTCGAGCCAACGCACTTCAATTGTGGTGTGAACGGCTTCACCAAGAAGTCATCGATCACTGGCACATCCATGGTGATGACCTCTGACCTTCATTCATCCATTCTTCCAACCGTCGTTCCGTCTCCAATGGCAGAGGATACCCCTGCAATCGGCCGCGGAGATCGTTCACGTCCGGAGTGATTCTCGGAAGATCCTCCAGGGGAAACTCCATTAACCCCCGCAACGTGAAGAGCAGGGCCAGATGGAATGCAGGTTGCGCCAGGTTGATCGCGCCACGATCTTGGTAAATCAGTCCCGCTTGAAAGTTCAACGCCGCAAACGCCAGACACTTGTCACGTGCCACTAGCGGCGCTTCGTCCCGGGTCAGCATTCGGAACAACTCGTCAGTCGAAGCCCCCGCCCATTGCGACAGTTCCAACCCGAGATACTGGTGCAAACTGCGCAGGATCTCATGCATAGCCAACTCAGGTTGGCCCGCTTCGCGATGCAACATCACGCGTGCGATCGCCTGAACGACACGCTCAATGATCCGGCAGATATAATCGCGATACATGCGTTGTTCCAGGTCCCGAACCGGCAAACGTCATTGGAAAAGTCGCGGTCACGCGTCCCGTGGACAACTCGATTCGCGACATCGTGGATTCACAGCAGTTCGGCACCCAAAGGCTGCCAAACGCCGCGGCCAACCCGTTACCGGGTTCTTTTCCTACCGCAATTAGTGTGGCTTTGTTGGTTTTCGGATCCATTTGCGCCACAAGGTGTTTCGAAGCGCTCGAAACCCAGGCCTTTTCGTCGATGGCCAGCCAGTCGGGATTGCCCGGAACCTCATAGACCGCGTCCGGGACCAGCTTTTGTATCGGGATTCGCACATGGGGATTGGAAACCCCTGTCCTCTTCTTTCCAGGAGGCGATTGAGCCATGGCACAAGAAATTCCCAATAGGAAAACAATGAGGATGACAGTCTGCATGACCGGACTTTATGGTCGCACGACAATTGCCAGGAGCCGGTTGTCGCAGCGCGCGCTCGCAGTGTTCAAAGATCCCATTGGAAATACAATGCAGAAACTCGAACTCATAGGGCTATCGCTGGTCATCTCATGCCTGATTCAAGCTGCGTCGTCAGAATCGACGGTGCCCGCCAGGGTTTCGAACGATTCGGCAACCGTGCACTTCGAAGCGCAAGTGAGACCCATCCTGCTCGCTAGATGCGATGAATGTCACGGAGACACCGCCGACGGAGGCCTGCGTTTGGACAGCCGTGAAGCTCTTTTAAAAGGAGGCGAATCGGGTCCGGCTATTGTGGTTGGCAATCCCGATTCCAGCCTTTTGATTCAGGCCATTCGCCACACCCGTCCGAACCTCCACATGCCTCGAAAGCGCCGCCAACTCGCTCCCGAGGAGATCCAGCAGATCGTGCTGGATGTCCTCTTTGAGCATCACGAAATCGAGGAGCAAAACGACGTCATCCGGGCCAAGGCCCTGACCGGCACGAAAACGAAGAAGCCGGCGAAGCTCCCAAACGAGTTCGTCACCAGGGCAGTTTCAAGATTTCGACTTTAAGGAGGCAGGTGAAACAAAAGGCGGTATAAAACTGGACAAAAGGCGCTGACTTTATTTAACT
>SXGT01535835.1_pt1 | contig 28771 bp, 21 predicted proteins | sample 3176221 | NCBI WGS metagenome assembly SXGT01 (sample SAMN11356862, study PRJNA531348) | freshwater metagenome | isolation source: freshwater sample F1-120 | place: China: Fuxian Lake, Yuxi | collected 2017-12-25 | reverse complement strand
GCGACTGTCTTCGTGCTCATCGTTTTCTTCGTGGTAAACGAGCTTCAGAACGGCCAGACCAGCGGCGCGATGACGATTACGATGACGCCGACGAGGATGTTAAGCGGGAGGCCGACGCGGGTGAAGTCGGTGAATTTGTATCCGCCCGGGCCGTAGACCCTGAGGTTGGTCTGGTAGCCGATGGGCGTGGCGAAGGCGGCGGAGCCGCCCATCATGACGGCCATAATGAAGGGCATCATGTTGACGTCGAGTTTTTCGGCGGTGGCGACGGCGATGGGGAACATGAGGGCGACGGCGGCGTTGTTCGTGATTACCTCGGTGACAATGATCGTGATTATGTAAACCGCGGCGAGCACGGCCCAGGGGTTGTCGCCCGCGATGCCCATCATCCAGTTGGCCGTCATCGAGGCGGCGCCGGATTTGTCGAGGGCACGTTCGAAACCGAGCGCGCAGGCAATGATGACGAGGACCGGGCCGTTCACGCTTTGACGGGCTTGTGTCACGGTGCAGCAACGGAAGCCGACCATGAGGCACGCGGCGAGGGCGGCCGCCTGGAACATGTCCAGTACGTTGAAGCTGGCGAGTAGGATCATGCCGAGCAGGATCGCAATTGCGTAGGGCGCGCGGTGGTGCTGTCGCGGCGCGGAATCTTCCAGCATGGAGACGAGGAAGAAGTCGCGGGAATAGCGGTAGTTCGCAGCGAAATTCGGGTCGGCCTCGAGGAGCAAGGTGTCGCCGGCACGCAGGCGGATGTCACCGAGTTTTGCCGCGATGCGTTCGCCCTGGCGCGCGACGGCGAGGACGGCGGCGTTGTACCGCGTGCGGAACTGGCTCTCGCGGATGGTCTGACCAACGGCGGGGCTGGTATCGCTGACGACGGCTTCGAACAGGCGGCGGCGGTAGCGAGGTGAATCGAGCTTGAAGATCTGGTTCGTCGCCGGCACGAGCCCGCGGATGTTTTGCAGATCCTTGATCGAATCGACGATGCCCACGAAGATGAGCCGGTCGTCTGCTTGAAGGCGTTCCTCCGGGCCGACAGCGACGATACTTTCGCCGCGCCGCTCGATTTCCACGAGGAAGGTTGCGTCGAGGCGGCGCAGGCCCGCATCTTCGATCGTCTTGCCGACGAGGGGGCTGCCCGTCTGCACCATCATTTCCACTGTGTACTCGCGCGGGTTGGACAACGACTCCATCGACGACGTTCGTTTCGGCAACAGCTTCGGTCCGAAGATGACGAGGTATGAGCACCCAACCAATGTTGCCGGTACGCCGAGCCAGGCCGGATCGAAAAACTTCAGCGGCTCGATGTCCGTGCGCGCCGCGACGAGACCCGCGACGACGAGGTTTGTGCTGGTGCCGATGAGCGAACACAGTCCACCGAGTACGGTCGCGAAACTTAGCGGCATCAAGAGCTGCGACGGCTGCAATTTAATTTTTTTGGCCCAGTCGATGACGACGGGGATGAACATGGCGACGAGGGGGGTGTTGTTCAGGAACACGCTCATCGTAGCAATCGGGAAGGACATGCGCGCGAGCGCGCCGCGATGCGTGGTGGGGAGGCCAAGGATGCCCTTTGCGATCCACTCGATGGCGCCGGTCTCGCGCAGTCCGGCCACGACGAGGAACAGCACGGCGACGGTGAGCATGCCGGTGTTCGAAAATCCGCGAACGGCGTCTTCGATGCTGATGATGCCGATATGCCAGACGCCCGCATCGTCAGGGATAGGGCAGAGCATCAGGAAGGTTAGCGCGAGCACGCAGACGGCTTCGGGCGGCACGCGATTCCACGCCATGCCGACCAGCAGGCCGAGGAGAACCAACAGAACGATAGTAGCCGCCATTACAGCCTTTCGAGGAAACTAAAACCGAAGAAACCTATCGGATTACTCCGGTATGCGTCAATAATTTTAGTCTGGTTAGAAACGTGATGGGGTAAAAGAAGGGGATTACGTTGATTGCTCTCTGAACTGCCATGGTCGCGTGTGAGATCTGCGGTATGCCCCGCCAGGAATGCCACTTCAGCACTTCTGCCGTCCCTAGGGGACTTATTTTGCGGGATGCCCGACCCAGCGCTAAAGCGCTGGGCTAAATTCGGATGTCCCTCCGGGACGGCAAAGGAAGTAACGATTAAATGGCCTCAGTAGAGGATTCTTTACGAGAAGATTGAGTGACTACTACGTACCGGTCTAAAATTTTGCTTTTACGGCGCGGCGGGGTAGAATGCCTGCCATCTCACTACGGGAATGATGGAAATCCCGTGAAAACATAGGGGTGTGAACGGACCGATGGCTGCACGGACAGGCACGAGCGAGGCGCGCGGGGGATCTCCGCCGACGGTGAAGATGACGGTTACGCTGCCGCGTGAAGTAGCGGCGTTTCTGCGGTGGAAAGCGGAGGTGGAAGGCCTGAAGCGGGACGAGCTGTTGCGCAATATTATTGTGCACTATGCCAAAAAGTTGCGCAAAGAAGACTTCCGCACGCCGCCCATCGAAGACTAAGCCTGTTATTTCCGCCCTGCGCCCGGCCGAGGGCCGGGTTGCAGGGCTTTGTCTTTTTTTGCTAGACTTTCGGCTCTTTGCGCGGCATTGTCCGGCGCGGATTTTCTGGAGGCAAGTGATCAAGTGAAGACGTATATCCCGAAGTTGGAAGAGATGCACCACAAGTGGGTGATTATGGATGCCCAGGACAAGGTGCTGGGGCACGTGGCGGTTGAGGCGGCGCGCGTGTTGCGCGGCAAGCATCGTCCCGATTACACACCGCACGCTGAGAACGGCGACTTCGTGATTATCGTGAACGCGGCGAAAGCGCGCGTGACGGGTAAGAAGCGGACCGACAAGAAGTACTACGATTACTCGGGCTTCATGGGTGGCATGAAAGAGACGACCTACGAGAAGATGCTGGCGAAGCATCCGACGCGCCCGATGGAACTCGCGGTGAAGGGAATGCTGCCGCACAGCCCGCTGGGCCGCGCGCTGCTGCGCCACTTGCGCGTGTATCCCGGCGCGGAACATGACCACGCTTCGCAAAAACCTGTACCGTATCCGATCGATTGATCAGGAGAGACACACGTGATCGATAAGAACAGCAAAGAGAACGTCAAGACCGGCCGGCGCAAGGAAGCTTCGGCGCGCGTCCGCATTAAGCCCGGCAAGGGCACCGTCACCGTCAACGGCAAGCCGCTGCGCGAATACTTGCAGCGCGACGTGCTGGTGATGGTCGCGAACCAGCCCTTCGAAGCGACGGAGACGAAGGGCAAATTCGACGTGCGCGTTCGCGCGATCGGCGGCGGGCTTTCGGGTCAGGCCGGCGCGATTCGTCTTGGGCTGGCGCGCGCGCTGGTCGAGTACGACGAACGCTACAAGCCGGCACTTCGCCGCGCGGGTCTGCTCACGCGCGATCCGCGTGAGGTCGAGCGCAAGAAGTACGGCCGTCCGGGTGCGCGCAAGCGGTTCCAGTTCTCCAAGCGCTAGACCGGTATACAGCGAAATTCTACGGGGCGAATCGCCAATGGGTGGTTCGCCTCGGTTGTTTTGGGACGGATTGCCGCTAGTAGCGGGCTGTGCTAGACTAATCCCGTATTCGAGCCGGGTTTTCTGAGGTTGCCCGGTTTGCCGGGGGCCACCGCGGGGGCGGTGGAACGGGGATTCCGATCGTCACGATTTGCTGCGCGTGAAGTGTGTTGCGATCGTGGGGCGCCGCCAGCGTTGCTGGCTTGGTGAAAGCGGTAGCAAGCTACCGCAGTCCTAAGAGTCTCTGCTCCGGAATTTGCGCTAGCACTATTTTGTCGCGAGCTGTGGTGGGAGGGGGAGCATGCGCGTTGCGATTTTGAATCCGATGTTCGGCAAGGACTTCACGAAATCGGCGCGGTGGTTTGCGCGATCGCGCGGGCGGGTGCAGCGGCATCCGGACTATCTGGCGTACTGCGCCGGGTGTGTCGAGAAAGCCGGGCACGAAATTCTCTTTGTGGACAATCAGGCGAAGAACCTCTCATCTGAAGAATTCCTGCCGGAACTGAAACGTTTCAAGCCCGACATGATCGTGTGCCAGACGAGCACGCCGTCGATCTACTCGGATATTGAATCGGCGCGACTGTTCAAGCAGGCGACCGGCGCGATGACGGTCTTCGTGGGATCGCATTCTTCGGCGGTGCCGGAGGAAGTGCTGAAGGATGCTGAAGGTGCGGTGGACGCGTGTGCGGTCGCGGAATTCGACTATACGATTCGCGATTTGGCGGACGGAGTTTCTCTGAAAGACTGTCTTGGCGTTGTGCGCTGGAACGACGGTACGATCACGCGCAATCCGGATCGGCCGTACATCGAAAATCTCGACGAGATGGCTTTCCCCGCGTGGCACCACTTGAACATTTATGACTATCGCGACGGCGCGAAACTGTACCCCTTTCTGACCTCGATCACGGGCCGCGGCTGCCGGTATCGCTGTTCCTATTGCCAGATTCCGCAGGTAATGAACGGGCATCGCTACCGCACGCGGAGCGTCGAGAACGTCGTTGACGAGATGGAATACAACCTGCGGCAGTTCCCGGACCTCAAGGAAATCATGTTCGAGGACGACACGTTGACGATGCGCGTCGCACGGGATCGGCTGATCGCGTTGTGCGAAGAAATCATCCGCCGCGATTTGCCGTTGTCGTGGAGCGCGAATGCCCGCGTGGACCTGAACGATCTTGAAACACTGCAACTCATGAAACGTTCGGGCTGCCGCATGCTGTGCGTCGGCTTTGAGTTTGGCGACCAAGACGTCTTGAATGCCGTGAAGAAGGGGACGACGGTCGAGCAGATGTATACCTTTGCCGAGAACGCGGCGAAGGCGCGCCTGCGCATTCATGGTTGTTTCATGTTCGGCGGGCCGGGAGAAACGGTAGAGACCGCGCAGAAGACGATCAAGATGGCGGAAGAACTGCCGATCGATACGGCACAATTCACCGGCGTGGTCGCGTATCCGGGTACGACATACTACAAATGGGCCAAGGAATCCGGCGCGTTGACGAAAGACAACTGGCGGAACTGGGTGGACGCGGACTACGAGCAGCAGGGCGTAGTGAGTTTGCCGACGCTGAATCAGGATCAGATCAGCAAGCTCGTGGACGAAGGCCTGCGGCGGTTTTACCTGCGCCCGCGCCAGATGGTTCGCATGGCGTTTAATATTCGCGATTTGGCGGACGTGAAGGCGAAGTTTCACGGTCTGCGCAGTTTCATTTCGTATTTCTCATCCGGCGGGCGGAAGGCCTTCGTCGGGTTCACCGGCAATAACTGACCGGGCAGCACGGGGCCGCGGGCGCCCGGCGAGGGCGCGTTATGGCGGAGACATCGAAGCGGCGGCGCGTCTGGGCTGAGGCGGCGGCGCTGTTGTTGCTGAGTGCCGGAATACGCTTGGGGTATGTGTGGGCCGTTCCGCGCATGCTGGATAGCGCAGACGCGATCCATTACCTCGAAACGGCGCGGACATTTTCCCAAGGCGACTTTCTCGCCGTCGATCCGAAAATTCCGGCGTTGTATCCGGCATTGACCGCTATCGTCGGACTTGTTTGTTCGAATATTGAAACAGCGGGCCAGGTCGTTTCGTTTATCTTTTCCGTACTCCTCGTGCTCCCGGTCTACTTTCTCTCGCGGCATCTGCATGACGGGCGAGTCGCGCCGATCGCGGGGCTGCTTGTCGCCATGTGGCCCTGGCTGATCGATTACGGCAATCGCGTGGCGACGGAGCCGACGGCGGTTTTTTTCTGGATGCTTGGGGCCCTATGCATGGTGCGAGGGCTCGATCCGAAGGGAAGCACCGCTTGGATGATCGGAGCGGCGTTATCGTTTGGTGCGCTGCACCTTGCCCGGGCCGAGGGGACCTTTGTACTGCTCGCTGCGGCGGGCGCAGGAGCCATCGCTGGATGGCACGGCGAATGGCGTCCGGTGTTGCGCAAACTTGCGGTGTATGTCGCGGTCGCGAGCGTGCTGCTCGTGTTGCATGCGTTCTATATGCACGCGCTGGTTGGCCAGTGGACCGTGAACTACCGCGTCGGATTTATCGGCGAACAGCCGGAGGGGTCGACGGTATTCGCGGAGTTCGGGAAGACCCTGGTGGCGATGAGCGCCGATGTGCCCGCCGTGATGCTGGGGCCGTTGCTGTGGGCGTTGTTCGGCGTGGGGATGGCGTGGCCACGCACGAGGTCGACGGGATCGGTGCGGGCCGAGGGGATGCTGTTGTATTTCGCCGCGGTCCAGTGGCTTATTGTGCTTCCAGTGCTGTCGCCTGCGCCGCGATACCTGATGGCGGCCTTTGTGGCGCTCTCGCTGTGGTCGGCGCGAGGCATCATGAGTTGTTCCGATGCGATTGGCAACCTGACACCGCGCGTGTGGTTGCGTCTGGCGCCGCTGGGGATTGTGCTTGTCTGGATGGCGCTGCATCTGGGCGCTGCAGTGGCTACGGAACGATGGGATCGGGGGGGACTTCCTGCACAGCCCTGGGAATACAAGATCACGGGGGAGTGGATGCGCGACAACCTCGAGTCTGGGCCGATTGTTACACGCAAGCCTCAGGTGGGTTACTACGCCGAGATGCCGACGATCGGAGTTGAGACCGATGCGACGCTTGACGAGATTATTGCGCATGCAGGAGCGGTGGGAGCGCGGTACCTGATCGTGGATGAGCGGTACACCACCGCGCTGGTGCCCGCCTTGGCGCCGTTGTTGGACGCCACGGCCGTTCCGGAATCGTTACGTGTTTTACGTGCAGATCTGTCTCCGTATCCCGATGGCCGAATTGTCGTCTACGAGTTCATACGCGGTCGTTAAGAAAGATCGTGCAGAAACGAAACCGCCGCGCCGAGTGCTGAGGCCGGGCGCGGCGGGGGATTGGGCGACTGACTTACTGAAGCGAGCTGAAGTTCCGCTGCAGGTTCGTTTCGTCCTGATAGATGGCCTGCTTGGCTTGCAGGTCCGCGATCTTCGCTTCCCAGCCCTCGGGGCGGGCGGCGGTAATGGCTTGGGTGATATCGACGCGCATGTCTTCCGGCAGATCCTGGCGGAACTCGTACTTCGGCGGGCCACTGCCGGCGGTGTTCTCGTAGCTGCCGATGACCTTCTCGTCGATCGTCCGGAAGTAGACGCTCCAATTTCCGTTCATCAGGCACTCGGCCCAGATGTAGTAGGTGTTGCCGAGGTCGTCCTTCACCGGGACACGCGCGTAGAAATATTCGCGCGACGACGCGATGCCCAATTCGGCGACGTAGAGGCTTGTGTATTCGTCGAGCAACTGGGGATCGACCCACTTGGCCTTCTGGATTTTATCACGCAATTCCATGGCGCGATTCAGCCGTTGCTGGTGGTCGTAACGGAACGGCGTGAGCGGACTGCCGCCCTGGATCTGGACGATGAGCAGCTCCGCATTGTGCTGGAGCGTGTCCTTTGTGGCGGCACGGCGTGCATCGGCGACTTCCAGCTCGCCGACGGCCTCGGTGAGGCGCTCGTTTTCCGCGAGCAGACCTTCGTAGCGGGCCTGCGTGATCGCGGTTTCGTTTACGAGTTCCTCGAGATCTTCCTGTGCTTCGACGAACTCATCGTTCTTCTCCGCGATGTCCGCGGTGACGAGGGCGACCTGGTTGTTCAGGGTGTTCAACTCTTCGGTTTTCTGGGTGAGCTCATCGGTCGCGCGCGTCAACTCTGTGCGGGTTTCGATGAACTTCGCGGTAAGCGCGTCCAAATCCTCCTGGCTGATCTTCTCACCTGAGGGGGCGGCCTTCGTCATGCTGTCAACGCGCTGTTTCAGGCGCGCGATCTCCTGATCCTTGCCGTCCAAGTCGTCCTTAAAGGGATTAGGAACGAGGGGCACCTTGTCGATGGCAAAGGGGCCCGCGAAAACGCCGCCAATGACGCCGATAATGAGCGCAGCCACTGCCAGCAGGATTCCACGCAGACCACCACCGCCACGGGGCACACCGCCGACGGGCGCCGGGGTCATGCCGCCGGTGTCACGCGAGATACCGGCGCCGGTGTCGGGCGAGAAGTCCGGAACGGGCGTGCCGACGTCGGGCGTTACCGCGCCGAAGTCGTCACCGAAGCCGCCGGAGCTTTTCGGTTTGCCGATCATGGGCGTTTGCATGGCTTGCGTCGGCGCCGAAGACCGCGCGCCGGACGTGAATTCATCGCTATCGCCGCCGAAGGCACTGTCGAACATCGGCGTTTCAATATCGGAATCGGGGCCCGGTCCAATTTCAGGCGTCTCGGGCGAGAAGTCGCTGTCGGCCGCAAAATCCTGGAAACCGAATCCGCCGTCTGACGGGCTGGCGAGATCGGAATCAGAAGGCGTCTTGAATCCCGCAGGAGACGGTGTTGCCACGGTCTTTGCGCTGCTCGGGTTCGCGGGCGTGCGCTTGGACGGAGTTCGCGTAGCGGGTGTGCGCTTGCCGGGAGTGGGTGTGTCGAGATCGGAGGGCCGCACCGCGGGCGTGTCAACCTTGATATCGACGATGGGCGGAAGGCCGCTGAAGCCTTCGTCGTCTTCTGCGCCCGGCGTATCGAGCGGAGGAAGATCACTGTCGGTTTGACCGCCGCCATCGCTGGCGGAGTCGAACTCGCTGAGCGGCGGGAGGCTATGAAGGCCTTCGTCCTTGCCGCCGCTGGAAGAGCCTCCGGTCAGGGCGCCGAAATCTTCGTCGTCCCCGAAGCCCTCATCATCTTTACCCTTGCCGTCGGCCATGGTCCCTCCTGCACGTCATAATGCTGAACCCGAGGACACACTCCCCCCTGTACTGCCGGATTCTAACACTGGGTAGGAGGGCTGTCAAGAATTGATGACCAAAAGGCATGATTTCAGGAAGTGATACAACCGCTTGTGGTGTCAAGGGTTATGAGGGTTCGCGGAATGGGGTTAGGGGGCTGCGGGAGGCAACAAACGCTCGATTTCTGCGGAGAGTGCCGGGGCAAGGTTGGCGGCCTGCTGGAGATAGGCGCGCGCCTGGTTTAGGTCCCCCGTGGCGAGGAAGCAGCGGCCTGCGCCATAGGCCGCCTGTGCCACTAGTACGGCATTCGGGCCGGTGGGCTCCACCCCGAGCGCAACTCGGTAGTGTGCGAAGGCCTCGGCGAAGCGGTAGTCCGCGGCGTAGAGATCACCCAGCGAGACATGCGCTTCGAGTTCGTCGGCCCAGTAGTTGTCTTTTTCCTCGGGATGCGCCTCTTTGCGTTTCTCGTAGGCGCGCGTGACGGCGGAGAAATGCCGGCGCGCGCCGGCGGGATTGTCGACGAGGTCCTGGTACACGACGGCGAGATTGAAGTGGACGCGAGTCGAAGTGGGGTTCTCGCGCAACGTGGCGATGTAGAGCGATTCATCATCACGCCAGTCGCGATTTCTATTCACGGTGAAGATGCAGAGCAAGACGAGCCACACACCCGCGATGACGGAGACCGAGCGGGTCAGTAGAGGACGGTTCAGACGATCCAGTGCTGCGCACGAGATCTCGACAAGGCCGAAGAAGAATCCCGCGAGCGGGACGTACATCCAGTGCTCGGCCATGGGTGCATTCAGCGGGAAGAGGCCGGAAATGGGGAGCCATGCCGCGAGGAACCATGCGAGCCCGAAGGCGGCGCGGCGAAGGCCCCGCCGGTAGGCCGTGACAGCGGCGGTGATGATTGCGATGCACGCGATTGCACCGATGAGTGCAACCCATTGTGGCGTCGCATCGAGCGTGCGCTCCATGTGCAGGCCGGTGGGGACGAACATGAGGCGGAGATAGATCGCGAAGGACTGGAATGTTTCCTGTATTCGCGCGGCCCAGGCCGCGGTGCGGGCGACGGTATCTGAGCCGAAATTGAGGACTGTCGCCCGCAAGGTGAAATAGAGAATGAGCAATGCGATTGAGGCGAACTCGGGTAACCACGATCGCACTCGCGATGCAGACGTGCTGTTGTTGCTTGGTTGAGTCACGAGCCGGCTGAGAACGAGCAGCACGGGAAATACGAAGGCGGCCTCCTTGCTCAGCAGGCCGGCGGCAAAACAAACCAGCATGAGGAATGTCGCCAACGCCGCACGCGAATTGCGCCAGGTGCTGCAGTAGAGACCAGCGAAGATAAAAGCGGCGGCCATCGAGTCGGCGCGGCCGGAGATATAGGCGACCGCCTCGGTGTGCAGGGGGTGGACCGCGAAGATCGCGGCGGCTGGCAATGAGACGGAGGTGGGCGTGCCGAGTCTTTGAAGAAAAAGCAATAAGAGAACGGCCGCCGCCGCGTGCCACAGTGCGCTGGAGCAATGAAATACGAAGGGATTGAGGTTCTTTGGGATTTCCGTTGGCGGGATCGGCGGTTGTCCGATGCGGGCGATGGCGTAGTCGATTAGAAAGGTGACAGAGAGGAGAGGTCGATAGAAATTGCCCTGGCCACCGGCGAAGGCGTGTTGATCTTCCGCGAACAAGGCGAAGACCTTCGACGGATCCTTGACGTGCTGATGGAGCAGAACAGACGAGGCGTCGTCCCAAACGAAACCCGCGCGCAGCGTGTTTGCGTATACGCCGAAGGCGAGTATGGCGATGAATAAGGCAGAAAAAAACGCGCCACTGCGGAAGAACGCAGCGGCGCGAGTGTGGCTTGGCATGGGATTTCGGTCAGTTAGGCTTTAGTGCAGACTTCATGAAGACATCGAAGGTCTCGCCAGTAGCGCCGTAACGCATGCGGACCCCTTGGTTGTTGCCGATGACTTCGACAAGCGTGACTCCATAAAACTCCTCGCCCGGCCGCACGCTTTGCTTGTTCGTTTTCTTGTCAACCGGCAGGTAGAAATTAAGGATTGCCGAATCCTGCATGAACCCCACGATGGTGACCTTGGGCTTCACGAGCTCGATGAGAGCGCGCTCTTTGCTGCTCTGCCATTTCGGCGAACCGGGGTTGAGCGCTTCAAAACCTTCGACGGTTCCGAGGACGTGCTCCCACGCCTGGGCGCCTTCGAGCGCGCGGATGCGCTGATCGACCTGCTGATTGACGATTTGCAACGCACGCTGGCCGTCGGGAGCTTCGCTATTCGCGCGCTTTGCCTGGGTGAGCACGCGCTTGAGGCCGTCCGCGGCCTCTTTGGCGAAGGACGCACCGGCGGCCGGCAAAGGCTCATTCAATCCGGCATCGGCAATGATCTTTGCGGCAATTTCCTCGGGCGTGGGTGGCGGCGGTGGTGGCGGCTCGGCCGGCTTGGGTGGTTCCTTCTCCGCACAGCCGGATACGCCACCGACCAGCGCGATGAGCATAAGTATGGGTATGGATCGCCGAAGAAAGGCCATGGAATTCGTCCTCTGCGCGAAGCGCCACTGCGAGGACGCATCGTAATCGAAGGTGTCCGGGCACGTCAAGGACGGTTTGACGGGAGCGCGGTGGCGCGGCTGGCGGCCCTTCGCTATACTGGCTTCGGGGGAGAGTTTCTTGACGGCGAAAACTCTGTCGAGGCGGACTTGAGACGATGAGCAAGATATTACTTGTTGACGACGACACAGACTTGGCCGACCTGCTGAAAACGAAGCTGGTCGCGGAAGGTCATGACGTCACGACGACGAATACGGGCGAGGGCGCCTTCGAGCTGGCCAAGCAGGTCAAGCCGGACATCGCGTTGCTGGATATCATGCTGCCCGGCGTGACGGGGTATCAGATTTGTCGGCGTATTCGGAAGGACCCTGAGCTCTATCCCATGGGCGTGATCATGCTCACGGCGCTGGGCGAAGAGCCGGAGGTCGTTCACGGGCTCGAACAGGGCGCGGATGACTATATCGTCAAGCCGTTCAAGCTCGAGAAGCTGATCGAGAAGCTCGGATTCCTGGGCGGATTGCTCGAAGGGATCAAGGGCCGGAATGGCATTACGCATTTGCCGGGGACGGACGCGATCAAGCGTGAGGTGAACCACCGCCTGGCGCGCGGGACGAGCATCGCGGTGTGCTACATCGACGTGGCGCACTTCAAGCCGTATTGCGCGGCGAAAGGGCGCGACGGCCAGAAGCGCGCGCTTGAGTTCATGGGCAAGCTCCTGCCGGGGCTGATGCGCAATACCGGGATTTACGAAGGCTTTGTCGCGCACATGGGCGGCGAGCACTTCGTCGTATTGCTGACGATTGAAGACTACGAGCGCTTTTGCACTTCACTCATCGAGACTTTCGACCACCGCGTGCGCGAGTTGTATACGCCCACTGAGGTGTCGCAGGGCTATGTGTTGGCGACGGACAAGAAAGGCCGCGAAGGCAAGTACGGACTGATGGCGCTTTCGATCGGCGTTGTACACAATCAAAATCGAGAATTCAAAAGCGCGAAGAAGATGTTTGAAGTGCTCGCGCAAGTGCGCCAGATGGCGCAGCCGGACGGAACGAGCATCATGTTCGTGGACCGTCGGCGAAGCGATCGCTGAGCCCAGTGCAGCGGGGCGTTCTTATCGCAATCGGGGCCGGAATTGGCGTGGCCCTCATCCTGATCCTGTCCAGGGAGAGCGAAGCTCCCGGAATGCCCGAAGCAGATCTGTCGCGATTGGTGAGCCGTGCGCGCGTGGTGTGGGAAGACTACGGCGAGGACATCAAGGCGGGGGTGGGCGCGACGCCTGCGGCGCAGTGGCATGGCGCGCCCGTCGAAGTGCGGCTTGCGGACGAAGCGATCGAAGTCACCTTTGAACTACAGGGGCTCTGGGCTTCGTATCCCTTCGGCATTCCGATTTTGTTGCGAACACCGGAAGGGCACGTGATCTCATCCGGAAGCTATACGCGAACCGAGCGGGGCGGCGTTTATACGTTCCGGCATCCGGATCCGTTGAGCGCGGTGTCAACCCCCTGGGTTGAGTTGCGTTTTCCGCCGAACGAAGAGAAGAGAATTACCTTCGACTCCAAAGGGGTCTGGCACGCGGGCGGAGCCCACTAATCCACTTCGCCGTCTTTGGCGATCGGCGCGACGTTCACCGTGATCCATTCGCTCCAGCCGTTGGGCAGATCGCGCGGACGGACGCGGAGCCGGTATGGGTTCCACTGGTAGAGCGGCTTCCAGCCGTCCTCCGGCAGCGGGCCGAAGACGTGTTTGGTGCCTTCGTCGACAGGGTAGGTTCCCTGGAGGCGATGCCAGCCTTCGCCGACATCGTATTCGATGATGTAGGCCGCGTAGGGATTCCCGGTCCACTCGGCGTTGATTGCGCCCGAGTTCGCCTCGAATGTAATCGTTTCGCCGCTTTTGGGCGTGAGGATTTCCGGAACGCTCAGGTTTTCGGGATCGAGGGCCGCTACGCGCTCCTGATAGATTTCTTCTTTCTTTTCCAGCGCTGTTCGATCACGGGCGTTCCGCGTGACCCATTCATCGAGGCGAGCCAGCATCGATTTCGCGACATCGGGATAATCCGCATAGACATTGCGCATTTCTCTGGGATCTTCGGCGAGATGATATAGCTCGAATTCATCGCCGCGCGGGCCCATGCGCGCGATGAACTTCCATTCTTTCGTGCGGACACTGCGCAGAAAAGTCGTGCGCTGGTGGGCTTTGGACTGATATCCGCCCTCGATGCTTTCGGCGAACACGGGGACATCGCTCATTTTTTCGCCCCGCATGGCCGGCCAGAGCGAGCGCCCCTGGACCTCCTCCGGGATTGGCCAGCCCATCATGTCCATTACGGTGGGGAGGACATCGATTTGCTGCGCCATAACGTCGATTTTCCGTCCGCGATCGATGAGGCGCGGATTCATGATGACGAGCGGGATGTGCAGCAGTTCGTCATAGTGCCGCGAATGAACGGCGGTAGAGGCGTGGCCGATGTACCCGTGCTCAAGAAGTTCCTCTCCGTGGTCCGCGGTGATGACGATGATGGTGTGATCGAGCTTGTGATGCAGCGCGAGGATGTAGCGGATGGCTTCAAAATTGACGTCGAAGTGACGCGCCTGGGCGGTGTAGAGCGCGTCGAGCCAGGCCCGGGTCTCGGGCGGGAATTCATGGGCCCGCGGCGCGTCGGAAGGCGGCGGGAGGCCGGTGGCATCGGCTTCGTCCAGTGCCTGCTGGGAGAAGTAGGGGATGATGACTTCCTTGGTGATGAGATCGCGGACGGCGGCGGGCATCGCGAGTTCGTCGCGTGGATTGACGCCGGCGGCGAGCTCACGCTTCATGCGATCCTCGTCGATTTCGGCGGGCGGATAAAGCCAATGCTTCGCGGGCGGATAGTAGGGGAGGTGCATAAAGCGCCAGTGGTACCAAAGCGCGAAGGGTTTGCGGTGATTTTTTCCCAGCCATTGATTCATCCGCTGGACTTCGTTGGGTATCGTGACGTCGATCACGTCCTCATCGAATTCGCCGAGGTTAAGAAAATTTGGCGCGGCGTTGATTAGATACGAAAACCGCGGCACGTGGTAGCCGCGCTCCTTGAATGCGTCGAGGATTGTCGTCACCACGGCGGGCACCGTGCGTTCCTGACTGACGACGCCGTGGGTAGGCGGGTAGAGGCCGGTGAGGACGGAGGCGACGCCGGGGCTTGTCCATGCCGCCTGGCTAAATGCGTTGGTGAAAACTGCGCCGTCGGCGGCGAAGTTGTCGAGGTACTCGGTCGCGGGGGGGTCGCTTTCCTTTCCGTAGATACCCCAGAAGTCCGGCCGGGCGCAATCGACGGTGATGATGAGCAGGTTGATGGGCGGATAGAAATAACCTGTGTACATGCGCCAACTGCAGAACGCAGCGAGCGCGAGCGGCGCGACGGCGCCCGTCAGCCAGCGCAATGATGGACGCAGGCGCGCGAAGACATGCCAAAATCCGCCGCGGCGCACGGCGACGAGACCCGCCAGGCCAAGTCCACCGGAGAGCCAATTGATGAGTACGTCGCCGACGGTGCCGGAGCGGCGGGGGATGAGGTATTCCTGAATGAGTTCGTCCGTCACGCCGATGACGAGCACAGCGATAACAGCGCCGAAATAGGATCGACGTTCGGAGCGATCGATGCGGAGGGCGGCGAAATACACGAATGCAACGAGACTGTACTGGAGGAGATGGATACGCTCGACGGGGAAGTCGGCGTGCATGGTGAGGACGTAGCCATAGCCCGCGGCGACGGCGGCGAGCCAGACGTAGGAGAACCAGGTGGGCAGGCGCCGGTGCAAGAGGAGAAAAGTAAGGGTCACGAACCCGAGGGCGGGCACGGCGACATTCACGAAGTTGCCGCCGGCTTCGGTGCCCATGGCGCGGGTGAGGGCGCGCCAGAGAGGGTTGACGAACCACGCCAATGTGTAGAGCAGGAGGGTATAGAGCCCCGCAATTATCCAACGCCGGATGCGCCTGCGGCGCAGGGATTCGGTTGGCAGGGCGAGGTCGGACATCGGAGGATTCATGCTAACAAAGTGAAGAGGGACGGGCAATCGCGCGGCCGGCAGTTCCGGGCGGCGTGCGAACGCGACGCCGATCCGGTTAGGATGCTTGGATGATTCGGGGACAAGTCCTATTTGCGGATGGATCGGCCGGCTCGGTGTCGTCGCTGAGCGATGTAAAGGCGGCCTGGGCAAAAGAGGGCGTTCGGCTTTGGGTGGATGTTGGTGCACCGACGCCGGAGGAGATGGCGGGCCTCGGGAGCATATTCCGGCTGGATGCGGGCGCGCTCGACGATTGCATCGAAGGGGAGCAACGCCCGCGAGTTGATGAATTCGAAGACTACATCTTCCTTGTGTTGTACGGGGCCGTCGGCACGGAACCGTTTCACGAGTTCCTGCCACGCAAGCTGTCGATTTTTTTCTGCGATCGATTTCTGATCACCGTGCACCGGGATGCACACCGCTCGATCGAGGCGCAGTTGACGCGATGCGACAAGCATCCACAGGCGACGCTGAGGCAGGGCCTTGATCATTTGCTCCACAACATTGTGGAGACGATGGTGTCGAACTACGCGCTGGTCGCGGAGGAATACGCGAAACGCCTCGATGCGCTCGAAGAGCGGTCGCTGACGGACGGCGGCGACGCCAAAGTACTAAGCCAGTTGATCGCACTGCGCCGTGAATTGCTCGATCTGCGGCGTGTGGCGTCTTCGCAACGTGAGTTACTCCTGCCGATTGCGAGCGGTGAAATGGACTATGTGTCCGAGGATCTTGATGTTCACTTTTCCCACGTGCGCGACCACTTGACGACCACGCTCGACATTATCGATACCCACCGCGAAATTCTGCACGGCATCCGCGAAAATTATCACCTGACCCTTTCGAACCGGCTGAATGAAATTATGAAAGTGCTGACGATATTCTCGTCGTTTTTTCTGCCGCTTACCTTTATTGCCGGGATTTACGGCATGAACGTGCAGCTCTGGCCGGAGCCGAACGGCCTGAGGACGTTCCTGGAAATTCTGGGGGTGATGGCCGCATGTTCGGTGGCGATGGTGGTGTATCTGCTGCGTAAGAAGTGGTACTGACGGCTGATTTCCGCGGGTCAGGATTTTTCGACATCCTTGGGTACGGGCGCGCCGCCGAGCGTTAACGAGGACGGTACGCTGCGAATGTGCACGTCGGTTTGGTTGAAGGCAATCTCGATTCCGGCTTCGCGCAGTGCATCGACGATGGCGTGGTGTAATTCGTCACGGCAGTTGTTGACTTCTCCTACTCCGTTGACAAACACGCGCAATTCAAAATTGAGCGTGCTCGCGCCAAATTCCGTAAATACAACGATCGGCTCGGGTTCTTTAAGCACGCGGCTGTTTTGTTGCGCAATCCGCATCAGGATGTCGCGCACTTTGCGGGTGTCGCTGCCGTAGTCCACGCCGAGGGAAATGGTTGTGCGGATTACGGGATCTGTAAGGCTCCAGTTGACCACCTGGCCAGTGACAAATTCCCTGTTCGGCACGATGAGGTCTTTGCGGTCCCAGTCGGTGATCGTCGTCGCACGAATCTGAATGCGGGTGACGGTTCCGCTGATGCCGCCCACTGTGACAGTGTCGCCGAGGCGGATGGGACGTTCAAAGAGAATAATCAGGCCCGAGATGAAATTGGCGACGATTTCCTGCAAGCCGAATCCGATCCCGAGACCGAGCGCCGCAACAAGCCACTGCATACGGTCCCACTCGATGCCGAGGATGTTGAGCGCGGTGATGGTGCCGACTACGGCGATGATATATCCAAGGACGGTCTTGATGGCGTAGCGTTCGCCGGGAGCAATCGTGACGCGCTGGAGCACGGCAATCTCGAGCAAGCCAGGCAGGTTTCGTGTGGCGCTGATGGTGAGCATAAAGATGACGATGGCGACGAGGAGATCCGCATACGTCAGCGCTTCGATGGCACCGACGATATTGCCGCCGGCCGGTTGCGCCGGCGCTGCGGGAGCCATGATAACTGACGCGGCGCCGGTCGGTGCCGCGTCGGGGGTTTCGCTTGCGTTGGTCGGGAGCGTCTCGGTCTCCGGATTGGCGGCGATCCCCATTGGGAGTTCGGCGACGGCGCGGATCGGTGCCGTCGTATCGCGGATTGTGTAGTCGTCCAAGACTCGCAGGGCGGGAATGAAATCCACCCAAATAAACCAGAGGCCGACGGACAGGGCGAGGATGGAAGCGCTGCGCGTAAGGCGGGTGGTCTGGACGTCTATCTGGGCAAGGTCGATATCGGGTTCCTGAAAGTCGGCGCCTGAAGGGACATCGGTTCCTTGGGCAGCTTTCTTTTGGGCTTCGCGCAATTCGTCGCGTTTTTTCTTTGCCAGTTCAATAGCGAGTTTGCGACGTGTGAGGAGGAGCGCGCGCATAGCGAGCCCAACGCCGCAACTGACGAGGAAGATGAAGATGAGCGTGATGTGTAAGCGCAACGCAAGGCGCAGGGAAGTATCAAAGTAGCCGGCAAGAGTGGCGATCGCGAATCCGATGGGGGCCCCGGCGGAAATCATATAGAGCACACGCCGGACACGTTCGGCCTTGCCGGGGATGGAGAGGGGGAAGAAGATGGTGACGCTCGGGGCACCTTTTTTCGTGAGCTGGTGACCGCGCGCGGCCCAGATGACCATCAGGACGGCGAAGGCGATGCGACCGGCGGATTCGCGCCATTCGGCGGATTCCTGCGTTTCCATCATGGCGATGACGAACAGGAGAGGCAGGCCTGCGCAGACGGCCCAGATGAGCGCGCGGCGGGCGGAACTGGTGGCATCGGGAGACCATCCGAAATGGATTTCTCCGAGGCCGCGCGCGGCCAGGGTGCGACGGGCGAAATCGAAGCTGGAGTACATGGCCGCGAGCACGAGCAGCGATTCGCCGACGACGCCCTCGAACGCACCGGCCGTGAGGGAGGTGCTCAGCCGCCAGCTGATGTAGCTGAGGATCAGTGGAATGGGTGCGGTGAGGAGCAGGGTGTAGGTGAAGGTCTCTACGGTCCACCAGTAGTTGGTGGCCGTGCGGCGTTCGGATTTGTCGGCCAGTACGCCAAGGCGGCTGCGGATGCGGGGGTACAGGGCGGCAAAGACGAGTGCCAAGATGAGCATCATGCCGTTGGGGATGGGGGAGTCACGCCAATCCCGGCCCAGTGTGTAGAGCACCTGCACCCAATTGCGCCAGTCGAAGAGCCATTGCACGGCCTTGACGGAATGGCGAAAGTCATCGATGCTGATGACGCCGGCGCTGGCGATCCAGAGCACACGCTGGTTGATGTATTCGGCAAACTCATCTCGCTTCGCGAGCAGTTTTCCCTCGTTATCGTGTAGGAGCGTTAGAGCCTCCAGGTATTCGTCGTGCTCGGCAATAAGCTTGTTGAGCAGATCGCGCTGCGTGCTAAGGCGTGTACTGAGGTCGGAACGATACTCATCCAGCGTCGCTTCCGGGATATCTAAATTCTCTGTAGCTTTGTCGAGGGCTACCGCGATACGGCGGCTGAATGCCGCGGCCGACACGTCGGCGCGCGCTTCGCCGAGTTCTATTTGTTCAAGTAGGGCGGCGTCAATGGCGCGCTTGTAGCGGCGCTGGTTGGCGGCATGCTCCCGCCGCGGTGGGAGCTTGTCGCGGTACGCACGAAGGAGCGTGCCTACGGCCTGGGTGCGTCCAATTTTTGATTCGCGGGCCTCGATGCGGGCGCGTTCGTTCGCCAGGCGTTGGAGCTCGCTTTCGACGTGGTCAATTTCCGCAAAAACCTTCGGCTTTTGCGCCTGGGGTCCTTCTTCACTGGCGCGCCGTTGCGCGATGTCGAGATTGAAGGCGGCGATGTCTTTGACGGTCGCGCGGATTGGCTCGGGGGCGTTGGCGGCTTCCAGGTTTGCCAACTCCGCATCGGCCAGCGTGCTTTTGGCGTCGTTGAGGCGCTCCGTGGCGACGATCAGACGCAGAGGCTCCACGTTGCGCTGCGCGACTTCCAGGTTCCGTTGAGCCAATTCCTCTTGCAGGCTTAACAAGCGGCCGCGAATATCAAAGGCGGCGAGTTCTTCATTGTAGGCGGTGATTTCCGCTTCCAAGGCCTGTATACGCGCGGCAACGAAAGCGCGCAGCGCTTCGATTTCTTCGGCCGATGCACCCGGTGGAGCGGACATGGTACGGGTCGTTTCGATGTTGGCCCGTGCCTCGGTAAGCAAGGAAGCGATTTGTGTTCGGCGCGCGGTGCGGCCGGTAATTTCCTGTTGATTGACTTGCAGCGTCGTTTCCGCTGTCTCCAATGCGTTCTCAGACTCGAACAATAGGGAGGTGAGCGTGTCAAGATCCGTGGATCCCGGACTCGGTGGTGTGGCGGCGGGACCGAGCGGTACGGAAGCTTGTTCTTCGAGATCACGAATGGTTTCGGGCGCACTGGCGCGCAAGTCGATGAATTCTTGTGCGCGCCGACGCCAGTCTTCAGTGGACTGTAGATCGGTCAGGACCTGGTCGTAGGTTACGAGAATGCCGGTTTTGGCATTGGTGTCCAGAGTGGTGGAGGCTTCGATGGTCGTCATGCGCTGCTGGACTTCTTCGCGCGTTACGGGTCCTGTAGCAACGGTGGTGACGGTGGCGGGTTTTTCTTGAGCCGTTGCGACGAGGGCCACGAGAACAGCCAGAGCGCTGGTCAGCCGAGAGAAATGCCGAGAGTGGTTGGATAATTGAGTCGTGCGCATGTATCAGTCGGCTGCCCTCGGCCCATGGTAACAAATGGGGAAGCGGCGATCATGCGGACAGTGAAAAAACGAATCCGGCCGCGAGGGTTGCCCGCGGCCGGATGGTTGACTGGCTAGCTGTGGATTACTTCGAGCGGCGCCACTTGTAGATCGGGTCGCGCTGCTCTTCGGGGTGCGTGTAGGTCCGCACCATGTCACGCGTACCGTTCACCGAGCGCGGCAGGCCGCCCAGGGTGTCGTACTTTTCCTGCTCGAAGGGCGTCAGATCCGGGAAGTTATCGTCCGGCAGGATATTGCAGGTCAGGAAGATCAGCAATTCGGTGTGCTGCTTGCTGACGTCCTGGCTCTTGAAGAGTACGTTCAGCACCGGGATATCGCCGAGGACCGGCACCTTGCGGTTGCTGAGGTCGCTGTCGAAGCTGCGCAGACCGCCGATGTAGACGCTCTGGCCGTTCTTCATGCGCAGGTTGGTCGTGGCGGTGCGCTTGGCTTCCACAGGCACGCCCGTGACGCTTTCGCCGGTCGTGTTGCTCTGCTTGGCGTCGACGTTCACGAGGATATGGTCGTCATGGGTCACGCGCGGCGTGACTTTGAGGACCGTACCGATGTCCTTGAACTTCGTGGTGGCCAACTGGCCGCCTTCACTGGTCTGCGTCAATTCCTGATACGGAATTTCGCGCGAGATGTTAATCGTGGCCGGCTGGTTTTCCACCGTGACCACCGTCGGGTTCGCAAGCAAGTCCGAGTTCGTGCTTTCCACGCGCGCCTGAATGTTTGCGCGGAGGTTAAAGCTGTCGGAGATGAAGCCCCACGACAACATTCCCAGGCCGGCCTGCGGATTGGTGATCGGCAGGACGGAACCGAGCGAGAAGTCCGGATCGCCGTCGGCCTGGAGGTGGTTCGTGTTTAGCAGCCAGTCGATACCAGTCTGCGCGCCGTCTTCCAGCTGGGCATCGACGACCATCGCATCGATACGCACTGACTTGACCGGCAGGTCGATGGTGCCGACCAGCGACTGGATTTCCTGGACCTTCACCGGGATATCGGTGACGATGAGCTGGCGTGTGCGCGGGTCGGCGCTAAGCTTGCCGTCCGCGCTGAGCAGCGGTGCGATGACGGGCAGGAGCTGCACCGGCTCGCTGTAGTTGAGCTTGATGGACATCGTGATCGTCGGGACGACCTGATCGGCCACGTCGAGTTCAGAGACGACGCCTTCGAGTTCTTCAATCGACTCCAAGGGGCCGGCGAGGATAATCACGTTGGTGCCCGGATTGGCGGACACGGAGATCAGCTCGCTGCGTTCGTCGGAACCGATGATGTCATCGAGCGTCTTCTTGATTTCGCCCGCCTGCGCGTTCTGCAGGAAGATCATGCGCGTCTGGCGCTGGGCGGCGACGGCTTCTTCGTAGGTCGTGATGCGGTAAACGCCTGCTTCCTCGACGATACCGAGGCCGTTCATTCGCAGCACGATTTCAATCGCGCGGCCGAGCGGCACGTTCTTCAGGTTGGCGGTCACCGTACCGGCGACTTCGGTGCCGGCGATGACGTTGATCTGGCCCTTTTCCGCGAGCAGCGAGACCACGTTGGTGAGGTCCATGCCCTGGAAGTCGAGGCTGACGATCTGGCGGAGCGGGTCTTCCGACGCAGGCAGCGCCGGATTGTAGAGGTTGAAGGCCGGGCGCGTGCCGGTGGTCTTGGGGACGCTGTAGCGGCGCGGGCCGGTCGTCTTCGCGGCGACAGGCGCGGCAGGCTTCACTTCGGTGATGCCGGTGCCGTCGGCCTGCGCCTGGGCCAACTGGATTACGCCGGAGTCTTCAGCTTCGGCAACTTCATCGGCGGTGGAGCGCAGCACGGCCATGGAGCCGCCGCGCGAGATTTCGTCCATGCTGAGGTGGTGCTGGGCCGAGCGCGCGCGAGGCGCGGGCGGCACGGCGGCGTTCGCGTCGCGCGTGACGACGGCGAGCGTGTTTGCCTGCTTCACGTCCAACGCGACGTTCGCCTGGGCGACCTGCGTGCGCGCGGGGGAGGCGGCCGGCGCGTCTGTCTGCACCGACGCGGCGGTGCGGACGGCGGCCAGGGCGCTATCCATCTGCGCGAGCGAAGCTTCGACGGAGCCACCGGTGGCACCGGCGACACTGCTCTGCATGCGCTGCGCGAGAAGGGAGTTCATTTCCATCTGCTGGTTCGCGCGGGCCGCGAGCGACTGGATGGCCAACGCGTAACGGGATTCTTCGGCGGTGAAAGCCGCGACGATCAGGTCAGGATTCTTGGCGGCGGCCAGCGAGGCGCGGGCGCTCTGGAGTGCATCCGAACGACGGGCGAAGAGCGTGGCGCGCTCGGCTTCGAGCAGGGCCGTCTGAGACTGGATCGTGTCGAACTCTTTGCGCGTGCTGTCCGTCGAGCTCGTGGTCTTCGATGCGGGAACGGCACGGATGAGTTCCGCCTGGAGCAAGGCGAGGTCGGCTTCTTCGAGCGCGATGCGGGCGTTTTCAATGGACTCGTTCATCTGCGCATTGCTGACGGCGAAGAGGTCATCGTCGCGGCGGATCGATTCTTCGATCTGCGAGAGCGCGAAGGCTCCTGCCTGCACGCCATCGATGCCGGCGGCACCGGGCGTGAAGGTAACAACGAGTGCGCCCTTGTCGGCGCGAATCGAGGCACCGGCAGCAGCCTTCAGCGCAACAGTGATGCGCGTGACGAACTGCGGATGAATCGAGACGAGTTCGGTCGTGACGCCCGCGATGACGCCGCCATTGCCCATGGCCATCGTCTGCAAGGACGGCAGCACGATGGTGTTGGCAAGGGAGACCCGCAGCGCGCCCGACGCGTCGAAGGACGCATCAAAAGCGGTCGGGGCCGTCAGACGCAGGTGTAATTCCTGCGCGCCGCCGGTTGTGTCGACATTGATGCCGGCAAGCGCGGCGGCGCGATCAATCGCACCCTCCGAGGCTGCCGCCGGCACGGCCGCGAGGCCCTGCGCCGAGGCATCGGCCACGGCTGCGAGTTTCTGACTTCGCTGCGCCGAGAGGTCCGAGGCCATCGCGGGTAACGCGGCCACCACCGCGACAAGAAGCGGCGTGAGGATTCGGCTGGGGAAGGATCGGCGCATGGGTTATGGCTCCTTGAGTTCGCTGACCACTTCGGTGTCCTGGCCCGTGATGCCCAGTACGACGCGGTCGCGTTCAATTGCTTTCACAAAAATCGGTTCGTCAAACGTGAATCCCACTGAGACGACATCGTTGTCGATGACGGCGAAGGGGGTCACGTCGTCCCAGATAATTCCGGTCACGCGCTTTTGTTTGGCCGAGAACACGAGGTCCTCGGGGCTCAGGTTGCCGCTCGCCATGGCGGTGCGGGCGCGCAACTTCATGCTGTCACCGGCGAGGGGCAGGGTCGGGTCGCGATCACCGGCGTCCTTGTCGTATTCGAATTCGACGACCTTGATTTCCTGCACCAGAGTGTCCAGGTCCACATCGGCGCGCTGGAACACCGAGGTTACGCGCGGCGCCGCATTCGGAAGGTTCTCCGCCGAATTGCGGGCAGGCTGCGCGGCTCCGGTCTGTTTGGCCTGGGCGGCATGCTTGGGCTTTCCGCCGATGAACTGGCTGCCAAGCACAAGAGTCAGCACGACTCCGAGTACCGTCAGGATAATCGTCTGTTTTCTCTTTTTGGCGTCGGCTTTCGATAGACTCATGACACGTCATCCTTCGATTCGTCTTGTATGAACCGGTAGGTGTTCAGGGTGAACCGGGCCGTCGTCACGCCGTCTTCGGCGGGACCGATGGCCAGGTCGCTGACTTTGAGATATCGCTTAAAACGTTCCAGGCGGTTGATGAAGCTGGCGACCTGGTGGAAGGAGCCGTGAGCCACGATTTTGTACGGGATCGTCTCCTTGTTCTCGTCCTGGCTGCGGGCGAGAGGAGAGAGTTCGACGTCGATATCCTCGTCGGCGGCCATCGTTTCGAATTCCTTGAGAAGCGTCGGAATCTCGCGGTGCGACGGCAAGCGTTGTTCGAAGTCACTCACGAGCTTCTCGATTTTGGAGGTCTCTTCGCGAAGCGCGTCAATCTCGGCGTTGATGCGGCGCGCTTCCGAAAGGTCGGTGGACACCTGCTTTTCATCGGCCAGGATCACCGCCAGCTTGTTACGCTGGCCGGTGTGGACCATGAAGTAGAAGGCCACCACGATTGCGGCGGTAACGGCGAGGACGCCGGCGTTGGTCGCCCAGTCCTTCGGCGTTACAGTGCCCTTGAATAGGTCCATCATAGTGTTTTCTCCCCGGCAAGAATGAGGTACTCGAGCTTGAACTCGCGTACTCCGACATCCTCGAACATCGTGTCCTTGAAGGTCGAGAGGTCAAGCTGGAAGAGGTCCGAGAACTCCTCGTCGCCCTCGGTCGCCGTGGTGAAGGGGTTGACCGAAGCCACTCCATCGTCGCCCGGGATGACATAGCCACTGAGCGTAAGCACGCGGCGGTCGACCTTCTCGCTGACCTGTTTCATCTGCTTGGTCTTCGGGTCATAGACGTTCTTTTTCTCGCTGATCTGTTTGTGTGCAACTTCGATCCCGTCGTACCACATGTTTTCCGTGGCCAGGCGGTTGAGATTGAAGAGCTGCCGCGACCAGAGGATTCGATCGCTGACGATCTCATTGATCGTGTTCACCTGTTCGGCGAGCTTCAGCTTTTTCTCGGAGATGCTGTTGTATTCCTCGACGATCGGCTTGAGCTGTGTGAGTGCAGTCTTGTTGTCGGCGAGGCGGCGGTTCGCGGCCTTCACGTCGGCGCTGTTGATCAGCGAGACCACGCCGATGGCCACCACAGTGATCGAGGCGATCGCGCCGGTGAGCAAGTACGGCAGCGGGGTCCGCTTGATGGGGCGGAACTCGTGTGGAAGTAAGTTGATGTTAATCATAGGTCGGCCGCTCCCCGGGCGGCCAGGCCCACGGCGACCATGAATTGCGCCGGGTGTTCCTCGAACTGAGGGATGGCCGCTTTGCGCCCCAAGCTGATAGATCCGTCGACCGGATTGGCGAGGACCACGTGTTCAATGTCGAGATCGTTTTTGAGCGCCTCGCGAATCGGCGTGAGGTGGGCGATACCGCCGCTCAGCACGATGCGATCGACAGGGTGCTCATAGAGCTGGTGTTCATAGTAGTCGAAGGAGCGCCGTATTTCGGAGACCAGGCGCCCGATTGGAATCGCCAGCACATCCGTGAGCGGCGTGGGCGCGCTGAGATCTTCGCGGCTGACGGGTTCCGTTTCTTCATCGAGCGGATCCAGCAAGCCGGCGTTGTTCGATTTTGGTTTTTCGAGCGGCGGCGGAGTGCTGTGGCGGCCGCGTTCGGCTTCTGAGTCGTAGTCCGCGAGCATGGCTTCCGCATGCTCGAAATCGCAACGGCGCGCTTTCGCGATGGCCTGGATGAGCTCCTTCGCGCCCCAGTTAATATCGCGAATGAAGTTCGAGGTCCCGTTCTTCGTGAAGTGAATGCTGACGGACGATGCGCCGATGTTTAACAACGCCGTCGTGCCCTCGTTGCTCAGCAAGTGTGCGCCTTCGGCGGCATCGGCCAGCGCGAGCGAGTCGACACTGAGCACACCAAACTGCACATCAACCGCCTGCGCGATGCGCAGACGTGTTTCGATGACTTCGTGCTTGGCTGCGACGAGCAGCACTTTGAGATTCGTCTCGTCGCCTTCGGTTTCTTCATCGAGCAGTGACCAGTCGAGGAAGACTTCGGCGAGATCGTACGGGATGTTGTGGCGCGCTTCGGCCTCGATCGCGGCGTCCATTTCAGCCGGAGCGAGACGCTTGAGGCGTGGATAACGGATGACGACCGTCTGCCCCGGGAGTGCCCCGACCACGTGGCATTGCTGCACGGGCATTCCCTCGAGCGCTTCTCGAAGGGCTTCTGCCTGTGCGGAGACCGGGTCTGACGTGACTCGTGTGCGATCCACGAGTGCGTAGCCCATGTCTTCGATGATCAGCCGGTCGCCCGACCGCGACATCTGCACAGCCTTTACGGCATGCGTGCCGATGTCTAACCCGATGACTTTCTTTGGTTTAGTGAATCTCACGGCGCGCGTGCTCCATGCAGGAGACGGCGGGAGCCAATTGCACGGCGAGACGTGGTACGAGTAAACGCACCTAGAAATCCCCCGTGACCCGTAAGCTCCCCCAGTCCCCCGATCAGTGGCTTACGTTATTCAAATTCTATCAACGACTTCGGTAGTTGTCAACATAAGACAACACGCCTTTATCACTTTAGGGAAAAAGATTACTCTGATAGGTTCATAAAGCCATGCTGGCTAACATGTTATGAACACGAGGTTTATAAGTAGCGAAGAAGAGCGCGTAAGAAGTAATGAATATTTTACATTTTGTGCGTATTTGCACGTTGCAGGTGGGAATTATAGTGCTAAAAAAACCACAGACCGAACGATGTCGGTCTGTGGTTTATTGGCCCCGCTCATGCCGTTAGCCAGGCAGCTTTGAAACCTTAACCAATAAGGTGGGTGCTCTCACGGCAGCTTCCCGACGTCCGCTCGAGGCGGCTTGTCGTCCGCTGCACAAATTCGAGCTCCCGGTTCCAAAACTAAGGTAAAAAGCAACCGGACCCATCGAACACAGCAGGGTAAGACCCGAAGGTCCAGACGGAGTCTAGCATCGATCGGCGATCGCTTCAAGGGGTGGCGCAGATTCGGCGCTTAGACAAGGTGGATTTTCAGTCTGGGATGACGGAAATCTTCCGCGATTTTCGCTGAACCTGCTAGTATAGGCGCGTCGAAGGGGGATCATCTGTGCGTTCGCTGGTGTCTTGTGCTGTTTTTCTGTCCGGTTTTATGGCCGTTTCGGCTGTGCCGGCACAGGATTTTACGATTGATGACGACGGTTCGCGCATTTCTATTGCGGATCGCGGTCAGCCTGTTCTCGCCTATGTTTATCAGGCTCAGTCCGTAGCAGGTGAGGGCGACAGTCAAGGTTCGACGATTTCGAATTACCTTCATCCCCTTCGTGGGCTTTACGGCGAAGACGTCACGGGAGATACTCCGTCTAATTGGTCCGGTGCGCCCGGAATCTCATGGACCTGGACGCGCTTGGGCACCAAAGACCGTGTAATCGATTTGGCGAACGGGGAAGGCGGGAAACGGCTTTTTGAGCGGATTACACGTCAATCCGCCAATTCAGAGCGTGCGATATTTGGCCTGCAGAATGTTTGGACATCCGAGCCGGATGGAAAGGCGCAGATCCTCGAAAATATCGCTTTCATGGTCGGCAAGGTGGACAAGGCTCAGCGTACCATCGATCTGACTGTGATACTCCAGAGCGTATCGACTGAAATCGTGTACCTGGAAGGCTCGATGGCCGGTAGCGGATTGGCCCTCCAGCTCAGCGACCAACGAAACGGATGGTCAATTACCGGCGGGCAGGGAGAACTGAATCCCCAGGCCGATCCGTACTTGTCGCCCTGGCTCGTATGCAGCTATCGGGACGATAGGCGCTCGACGCGCTCTGGACTGGCCGTCATGCAGGACAGTCGGAATCCGGGATTTGCCCAGCCCAATTGGCTGATCGAGGCGCCGAACCGGCTGTCCGCAGGGGTATCTGGGACAGTCCGAGCGGAGCTCAATCCCGGTCAAACGCTCCAATTCCGGTACCGCTTCGTGTTGTATCATCTTGGGGGTTCCAAGGTGGACATGACGGCCCAGTACGCCCGGTTTATGGCTGAGAGCCAGCAGCGAGAATGACGAAATTTTCGGGCTTGACCAGAAATGATTGGGCGGGCGAAGGTGTTAAGCTAGCGTACACGAAAGTATGGGTGGATCGATTCCGGGCGGTACAGGCGAGAGTATGAAGGCGAAATTTTATTGGCAAAAACGGCGCGATGATGCGCGCCCCTTCGATTTACCACGCCGCATTAGCGAAGGCATCAATGCCTGCCGCAAGAGCGCGCAAGGTGCTCGCGGCGAGACCGCGGCGATCCGCTATATCTGGATTCATCTCACGCACGATGGCCTGCACCACGGCCCGCGCCCCGAGTCCGCACCGGCCGCGCTCACGCTGGACGACTGGCTGAACATCATCGACGAATCCGCGGCGCTTGGGGCACAGTGGATGGTGATTTATGTGGGTGCGTCGCTGAGCCAGACGCCTGTGGTGTGGGAGTTGTGCCAGTGGGCACAGCAGACGCACGGCCTGAATGTCGGGTTGCATCTGCGTTGCGACTGCCTGACCGGTGACGATGTTGAGCGCGTTTCAGGGCTGGATCCGAAGCTGACGTACCTCGTCGCGGATGGCGAGTGCATGAGCGCGTTGAATACATTGCAGGAGCGCGGGCTGCACGTGTGCAAGTCGGACCTGCACTTGCGCGAGACGTTTACGCGATGCACAAAACCGGTGGACATGGCCTGCGTCGGCGCGGACGGACATCTGTTCAGTTGCGGACTCGTGTTGGGCGAATCGGAGTTTGCGCTGGGCAATGTGCGCGAGCGGCTGCTGGGCGAAGTGATTGCGGACACGAACCTGCCGCACGTGATCGATAACGCAACGCGCTATCCGACGCGCGGTTGCGAAGGCTGCCCGCCGTATATCGCCGAACAGGTCGAGCAGCTTCGCGACGGACACTGATTTCGTTTTGTTCCGCGCTGTTTCGCACGATCCAAAAACCAGTCCGGCGCTTGACTTGTATTGAGCGTGTTTGTTACCCTTTTTGTCTACCGCGCGGGAGTAACTCAGTGGTAGAGTGCAACCTTGCCAAGGTTGAGG